>ENA-OQCO01000221-OQCO01000221.1-human-gut-metagenome-genome-assembly--contig:-NODE-221-length-33770-cov-3.486431_pt1 | contig 33770 bp, 29 predicted proteins | sample MGYA00242500_ERZ504582 | MGnify/ENA primary metagenome ERZ504582 (study PRJEB26092, sample SAMD00036346) | human gut metagenome | host: Homo sapiens | study: EMG produced TPA metagenomics assembly of... | reverse complement strand
GCCTCCACCCAACCGCCCGCAGACCCGGGCAGCTGGTGGAGGATGGGGTGGGCTGACGGCGTCCCCTGTGTCTCAAAAAACTATCTTAATAAAATATAATAGCCGGGTGACCTCCCAGTGCAAGGGGAAAAGCAAAACATACACACTGGGAGTCCCCGGTTAATACCAAAAATCTATTCAGTTCCCGAAACCTCAGACTGAAATCCCGTCTTTTTTAAAACGTAACCTTCAACGTCTTAATCTCATAAGGTTTCATCTCGAAAGTCGCCTGATTTCCTGTAAACTCTACAGGATCTGCTCCTTCCTCCATCATATTACACTCGACAACAGATGTCAATTCCTTACCGAAAATTAGTGTCACCGGAGTTCTTCTGTTATAGCACTCGTACAGACGAACGATGACAGCATCCGAATCCTCCGCTTTTTTCACAACCTCGATCACTGCATTATCCTGATCAGAGGAAACCAGAGAATATTCCGGAGCAAGTGTTCCTCCTTCATTCTCTTTCCAGCTGCAGGTCAGAGGGTTATTGATCTGGTAAGCCTGTTTTACCGTACCGGCTTCTCGCCAGCCGCCCTGATGTGGATAAATAGAATAAGTAAATTCATGCAGTTCTTTATCAGCTTCCGGATTCGGATGAATAGCAGATTTCAGCATGGACATACCGATCACACCATTGCGGACACCAACACCATACTTGCAGTCATTTAACATACTGACACCGTAGCCATCCTCGGACACATCCATCCATTTATGGTGGCAGACTTCAAATTTTGCAAAATCCCAGGAAGTATTGTCATGGGTATCACGTTTTACGTTACCATACTGGATATCAAATGTAGCTTCATTGGTATGTACATCGATCGGGAAGTAGTCTTTTACAAAGATCTGATGCTCTTTCCAGTCGATTACATTCTTGATATCGATTCTCGGAATGTCATGATACAGATAAATAAACTGTGTGATCGTGGAATCCAGATATTTACGCTCTACTTTTACGCAGGCTCTTACCGGACCATTTTCCACTACTTCCATCGCAGATACCTGATCGATATCCCAGGATTTTTCTGTATAATAATTGTTTACATCCCATGCATCATAGTTGTGCGGACGGTCTTCGTAACTTACGATCACGTTACCGGCTTCACCCGGTTTCAGTACATCTCGTTCTGCTTTCTTATCATAGATCTTCGCAAACTGACCTTTTTCATTATATTCTACCTTGAAGAATTCATTTTCCATCACTTTGGTGGATACTTCCATCGTCGGTGTGGTATCTGCTGCTTCTTCTTTCACGGTATAAGTCTTATATCCTTTTCCTGGTACGCCTGCTGCAAAGAATACATATGCGCCGTCTGCGGTTTTCTGAACAGCCAGTTTTGTCTCTCCATCGTAAACTGCAGGTTCTCCCATCCTTTCGGAACAGTAAAGGTTACCAGATCATACGCTGCTGCACTGTTCGGGTTATATACAACCAGAGAATGCTTCGGTGCTTTTACACCTGCTGCGATATGTGCCAGTGTTGCATCGGTCAGCGCTTTGTTCTCTGCAAAGATGCCTTCGTACTCTGCTTTGGAATCATCATATACTTCTTTGATCGAAGATCCCGGCAGAATATCGTGGAACTGGTTACGCAGAATGACCTCCCAGCCCTCATGCAGCTCTTTTTCCGGATATGCACCGCCTGCGGTCTGTGCATCCAGCATTGCGTACATTTCTTCGTTCTGATATGCAAATTCTGCTTTCCGGTTGAACTTTTTGTTTCTTGCCATAGAAGTATAAGTACCTCTGTGGTATTCCAGATACAGTTCGCCTACCCATGTCGGCAGATATTTTTTATCGGTTACATGTTTATCCAGAACATGGAAGAATTCTTTTGCAGTAGACATCTTGGTTCTCGGCATACCCGGGAGACCTTTTGCCAGACGTCTCTGGTTCTCCAGCATATCTTTGGTTGGACCGCCGCCACCATCTCCGAAGCCGAAGCTACAAAGTACTTCTTCGTTCAGATATTTCTGGCTGTATCGTGCCCATGCACCCTTCATCTGGCTTGGATTGATATATCCGTTATAAGTGGTAAAGTGTTCTGTCTCTGTACCACCCTCTACTGCTGCCTTATTATAATCACGGGTCGGAACAAAATGCGTCAGTACACGGCTTCCGTCGATACCTTCCCATTCGAATGTATCATACGGCATCTTGTTAAACTCGTTCCAGCTGATCTTTGTTGTCATGAAATACGGAATTCCACATTTCTGCAGAATCTGCGGAAGTGCTGCGGAATAACCGAATACGTCAGGAAGCCACAGGATCTCATTGTCCACGCCGAACTCTTCTTTGAAGAATCTCTGTCCGTGTACAAACTGGCGAACCAGTGCTTCACCGGAAGCGATATTACAGTCTGCCTCTACGAACATACCACCGTCCGGCTCCCAGCGTCCTTCTTTGACTCTTTCTTTGATCTGTTCATAAACATCCGGAGCATTTTTCTTCACATATTTGTACAGCTGTGGCTGGCTGGACATAAATACATATTCCGGATATTCTTTCATCAGTTCCAGTACGGTAGAAAAGCTTCGGACTGCCTTATCTTCTGTCACACGCAGTGTCCACAGCCATGCACAGTCGATGTGTGTATGTCCTACACAGTAGATGATCGGGCTCTTCTCGCCGTCGCAATATTTTTCATAAAATTCTTTGGTGATATATTCCTGTGCTTTTTCCAGGCTTTCATAATACTCTTTAGAACCTTCTTTTCTCATGTCCAGCAGGTTCAGAGATTCGTTCAGTGCCTGAATAATCGTAATATATGCCTGGTCTTCCGTGTTCAGCAGTCTGGCACTCTGGTACGGAACTTCCAGGTCATAATAATATTTCTCAGTCTTACGATCCAGTACTTTCAGGCTGGAGTTCATCTTCAGGCTGAAGTTCTGGTCTCCGGTAAATGCGGAAAGAACAATGCGGTAGGTATCTCCTGCTTTGGCAGGCTCTGCCAGAATGATTTCTCTGTGGTTGACATCAAGGCCCTGTACTCTCACACCGTTTACAAAAATGGAAAACTGTGGATTCGTTGCATCCCATTCTCCTTCTTTTCCGGTTTTCAGTTCGTACACTACACACTCTCCGTCAAATTCTTCCGGAATCGTCACTACGGTCTCAAACCAGTAGTATTCTCTGTGTCCGCCCCACAATTCCTGGTTGGTAATCTCTGTCCAGGATGAGGTATCCAGATTGTTTACATCCAGACATCTCTCATCTGTGCGGATCATCTTGTAACTTGGAATCGCAACCTGCTTCGGATATACCTGTTCCTGCAGATATTCCAGCATTTTACCGATTCTTTCTTTTAGCAATATCATTTTTGCTACCTCCTTGTAAAACCCATTATGCAGTCACTTTCCCCCCAATATTTTCAAAATAGTCAAAGTAACTGTATTTACCTCATAATACCATATCTTCTCCAAAAAAGAAAGCCATCTTTGAATGCCGGACACACAGCCCGTATGTGATAGTTACTGTTCACTCCGTTTCCATTAACACACTTCGCGATATTACCAGTGAACCTGTAACACGTAACATACAAACTGTGTACCCTCTGCATCCGGTGATGGCTTGGTACCTTACTTATTCTTTTAGTGTAACAACGGCATCAGCCTTTTGCGGCACCTGCCATGGTAAATCCTTTAGACATATAATTCTGTGACAACACATATAACAGGACTGACGGCAGTGCGTAAATGATCGAGTATGCAGCCAGCGGACCGTATGCGATCGTTCCATGCTGACCGAAGAACTGATACAGCATAACAGCTGCAGGCAGTTTTGTTTTGGAACTCAGCAGAATATACGGGATAAAGAAGTTACCCCAGCTTCCGGAGAATGTGTAAATAAACACTACACAGATTCCAGGGAACATCAGTGGTGCTACAATCTTTCTGATAGACTGCATGGTAGTAGCTCCGTCTACCCATGCTGCTTCTTCCAGTTCTACCGGAACGCCATCCATAAAGTTCTTCATCAGCCAGATTCCATATGGAAGTGCAGAAGCTGTCAGATACAGAATTACTCCCGGGATGCTGTCCAGAAGTCCGATGTTCAGGAACATTTTGTATACCGGAACGATAACAGCGATCATTGGCAGTGCTGTCATAAACAGGATGACATACATAAACTGTTTTTTAAATGTCAGACGATATCTGGACAGAGGATACGCTGCCAGACCGGATACCAGTACAACAATCAGAGACTGGATCAGGGAAATCGTAAGACCTACACCAAATCCTCTCAGATTATCTGTATTTGTCAATACTGATGTAAAGTTACTGAGTGTCCACTGTGACGGCCATTTTAACGCCTGGCTTGCGTTTAAGTCAAATGCTGCAAGAATCAGCCATACCAGAGGCAGGACAAAGATAATTGCAATGATCGTCAGTATTGCATAATGAATCGCTTTTGTTACTCTCTCACTCATCTTATCTTTCTCCTTTCTTATTCTTCGCTCTTAACTACTTTTGTATAGATGACACTGCATACAGCGCCGACTGCCAGCAGTACCATACCGATTGCAGTACCCTGTCCTAACTGGAAGTTCTTCATACCTGCATTGTACATGTAGATAGACAGTGTTGTTGTTTTGGTACCAGGACCACCACCGGTCAGTGCCCAGATCAGACCAAATACACCCAGAGTAGACAGGGTATTCAGCATGGTATTGGTTGCGATGGTGTCTTTGATACAAGGAACGATGATACGAATCAGCGTCTGGATGCGGGTTGCACCGTCCACACGTGCTGCCTCTTCGATATCACCGGATACGTTATCCAGCGCGGACTGGAAATTCATCATGGAGAATGCAGTACCATGCCATACGTTGGCGATGACTACTGTTGCCATCGGGTGTGCATAGATCCATTCTACTGCCGGCAGATGGACAGCTGTCAACATAGTGTTCATGGTACCGGACATATCAAAGAATGCCAGCATAGCCAGAGATACTACGATTTCCGGCATAACCCATCCGACCAGGATACACGGTCCTACAACACTACGGAAAGCTTTTGCTTTTCCCTTCATCAGATAAGCAATGATGAAACCAAGGATACTCTGTCCTGCAAGGCTCCCGATCAGAAAGATCAGTGTGTTTTTAATTGCAGTCAGTGTATTTGAATCTTTAAAAATCTTAACGTAGTTGTCAATGCCTACGAACTGGAAGTTCTGCGCATTGGCTCCGGTTAATGCCATGTTTGTAAATGAATAATAAACTGTCAGGATAATCGGAACAATGAAGAAACATACCAGAAGAATCACTGCCGGAAGAAGCAGGATTGACTTCTTAGCTTCATCTTTGATCATCGCTGCGCGATTCGGTTTTGCCATGGTCCTTTCCTCCTATTTTTCATACTTTTTTTGCCTCAATTCTTATACGAGAAAGCACTTTCTTATTACTTTTTCGTATAAAAATGCGGGCTGCCCGGTCTATGTGCAGCCCGCACCGTCATTCTTATTTACTGCTTTGTAGTATTTTCTTCTCCAACAGCATTTGCCACACTGGTTGCATACTGTTTCATTGCATTTTCCGGAGTATCTCCACTTGCTACTGCTTCAACCATCTGCTGGATAGAAGTAGATACGGTTGAGTACTGGTCATTCTGTGGTCTGAATGCTGCTACATCCAGGAATTCAGCTGCCTGAGTCATGAACGGCTGAGAAGCATAATCTTCATCTTCTGCGATATCTGTTCTTACAGATGTGTTACCGGCCTGCATGATGTATGTTTTGTAAGCATCATATGTATTCAGCTGTTCAATGAATTCCATTGTCAGATCTTTGTTATCAGAGTTTTCCGGAATGGAGTAAGCCCAGCCACCTGCCAGTGTGATCGAGCCATCGCCATCACCGTTCTGTGTAGGCATTGCAGCCCATCCCATTTTCTCGCCATAGTTTTCATATGGTGAAGCTCCTGTATCTTTCCAGTTACCTGTGATCCAGATACCATCCAGGGAGATTGCCAGTTTTTCCTGTGGAATGTATTCCTGTGCAGATGTGGTAGAAGCGGATCCGTTCAGTACCAGTGACAGGGATGGTCCATATCCGTTGGTGTAGATATCAGAGATAAACTGCAGAGAGTCTTTGATTCCCTGGCTGTCTGTGATCCATTTTCCATCGTCTGTGATCAGTCTCTCACCTGTTCCGTACAGTAACATTTCATAAGTCTGCATGGAAGTTGCTTCACCGGTTGCTACACCGGAGTTACACCAGAAAGGTACGACATCCGGGCATTTATCTTTGATCTTTGCACATGCATCCAGGATGTCATCCCATGTCTTCGGTGCCCAGTCTTCTCCTTCAGCAATAACGCCTGCTTTTGTCAGGATTTCTCTGTTGTACCACAGTCCACGGGTATCTGTACAATATGGAATACCATATACTTTTCCGTCTGTTGTAACAACTTCTTTCATCTTGTCATAGAAGGTTCCGTCATTCCATGTATCCCAGTCGCTCACGTAATCACTCAGGTCTGTCAGATAGCCGGCTGCTACATCGTTTGGCAGCTGGAAAGTATCTTCGCAAACCAGATCAGGACAAGTGGATGAATCACCTAACTGCAGTGCGATTTTTGTGAAGTAATCACCTTCGGAAGCTGTGATCGGCTGGAAATCCAGTTCTACTTCATCTTTTTTATCCCAGTTTTCATATGCTTCCTGCATAGCCACATAGTTTGGGTTTACATTGATATCTGTTCCGTCATCACGCCAGGTGATTGTGATTTTCTTTTTATCTCCTGATGAGCTGTCATCGGATTTTGTACTGCTGCTTGATGTGCTGCCTGTGTCGCTGCTGTCAGAGGAAGAGTTTGAACCGCCACATGCAGTCATGCTCATTACCATTGCTGAAGCAAGAAGGATACTTAAGATCTGTCTTTTTTTCATGTTGTTTGCTCCTTTTCTTTGTTGACTCTGTTGTCATTTGATGGTTCTATATTATCAACCGTTGTATGTTTTGTATATTTGAAATTTTTAACAATGGGGTAAATTTTTGATGTTGTTTGAAAAATCATGACAAAAAAAGACCCCTTGGTATTATTTTTGTCATAATATCCAAAAAGGTCTTTTTCATTTGAGTAGCTGTTCAGTAACTTCACAGTCATGAATCTGACATAATCGATACCCGGATCTGATCTCTTGTCTTTTCTGCTACCAACGATACATCACTCAGATTACTGTTCAAAACACTGCTTACACCACTCGCTATTTCTCCGCAGATATCCGACCAGGACTGATAATACAGCATTGGCCGTGCCCTGGCAGATAAATTATTGGTATCTTCCATATAGATTTTTCCCTTTTCTTATAAGAAATTCCTGTATATACCTGCAATGTTCCCATCGTATCATTAATCCGTTCTGAGATTTCCTTTTTTATCAGGTATTGTGCAAAAGACACTGCACCTGTTCCTGCCTCTTTTGTCACACATACTTCATCACCAAACCAGAAGGTTCCTCCCGCTTCATCATATGGTACTTCTGCCATGCCTACCGTAAATTTTGTCTGATTACTTTTTAAGATACTGGTAACGCTCATCTGATTAATCATCATCGTTACCCTTCCTTCGGCAAATTCCTGCGCAAGATCCTCCTGTGTAAAATTCGTCGCGTATCTGGAAGTCAGTTCTCCCACTGACAGCTGCCTGAAATTCTGAAAACACTTTTCCCATAATTCTTCACTCACAGTATTCAGATTGCCTCCGCTGCTGTACATCATGATCCAATACAGATTAGTGAGTTCTGTCTCCCGTTTTCCTGCAATCCCGATACTCTGAATTCCTGATTTTTTCACCTTATATCCTGCCCGGAGCAGCTCACTCCAGCTTGTTGGCACATCAACGTTTCTTTCTTCCAGCATATCTGCATTGTAATACAGCACATACGGATCACAGGTCAATGGGTATCCATAGTATTTTCCATCGTGCTGCAGTGCCTGCCAGAACCTGTCATCTACAATATCTTCCTTCATTTCCCAACTGACCGGTACTTCTTTCAGAAGTCCCTGACCGATCATCCCCTGTACCATCGTATTCTCGCATATCACAAGATCCACCTGATTTTCTCCTGTCATTCTCCGTACAGACAGCTCTTTTTCCAGATTCTCTTTCGGCACATAGATCATCTCAATTTCAGGTTTTGACTCATCTCTGCTGTATTCTGCGGCTACCTTATTCAGGATCTGCTGTTGCATCTTCCCCTGATACGGCGCAAGCACACGGATCACCTGGCGTTCTTCTTTCTCTGTCGCTTCCTGCTGATTACTCTGGAGAAATCCTGCATACAGTGCAACAAATATAACCATTGTAACTGCTGCAAGTATATATAATATTTTTTTGAACCTCATCGGCTGTTCTCCTTTTTATATTCTGCCGGAGAGATTCCACAGATCTTTTTAAAGACTTTCTGAAAATACTTCTGATCATTAAATCCTGTGGCTTCTGCCACTTCAGCCACCTTATAATTTCCTGTCGCAAGCATTCTTTTTCCCATACTGATCCTGAAATTTGCCAGAAAATCCACAAATTTCACACCTGTCTCTTCCTTGAAAATCCTTGAGAGGTATTCCGGACTCACGTTACAGCATTGTGCCACATCCTGAAGACCGACCGCTTCCATATAGTGTTCCCGGATATAAGCGATCGCATTCAGCACAATACCATTTTCTGTAATATTTTCTTCTGTTTCTTCGTTCCAGGCGATGGCCTGCTTCACCACTTTTTGAAACTGATACTGCAGTTCTTTCTGGGTATGACTGCTTCGAACGCTTTCCATCATATATCGCAGTTCCTCTTCCTGATTGTCATCTCCCCGCATTTCTCCTTCCACACGGGCGATTCCCATCAGAAAACGCAGTGTATAATTGCGGATGCATTACGGTGTTGCCTGACTTAAGATCACCTGCTTCGAAAATGTTTCCCCAGATTCTGCAATCTTATCTTTCTTACCACTGCGAATTCCCCGTACCATCTCATTCTCCAATGCTGTCGGATAATCCAGTTTTTCATATTCCATCATCTGTGCCATTTTTTCTGTCATGATCACTTCATGTCCACTACAGAATGTGTGTTTCAGCAGTGCCGAAAGTTCATTCATCACATCCGGCAGCTGCATAATACCCACAAAGCGATCCATGGTTGCCACACATGGAGTGATGTTCTGGATCTTTGGCAGGATCCGCAGTTCAAAGAGCCGTTTTAACGTTCGATTTCGTACTGTGTCAACCAGCACGATATAGATTCCTCCCTGCTCTCCCGGACGGATCAGCATGTAGTAGTTTTCCATACAAAGAGCTTCCATCTGATTTTCCAGTTCTTCTTTCATTTCACCATAGGATTCATTCGCCATACTGTCCGGATGGATCAGCAACATGGTAAACTGCGTGTCTTTCGTTACACCAATCTTTTCTTCCAGCATCGGACGGATCTGTTCTCTCTGTTCTTCACTGCTGCTGATATAATTCCATAACAGACGCTCCGGTGTCACCTGCTCCGCTTTCTGTTTTGCGATCCGGCTTTCCACTTTTTTGAGCACACCCAGGAACTGATCAATGTCCATCGGTTTCAGTACATACTCCACTACCTGCAGCTGCAATGCTCTTCTTGCATACTCAAATTCAGAATATCCGGTCAGCAAAACAGCCTGCACCTCAATGTCTGCCTCCTTGATCTTCTGCAACATGCCCAGTCCGTCAAGTACCGGCATCTTGATATCAGAAAGTACCAGATCCGGTTTTTCCTTCTCCACCATTCGGTATCCTTCCTCACCGTTTTCCGCCACACCTGCGATCTCATAATCCGTAAATCGCCGGATCAGACGGATCAACCCTTCTCTGGACTTTGGCTCATCTTCCGCTATGACTATCCGCATCGCCTGTTCCTCCTTTATTTTTTATGTACTCTCGGAATCTTTCTGTTCTCCGGGAGTTTCTATACTTCATAAGGAATCTTCATCGTGATTCTGGTTCCTTCTCTTTCTGCTCCCTTCCAGGATTCCACATGGAAACTTCCCTGTCCCCCATAATAAAGTTTCAGTCTGGTGATCACGTTGCGCACACCGATACTGCTCTCAATCTTTTCTTTCTGATAATCAAAATGATTAAACAGCTCCACCTGTTCCGGACTCATGCCAACACCATTATCTTCCACAACAATCTCCAGCATGCCCTCTTTTCCCGTACGTCCGATCCGGATATTGACTTCATCCATACCCGTATTTCCCGGAAATGCATGTACCAGTGTATTTTCCAGAAGTGGCTGGATCATAAGCTTATGAATCCGGTAATGTCGCAATCCCTCCTCCACATCAATCGTGCAGATAAACGAATAATCAAACCGTTGCTGTTGCAGATACACATATTTTTTCAGATACTCCAGTTCATCCTGTATCTCTACGATCTCATTGCTTTTGTGAATACTGTACCGCAGAATTGCCGCAAGACTCGTGAGCATTTTACTGATCGTATATTCTTCATTATCCAGTGCTACCCAGTTGATGGCATCCAGCGTATTATACAGAAAGTGTGGGTTGATCTGTGCTTCCAGCGATTTGATTTCCGCATTCTTGACGCGCACCAGAGATTCTTTTTCCTGTTCATTGGACTGGTGGATTTTCCCTATCATATAGTTAAACTGTTCGGAAATCCTGGTAAATTCATCGTTGCCCCGTACTTCAATCCTTGCCTCCATATCCCCATGATTTGCCTGATCCATAGCCTGCAGAATCGGTTTTACCGATGTATCCACCTGACCGGAGAAACGAAGTGTCAGAAGAAGGCAGGCAATACCTGCAAGCACGCAAAAGCAGACGATAATGCCGATCATGTATCGAAAATTTCTTAACGCATAATCCGTATCCTGTACATTGATGACATACCCGCATCCTTCTTTCAGCTGAATACTGCTGACCAGTAAGTTTTTACTTTCCAACAATTTCTGATTTTTCACATACAAAAGGGATGCTTCTTCCAGTTTCTTCTTTTCGACACCTGATGTCAGATTTGCTTCCTTAATCTCAGAAACATCATCCTCAGAAAACACACCAGTCTCTTCGGGAAGATTGATGTTCTCTGCATTTCCGGTAGAAACAGACAACAGATCCCCATAGTTGTTAACCACCATCGTCAGATTGGACTCTGTATTACTTTTTTCATAGACCCGGCGCAAAGCTTCTTCTTTGATGCAGATCACAATATATCCATACGGTCGTTCCGTGCTTTCCTCATCGATGCTTTCCAGCGGAGAACTTACATAGATCACATCATCCGCTCCATATTCTCGACTGCTGAGATGTTCCAGGGATGAATATCTGATTTCTCTGTTATTTGTGATTTCTTTCAGTTTCTGTCCATTTCCGTAAGTTTCCATTGGAAAGCAATAACTGTTCTGACTCGATACCGTTATCTCATCATAAAAACATACATCGTATTTTTCTCCGATGATTGCGATTCCCATGATACTCGGATTGCTCACCGTAATGTTTTCGAGACGTTTGCAGATTGCCGTCCTGGCACCGTTATACTGATTATTGTCCCAGTTATTGATATATTCCATTTCTTCCCGATAAAAGTCATCCGTATATACGCTCTGAATGATTCCCTCACAGGTTCGCCAGAAACTTTCCACATTGCTTGCCGACTGCTCCAGATTTGCCTGGATCAGTTCGTTTGTCTGGCTGTGAATAATAGAAGAACTGATCTGATAAACAACAACAAATAAACAGGCCAGGGGAATCAGAGATACCAGCAACAACATCAAACGAATCTTTTTTGCCAGTTCCAATCTGGAAAAATATGTTTGAACGTTGCTTATGTATGCTCTGATTATACTCACCTGACCTGTTCCTCTCTTATTTTATATCTTTACTTTTATTTTTTCATAGAAAGCGCAAATAATGCAAACAATGAGTTTGCCCATGCGAACCATTCTCTGGTGAATTTCTTCGGATCCTGACAGTCAAATCCTTCGTGCATCACTTTGCAGTCTGCATCGGTAGCCAGAAGGGTTTCCAGCAGTTCTTTTCTCTCTTCTTCGTCATCAGAAGTCAGACCCTGCATCGTCAGTGCAATGTGCCAGATATACTGATCCGGTGTGTGCGGACTTCCGATTCCTTTTGCGCAGTCGCCCTCAAAATAATATGGATTCTTTTTACTTAATACAAAGGCTCTTGTATTTTTATAAATCGGATCCTCTTTTCCACAATATGCCAGCCATGGCAGGGATAACAGACTCGGTACATTGGCATCATCCATCAGATTGTAGTTGCCAAGACCATCTGTCTCGTATGCATAAATCTTTCCGAAGGTTTCATCTTCCACAATACCATATTTCCGGATACCTTCCTGGATCTCCGCCTGTAACTCTTTTGCTTCTTTTGCCATCTGTGGATCCTGGAAATCTTTCTCCAGAAATTCTGCCATATAATCCAGAACTACGCTTGCAAACATATTGGACGGAATCAGATAACCATACTTGCACGCATCATCACTCGGACGGAATCCGGACCAGGTCATACCGGTATAACCTACCGGTGCACCCTTTCCATCGTTACTTAAGGTATCGGATGGCGGACAGTTGAGACGTACAAACGAATACTCGGAGTTCTCATGGTACTGCTCTGTCTGCCATACATCCATAATGTCGCGGAATGCCTGTTTTACTTCCGGTGTAAAGACATCTCTTGCTCCTGAATTCTCCACATACTGTTTGATCAGCCAGATCGGGTAGCACAGGGAGTCGATCTCATACTTTCTCTCCCAGTTCCACGGATTGTATTTTGTCAGGTCTTTCTCCCAGCAGTTTCCGTTGTCTTCTTCGTTAAATGCATTGGCATACGGATCAATATGTACATACTTTGCCTGACGGGCGATCAGTCCTTTTACCATCTCTTTTAAGATGGGATATTCTTTCAGATATGGCAGATAATGAACGACCTGTGCGGAAGAATCTCTCAGCACATGGCTGCGATATCTCCGGTAAATACATACGCTTCTCCGCTCTCAAGAAATTTTGTCGTGGTTTTTGCAGTACTTACATAGCAGTTCCGGAATGTTTCCTGCATCTTCGGATTTCCTTCCCAGTATGCTGCTTCTTTTCCGGCGATTTCTTCTACCGCCTGAACCAGTGCTTCTTTCTTTTCCTGTGTGTTCATGTAAAAATCCTCCTTGTCACTTCAGTCTTTGCTTTGTATCATCAACAGTACACCCTGTTCCCAGCTGACATCTGCCACATCCGCTGTGATCTCATTGCTTACCCCCAGACCTTCCCGGTCTTTTAACTGATAGTGATCCAGCGGATATTTAAAGCCCTTAAGTGTCAGTCCTTCCACGGTTTCACCCATGGGGAACAGAGACACATAGGTACCATACTGTTCTTCTTTTTTGAGAGAAAATGTTTTTTCTACCGGAAGACCGATCTTATTTCTGCTGTCCACGATCCATACCTGTACTTTTTTCTCCCATGCTTCCTTTAATATCTGCAGATTACAGACCACGTGATCGATCCTGGTCCCCGTTGCCCCCAGAATCCAGATCTCTGTACTGCCCTCTTCCAGGGCTTTATCCAGTGCGATTTTTGTATCTGTCGCATCCTTTACCGGATTGTAGGTACGGATCGGGATCTCTCCCTCCTGCCGGTAACGTTCCAGAATCTCTCCCGGAAGACTGTCAAAATCTCCCACGATATAATCCGGACGGATATCATATTCATAACAAAACTGTAACCCTTTGTCTACCCCGAGAATATAATCGGCTTTTAGCTCCTGTATAAAGGAAAGAGCAAAATCTGCTCGATCATGCCCCCTGTGATAATCAGCGTTTTCATTTTTTATCTGCTCTCCATTTTCTCTTTCAGGCAACGGACGTTTTCTCCAATATTTCCGCCAAAGACAGCAGATCCGGCAACCAGAATATTGGCACCCGCATCCAGTACTTTATCGATGGTCTTTTCGTTGATTCCTCCATCTACCTGAATATCCACGTCCAGTCCTGCCTCCGTGATCATTTTTCGCAATTTCTGTACTTTTCCGGTACAGCTTTCAATATAACTCTGACCACCAAATCCAGGGTTGACTGTCATGATCAGTACCATATCCACCAGATCCAGCACACATTCCAGCTGACTGACCGGTGTCCCCGGATTGATCGCCACACCGACTTTCATTCCGGCTTTACGGATCTCCCGTAATGTGCTGTCCAGATGCTTACATGCTTCCACGTGTACGGTCAGCATATCCGCTCCGCTTTTTTTGAATTCTTCAATATATCTTCCCGGCTCCTCGATCATCAGATGGACATCAAAAAACAGAGAACTGTTTTTCCGAATGGATGCGATCACCGGCATCCCAAAGGAAATACTCGGAACAAATGCTCCATCCATCACATCAATATGAAGCCATTCCACTCCCGCTTCTTCCACCTGTCGGATCTGCTCTCCAAGACAATTAAAATCTGCTGCCAATATAGATGGTGATAACTGATACATCGCTTAATATCTCCTTTTTTCCTGTTCTTTCAGCTCTTCATAAAAGCTGACATAATTTTCATAACGCTGTCTGTGAATTTTTCCTTTTTCCACCGCCTGTTTAACCGCACATTCCGGCTCATGAACATGCACGCATCCCTGAAACCTGCATTTTCCTTCATATTCTGCAAACTCCGGATAGTGAAACCGCAGTTCCTCTTTTTCCATTCCCTCCACAAACAGAGAACTGAATCCCGGTGTATCCATCAGATAAGTGTGTTCTCCCACTGTCAGAAGCTGTGCATGGCGGGTCGTATGACGACCACGTTTCAGTTTTTTACTGATCTCGCCTGTCTCCATACTGACTTCTTCCTGTAAGAGATTTGTCAGCGATGATTTTCCCACACCGGATGGCCCTGCAACCACTGTTGTTTTTCCTTCCAGGATCTTACGGATCCGGCTGATTCCTTTCTCCTGTTCGGCACTGGTAAGCAGCACCTGGTAACCACAGGAACTGTAGATCTGATACATCTGATCCAGTTCTTTCTGCTCTGCCAGATCTTTTTTATTGAAACAGATAATACTTGGAATCTCCTGCTGTTCCATTGCAATCAAAAAGCGGTCCAGCAGCTGGTAGTTCGGATCCGGCTGACGGACTGCAAAAATCACAAGTGCCTGATCCACATTTGCCGCTGCCGGCCGGATCAGTTCATTTTTTCTTGGAAGAATCTGTATCAGGTTTCCGATCTTTTCTTTTTCGTCCAGAACCTCAATCTCTACATTATCTCCTACCAGAGGTTTTTTCTTCTCTTTTCTGAAGATTCCCTTTGCTTTACATTCATAAATTCCGGACTCTGCTACGTCCACGTAGTAGAATCCGGCAATTCCTTTTATAATTTTTCCCTGCATAGATACCTCTTAAGACTGTTTAAACGGCACATTAGAATAATGTCCACGTTCTACATAATCTCCGTCTACCATTTCCCGCAGATATACGGTTCCGGTATCCACCCCATCTGCACCGGCAATTGCCAGTGTATAAGGGAATGTAATCGTCTGTCCGTCCAGAATCACAGTCTCCACGTTCTGACCATTGACATTCTGCACCAAAGTCAGCTGTACCGGTCCTCCGGTATACGTAGATGGCTGATCCAGTTTTACATTACAAGTCCAGCTTCCGGTATCACTGCCGGAAGTATCCCCCTCTGCAGGTGCCTCATTCGGAAGAGTTGTTGTCTCAGGCGCATGATAAACCTGAAGCGTAATAGTAGATCCCGGGTCTACAGAAGTTCCCGCTGCCACACTCTGATTTGCCACACAGCCTTCCGCCACATTACCGGACGCATCTGTAGTTGTCTCAACATTTACCTGTAATCCCTGATCATTCAGTGATTTCTTCGCTGTTGCTTCATCCTGTCCGATGACATTCGGTACTTCTACCTGTTTGTTCTCTTCCCCCAGACTGACAACCAACGTAATGGTGGATCCTGCGTCTACCTTTGTTCCTTCGGAAGGATTTACACTGATAACTTTTCCGATGGCTACCGTATCACTGTAATCCTGCTGAATCTCAGTATTCAGACCCAGTGCTTTGATCAGAGCTTCTGCCTCACTCTGCGATTTACCGGTTACACTCGGCACACTCGGTGCGTCTGTTCCCGAACTTACAACATAGTTAATTACCGTTCCCTGATCTACCTTTGTTCCTGCCTCTGTTTCCTGAGACATAATGGTTCCTGCTTTATATTCGGAAGACTGACTTTCTCCTGTCTTATTTCCCTTTAAGCCAAGCTGTTCCAGAACACTCAACGCATTTTCTTCTGTCATGCTGGTCAGCTTCGGTACAGATACCTGTCCGTTTTCATCTACTGTATCATCAATTTCTTCCTGTTCTGTCTGCTGAGTGTCATCTTTTTTTGCAGTTCCGCCGATATTTACCAAACCTGCTGCCCGTGCAATAAAGAAAATCAGAATACAGATAATGATCGCACCGATAATAAATCCGCCGATCGTCATAGCTTTTTCCAGTTTGGAACTTACTTCGCCATCCTCATCGTCTTCCTCATCGTCATCATACTCGTCATCATATTCTTCTTCGTCATCATCCTCTTCTTCCTCATACGTATCTTTCTGAGGAGTGGCATATCCTGAACGTCCTTCCCTGATGGCTTCCAGTTCATCATTGGAAAGCATCACCGTCTGTGCATGCTGTGCCAGCGGTGTCACTACAACAAAATTTCCATTCGGATCCAGCAGCGAATGTTTCAGATCTTCGATCACTTCTGACATGTTTTCATATCTGCGGTCAACGCTTTTCTGTGTACATTTCAGAATGATCTGTTCCAGACTGTATGGAAGATCCGGTACATATTTTCTGGGTGATACAATTTCTTCCTGCAGATGCTTGATTGCAATTGCAACAGTAGTATCCCCGTCAAATGGAACATGTCCCGTTACCATCTCATACATGGTAATACCAAGCGAATAAATATCACTCTTGGCATCACTGTAACCACCACGTACCTGTTCCGGTGAACTGTAATGTACCGATCCCATCACATTGGAACTGATGGTATTGGAAGAAGCTGCTCGCGCAATACCAAAGTCAGACAGCTTTACTTTACCATCTACAGATATGATAATATTCTGCGGTTTTACATCTCTGTGCACAATATTGCTCTTATGTGCCGCCTCCAGTCCAAGAGAAACCTGAATCGCAATACTCGTTGCCTCTCTTACGGAAAGTTTTCCTTTTCTTGTAATATAGTCTTTCAGGGTAATTCCCTGTACCAACTCCATAACAATATAGTAAATGCCGTTATCCTCCCCAACATCATAGACATTTACCACATTCGGATGCGCAAGACCTGCTGCGGCCTGTGCTTCCTTGCGGAATTTGGAAATAAAGCCTTTGTCCTGGCTGAATTCCGCTTTCATTACCTTCACTGCTACGAGACGGTTCAGCTTATGATCTTTTGCTTTGTAGACATCTGCCATGCCGCCGCTGCCGATTCTGCTGATGATCTCGTATCTTTCTCCTACAATCATTCCCTCTTTTAACATTCTTTCACCTCGTTTGTAAATGGTTCGATTAGAATTACTGATATATTATCTCTGCCCCCGTTTGTATTGGCAGTTGCCACCAGTTGTCTGCCGGACTGTTCGATATCTTCTGCGCTCTGAATGATCTCCTGGATCTGTTCATCCGCTATCATATTACTCAGTCCGTCTGAACACAGCAAAATCCGATTCTTTTCCTCCAGCTGTACATCGAAGAAATCGATATCCACCTCTTCGGACGCTCCTAATGCTCTAGTGATAATGTTTTTATCCGGATGATTCCGGGCTTCCTCTTTACTGAGTTCTCCCCGCATCACCATCTCGGCGATCCAGGAATGGTCTCTGGTGATCTGCACCAGACCCTGTTCACCGGAAATATACAGACGACTGTCTCCCACATTGGCCACATACGCATAATATCCCACAACGGTCACCGCCACGAGTGTTGTCCCCATGCCGGCTTTTCCTGCATCTGCTTTCGCCAGCTCATGAATCTTTTCATTCGCTTCCTCAATTGCATGACGCATGATCTTTATAGGATAAAACTCATATCTTTTTTTACTGATGCCTCGATTACAGAAACGGCACAGCGTGAGGCAAAATCTCCGGCATTATGCCCGCCCATTCCATCGGCAAGCACAAACAGATTTGGAAGATTTCCTATCGGCTGCTCGGACGCATATACATAATCCTGATTCTGACTTCTGACCTGTCCTACATCTGTCAAAGAAAATGACTTCATGCCAGCTTCTCCCTTGTCTTTTTATTTGTAACTGTTCAGTACCTTCACAGTCACTTTTATTTTTCTTCGGCGGAGTCTTTTGTTGCATTTTCCTGCCGGTCACTGTATTTTTTCCTCAGCTGACCACAGGCCCCATCGATATCCCTGCCCATTTCTCTTCTAATAGTAACATTAATTCGATATTTTTCAAGTTTATTTTTGAAATTCTCTATTACTTTTTTGTCAGACTGTACAAAATTCCGTTCCTTTATCGGATTAACCGGAATCAGATTAATATGACAATTTAATCCGCGTACAAGTCCTGCCAGCTGTCTGGCATCTTCCTGACTGTCGTTCTTTCCGCCCACCAGGCTATATTCAAACGTCAGTCTTCTTCCTGTTTTTTCAAAATAGTATTTGCATGCCGGAAGAACCTCAGACAAAGAATATTTATAGGCGATCGGCATCAGTTCTTTTCTCTTTTCATCATTTGGTGCATGAAGAGATAATGCCAGTGTAATTGTCAGATCTTCCTCTGCCAGTTGTCGGATCCGCGGTACCAGCCCGCAGGTTGACACCGTAAGATTCCTCTGGCTGATATTCTGTCCTTTTTCATCACTCAGAATTCTGATAAATCGGATCAGATTATCATAATTATCCAACGGCTCTCCCGTTCCCATCACAACCACATTCGACACACGCTCCCCGGTCAGTTCCTGGATCCGGTAGACCTGATCCAGCATCTCGGAGGGCAGAAGGTTTCTGGTCAGTCCACCGATCGTGGATGCACAGAAACGGCATCCCATCCGACAGCCAACCTGAGAAGAAATGCATACGGAATTGCCATGCTTGTATTGCATCCATACACTCTCGATCACGTTACCGTCTGCCAGCTGAAACAGATACTTCTGTGTGCCGTCAATCTTTGAAGTCTGAACTTCGACAACTTCCAGATGTGTCAGTGGTTCCTGTTCTGTCAGCTTTTTCCGCAGACCTTCTGACAGATTCGTCATCTCCTCATAGCTTCCCGCTGCTTTCTGATGAAGCCACTGATACAGCTGTTTCCCCTTGAACGGCTTTTCTCCAAGAGAAATCATCTTTTCTTTCAGTTCTTCTTCATACAGCGATTTGATATCTAATTGTTCCATTGTTTTTCCTCTTTTTATCGCTGATGTATTCTCAGCATTTTTCCGCATCGGTTTCTTACAGAGCTGTCCATCCGGTGCTTCTCTTACTTTTTCCGCATCCTTGCCAGAAAGAAACCATCTGTCTTATGCACTCCGGGAAGCAGCTGCAGCCAGCCCCGGGCGGTGGTTTCACTGTGCAGTTCTTCACACAGATACGGATCCAGACTTTCCAGTGCAAATGGGTAATTCTCCGTAAACCATGCCACATTGCTCTGATTTTCCTCCGAAGTGATCGTACATGTGCTGTAAATCAGAATGCCGCCGGGTTTTACATAAGAAGCTGCATTGTGAAGGATCTGTTTCTGAAGCACTGCCAGCTCCTGAATCTTATCTTCATCCGTACGTACTTGATATCTGTTTTCTTTCCAATAACTCCAAGACCGGAACATGGTACGTCTGCCAGTACAATATCTGCTTTTTCTACGGATTCTTTATCTAAAAGTGTAGCATCTTTCCGGTGCGCACGAATATTCAGTGTCTGTGTTCTTTCAATATTTTCCTCAATGAGACCCACTTTATAATCTGTAAGGTCTCTTGCATCTACCATACCCTGTCCCTGCATCTTATCTGCAATATGAAGACTCTTTCCTCCCGGTGCTGCACAAAGATCGATCACATAATCTCCCGGTTTCGGATCTGCTGCTTCCGTTACCAGCATTGAACTTACATCCTGCACTACAAATCGTCCCATCACAAAAGATTTAAGACCTTCCAGATGGCTGTAGTCTGACAGATAGAATGCATACGGAAGATATGGTGCCTGTTCAACCGTTGCTCCCTGGCCTTTCAGACTGTTGACCGTCAGTTCCGGCTCCACCCGATACAGCTGGCATCGGATTGTCAGCGGATGATCCGTCAGAAAATCTTTCAACATACATTCCGTTGTTTCTGTTCCGTAAGTTTGTACCCATCGTTTTACCAGCCACTGCGGTACTGAATAATAAACCGACAGATATTCCTCCGGATCCCTGTTCTTATCCGGATAAATAATCTCTTCTTTTTTCTTGCCACGTTACGCATTACGCCGTTGACAAATCCCTTCAGGCTGTAAAATCCTTTTTTCTGTGCCAGTTTTACCGCTTCATTGCAGGCTGCAGGGTCCGGCACGCTGTCCATAAACATAAGCTGATAAACACCGCTTCGAAGAATGTTACGGATCACCGGTTTCATCTTATTTACTCTGACACTGGAAAACTGATTCAGAACATAATCGATCCGGAGCATATATTCCAGAGTTCCCTCCACAAGCCGGTTGATAAATGCACGGTCCTGTTTCGGAAGATACTGAACTTTATTCAGAGCATTTCGGATTGCCAGATGGCTGTATTCTTTTTCCTGTGTAATTTCCAATAATATCTCCAGGGCGATTCCCCGAAGTTCTGTTCCATTTGCCACGTTTTTTTCCTCCGGTTGTTTCTGTTGGCATCGATTTCCACTGATTCACCGGTATATCATTTATACCGGTATACAGTTCTGAAAACACAGACGCAGCAGTGGCTACGCTGAGGCTTCAAGAACTGTGCAATCGGATCCGCCGCCAAGTCTATGGCGCATTTATTTTCAAAAACGATATACTAACAGGGAAGTATCATCCCTTCTTCCACCGTATAGCCACGTAAAAATGCCTGCGCATCCATTCGTTTTTTCCCCTCCAGCTGCAGGGTATCAATCTTCAGAATCCCCTCCCCGGTCTGAATCCGGAATCCTTTTGTATCTGCCTGCAGTACAGTTCCCGGTGCTTTTTTTTCACCGTTTTCTTCTTCCACAGATGCTTCCCATATTTTCAAAGTTTTTCCGTTCAGATGGGAAAATGCACTTGGCCACGGATTCAGTCCGCGAATCAGGCGTTCCAGTTCTGTTGCTGATTTTGCCCAGTCCAACTCACCCATTTTTTTACTGATCATGGCTGCATATGGCGTTGTACTCTCTTCCGGTTGTTTTTCAAAAACGGCACTGCCGTCTTCCAGCATCGGAAGTGTCTCAACCAGAAGTTTGGCCCCTGACTCACTCAGACGGTCAAACAGACTGCCGCCAGTCTCTTTTTCATTCAGCGGAACAATCACTTTATTGATCATATCTCCGGTATCCAAACCTTCATCCATCCGCATAATAGTAACACCGGATTCTTTATCACCGTTAATCACAGCCCACTGAATCGGAGCCGCACCACGGTAGGCCGGGAGCAGGGATGCGTGTACGTTAATACATCCATATTTTGGCATATGCAGAATCTCTTTCGGAATTATCTGTCCGAACGCCACCACAACGATCACATCCGGATTCAGTTCTCTCATCACCTGGATAAATTCCGGATCTCTTACTTTTTTGGGCTGATATACCGGAAGTCCCAGTTCCATCGCCGCCTCTTTGACCGGTGTGGGCTGCAGGTTCTTTCCCCTGCCCTTTGGTTTATCCGGCTGGCTGATCACACCGACAATCTCATGACCGGCCTTCGCCAGCTCTCTTAAAGTCCCCACAGAAAAATCCGGGGTTCCCATAAATACTACTCTCATCTATTCTCCATCCTCTTCTTCGTAATTCACATCGTGCAGCTCACCTTCCACGTGTTCCACGTACAAGATACCGTCCAGATGTTCACATTCATGACAGATTGCACGTGCCAGAAGTCCTTCTCCTGTCAGACTAAACGGTTCCATGTTAATATCCAGTGCTTCTACGGTTACTACATTCGGTCTTGTCACCACACCGGATTTGCCTGGTACCGAAAGACATCCTTCTTCCCCTGTCTGTTCCCCGGAAGTCTCTTTGATCACCGGATTGATCAATACATACGGACCATTCTCATCTCCGACATCAATCACAACAATTCGTTTTAACATTCCCACCTGTGGTGCCGCCAGTCCCACACCATAAGCATCATACATGGTCTCCAGCATATCTTCTATCAGTTCCTGAATCTTTGGTGTCATCTCTTCCACCGGTCTGCAGACTTTGTTCAGGATTCTGTCTCCCATAGTTCTGATTTTTCTGATTGCCATTCTTTTTCCTCCTGTCAGTGGTTAAAATCCAGCTGGATCCGAATTTCCCTGAATCCGCTGTTTACTTCTATATATTGTTCCAGTCTGCTCTTTGCCCGCAGCAGCAGCTGGTGATCCTCCTGTTTTATATAAATTACTTTTCGATACATATCGGCGATCTTCGATACGGTTTCATCTGCTGGTCCGATGATCTGTAGCTGTCCGTGACTGTCCACCCGGTTCAGGAATTTTTTTATATATTGCATTCCTGTCTCCAGCAGTTCCTCATTACCACAGCTTCCATGGATCGCCAGTAGATTGGATACCGGTGGATAACCCAGAAGTTTCCGATAACCGATCTCCTCTTCATAAAATGCCCGGTAATCCTGATGCATCGCCGCCTGAATACTGTAATGTTCCGGTTGATATGTCTGGATAATCGCTTCTCCGGGCTTTTCTCCTCTTCCTGCTCTTCCCGCTGCCTGCGTCAGTAACTGAAAAGTCCGCTCACTTGCCCGGTAATCACTGATATTCAGTGAAAGATCCGCCGCCAGCACTCCGACCAGCGTCACTTTCGGAAAATCATGTCCCTTGACGATCATCTGCGTACCGATCAGGATATCTGCCTCCTGGTTTGCAAATGCAGCCAGAATATTTGCATGTCCTTCTTTTTTTCTGGTTGTATCCAGATCCATCCGCAAAACCTTTGCCTGTGGAAACCTCTTTTTTATAATTTCTTCGATCTGCTGCGTTCCCGCACGAAATCCTCCGATATAGGGTGATCCGCACACCGGACACTGCTGTGGTTGTCTCGTCTCATACCCGCAATAGTGGCACACCAGTTTTCCGTTCCGGTGCTGTGACAGAGAAACATCACAGTGGGGACATTTCATCACTGTTCCACAAGAACGGCAGGAGAAAAATCCCGCATATCCGCGACGATTCAAAAACAACATGATCTGCTCTTTCTTTTTTAACCGTTCTTCAATTTTTTCCTGTAAAATACTGCTCAGAATCGACCGGTTCCCCTGTTTTAATTCTTTCCTCAAATCTACAGAATAAACCTTCGGCATCTGCCTGTTTCATATCGGCTGTTCAGTTCAAACAGCCGATACGTTCCGTTCTGTGCCTGATAATACGCATCTACCGATGGTGTGGCACTTCCCAGTACCACCGGACAGTGTTCCAGATTGCCTCTCTCAATCGCAGTCTCTCTGGCATGATAACAGGGCACCGTCTCACTCTGGTAAGAAGTTTCGTGTTCCTCGTCGATCACGATCAACCCGAGATTCGGAAACGGGGTAAACAGTGCAGATCGCGGTCCGATCATTACCTGCAGTTCCCCCTTTTTTGCCCGTTCAAACTGATCGGAGCGCTCGCCGGGAGAAAGCCGGGAATGTAAAACAGAAATTCTGTCTCCGAACCGCCGATAGAAACGCTGCACTGTCTGATAAGTCAGCGCAATCTCCGGGATCAACAGGATCACCTGCTTTCCCTGGTTGAGCACTTCTTCCATCAGTTCCATATATACCTGGGTTTTTCCGCTCCCGGTTACCCCGTGAATCACCACCGGGCGAAAATCGTTTTCTCTCCAGCCGTTCAGAATCCCATCCGCCACTTCTCTCTGTGCCGGTGACAGTAGTGCTTTTGTCTGCTCACATTCCGTAGTCCGGATGGGATTACGATACACTTCCGTAGCCTGTACCCGGATCATCCCTGTATTCTCCATGGCCTTTATCACACTGGCTGTCAGATGCAGTTTATCCATTGCCAATGTATAAGAGATCGTATCATTCTCAAGCAGTGCCTCGAGAAGTCTCTGCCTGGCCACATAATGTTTTTTACGGCACAGTTCCAGCTGATTTTCTGCTTCGTCTTTTTCAAGCAACAGACGGATCCAGCGTTCTTCTTTCTGTTTCATCTTCTGTTTTACCGGAAGTACCGTCTTTAACGCCTGAATCATCGTGGCGCCATACTGCTCCCTCATCCAGGCAGCAAGTGCTATCAGGCGGGATTCAATGGAATTGCTTCCTGTCTCCACTCCCCGGATCTCTTTCATGCGGCTGACATCAAAAGAAGGCTGATCCGTCACCCGGATCACGTATCCTTTGATCATCCTTCCTCCATTTCCGAAAGGAACCTGCACCTGCATCCCCGGCTGTAACCTCCCCTCAAGATGCTGTGGAACCAGATACTGAAAGGATCTATCCAGTTTTTCACTGGTAATATCTACGATAATATCCGCATATGTCTTTGTCATGCTTTTTTCTTTGCATCTTCTTCCAGGATCTCACGGATCAGCACACGTTCATCCATCGGATATTTCTTTCCTTTGATCTCCTGATAGTCTTCGTGACCTTTTCCTGCAAGTACAATGATGTCTCCCGGTTGTCCATGATGAATGGCGTAAGCAATAGCTTCTTTCCGATCGATGATCTCAACGTATTTTCCTTCTGTCTTGCTGATACCTGTTTTGATATCATCAATAATCGCCTGAGGCTCTTCATTTCTCGGGTTATCGGATGTGATGATCGTCAGATCTGCCAGCTTACCGGACACTTCTCCCATCTCAAACCGACGGTCACGGGAACGGTTACCACCACAGCCAAACAGACATACCAGACGGTTCGGTTTATATTCTCTCAGTGTGGTAAGAAGGGATTCCAGGCTCATCGCATTGTGTGCGTAATCGATCATCAGAGTGAAATCATCGGATACCTTTTCCATCTCAATTCTGCCCTTTACTTTTGCACATTTCAGGGCTTTGCATATGTTTTCTTCAGATACGTTAAAATGTCTGCAGATTGCAATAGCCGTCAGAGAATTGTAAATACTGAATTTTCCAGGAAGATCGATCTCCACCGGAAAATTCAACAGTCCCTGCAGATCATAGGAGATTCCCAGCACTCCTTTTTTTGTAAGCAGTTCAGGATTGACCGCGCGAAGGTCTGCCTCCGGTGAAAATCCGTAAGTCTCCAGGCTGCAGGTATGTCCGTCAATGATCTTCTCATAATGTTCGTCATCTCTGTTGACAATACCGATCCGGCACTGACGAAGTAACATCTTTTTACAGGACAGGTAATGTTCAAAGCTGGTATGTTCGTTCGGTCCAATGTGATCCGGTTCGATATTGGTAAAGATACCGATATCAAAGGTGAATCCTGCGGTTCGATGAAGCATCAGTCCCTGGGAGGATACTTCCATCACTGCACAGTCACAGCCTTCATCCAACATCTGTCGCAGATATTTCTGCACCAGAAGAGATTCCGGTGTGGTATTGGCAGACGGGATCACGGTATCTCCGATGATTGTTTCGATGGTTCCGATCAGACCCACTTTGTAACCGGCATTTTCCAGAATGGATTTTACCATGTAAGTCGTTGTGGTTTTTCCTTTTGTTCCGGTGATTCCGATCACACGCAGCTTATCTCCCGGATAATCATAGTAGGCTGCTGCCACAAGTGCCATCGCATACCGGCTGTCCTTTACCTGGATCACTGTCACATCCTCCGGCACTTCTACCGGTTCTTCCACGATAATTGCCTTCGTTCCCTGTCCGGCTACACTTTTTGCAAATGTATGACCATCCACAACGGCACCACGGATACAGATAAAAAGAGAACCTTCCTTTGCTTTTCTGGAATCCGCAACGACTTCCTCTATTTCCTGATCGAGAGTGCCCTGCAGACATGTATATTCCAAACGTTCTAGAATCTTTGATAATTTCATCAACTTCAACCTCCTTTGGATGGCGGGCAGGTCAATTGCCCATAGATATTTATAGAATAGCATATTTCGCACAAAAAAAGAAGAGGGGGGATGGGATTTTGCGGGGAAATGGTTGTGGAGGCGGACGCCGGAGAAGGGGACGGGCGGGAGCGGGGAGGGAGGGGCAACGCGTGGGCAGGGGAACTTTGAGCTAGCCGCTAACTTCGGCTATCATTCACGAGGGTCCGCTGACCCTCGCGAAAGCCTACGTAAGCGTCGGATCTCAAAGCTTCCCCTAACCGCCCACAAAGTGCGTTCGCCCCTTCCCTCCCCGCTCCCGCCCGTCCCCTTCTCCGGCTGATATTGGCTAAAACTGGTGATGAATTTCCCCGGAAAATCCCTGTGGAGGAAAGATGGATCGCTGGTTTTACGTTTTCGTAGTAGTTTTTCTTCGATATATGTGATACTTTAAATATATTTTCATAATATGTTTTCTGTACGGAAGTTTTGCTCCTTATTACTGTTTTTCGATTTTTTCTTTCATAAATCTCTATCGTATTTTCTCACCTAGATGCACTATTTACTCATTTTCATTCATCCCCAATCTTTTTCATCATTTAGTACTCACCGGTACACAGCCGGCATGGCTTGGGAGCCTGGGTGCGGGAACACTTTGTGGGCGGTTAGAGCAAGCTTTAAGATCCGACACTTACGGAGACTTTCGCTTGGGTCAACTGACCCAAGTGAATATAGTTGCAGTTAGTGGCTAGCTTAAAGTTGCTCTGCCCACGTTCCCGCACCCAGGCTCCCAAGCCATGCCGGCGTCCCCTTGAAAATCAAAAAAAGAACTACCGTCTTCAAAACACTTCATTTTGAAAACGATAGCCCTTTTATAAAAAAGCAATATACGCTCTTAGTAGATCACTGTGCCCGTCCGTCCAAGGTACGCATCCACTGCCTTATCGATTGAAGTAATCACAGCCTTCTTTCCTTCGCCCTGTTCCACGAACTCGACAGAAGCCTGGATCTTCGGCAGCATGGTGTTGGCTTCAAACTGGCCTTCCGCCATATACTCTTTCGCCTGTGCAACAGAAATCTCGCCCAGTTCTTCCTCATCCTGCTTGTGGAAATTCACAGAAACCTTCTCCACACTGGTCAGGATCAGCAGTTCATCTGCATCCAGCTGTTCTGCCAGACGACCGCTGGTATAATCTTTCTCAATAACCGCACTTGCACCCTTCAGCTCCGTACCCTGCTCCAGAACCGGGATTCCGCCACCGCCGCAGGCGATAACGATCTGTCCGGCATCAAGCAGTGCACGGATCGCATCGATCTCCACGATCTTCTGTGGCTTCGGTGCGGCTACGATTCGGCGGTAACCGTCACCGATCTTGGTAACGTAATTACCCTTATTTTCTTCCTCTTCCGCTTCCTGCTCATTCAGCACACGTCCGATGACTTTAACAGGTTCAGCAAAAGCTTCGTCATACGTGTCTACGGTTACCTGTGTCAGGATCGTGGATACCGGTTTGTAGATGCCTTCTTTCATCAGTTCTGCACGGATCGCATTCTGCAGGTCGTATCCGATATAACCCTGGCTCATGGCAGAACACACAGACATTGGTGCGTATGTATAATCCGGATGATACTTTCCGAATTCATTCATTGCCATATGGATCATACCCACCTGGGGTGCATTACTGTGAGAAATCACGACCTCTGCGCCCTCTTTTACCAGCTGCGCAATGATTTTTGCAGTTCTTTTTGTAGCTTCTTTCTGCTCCGGCAACGTATTACCAAGTGCCCGGTGTCCCAGAGCAATGACAACTTTCTTCTTCTCCATGTTACGCCCTCTTACTTTCTCTCATACATAATCGGGTAAAAATACCTTTTGCGAATTTCACCCGTCACTGTCACAGTATTTACCGAATTCCATACAGACATGGGTTTCGGTTTATGATCTGCCGATACCGGTTTCTGTTACAGATCAACACCTCTATCGTTAGTTTATTCCTGTTTTCTACTTTATGCAAGCAGGAAATAGGCAAGTACCACAACACCAAGAGCGATCCGGTACCATCCAAATACCTTGAAATCGTGTTTCTTGATATAACCCATCAGGAACTTGATCGCTGCAATGGAAACGCCAAAAGCGACAACCATGCCAAGCAGCAGATACACAACCTCTGTTCCGGTAAAATGCAGACCGAATTTTACCAGTTTCAGAAAGCTTGCTCCAAACATGACCGGGATGGCAAGAAAAAAGGTATATTCCGCTGCCAGTTTTCTGCTCATGCCGAGGAGAATACCTCCGATGATGGTTGCACCGGAACGGGAAGTACCCGGAATCAGGGCAAGCAGCTGGAAGATTCCGATAAACAGTGCATCTTTGAAAGAAATATCACTGAGCTTTGTTCTGCTGGGCTTCCGGCTTTTATTGTAGTTTTCGATAACAATAAACAGTACACCGTATACGATCAGCATCACGGAAACGACCCAGTAATTCATGAATGTTTTCTCGATCCAGTTGTTAAACGGAAGTGCCACGATGATTGCCGGCACACAAGATACCAGAATCTTTAACCACAGCACGATCTTATTCATGTTGATGTATTTGTCTGCAAATTTCTGTAATTTCCCGATACGCTCATTCGTACTGATATAGTTCCAGTTACTCTCTCTGGACGGATCATTTTTATGAAATGGCCATAATTTTTTAAAATCCAGTACCACAACCGCCAGTACGGCTCCCAGCTGGATGACCACAAGGAACATCTGCCAGAATTCCTCACTGACTTTCAGTTTCATAAACTGATCCACCAGGATCATATGGCCGGTACTGCTTACAGGAAGCCATTCGGTGATTCCCTCCACAATACCGAGAAAAATTACTTTCAGTAATTCGATAATATCCATATTTTCCCCTTTATTTAGATCTGTGCGATATCAATCAGCGTGAGCCTGTTCAGATCTGTATTTTCCAGACTGGTTACCAGTGCTTTGGCTGTATCCATAGCGGTCAGAACGTTAACACCTGTCTCGATAGCATTTCTTCGAATCAGGAAACCGTCTTTTGCGTGTTCCACACCCTGAGAAGGTGTATCGATGACCAGATCGATCTTGTGACCCAGGATCAGATCCATCAGGTTTGGTGACGGCTGTTCGAGCTTATTGGTACGGATTGCTTTTACGCCGGCTTCCTGCAGCGTTTTAGCTGTATTTCTGGTTGCATAGATCCGGTAACCCAGTGCTTCAAACCGTTTTCCGATCTCAACTGCTTCCTCTTTATCCTCATCACGAACGGACATGATCATATTTTTATGTTTCGGCAGATTGATACCTGCGCCAAGGAATGCTTTGTACAGTGCCTCATTAAAGCTTTCCGCAATACCCAGACACTCACCGGTGGACTTCATCTCCGGTCCGAGGCTGATATCCGCACCACGGATCTTCTCGAAGGAGAATACCGGCATCTTGATCGCAAAATATTTTGCTTCCGGCTGCAGTCCCGGTGTATAACCCATATCTTTCAGTTTGTATCCCATGATGCTTTTGCTGCCAGAGGAACGATCGGGATACCGGTTACCTTGCTGATGTACGGAACGGTACGGCTGGAACGTGGATTAACCTCGATGACATAGACTTCTTCACCGCATACGATAAACTGAATATTGATCATACCGATGACATGCAGTGCTTTTGCCAGACGTTTGGTGTATTCTTCGATGGTAGCTTTTGCAGTCTTGCTGATGGTCTGTGCCGGATATACAGAGATACTGTCTCCGGAGTGGATACCTGCTCTCTCGATATGCTCCATGATACCCGGGATCACGATGTCTTCGCCGTCGCATACCGCATCAACCTCGATTTCTTTACCTACCAGATATTTGTCAACCAGGATCGGATGTTCCTGTGCGATCCGGTTGATGATGCCGATATACTGTTCCACATCTTCATCGTTGATCGCGATCTGCATACCCTGACCACCCAGAACGTAAGAAGGACGAACCAGAACCGGATAACCCAGTTCGTTGGCAGCTTTCTTAGCCTCTTCAGCGGTAAATACGGTCTGTCCCTTTGGTCTCGGGATCTGGCACTGTTCCAGGATCTCATCGAACAGCTCACGGTCTTCGGCTGCATCTACATTTTCTGCAGATGTTCCGAGGATCGGCACACCCATCTTCATCAGTGCCTCGGTAAGTTTGATAGCGGTCTGTCCACCGAACTGCACCACTGCTCCGTCCGGTTTCTCGATATTTACAATGTTTTCCACATCTTCCGGTGTCAGCGGCTCAAAATACAGTTTGTCAGCGATATCAAAGTCTGTACTTACAGTTTCCGGGTTGTTATTAATAATGATAGTCTCATAGCCTTCTTTTGCGAATGCCCAGGTACAGTGTACAGAGCAGAAGTCGAACTCGATACCCTGTCCGATACGGATCGGGCCGGAACCAAGTACCAGAACCTTTTTCTTGTCCGGTGTGCGTTCTGCTTCATTTTCTCCGCCATATACAGAGTAATAATACGGTGTGGTGGCTGCAAACTCAGCGGCACAGGTATCTACCATCTTGTAAGCTGCGGTGATGCCGTATGTTTTACGCATTTCTTTTACCGTTTCTTCTGTCTTCCCGTTCAGTTTTGCAATCACATAATCCGGGAATTCCATGCGTTTTGCTTCTCTTAACAGATCCTCGTCCAGTTCCCTGGTCTTTAACGCATATTCCATCTCGGTCAGGATCGCGATCTTATCGATAAACCACAGATCGATCTTGGTGATCTCATGGATCTCCTCCTGAGAAATTCCAATACGGATCGCCTGTGCAATTCTCCAGATTCTCATATCATCTACAATATGAAGAGCTTCCAACATCTCTTCTCTGGACAGATTGGAAAAATCGTAGGACATCAGGCTGTCTACATGCTGTTCCAGGGAACGGATGGCTTTCATCAACGCACCTTCAAAGTTATTGCAGATACTCATAACTTCACCGGTAGCTTTCATCTGTGTGGTCAGAGTACGTTTTGCACTGATAAATTTATCAAATGGCAGACGCGGGATCTTGACAACACAGTAGTCTAACATCGGCTCGAAACTTGCATAAGTTTTTCCGGTAATAGCATTCGGGATCTCATCCAGGGTATAGCCCAGAGCGATCTTTGCAGCTACTTTTGCGATCGGGTATCCGGTTGCCTTACTTGCCAGTGCGGAAGAACGGGATACTCGCGGATTTACCTCGATGACACAGTATTCGAAGCTGTCCGGATTCAGCGCATACTGTACGTTACATCCACCGGTGATGCCCAGCTCTGTGATAATATTCAGTGCGGAAGTTCTCAGCATCTGATATTCTTTATCCCCCAGTGTCTGCGACGGTGCCACAACGATACTGTCACCGGTATGTACACCAACCGGATCCAGGTTTTCCATATTACAAACGGTGATGCAGTTGCCTGCACTGTCACGCATTACTTCGTACTCGATTTCTTTCCATCCGGCGATACATCTTTCTACCAGAACCTCGCCCACACGGGAAAGACGCAGACCATTTTCCAGGATCTCGATCAGTTCCGCTTCGTTATGAGCGATACCACCGCCGCTTCCACCCAGCGTATAAGCCGGACGAAGAACAACCGGATAACCGATGGTATTGGTAAATGCAATACCGTCCTCTACGGTTGTAACCACCAGGGAAGCTGCAACCGGTTCACCGATTTTTTCCATGGTATCTTTGAATTCCTGACGATCTTCTGCTTTTTTAATTGTCTGGGAAGTAGTACCGATCAGTCTTACATTATGTTCTTTTAAGAATCCTCTCTCTTCCAGTTCCATCGCCAGGTTCAGTCCTGCCTGACCACCCAGTGTCGGAAGTACGCTGTCCGGTTTTTCTTTCAGGATCAGCTGCTCCACAACTTCTACAGTCAGCGGCTCGATATAAACTTTATCAGCGATATCTTTATCGGTCATGATGGTTGCCGGGTTAGAGTTTAACAGGACAACTTCCACGCCCTCTTCTTTCAGAGAACGGCAGGCCTGTGTTCCCGCATAGTCAAATTCTGCTGCCTGGCCGATGACAATCGGACCTGAACCAATCATCAGTACTTTTTTAATCTCTGGATTTTTTGGCATTACTCTTCTCCTCCCATCATTTTGATAAACCGTTCAAACAGATAACCGGAATCCTGTGGTCCCGGGCATGCTTCCGGATGGAACTGTACTGTAAAAATATTTTTCCTGTATATTTCAGTCCTTCGTTAGTTCCGTCGTTGACATTGATAAATGCCGGAACGGCAACTTTCGGATCCAGATTGTCGGTGTCTACCACATATCCGTGGTTCTGAGAAGAAATATACACTCTTCCGGTTTCCAGATCTTTTACCGGATGATTGCCTCCTCTGTGACCGTATTTCATCTTATGGGTATCCGCACCGGTTGCCAGTGCCATCAGCTGATGTCCCAGACAGATTGCAAAGATCGGTGTGTCGGATTCATATAATTTACGGATCTCTTTGATCACTTCCGTACACTCCTTCGGGTCTCCAGGGCCGTTGGAGAGCATGATGCCGTCCGGGTTTGCAGCCAGGATCTCTTCTGCTGTGGTGGATGCCGGATAAATGGTTACCTCGCATCCTCTCTGATTCAGAGATTTTGCGATATTGTTTTTTGCACCCAGATCCAGAAGGGCTACTTTCTTTCCGCTGCCTTTCAGCACGGTCTTTTCGGAGCAGGTTACTTTCTCCACTACTTTTCCTGTAGTATATGCTTTCAGTCTCGGAATGATAGCATCCAGATCATAATTTTCATCCGTTGTGATCATACCATTCATGGTTCCTTTTTCTCTCAGGATTCTGGTCAGAGCGCGGGTATCGATCCCTGCGATTCCCGGAATGTCAAATCGTTTCAGAAAGTTCTGAATTGTATCTTCACACCGGAAATTGCTTGGTGTTCTGGAAAGTTCTCTTACAATATATCCATCCGGCCATGGTCTCAAAGACTCCGTATCCTCATAGCAAATACCGTAATTGCCGATCAGCGGATAAGTCATACATACAGCCTGTCCTGCGTAAGACGGGTCTGTCAGTACTTCCAGATAACCTGTCATGGAAGTATTGAACACGATCTCGCTGATGACTTCTTTTTTTGCTCCAATGCTGGTTCCGGTAAATACATGTCCATCTTCAAGTATTAAAAAAGCTTTCATCATTCCGTTTCCTTTCTTTTTTCTTATGTAGGCTGTTTACAGCCTGTTTATATCTTTTTCCGCATAAAAAGGGAGAAATTTCCCGTGAAATCACTCCCCCTTGCGTAATCTTAGAAATTTTACCACAAAGTCTTTTTCATTTCAATACTCTATTTTAGAAAAGTGTCGCTTTCTGCGGGAGAAATATTTTTTAATCTTTTTTTATAAAAAAGTATTGACACTTTGTGTTTTATACTGTATAGTATCACTTGTCGCTGACGAAGCGGCAAACAATTTCATAATTAAAAGTTGTGCAGGAATGGCGGAATTGGCAGACGCGCAGGCTTCAGGTGCCTGTGGTAGCAATATCGTGCGGGTTCAAGTCCCGCTTCCTGGCACTATTTTTTTTTATGTAGATCTGTTTCTCTCATGTTTCTA
>ENA-OQCO01000215-OQCO01000215.1-human-gut-metagenome-genome-assembly--contig:-NODE-215-length-34144-cov-3.227886_pt1 | contig 34144 bp, 41 predicted proteins | sample MGYA00242500_ERZ504582 | MGnify/ENA primary metagenome ERZ504582 (study PRJEB26092, sample SAMD00036346) | human gut metagenome | host: Homo sapiens | study: EMG produced TPA metagenomics assembly of... | reverse complement strand
AATACTCAGAGTTAAGTGACGATAGCCTAGGAGATACACCTGTTCCCATGCCGAACACAGAAGTTAAGCCCTAGTACGCCTGATGTAGTTGGGGGTTGCCCCCTGTTAGATACGGTAGTCGCTTAGCAAATAGGGAGTTTAGCTCAGCTGGGAGAGCATCTGCCTTACAAGCAGAGGGTCAGCGGTTCGATCCCGTTAACTCCCATAGGTCCCGTGGTGTAGCGGTTATCACGTCGCCCTGTCACGGCGAAGATCGCGGGTTCGATTCCCGTCGGGACCGTTCAAGTAGAAATATTTGAGACTCGTTAGCTCAGTTGGTAGAGCAATTGACTTTTAATCAATGGGTCACTGGTTCGAGCCCAGTACGGGTCATATATGCGGGTGTGGCGGAATTGGCAGACGCACCAGATTTAGGATCTGGCGCTTAACGGCGTGGGGGTTCAAGTCCCTTCACCCGCATTAGAAAAAAAGTTAGCCGGCTTAGCTCAGTTGGTAGAGCATCTGATTTGTAATCAGAGGGTCGCGTGTTCAAGTCATGTAGCCGGCATAAAACGCGAACGTAGTTCAGTGGTAGAACACCACCTTGCCAAGGTGGGGGTCGCGGGTTCGAATCCCGTCGTTCGCTTGAGGAGCCGGGGTGGCGGAACTGGCAGACGCACAGGACTTAAAATCCTGCGAAAGGAAACTTTCGTACCGGTTCGATTCCGGTCCTCGGCATAACTTAATAATAAGCACCCTTAGCTCAACTGGATAGAGTACCTGACTACGAATCAGGCGGTTAGAGGTTCGACTCCTCTAGGGTGCATTTTTATCGGGAAGTAGCTCAGCTTGGTAGAGCACTTGGTTTGGGACCAAGGGGTCGCAGGTTCGAATCCTGTCTTCCCGATTAATGGCGGTGTAGCTCAGCTGGCTAGAGCGTCCGGTTCATACCCGGGAGGTCGGGGGTTCGATCCCCTTCGCCGCTATATATGGATTACTTGGACCTTTAGCTCAACTGGTTAGAGCACTCGGCTCATAACCGAGCGGTCGTAGGTTCGAGTCCTACAAGGTCCATATATTATTTATAATACTGGGAGGATTACCCAAGTCCGGCTGAAGGGAACGGTCTTGAAAACCGTCAGGCGTGTAAAAGCGTGCGTGGGTTCGAATCCCACATCCTCCTTATAATTAACGCGGGATGGAGCAGCTAGGTAGCTCGTCGGGCTCATAACCCGAAGGTCGTAGGTTCAAATCCTGCTCCCGCAATATGGCTCGGTAGCTCAGTTGGTAGAGCAATGGATTGAAGCTCCATGTGTCGGCGGTTCGATTCCGTCTCGCGCCATTTATTTATATTTTGGAAGGGTAGCGAAGAGGCTAAACGCGGCGGACTGTAAATCCGCTCCTTCGGGTTCGGGGGTTCGAATCCCTCCCCTTCCATAGTTACGGGCATAGTTTAAAGGTAGAACTAAGGTCTCCAAAACCTTCAGTGTGGGTTCAATTCCTACTGCCCGTGTTAATAAGGTGGCGAATGTGGTGAAGTGGTTAACACATCAGATTGTGGCTCTGACATTCGGGGGTTCGATTCCCCTCATTCGCCTATTTTTGGGGTATAGCCAAGCGGTAAGGCAAGGGACTTTGACTCCCTCATGCGTTGGTTCGAATCCAGCTACCCCAGTAAAACTTTGCCGGCGTGGCGGAATTGGCAGACGCGCTGGACTCAAAATCCAGTGTCCGCAAGGACGTGCCGGTTCGACCCCGGCCGCCGGTATAAGTTGCACTCCATAAGGAGTGTTTTTTTTGTATATAGGAGTTATTTTTTATGTCTGATAAATTTAAGCTTCTTTTAAAACAAATTCATTTTCCACAGCATGAGGAAGCTTATAATGAAATTAAAAGTGGTTCTATTGAATCAGTAAAGCTATTTAAATCAAAACGTCAGTGGTTTTTTGTTTTTTCTTTCAGAAATCTACTGTCATATGAGACTTTCACTCTTTTTGATAATCTGCTTCACTCTTCTTTTGATTCTTTAGGGGCTAAAGTTTCATATATGATTAATGTAGAAGATATTTCTTGTGATCCATCTTTACTTGAAGCTTATTTTTCATATGCTTTAGATATTTTAAAATCATCACACTTTTCAATCTATTCCCTATTCTCCAATTTGGGGATTGAGATTTCTAATAATAGTATTTCTGTTAAGGCTCCTGCGCATATCCTTAGAGAGAATTTACATGAGAGATTTATAGCCCTGATTGCTGATGTTCTTTCGAATGTTGGTTTATCTAATGTTTCTATTTCGGTTCTTGAGGATAAAGAAGCTTCATCCTCTCTTGAAGAGGCTTACGAGACAAATAAGATCTCCTTACAAGAAGAGGCAGAATCTCAAGCTAGACAAGCACTTCAATCAATTGTTCAAAGTTCGCCGGTACCACCACCTCAGAAGCATCAGGCTCAAAATTTTGCTGAGAAACAAAGTCAACGAGTTGCAAGCTTTGATAAGGCTGAGATTACTCCAATGATTGAAGTCAATTCTGAAGAAAATAGGATTGTTTTTGAAGGATATATTTTTGATGTGGAGCAACGTGAAACGAAAACAGGTAGGATTATAATAAATTTTAAGGTAACTGATTATACCTCTAGTTTTGCTATGCAACGTTGGGTGAAGGATAGCGAAGAACTTGTTAAGTTCGGTATGATTAAAAAAGGAAACTGGGTAAGAGTTCGAGGTCGTATTGAGAATAATCCTTTTACACATAGTTTGACTATGAACGTACAAGATATTAAGGAAATTTCTCATACTCCTCGTAAGGATTTGATGCCCGAGGGACAGAAGCGAGTTGAATTTCATGCTCATACTAACATGTCAACTATGGATGCTATACCAACAGTTGAAGAGCTCATCGATACAGCGGCTTTTTGGGGACATCCAGCAGTTGCGATAACAGATCATGCAAATGTTCAAAGTTTTCCTCATGGCTACCATAAAGCTAAGAAAGCTGGAATTAAGGCGATTTTTGGTCTTGAAGCCAATCTTGTTGAGGACAAAGTTCCTATTGTTTATAATTCCGAAAATTTGGAATTAAAAGAAGCAACTTATGTTGTATTCGACGTAGAAACAACAGGTTTGTCTGCTGTTCATAATGATTTGATCCAGATTGCGGCATCAAAAATGCATAAAGGTAATATTGTTGAGCAATTTGATGAATTCATTGATCCAGGATATCCGCTTTCTGCGTTTACGACTGAATTGACTGGTATTACTGATAATCATGTTAAAGGTGCCAAACCTTTAGTGCAAGTTTTACAGGAGTTTCAAGAATTCTGTAAAGGAGCTGTGCTAGTCGCCCACAATGCGACCTTTGACGTTGGGTTTATGAATGCCAATTATGAAAGACATCAGTTACCGACAATCTCACAACCGGTTATTGATACTTTAGAATTTGCACGGAATCTTTATCCTGAGTATAAACGTCATGGTTTGGGTCCTTTGACAAAGCGTTTTGGCGTTGCCTTGGACCACCACCACATGGCCAACTATGATGCGGAAGCAACAGGTCGTTTGTTGTTTATTTTCATTAAAGATGTATTCGAAAAGCATGGATTGACTAATCTGGAACAGTTGAATACAGAATTGGTCTCTGATGATTCGTATAAGAAGTCTCGTGTCAAACATGCGACGCTATATGTTCAGAATCAAACGGGTTTGAAGAATATCTTTAAATTGGTAAGCCTATCAAATGTATCATATTTTGAGGGAGTAGCCCGTATTCCTCGTAAGGTTTTAGATGAGTATCGTGAGGGAATCATAGTCGGTTCCGCATGTGCAGATGGTGAAGTTTTTGATACTCTCTTGTCTCATGGTATTGATAAGGCAGTTGAAGTTGCTAAATACTATGATTTTATTGAAGTTATGCCACCAGCGATTTATGCGCCATTGATTGCAAAGGATTTAATCAAGGATGAGGGAGCTATAGAACAACTTATTAGGGATTTGATTGAAGTTGCTAATCGTCTTGACAAGCCTGTGCTTGCTACGGGAAATGTACATTATATCAATCCTGAAGATGCCATTTATCGTGAAATCATTGTTCGTGCTTTGGGACAAGGAGCTATGATCAATAGACCAATTGGTAAGGGGGAAAACGCTCAACCTGCTCCTCTACCGGAAGCTCATTTTAGAACAACCAATGAGATGCTAGATGAATTTGCCTTTTTGGGGAAAGACTTAGCCTATGAGATTGTTGTAGCTAATACACAAGCTATGGCAAATCAAATCGAAGAGGTTGAAGTCGTCAAAAAAGACTTGTATACACCTTATATTGATCGTGCAGAAGAACAGGTTGCAGAGATGACTTATGCTAAAGCATTTGAGCTTTATGGTAATCCTTTGCCTGATATTATTGACTTGCGGATTGAGAAAGAGTTGTCCTCAATTCTTGGTAATGGATTTGCCGTAATATATCTGGCATCGCAGATGCTGGTGAACCGTTCAAATGAACGTGGCTACCTGGTTGGCTCTCGGGGGTCTGTTGGCTCTAGTTTTGTTGCAACAATGATTGGAATTACTGAGGTAAATCCTATGCCACCTCATTATTTATGTCCTAAATGCCAACACTCAGAGTTTATCACGGATGGTTCTTATGGCTCTGGCTTTGATTTGCCTGATAAGGAGTGTTCAGAATGTGGAACTGAGTATAAAAAAGATGGTCAGGATATTCCTTTCGAGACCTTCCTCGGTTTTGATGGGGATAAGGTTCCTGATATTGATTTGAACTTCTCAGGAGATGATCAGCCGTCGGCTCACTTGGATGTACGTGATATTTTTGGAGAGCAATATGCCTTCCGTGCTGGAACGGTAGGTACTGTTGCAGATCGGACAGCTTATGGTTTTGTCAAGGGTTACGAACGTGATTACAATAAGTTCTATCGTGATGCTGAGGTTGATCGTTTGGCTATGGGTGTTGCTGGGGTTAAGCGAAATACAGGTCAGCACCCAGGTGGTATCGTTGTTATTCCAAATTATATGGATGTCTATGATTTTACACCTGTTCAATATCCGGCTGATGATGTAACTGCTGCTTGGCAGACAACTCACTTTAACTTCCACGATATCGATGAGAACGTGTTGAAGCTAGATATTCTGGGACATGATGATCCGACTATGATTCGTAAGTTACAGGACCTATCAGGAATTGATCCAAAGGATATTCGAGCAGATGATCCGGATGTGATGAAACTTTTTTCAGGGACTGAGGTTTTAGGGGTAACGCCTGAACAAATTGGGACCTCAACGGGCGTGTTGGGAATCCCTGAGTTTGGGACTAACTTTGTTCGTGGTATGGTCGAAGAGACGCATCCGACGACCTTTGCGGAACTCTTACAGTTATCTGGTTTATCCCATGGTACAGATGTTTGGTTGGGTAATGCACAAGATTTGATTAAGGAAGGTATTGCCACCCTGAAAACAGTTATCGGTTGTCGTGACGATATCATGGTATACCTAATGCATGCAGGGTTAGATCCTAAGATGGCCTTTACCATTATGGAACGTGTGCGTAAGGGAATGTGGTTGAAAATTTCTGAAGAAGAGCGAAATGGTTATATTCAAGCCATGCGTGAAAATAATGTTCCGGACTGGTATATTGAATCTTGTGGTAAAATCAAGTACATGTTCCCTAAAGCCCATGCGGCTGCCTACGTTATGATGGCCCTTCGCGTAGCTTATTTCAAGGTGCACCATCCTATTTATTACTATTGTGCTTACTTCTCGATTCGAGCCAAAGCATTTGAGCTTAAGACGATGTCTGCAGGGCTCGATGCTGTTAAAGCTCGAATGGAAGATATTAAGGAGAAGCGCCAACGAAATGAAGCTACTAATCTTGAAAATGACTTGTTTACAACGCTTGAAATTGTCAATGAAATGTTAGAACGTGGCTTTACTTTTGGCCAGTTAGATCTTTATAAGAGTCAGGCGACTGAATTTTTGATTGAAGGAGATACCTTGATTCCTCCGTTTATCGCACTTGAAGGTTTGGGTGAAAACGTTGCGAAGCAATTGGTTGCTGCGCGTGAAGAAGGGGAATTCCTCTCCAAAACAGAATTGCGTAAACGAGGAGGCCTATCATCAACCTTGGTTGAAAGATTAGATGAAATGGGCATTCTAGGAAATATGCCAGAAGATAATCAGTTAAGTCTTTTTGATGATTTCTTTTAATAGCTAAAGTGAATTGTCATCAACGTTGAGAGAATGGAGTCAGTCTCCGTTCTCTTTTTGTTTGGATATCTGTATGTGATGATAAAAAGCCAAAGCTGATAGAAAACTTTTTTCTTCGTCTTATGGTATACTGATAGAAAATTACAGTTTCAAGGAGTTAATCATGGTTTTACCAAATTTTAAAGAAAATCTTGAGAAATATGCTAAATTATTGGTTGCTAATGGGATTAATGTGCAGCCTGGTCACACAGTGGCCTTGAGCATTGATGTAGAACAAGCAGAGCTGGCTCACCTCTTAGTAAAAGAAGCTTATGCTTTAGGAGCAGCTGAGGTAATTGTTCAATGGTCGGATGATACTATTAATCGCGAGCGTTTCTTGCATGCAGAGATGAATCGAATCGAAGAGGTTCCAGCTTATAAAAAAGCGGAGATGGAATATTTGTTAGAAAAGAAAGCAAGTCGTTTAGGAGTCCGTTCTTCTGATCCAGGTGCCTTTAATGGTGTAGCTCCTGAACGTCTATCTGCTCATGCTAAGGCTATTGGAGCGGCCTTTAAACCTATGCAGGTAGCAACTCAGTCTAATAAGGTTAGTTGGACAGTAGCTGCAGCAGCAGGTAAAGAATGGGCTAAGAAGGTCTTTCCTAATGCTTCGAGTGATGAGGAAGCCGTAGATTTACTTTGGAACCAAATTTTCAAGACCTGTCGTGTTTACGAAAAGGATCCTGTACGTGCCTGGAAGGAACATGCTGACCGTTTAGATGCTAAAGCACGTATACTCAATGAAGCACAATTCTCAGCCCTTCATTACACAGCACCAGGAACAGATTTGACCCTTGGTTTGCCGAAAAACCACGTTTGGGAGTCTGCAGGTGCAATCAATGCCCAGGGGGAGAGCTTCCTTCCTAATATGCCAACAGAAGAGGTCTTTACGGCACCAGATTTCCGTCGTGCATATGGTTATGTCTCAAGTACAAAACCACTAAGCTATAATGGTAATATTATTGAGGGAATCAAAGTAACATTCAAAGATGGTGAAATTGTAGATATTACAGCAGACCAAGGTGAGAAAGTGATGAAGAATCTCGTCTTCAACAATAATGGGGCGCGTGCTCTAGGTGAATGTGCCTTGGTACCAGATTCAAGCCCTATTTCACAATCTGGGATTACCTTCTTCAATACCCTCTTTGATGAGAATGCATCCAACCACCTAGCTATTGGAGCAGCCTATGCGACCAGTGTTGAGGGAGGAGCAGATATGACAGAAGAGGAACTTAAAGCAGCTGGTCTTAACCGTTCTGATGTACATGTAGATTTTATGATTGGCTCAAATCAAATGAATATTGATGGCATCCACCATGATGGTAGCCGTGTACCAATCTTCCGAAATGGTGATTGGGTGATTTAAGTATTGTGGAGGATTTCTCATGATTGGAAGTATGATAGTTGGTTTTCTAATTGGCCTTATTGCCTCTGCTATTTCGAATAGAGGAGAACATATGGGTTGCATTGGTAAGACCTTTGTAGGATGGCTTGGTGCATTTGTTGGTCAGCTTCTTTTTGGAAATTGGGGACCAATGCTAGCAGATACAGCTATAGTTCCTTCGGTATTAGGTGCTGTTATCTTATTAGCCCTTTTTTGGAATCGTAATAGTTAGAAATGAAAGAGTTCTGAGATATTGGTTAGATATCTCAGAATTCTCTTTTTCTTATTTTTTCATTTTTATATACCACTTTTAGAAAAACTGTGGTAGATTATTAAAAATAGCATCTATTTGGAAAGGACTAGAATGAGTGATCTAGATAAAAACATGGCTGTAAAAAGAATGGTTGTTATGCGTAAGGCTTTTCGGACCATCGATGCCAAAGGTTTCTGAGACCTTTAAAGAATTTAATTTGATACCAACTCAATTTGGAGTCATGGATATGCTTAATGCCAAGGGGCGTATGAAGATTAGCGAATTAATTGATTGCATGCTTGCCACTTCGGGTAATATGACTGTCGTCATTAAAAACATGGAGAAAAAGGGTTGGTTGATATGAAAAGCCTGTCAAACAGATAAGCGTGCTTTTGAGATTGATTTGACGGATGAGGGACGCCGTATTATCCAAGCAGCAATCCCCCACATCAGCGAGCAATTGATGAGACTTTTTCCGTTTTGTCTCCTGACGAACAGTCCCAATTGGTAGAGCTTCTGAAAAAATTTAAGAATGTCTGAGCAGAGATTTCTTTATATTTATACTAAAATCAATTATATTACTACGTAGTAGTAAAAATGATTATTAGAAATACAAAGGAAATTTATCATGAAAAACATTCTATTTATCGTTGGTTCTCTTCGTAAGGGATCATTTAACCACCAATTAGCAGAAGAAGCTGAGAAAATGCTAGCTGGTAAAGCTAATGTTTCTTATCTTGAATATAGTCAAGTACCTGTTTTTAATCAGGATTTAGAAAGTCCAATTCTTCCTGTTTTGACAGAAGTTCGAGAGCAGATCTTGGCTGCTGATGCTATCTGGATTTTCTCACCGGTTTATAATTTTCAATTCCTGGGCCAGTGAAAAATTTGCTTGACTGGTTGAGTCGTGCCCTTGATCTATCAGATCCTTCAGGACCATCAGCTCTTCAAGATAAGATTGTAACTGTATCATCAGTTGCTAATGGTGGTCACAATCAACTTTTTGATGCCTACAAAGAATTGTTACCATTTATCCGTACCCAAGTAGTTGGTGATTTTACAGCGACACGTGTAAATGATACAGCCTGGGTAGATGGAAAATTCGTAGTAACAGAAGAAGTTCTTGAAAGCCTTCAGAATCAAGCTGAGGCTTTGATTAAAGCGATTAAATCAGAATAATTAATACCCCGAGCCTTCTGTACTGACCCCAAAAAGTTAGACAATTAATTTACACAAAGGATTTAGTTCTGTATTGCACAGGACTAAGTCCTTTTAATTTTACCTTGATTAGTTTGTTATTGTAATAATCAATATAGTCTACAATAGCTTGTTCCAATTGCTCAAGTGAGTGAAACGTCTTCTCGTAACCATAAAACATCTCAGACTTAAGAATGACAAAGAAGGACTCCATCATACCATTGTCTGGACTATTTCCCTTACGTGACATGGACGTCTGGACCCCTTTATCCTCTAAAAATTGATGTTAATACTGATGTTGATATTGCCAACCTTGGTCACTATGGAGAATTGTATTTTCATAATGCTCCTCTGTGAAGGACTGGTCTAACATAGATTTCACTTGTTCTAAGTTTGGTGAAGTTGAGAGATTATAAGCGATAATTTCGCTGTTGAAACCATCTAAAACAGGCGATAAATACAATTTATGTGTGCTATTTGGAATGGCAAACTCTGTCACATCTGTGTAGCACTTTTCCATTGGGTTGGCTGCTTCAAACTGCCGTTGGATAAGGGTTATCTGCTTTCTTGCCAACTTCTCCTTGGTATGAAGAATATTTGTGTTTACGACGAATTTGGGAACTTAAACCAAGGAGCTTCATCAGACGTTGGACCTTCTTCTGGTTCACTACAAAACCACGATTCCTCAATTCCAGAGTTATTCGGCGATAGCATAATTTCCTTTATGCTCATAATAAATTTCTTGAATTTCGCCTTTAGTCTCTTTATCTTTGTCGTGCCCATCTAGTTGTTTCAACTGATAATAGTAAGTCGAGCGAGATAAATTGTATTTATCTTTGCCAAATCATAAGAAAAGTGCAAAGCTTGTTTTTCTGAACTTGATTTTGACCCTGATTAGTTATCGTAAAATTTATCAAGCGACTTATTTATTGAATGTTTGGAGAAAATCATAACTTATCAAGATATATTTGCGACGATTTGCTTGAATTTCTCGAAAAAAATTATTGCCCATATCGCGAAAGTGGGTTAGATGACCATTCTGATTTGGAGCATTATATTGCTTGCGTCGAAGAAGTTGGCAATCCGACCATTGTTGCTTTTTTAAAGGCAAATCTATCAAGTCTTTTTGACCAAAACTGAACAAATAAAAACCGCCCTTACAGAGATTAGATAAGAGTGGTTCTTTTTGTGTCATGAAAAGAGTTTTGTTTAAAGTTTATTATTAAGGGTTGCTTATTAAATAAGTGGCAAAAGCAAAAAAATAAGAATAGGTAATAAAATAATTAAGCGGTTCAACATAGTAGATTTCCTACTTAGATTATAACCCCATTTTAGCAGAGGGATTGATGAAATCGGTTTATTTGCAAATCTGCAAATGAAAATACTTTAATTATTCTTTTTTAGGTTATTTATTCCTCGATATGAATACTCAAAGTATCAGTGTCAATGCTTGCTTGTGCGCCGATAATGATTGTAAAGAGTGGCTGAGTGTGGGCAAAATCAAGGTCATACATGACAGGAATACTTTTAAGAAGTGGGTGCTTGTCTAGGATATAGGTTAATATTTCGGGTGTTATTTGGCATTCCTTTGGGAAGCGTCCGATAAGCACCGCTTTTGGATTGGGGTAAGCTTGTAAAATGGCTGCTAAATTGCGGTCAAAATCATGATAGTCATCTTCTTCTGCCTCTTCTAAGAAAAGGATATAATCGTTGACTTGAGGGGCGTAAGGTGGTTCCGCGAAGGAGTCCAAAAGTAGATAAATTTCCACCAATAATGGTGCCAGAAGCTTTCCCTGCGTTGTAAATTTTCCATTCTGTTGGCATAAAATGGTGTGGTTGTGTTGGGTCATACCAAGGGTCGCTTGAACCACTCTTGACTTGGAACAAGGTCATAAGCTGATTTTGTCATGGCATTTAACCAAGCCTTGATCTGGTAATCTTGACCTTCTTTCATTTTTAAACTAGAATATGACGGTCCCATGTAAGTGAGGTTTCCAGTTTTAGCAAAAATAGCATTCAAAAAGGCTGTCGAATCCGAATACCCACAAATGATTTTAGGGTGTTTGGCAATTAAGTCGTAGTCAATATAGGGCAACAGTTCGTTAGAATTAAAACCACCAATCGTAGCCAGAATAGCATCAACAGAGTCATCAGCAAAAGCAGCATGCAAATCAGCAACACGGCTCTTGATTGAAGAAGAAGAGAGCATATCAGATTCTAAATAATGTTCTGAAAATGACACACGAAATCCTAGATTTTCTAACGTTTCTTTGGCAGAAAGGTTGGCTTCAAATCCACCCAAGCGAGCAATTGAATCTGACGGACTGAGTACGCGAATGTGACTGTTAGGACTTAGTTTTTTCATAAAACACCTCCAAAGATTTTTAGTATTGTAGCATAAATCCCGTATTTTATAAGGAAATAGAATCGGTAAGATAAGTTCAGAATTTAAGAAAACTACTTGACGCCATTTAGATTTTAAGGTAGAATATTATTAGTTATGGCGGTATAGCCAAGTGGTAAGGCACGGCTCTGCAAAAGCTTGATCGTCGGTTCAAATCCGTCTACCGCCTTTGTATAATGTGTTTACACACAAAAAGCCCGATTCTGTCGGGCTTTTATTTTCGTAATAAGGGAACAATAATTTATCATGGCAGATATTTTATGATAGGAAGTATGCAAAAATCTTTGCCAAAATACTTTAAAGAAAAGCTTTTTTAAGGTCGCATTTGACTTGTCAAAATGGGGCTTTTATGGTAAAATATGATAGTTGTATTATGCAACAAATACTCATTCTGGATGTATTGTGAACCTGTTGCTCTTTATGGGTGGGTTTGCAAGATGAAGTCTGGGAGAGGAGAAAACAATTTTTTAAGGAGAAATACTCATGGCAGTAATTTCAATGAAACAACTTCTTGAGGCTGGTGTTCACTTTGGTCACCAAACTCGTCGCTGGAATCCTAAGATGGCTAAGTACATCTTCACAGAACGTAACGGAATCCACGTTATCGACTTGCAACAAACTGTAAAAATGGTTGACACAGCTTACGAATTCGTTCGTGAAGCAGCAGCTAACGATGCAGTAATCTTGTTCGTTGGTACTAAAAAACAAGCAGCTGAAGCAGTTGCTGAAGAAGCAACTCGTGCTGGTCAATACTACATCAACCACCGTTGGTTGGGTGGTACTCTTACAAACTGGAATACTATCAAAAAACGTATCGCTCGTTTGAAAGAAATCAAACAAATGGAAGCTGACGGAACTTTCGAAGTTCTTCCTAAGAAAGAAGTTGCACTTCTTAACAAACAACGTGCACGTCTTGAAAAATTCTTGGGTGGTATCGAAGATATGCCTCGTATTCCAGATGTAATCTACATCGTTGACCCACACAAAGAACAAATCGCTGTTAAAGAAGCTAAGAAACTTGGTATCCCAGTTGTAGCAATGGTTGATACAAACGCTGATCCAGATGAGATCGATGTAATCATCCCAGCTAACGATGATGCTATCCGTGCCGTTAAATTGATAACTTCAAAAATGGCTGACGCTATCATCGAAGGTAATCAAGGTGAAGACGCTTCTGCAGATTTCCAAGAAGCAGCTGCAGCTGATTCAATCGAAGAAATCGTTGAAGTTGTCGAAGGTGACAACAACTAATCTTTAAGATTGGTTAGGGCGTGTTGCCCACTAAAGATACGACAAACACCTAAGGGGCGGGGCTCAGCCCAGCCCTTTAGTTTTATAAAATAAATTTGGAGAAAAACAAAATGGCAGAAATTACAGCTAAACTTGTTAAAGAATTGCGTGAAAAATCTGGTGCTGGTGTCATGGACGCAAAAAAAGCATTGGTTGAAGTTGATGGCGATATCGAAAAAGCGATTGAATTACTTCGAGAAAAAGGTATGGCTAAAGCAGCTAAGAAAGCTGACCGTATTGCAGCTGAAGGTTTGACAGGTATTTACGTTAGCGGTAACGTTGCAGCAGTTGTTGAAGTTAACGCTGAAACTGACTTCGTTGCGAAAAACGCTCAATTCGTTGAGTTGGTAAACGAAACAGCTAAAGTGATTGCTGAAGGTAAACCAGCTAACAATGAAGAAGCACTTGCATTGACTATGCCTTCAGGTGAAACTCTTGAAGCTGCATACGTAACTGCTACAGCTACTATCGGTGAAAAAATCTCATTACGTCGTTTTGCAGTTGTTGAGAAAACCGATGCACAACACTTCGGAGCTTACCAACACAACGGTGGACGTATCGGTGTTGTTTCAGTTATCGAAGGTGGAGATGAAGCTATTGCAAAACAAATCTCAATGCACATCGCAGCGATGAAACCAACTGTTCTTTCATATTCTGAATTGGACGAACAATTTGTTAAAGATGAATTGGCACAACTTAACCATGCTATCGATCAAGATAACGAAAGCCGTGCAATGGTTAATAAACCAGCTCTTCCACACCTTAAATATGGATCTAAAGCTCAATTGACTGATGAAGTTATCGCTCAAGCTGAAGAAGATATCAAAGCTGAGTTGGCTGCTGAAGGTAAACCAGAAAAAATCTGGGATAAAATCATCCCAGGTAAAATGGACCGCTTCATTCTTGACAACACTAAAGTTGACCAAGCGTACACTCTTCTTGCCCAAGTTTACATCATGGACGACAGCAAAACAGTTGAAGCTTACCTTGAATCAGTAAATGCTTCAGTAGTAGAATTCGTTCGCTTTGAAGTTGGTGAAGGTATTGAAAAAGCATCTAACGACTTTGAATCAGAAGTTGCAGCCACAATGGCAGCAGCTCTTAACAACTAATTCTAGTTGCTAGATAAAAAGAAAAGAAGTTACGTGAATCAATCGTAACTTCTTTTTTTGTTGTAATTAGAAAACATCTGAGCATTTCTCCAGATGTCTAAACATTTCTATTAATGAGCAAGAGTGTCTACTCCAAATAGAAGAGAGAGAGTTCCCATAATGATACCTGCGAGGATAACTCCGAGCATAACAGCTAGAACACTGCGCTTAAAGTCCCAGTCTAGGATAGATGCTGCAAGCGTACCAGTCCAAGCTCCTGTTCCTGGAAGTGGAATTCCTACAAAGAGCAGAAGGGCCCAGAAGATACCCTTGTCTCCAGCAGCTTTTTCAAGCTTTTGACCCCCACTATGGCCTTTTTTTAGACACCAGGTAAAGAAACCACCGATAAGAGGTTTGTCAGCACCCCACTTGAGAACACGGCGGGCGAAGAAGAAAATAATTGGAACTGGAAGCATGTTCCCAATCATACAAAGGACAAGGGCCTGCCACCAAGGAATACCTGAGGCGATAGCAATAGGAACTGCTCCGCGGAGTTCAACAAGGGGAGTCATAGAGATTAAGAATGCAATGATGTATTTCATGAGTAACCTTTCATAAGGAAATGGAATAAGAGATAAAATTCAAGGAATGTGAGTTTTATCGTGGTGTTCAGGATATTTCAGTAAAAAAATTGAGAAACCTACTATTTTTAGTCTTATCTATTGTATCTTATATGTTCTCTAATGACAACTTTAAAAAGCTTTTCGAGAGTATAGTTTCCCATGTGCTAACATTTTTGGTATAATAATAGTCAGTTATAGTCAAATTAGACTGGAGGAATTAAGATGGCAAGAAATACATCAGATAGTATAGAAGAATATATTAAAGAATTGCTGGGCCAGTCTGGAACTGCTGAGATTCAACGCTCGAACTTAGCAGATGCTTTTCAAGTAGTACCAAGTCAGATTAACTATGTTATCAAGACTCGTTTTACAGAGAGTCGTGGGTATATTGTTGAGAGCAAACGTGGTGGTGGCGGCTATATTCGCATTGTCAAAGTTAGATTCTCCGACAAACACCATATGATTAATGATTTGCTGCAAAATTTGGCAGATCAGCTCAGCGAACAAGTCTTTACAGACCTCATTCAGTTGCTTTTTGATGAAAAGATTATCACTGAGCGTGAGGGAAATTTGATTTTAGCGACTGCTAGTGATGATGTTTTAGGCGAAGATGCGGCTATCATTCGTTCGCGTATTCTACGCTCGCTATTACTTAGATTGGATAGAGAAGGGAATTAGATGACGATATATTCAAGAAAAATGCAGGCCATTTTCCATCGTGCTCAGCTTGAAGCGGAGCGTTTTGAAAGTCCTTTCTTGGAGACTTGGCATGTGCTTCTAGCTATGGTTGAGGTTCCGGGATCTGTAGCCTACTTAACATTTACTGATTTTGAGGACCGTATTCATTCGGAAGAGATTGAGACAGCTGCTGTATTGGCTATGGAGAAGAGGCCAAAAGACTTGTCGGAATCAGATATTATCGATTTACGTGCACAGTCACCTGCGCTAGAGGCTATGTTGCAAGAGGCGCAAGGAATCGCTAGTGTGACTGGTGCTGTAGAGGTGGGGTCTGAACATGTATTGATGGCCTTCCTTCTTCATAAGGATTTAATGGTTTGTCGCCTCCTTGAAGTGGCTGGTTTTCAATATAAAGATGATAGCGATAAACCTCGCATCATAGATTTACGACGGTCTTTGGAGCGTAATGCTGGTCTTAGCAAGCAAGATTTGAAGGCAATTCACGATCTTCGTAAACCTAAGAAATCAAAAGCATCTGCGAATTTTGCCAATATGATGCAACCTCCTCAATCATCTACTGGTGAACTGGCAGATTATACCAAAGACTTAACTGCATTAGCGGAGTCAGGAAATCTTGATCCCGTTATTGGACGCGATGAAGAAATTTCACGCATGATTCAGGTTTTGAGTCGTAAAACGAAGAATAATCCTGTCTTGGTAGGTGAAGCTGGTGTCGGTAAGACAGCACTTGCTCTTGGTTTAGCGCAACGTATTGCTTCAGGCGAAGTACCATTTGAATTGGCTGATATGCGTATCTTAGAGCTTGACATGATGAGCGTTGTTGCAGGGACACGTTTCCGTGGTGATTTCGAAGAGCGTATGAATCAGATCATTGATGAGATTGAAGCTGATGGGAAAATCATTCTCTTTATTGACGAACTACATACGATTATTGGATCTGGTTCAGGTATTGATAGTACCTTGGATGCGGCTAATATTTTGAAACCGGCCCTTGCGCGCGGGACACTTCACATGGTTGGAGCAACCACGCAAGCTGAATACCAAAAGCATATTGAGAAAGATGCAGCTTTATCCCGTCGTTTTGCTAAAATTACAATTGAAGAACCAAGTGTATCTGAAGCAATCGATATTTTAAACGGTTTGCGTTCGTCTTATGAAGACTATCATCGTGTGACTATTACGGACGCGGCAGTTGAGACGGCAGTCAAGGCAGCGCATCGCTATTTGACGAGTAAGAATTTGCCTGATTCGGCAATTGACCTTTTAGATGAAGCGAGTGCAACTGTTCAAGTTCGTATCAAAAAAGAGGCCAAACGTGAGATAACGCCTTTGGATGAAGCACTTATATCTGGGGATATTGGGGCTGCTGTTAAACAGTATAAGGCTAACCAAAAGGCAAAATTTCCTAAACCTGCTTTGGTAGATGCGGATCAGATTATGCAAACTCTTAGTCGTTTATCAGGTATCCCTGTTGAGAAGATGACGCAGACTGACAGCAAGCGTTACCTGAATCTTGAATCAGAACTCCACAAACGTGTTATTGGTCAAGATGAGGCGGTTTCGGCTATCAGCCGTGCTATTCGTCGTAATCAGTCAGGTATTCGTACTGGAAAACGTCCTATTGGCTCCTTCATGTTCCTTGGACCTACTGGTGTTGGTAAGACAGAATTGGCCAAGGCTTTGGCGGAAGTTCTCTTTGATGATGAATCAGCTTTGCTTCGCTTTGATATGTCGGAGTATATGGAAAAATTTGCGGCTAGTCGCCTCAATGGTGCTCCTCCAGGGTATGTCGGATATGATGAGGGTGGAGAGTTGACAGAGAAAGTTCGAAATAAGCCCTACTCAGTTCTTCTCTTTGACGAGATTGAGAAAGCTCATCCAGATATCTTCAACATTCTCTTACAGGTTTTGGATGACGGTGTTTTAACAGATAGCCGTGGTCGTAAGGTTGATTTTTCAAACACTATCATCATTATGACCTCAAATTTGGGAGCTACAGCTCTTCGTGATGATAAAACTGTTGGTTTTGGTGCTCAAACTATTTCTCATAATCACCAAGCCATGCAAGCACGCATTATGGAAGAGCTTAAGAAGTCCTATCGTCCAGAATTTATTAACCGTATTGATGAGAAGGTTGTCTTCCACAGCTTAGAGGAAGAACAACTACATGACATTGTCAAGATTATGGTTAAACCATTAATTTCAGCTCTAGCCGATAAAGGTATAAGCTTAAAATTCCAACCAGCTGCTCTTAAGCATTTGGCTAAGGATGGCTATGATATTGAGATGGGAGCTCGTCCATTACGTCGTACGATTCAAACTCAAGTGGAGGACAAGTTGTCTGAGTTATTACTAGGTGGCCAAGTTGTTAGCGGACAGACCCTTAAGATTGGTTGCTCGAAAGATAAATTAACCTTTACAGTAGTGTAAATATTAAACATCAAAGACAGATTATACCCATAATCTGTCTTTTTGTGTTGATAAGAGTCAAGATAGAGTCAACCTTTCCGTAAAGCAGGCGTAAAAGAAAAAGCCGAGCCACGCTCGACTGTAAGTATTAGAGTTTCTCGTTGACAAAGGTGACAAAGTGATTCCACCAAACCTTGAGGAAGAAGCTCTTCTTAACTTCTTTACCAGCAACCAGTTCCATGCTTGGCATGCCTTGGTTAGGTAGGTAGCCATCTCCTACAAGAGTCCTATCTTCAAAGGTGGCTGTTCCCACCTTGTCTCCTGACTTGACAGGGGATTGAATCTGGTTGGTAGTGACTTTAATGTGTTTGTTATTGTTAGCATCTATTTTTTGGATAATATTAAAGTCAGACTTAGCGACAGCAGACACTTGCTTGGATTTACCATCGAGGACATCTACTTGGCTTTTGCTGATGGCTTGTCCTTTCTTAGCAATAGTCTTACTTTCCCAATGGTAGACCACGTAATTAAGGAGTTCATTGGTTGCGGTAAACCAGGCATAGCAGGCATAGTCATCCGTATCGGTGTGCTCAGCATTTATGATGACTGTGATAATACTCATCCCACTTTCATTTGAATGGGCTACAAAGGAGGATCCGGCCAAATCAGTGGTACCCGTTTGGAGCCCATCAACTCCCTTGCGGTAACTAGGCTGTCCCTTAAGCATATAGTTAAAGGTTTTGAGTTTATTGACACCATCAAAATTAGCTTCTGTCTTTTTAGTGATGTCGAGGATTTCGGGATATTCTTTAATCACATGTTGTGCAATGACAGCAACACCCTTGGCACTCATGGTGTTTTCTTCGTCTGATTTAGAACCTGGATAAATATTATTACCTAATAGGAATTATTAAGACCAGAGGCATTGACAATCTTGGCATCAGTGATACCCCAGTCTTTGAGTTGGGCTTTCATCATATCGGCAAACTTACTCTCAGTGCCTCCGATTTCCTCGGCTAGGGCAATGGCTGCACTGTTGGCACTGGCAAATAAGAGTTGCGTCGAGGAGCTGTTTGACAGTGTACTTACGGGCATCTAGTGGAATATTGGACACTCCGACACTGACAGTCAATTCAAAGAGATAGTCAGAAATGTCGACTTTAGTGTTCCATTTGAGGTCTCCTTGGTCTACCGCTTTATAAACCATATAGGCTGTTAGAAGTTTGGTAATAGAGCCAATCCCAGTAGGGGTAGTCGCATCTTTTTCGTATAAAATCTTACCGGTAGTTGCTTCGACAGCAATGGCATGCTTGGCTGAGGCATCAAATCCTTTTTTCTTATCTGCTGCAAAAGTAGGAGCTACGCTTCCCAGACAGAGTAAGAAGGTCATAATAAGCGTAATCAGTTTTTTTTCATGGTTTGTTCTTTCATGTGTTTTGGATATTTATTATACCACATTTTGAGAGGAACTTAAGGTGTTGAGAAGGAGCTTTTACGATTATACCACGATTTTCAAAGCAAATAAAAACTATCTTTTGATATTAAAAGATAGTTTTGTGTTTACTTGTTTCCTGTGAAGAAATTAAGGATATGATTCCACCAAACTTTTAAGAAGAAGCTTTTCTTAATGGACTGGTTGGCTGTGACATCAACTTGAGGTGGATCAGAAATATAACTTGTTCCTACGAGATCTTTATCATCATAGATTGCTGTTCCAATGGTATCTCCTTTTTTGATAGGAGCCGTCACGGTTTTGGCTTGGATTTTTACTGAATCATTTCGGCTATTTATTTTTTGGACGACTGTAAGATCTGATTCGAGCCTAGCAGAGATGGTTTTTCTGTCTCCATCGGCTACCTTGATATCATTTTTCTTGACGATTTGTCCATTAGTGTTGAGGGTTTTGATTTCCCAGTTTTGTGTCACATAATCTAGCAACTCATTTGTGGCTGTGAAACGTGCAGATTCATCGTCCCCACCATTGTACGCATTCATAACGACTGTAATCAAGCTCATGCCATTTTCATTGGAGTGGGCTACGAAGGATGCCCCAGCTAGTTCAGTTGTTCCAGTCTTAAGCCCATCAACCCCCTCACGGTAGTTTTCTTGGCCTTCTAACATATAGTTGTGGGTAGTCAATTTGTTGTCACCCTCGAAATCAACCTCGGTTTGTTTGGTGATTTCGAGTACTTGGGGATAGTCTTTGATGAGATGGTCTGCGATAATCGCAATATCTAGAGCACTCATGGTATTTTCGTCATCTGGTTTAGATCCAGGATAACGGTTATCTCCTAGATATTTATTGTTCAGACCTGAAGCGTTAAATAATTTAGCATCTGTAATGCCCCATTCTTTTAGTTGGGCTGTCATAGTGTCAACAAAGGTACTCTCTGTTCCTGAGATTTTTTCAGCTAGAGCAATTGCTGCACTGTTGGCACTACTAATGAGGGTGGCATCTAAGAGTTGTTTGACAGTATATTTTCGAGAGTCTAGTGGGACGTTTGAAACTTCTGAATCAACTGTTAAGTTGAATGGATAATCTGAGATACCTACCTCAGTGTCCCAAGTAATTTTACCTTGATCAACAGCTTTGTAGACCATGTAGGCTGTCAGGATTTTCGTCATTGAAGCAATACCATCAGGAGTTGTAGCATCCTTTTCATAGAGCACTTTTCCTGTAGTGGTTTCGATAGCGATCGCATGTTTTGCAGCAACATTGAAGGAATCAGTCTGATCTTGTGCTAGGGCAGGTGTTGCTAGGCCTATTAAGATTAAGGCAATCATAATGATGTGTTGTAATTTTTTCATAGTCATTCCTTTGTCTCTCATAAGTGTTTATTATATCACAAAACCACTTAAATATCTGAAATCGAGAAAAGCTTGGAGCGCAACTTATGCCGAAGCTCTGCCATTTTCGACTATAATATGGTAAAATGGAAGTTATATCAAATGAATGATATAAAGTTGACCAGTTCATTTTTGTGGGGCTGGTTATGGATAAAAAGAGGGATCAAACATGGCTAAACAAACTTTTGAGATGACCTTTGAAGGACGCCCACTTGTTGTGGAGGTGGGACAGGTAGCCAAGCAGGCTAATGGTGCCGTTGTAGTACGTTATGGAGATACAACCGTATTGTCAGTAGCTGTTATGTCTAAAAAGATGGCAACTGCAAATTTCTTTCCTTTACAGGTTAATTATGAGGAAAAAATGTATGCGGCTGGTAAGTTCCCAGGAGGCTTTAGCAAGCGTGAGGGACGACCTTCGACTGATGCCACTTTGACTGCTCGTCTTATTGACCGTCCTATTCGTCCCATGTTTGCGGAGGGTTTTCGTAACGAAGTTCAAGTCATTAATACTGTTCTCTCTTATGATGAGAATGCTAGTGCGCCAATGGCCGCTATGTTTGGGAGTTCTTTAGCACTTTCTATTTCGGATATTCCTTTCAATGGTCCTATTGCTGGGGTTCAAGTGGCTTATGCAGCGGAAGATTTCATCATCAACCAAGTGCATCAGATAAAGAAGTTTCACATTTAGACTTGATAGTGGCAGGTACCAAGGAAGCCATCAATATGGTAGAAGCAGGTGCTCAGGAATTGTCAGAGGACATCATGTTGCAAGCACTTTTGAAGGGACATGAAGCTATTCAAGAGTTGGTTGATTTCCAAAATTATATTGTTGCGGCTGTTGGTAAGGAAAAGGCTGAGGTTGAACTGTTCCAAGTGGATGCTGATTTGAAGGCTGAAATTGAAGCAGTTTATTATGATCAGTTAGCTAAGGCTGTTCAGGTGGAAGAAAAACTGGCGCGTGAGGCAGCAACCAAGGCTGTTAAAGAAGAGGTCCTCGCTTCTTATCAAGAACGTTTTGCAGAAGATGAAGATAAGGAAACCATTCTACGTGATGTGGTAGAAATCCTTGAGCAGATGGAACATGCTGAAGTGCGCCGTCTGATTACAGAAGACAAGATTCGTCCTGATGGTCGTCGTGTGGATGAAATTCGTCCTTTGGATGCTGAAATTGACTTTCTGCCAAATGTTCATGGATCAGGTCTCTTTACACGTGGGCAAACCCAGGCCTTATCAGTCTTGACTTTAGCCCCTATGAGTGATACACAACTCGTTGATGGTTTGGATCCAGAGTATAAGAAACGTTTCCTTCACCACTACAATTTCCCTCAGTATTCGGTGGGTGAAACAGGGCGTTACGGTGCACCAGGCCGTCGTGAAATTGGTCACGGAGCTTTAGGTGAACGTGCCCTTGCTCAAGTTCTTCCAAGCGTTGAAGAGTTTCCATATGCTATCCGTTTGGTAGCTGAAGTCTTGGAGTCAAATGGTTCTTCTTCACAGGCTTCTATTTGTGCAGGCACTTTGGCTCTTATGGCCGGTGGGGTGCCGATTAAGGCACCTGTTGCGGGAATTGCCATGGGTCTTATTTCAGATGGAACCAACTACACTGTTCTAACCGACATTCAAGGTTTAGAAGATCATTTTGGTGATATGGACTTTAAGGTGGCTGGTACACGTCTAGGTATTACAGCTCTTCAGATGGATATTAAGATTTCAGGAATTACACCTGCTATTCTTGAGGAAGCTTTAGCTCAAGCTAAGGTGGCACGTTTTGAAATTCTTGATGTTATTGAGTCAGCGATTGCTGAACCACGTTCGGAATTGGCCCCAACAGCTCCTAAGATCGATAGTATTCAGATTCCTGTTGACAAGATTAAGGTTGTCATCGGTAAGGGTGGTGAAACCATTGACAAGATTATCGCTGAGACAGGTGTCACAATTGATATCGATGAAGAAGGACTCGTTCAGATTTTCTCTAGTGATCAGGATGCTATTGACCGTGCTAAAACAATCATCTCTGACCTTGTACGTGAAGCTAAGGTTGGCGAGGTCTACACCGTACCAGTTGTGCGTATTGAAAAGTTCGGTGCCTTTGTCCACCTCTTCAATAAGACTGATGCCTTAGTCCACATTTCAGAATTAGCTTGGAAACACACTGAGCATGTTGAAGATGTGGTTAAGGTTGGGGATATGGTAACCGTTAAAATTATCAAAATTGATGAAAAAGGTCGTGTTGATGCTTCAATCAAAACCTTGCTTCCTAAACCTGAAAAAAATGAAGACGGGGAAAATGGAGAAGAGCATCGTCACTGCTGTTGTTCTCATCATAAACCAGACCATCATAGTGAAAGTATGGAAGCACCGAAAAAAAGTGATGAATCAGAAACGAAAGAATAAATAGAAGAATGACAGAAAATCAAGAATTGCAAGCCTTTGATGAAACCTTGAGAGAGTTTTTAACGGAACCAGACCATTTTTTGACTAGTCTGTCCTTGGTTAATCACCTCCAACATACTCCGGTATTGGCAACTCAAAGCCTTTATGCAGTTGAAGTAGAAGGGAAGAAGGTTGTTCCTATCTTTACAAGTGAGCAGGATTTGCAAGCCTTTAAAGATACCCAAGATAGTGCCAAAGAGCAGACTTGGGTAAAATGTTCAAGTTTAGATATTCTATCTCAGCTTGTTGAGGCAGAACTTTTTGGCCTTGCTTTTAACCTTAAAGAGGAGGGTGACTTCTCGAATACCACTCTTTTTGCAAGCAGTGAATTAATTCAATTCATCAACTATTTTACTCAGACTCTTAATAATCTTCTGGGTGAGAAAAATCAAAAGGCAGATCCTAAGGATAAGATTTATCTTGTTCCAGCCTTTGTTCACAAGCGCGAGGAAGATGGTCAGGATGACCGTTTCTTTGCGACTATGTCGAATGCAGAGGGGCAGAGCTATGTGCCTGTGTTTACAAACTTGACGAGCTTTGCTAAATGGTACGGGAGCGAGACTTTTGGTTTACCTTTCCGTAAGGCTAAAGGGACCATTCTGCAGTGGCCATTGGCAGAAATTTACCAGCCTTCAAGTGGCGAAAATGAGTTGGACAAGGTTCAAGGTGTTGTCATCAATCCTTTTGATGAGCATCCTGAGTTAGTCGATTGGGCTTATTTTGAGGATGATAGCAAGTAATCCTGGTATTATCAAACCTCTGAAAAGATAATAAGGCGACAGTAAACAATAATGATATAAGGAGTGACCTATATGGGGTGGTGGAAAGAAAGTATTGATATTGTAAAGAAAAATGATCCAGCGGCTCGGACAAGTTTGGAGGTTCTTTTAACCTATCCTGGTCTCAAAGCCTTGGCCGCTCATCGTATCTCACATTTTCTCTGGCGCCACAATTGTCGACTCTTAGCTCGTATGCATAGTCAATTTTGGCGATTTTGGACTCAGATTGAGATTCACCCTGGGGCTCAGATTGCTGAAGGTGTCTTTATTGATCACGGTTCTGGCCTTGTCATTGGTGAAACAGCTGTAGTTGAAAAAGGAGCTATGCTCTATCACGGTGTTACTTTAGGTGGTACTGGTAAAGATGTCGGAAAACGTCACCCAACCGTTCGTGAGGGTGCATTGGTTTCAGCCCATGCTCAGATTATTGGCCCTATTGAGATTGGAAAAAATGCCAAGGTAGGTGCAGGAGCTGTGGTTGTTGCCGATGTCCCAGAAGATGTTACGGTAGTTGGTGTCCCTGCTAAGGTCGTACGTGTTCACGGTAAAAAGGATGAAGAAGTGATTCATGACATTGAGGAAGGTCGTGAATACTATAGCGAAAAGCTAGAAGATCTTCTAAAAGCAGCTAGCTTTCACTCATCACGTCTATAAGGAAAGAAAAAGATGAGACTCTTTAGTTCAAAGGTGACTCGACTGACCATTGTAGGTCCACTCGCTCTTGTTTACATTGCTTTACATAGAGGGGATTATAGCAGGGCTGCTTTATGGTTTTGTATCTCTTTTTTGTGGGCTGGTATTGTCTACAAGCAACGTCACAAGTGAGACTTGAGTTGTGAAAAAATTGTTCAAAAGTAATCCTTTTTTGGTCTTTTATTTTATATAGTTGGGAGCTTTGTTTCTGCTATGTTTCTTTTGGCTCAAGATCTGCTAGTTGCGGCCATGGGGATTATCATTCTCGTTATACTCTTATGTTTATACTTAAACCATTTTAGGGATAAAAAATAGTCTCCAATTAATTGAAAGGAATCTCTAGTGATAAAAATTTATGATACAATGACACGTTCGCTCCGTGATTTCGTACCTTTGACAGAGAACACTGTCAATATGTATGTTTGCGGACCAACCGTCTACAATTATATTCATATCGGAAATGCCCGTTCAACAGTAGCTTTTGATACCATTCGTCGTTATTTTGAGTATCGTGGTTACACTGTTAACTACATTTCTAACTTTACAGATGTAGATGATAAGATTATCAAGGCGGCCAATGAAGTTGGTATTTCGACCAAAGAATTATCAGACAAGTTTATCACAGCCTTTATGGAAGATACCGCACAACTTGGAATCAAACCAGCAACACAAAATCCTCGTGTTATTAACTACATGGATGAAATCATTGCATTTGTATCAATCTTGATTGATAAAGGTTTTGCTTATGTTTCTGAAGGTGATGTATACTTCCGAGTAACTAAGTCAAACAATTATGCTAAATTAGCCAACAAGACCTTGGAAGATCTTGAAATTGGTGCTAGCGGACGTACGGATGCTGAGACAGATCGTAAGGAAGATCCTCTGGATTTTGCCCTTTGGAAAGCTGCCAAAGAAGGAGAGATTTCTTGGGAAAGTCCTTGGGGACCTGGACGTCCAGGCTGGCACATCGAATGTTCTGTTATGGCGACTGAAATCCTTGGGGATACTATCGATATCCATGGTGGAGGTGCGGACCTTGAGTTCCCACACCATACTAATGAAATCGCACAATCAGAAGCCAAGACTGGTAAGACCTTTGCTAATTACTGGATGCATAACGGTTTTGTCAATGTGGACAATGAGAAAATGTCAAAATCCTTGGGTAACTTTGTGACTGTTCATGATATGCTTAAGACGGTTGATGGGCAAGTGCTTCGCTTCTTCCTAGCGACACAACAGTATCGTAAACCAATTAACTTTACCGAGAAAGCTATCCATGATGCTGAAGTCAATCTCAAGTATTTGAAAAATACGCACAGTCTACCACTAACAGAAGAGGTAAGCCAAGCCGAATTGCAAGCTTATCTTGATGCTTTCCAGGCGGCTATGGATGATGACTTTAATACGGCAAATGGTGTGACTGTTCTGTTTGATATGGCTAAATGGATTAATTCAGGCAACTATGATGAAACTGTTAAAGATGCTTTTGAAAAAATTCTACAAGTCTTCGGTATTGTTTTCGAAGAAGAAACTCTTGATGAAGATATCGAAAAACTCATTGAAGAGCGTCAAGCAGCTCGTGCCAACAAGGACTTTGCGACAGCAGATCGTATTCGTGATGAGTTAGCTGCTCAAGGTATCAAACTTCTTGATACCAAGGAGGGCGTGAGGTGGACACGTGACTAAACACATTGATGTCAATCTTATTAATGGTATTGCACTCGCCTTTGAGGGAGATGCTGTTTATTCCTTATACATTCGCCGTCACCTGATTTTTCAAGGACAGACTAAGCCAAATCAATTGCATCGTCTAGCTACATGCTATGTTTCCGCCAAGGCTCAAGCTAGCCTCATTGAAAAAATGCTAGAGCGAGAGCTTTTGACTGAAAAAGAGCTGGACATCTACAAACGAGGTCGTAATGCTAAGAGTCATACCAAAGCTAAAAATACGGATGTTATTACCTATAAAATGTCAACAGGCTTCGAGGCAGTCATGGGTTATCTTCATATGACCGAGGATATCGACCGTCTAGAAGAGTTGGTTGCTTGGTGCATTGATGAAGTTGAAAAAGAAATCTAAAAATTCTGCTGAGAGTAGGATTTTTTGTTGTTTAAAATTCATCTAGATTGTGAAAAATAAACGATGTCTAAAAATCAATATTGTTTGAGAATCAAAGTAATTCAGTGTTTTAACAATAAAAAATAAGATAAAACTGATATTTAGAGGCTTTAAAATGAGGAAATTAAGGAGTGTCTGACACGTGTAATCTCGATACTATAATGTTTTTTAATAAAACTCTTTTAACAGAAAGTTAAAGAAGTCTATAATGTTAGTAAATGAGTCTATATCAAAAATGAGGAGGTGAATGAAATAGCTAAGGAAAAAGTTTTCTATACAACTTTTGTTGTTTTGATTTTGTCTAGTTTTATGTTGCAAACAGGTAAAGCAGACGAAGTTCAGGTAAAATCTGATGAAGCTAAAATAGATTATGTTAATAGTGAGGCATCAGCTCCGTAAGTTGATTTTTCTTCAGTTGAAGCCCAGGCAGAACCACCCAGTCAAGTAAGCTCAGTGGTAACCTCAACGTCACTGATGGTTTTCTCTTCAAGTGAGACAGATGAGGCGCTTCTTGAGGTGCATTCTCAAGTTGATATTATAGAAACGAGTGTTTCTATGGCTAAACCTCATTCAGAAGAGGCTCGTGTCCAGGCTCTTGGTGAGGACCGATCAGTAGCTGGATCTGAGCGAGGAGATTCAAGCCCAATATCTGAAGTGGCTTAAGAAACTGATAGATCTCTTGTATAGACAACTGCAGAAATAAGTCAGTTGGATAAAAGTATAGATTGAGAATTTGATCTATTCGTCAGAAGTAACCTTTACAGACGAACTTATCTCAGAGATTTTCGGAAACAGTTCAACAAGTGTAGGCTCAATTGACATCTTACAAGCAGCAGGTAAAACCGTTACCCAGGCTGCGAGAAAGATTGCGGAATCAATTGCAGATCTAGATACAATTGGTAAGCAGACTTTGGCTGCTGCAAGGGTTGTTTTATTTCTTCTAGTTTTTTACCTAGCGGAAATTACATTTATTTAATACGCTTTGCCCTCGTAAGAGTGCTTTTTTTATGATAGAATGGGCATATGAAAACAACTAAAGAATCAATCCTAGACATTGTTTATGGTGTGCATGCTGTAACGGAGAGTCTAGAAGCTAATACTGGAAACAAACTCTATATTCAAGACGATCTTCGAGGGAAAAATGTGGATGCTATTAAGGCCTTGGCAGCTGAAAAGAAGGTTTCCATCTCTTGGACACCAAAGAAAACCTTGTCTGATATGACAGGTGGGGCTGTTCATCAAGGTTTCGTCCTTCGTGTGTCAGAGTTCGCTTACTCTGATCTCTCAGTTATTATGGATAAGGCTGAGCAAGAGGAGAACCCTCTGATTCTCATTTTAGATGGACTTAATGATCCTCATAACTTTGGTTCTATCCTACGAACGGCTGATGCTACTCAGGTAACAGGAGTTATTATTCCCAAGCATCGTGCTGTAGGGGTAACACCTGTCGTTGCCAAGACATCAACAGGGGCGGTGGAGCATATTCCGATTGCAAGAGTGACTAATCTTAGCCAAACCCTTGATAAGCTAAAAGAAGCAGGTTTTTGGGTATTTGGTACAGATATGGATGGTACAGCATCTCATAAATGGAACACAGCTGGCAAGCTTGCTCTTATCATTGGTAATGAAGGTAAGGGGATCTCTGCTAACATCAAGAAACAAGTTGATGAGATGATTACTATTCCTATGGGTGGCCATGTGCAGAGCCTAAATGCCAGTGTGGCAGCTGCGGTTCTTATGTATGAAGTTTATCGAAATCGATTGTAACTATGAAAAAAAGAATACTTCTGGTTGATGGTTATAATATGATTGCCTTTTGGAAAGAAACCCGTCAACTCTTTAAGACCAATCAGCTTGACGAAGCTCGTGAAACACTGCTTCGTAAGCTTAATCATTATGCCAACTTTGAGCATATTGATATCATCTGTGTGTTTGATGCCCAGTTTGTTCCAGGGAATCGTCAGCGCTATGATCAGTACCGTGTCAGTGTTATTTTTACTGAGGAAGACGAGACAGCTGATAGCTATATTGAGCGCTCAGCAGCCGAGATGAATACTATTCAAAATCTAGTTGAAGTAGCAACTAGCGATTTAAATGAACAGTGGGGCATCTTTTCTCAAGGAGCTTTACGTGTTTCAGCACGTGAGTTGGAGGAGCGTGTTAATACCGTTAAGTCGGATTTAGACAAGATGTCAGCACATATTGACTTAACAACCCCCAAGTTACGTCCATGGGACGAAACACAATTAGGAAAATTACAGAACCTTTTAAATGAAATAAAATAGAGGGATATATGACATTTAAAATTTTGACAGATTCAACAGCAGATCTAGATGAAAAATGGGCTCAGGAGAATGATGTTGAACTTATTGGTCTAACCATTACGCTCGATGATATTACTTATGAGACCGTTGGCCCCAATCGATTAACGAGTGACCGTCTGTTGGAAGCTATGAAAGAAGGAGGTCAACCGACCACAAGTCAGGTGAATGTTGGTCAATTTGAAGAGGTTTTTCGTCGTCACGCTCAAAATGGTGATGATCTCCTTTATCTGGCCTTCTCATCAGTGCTTTCAGGTACTTATCAAAGTGCTGTTATGGCGCGTGACATGATTTTGGATGAGCATCCAGAAGCTGTCATTGAGATTGTAGATACCCTGGCGGCAGCAGGTGGAGAAGGTTATCTCTCTATCTTGGCGGCAGAAGCTCGTGACCAAGGTAAGAGTTTAGCCAAAACGAAAGCCATGATTGAGGACATTCTGCCACGTTTACGAACTTATTTCTTAGTTGATGATCTCTATCATCTTATGCGTGGGGGCCGTCTTTCTAAGAGCTCAGCAATTATTGGTAGTTTGATTAATGTCAAGCCCCTTCTTTGGCTAGACGATTCGGGTAAGTTGGTTCCTTTGGCTAAAATCCGTGGACGTAAAAAAGCCATTAAAGAATTGGTGTTGTATGCTACTCAGGATATTGGACATAGCACAGCGGTTGTCGCTTATGCTAATGATTTAGAAGCTGCTGAGAATCTAAAAGAACAATTGTTAACAGTTAACGGCATTGAGCAAGTTCTTATTATGCCACTAGGTCCAGTTATTTCTACCCACGTCGGACCAGGGACATTAGCCGTCTTTACGATTGGTGAGAAAGCTAGATAAAGTTAAAGTAAAAAGAGTAGTAAAATACTGCTCTTTTATTGTAAAATGGGACTGTCAAGTGAATTTGACACGATGTAAAGGCACCTTAGCTAATATGTCAAGGATATTGGATAGTGTTTCAAAACGAAAAAGGAGATAATGTACTCGTTACGTCAGTAGCGAAAGGAGAGCTTTATAATGAATATCAATGAATTAAGAAAAAAGAATAATCTTAGTCAAGATGGGTTTGCTAATTTATTCCATGTATCTAGACAAACGGTTTCTAGTTGAGAAAATGGGAAAAGTTATCCCGATGTTGAAATGCTCATTAAAATTAGTCAACACTTTGGAATCTCAGTTGATGACTTAGTCAAAAATGAAATGCAATTGACGACTAACAACAAATCCAAGACGAACTCTCGCTTATGGTTGATTGCTCTACCAATTTTTGTCCTCATTTGTGTAATAGCTGTTGGTATTTGGAATAAACACAATAGCCAATCAGTTAATTTTTCCATGAAAGATGATTAAACTTATAAAAGTAATGATGCGGCACAAACCTCTCTGACAGTGGCTAAAGGATATTTTACAGTTCCAAAAGCTGGTAAATTAGAGGTCAAGGTTAATGCGACGACAGATAATGGCAACCTTCACCTAACTATCGTAGATAATAATCATCATCACTATTATCAAATAGATGGTGATGACTTAAAAGATTCACAAAAGCTCTATTTTAAAAGTGGAGACTATTGTATTCGCATTACAGCCGATGCTTATACAGAAAAAGTTGTTAGTTTGGATTACAATATTAAAGTTAATAGTTAGTGACTTGTTTGAAAAAGCACATGAAATCTTTCATTGCTTTATTTATAGGCTTTATTTATAGCTAGCCATAAGAAAATTTTATACCTGATTTCCTCCATATTCGACTGATGAAGTGATATAATTTTTTAAATCAAAGGAGGAAAAGACATGGCTTTGACTTATGCTGTACTTGGAAGTGGTGCAATGGGACTACGTTTTGGGCTGCTATTAAAAGAACACCTCGGTGCTCAAGTGGATTTTATTGATACGTGGGAAGAGCAAATCGACACGGTTAGAAAACAAGGTGGTGTTTATCAATCACGTGATGGTAAAATCGTCATCTGATTCCAATTAGCATTCAGACACCAGAAGAATACCAAGGGAAACCAGATGTTTTTATCATTTTTGATAAACAAATGCATTTGTCACAGTTGCTCGAACGAAGTAAGCATTTCTTCCACGAAAATCAATATGTTTTCACAGGAATGAATGGCATGGGACATATCGAGAAAATCAATCGCTATTTTGCGCCTGAAAAAGTTTTAGCAGGAACTTGTCTGATTGGAACGGTCTTGAAAGACGCAGGAGATGTTGATTTTATTGGAAAAGCAGGTGCTGGTTCTATTAATATTGCCGCTCAATCAGGGACGGTCGATGATGTTCAAAAGCAGATAATAACTGAATTTGAAGCCTCAAACCTCAATCCAAATCTGACTGATAATTTTTTAGGAACACTTTACACAAAAGTTGTGTTCAATTCTGTCATCAATACCATTTGCACCCTTTTTGAAATTCGTATGGGACAATTCATTGATTATGAAGGTGCCGAAAAACTAGGACGTCAATTAATTGATGAAGCTTATAACGTTGCCGAATTAGCGGGCATTACTCCTCTGAATAGTCGTGATGAAGAATGGGAGACTATTCGGTATGTTAGCGCGGAAACAAGCCCTCTGCATTATCCGTCAATGTACCAAGATATGAACAAAGGACGTCAGACAGAAGTTGATTATATCAATGGTTATATCTATGATTTAGGCAGGACTTATAATTACCAAGCAAAAACGCATGACTTTTTACGCCACTTAGTTCACTTAGCAGAAAATACCCGTAAATTCCGCTAAGCGTTTTCTATGAAAAAGAAGAAAAAATCGCTAAAAAACTTAGAAAAGATGGTAGGTAAGTGTTGCCTTGGACTTGTTTTTTTGATATTATGTTAAACGGTATTGTTTACCCCATTTGAAAGGCCCCGGAACCTTCCAAATATACTTTTCGATGGGAAGGGACACCCATCACTCGTAAACAAAAATCGAACTATATATAGGAGAAATCATGAACAAAACAACATTTATGGCTAAACCAGGCCAAGTTGAACGTAAATGGTATGTCGTTGACGCAACTGATGTGCCACTTGGGCGTCTTTCTGCAGTAGTTGCTAGCGTACTTCGCGGAAAAAACAAACCAACTTTCACACCACACACTGATACAGGTGATTTCGTAATCGTTATCAATGCTGAAAAAGTTAAATTGACTGGTAAAAAAGCAACTGATAAGATCTACTACACTCACTCAATGTACCCAGGTGGTTTGAAACAAATCTCAGCAGGTGAACTTCGTTCTAAAAACGCTGTTCGTTTGATCGAAAAATCAGTTAAAGGTATGCTTCCACACAATACTCTTGGACGCGCACAAGGTATGAAATTGAAAGTCTTCGTTGGCGGTGAGCACACTCACGCTGCACAACAACCAGAAGTACTTGATATCTCAGGACTTATCTAATTCTAAGAGGAAAGGAGCACTAATATAATGGCACAAGCACAATATGCAGGTACAGGACGCCGTAAAAACGCTGTTGCACGCGTACGTTTGGTTCCAGGTACTGGTAAAATCACTGTTAACAAAAAAGATCTAGAAGAATACATCCCACATGCAGACCTTCGTCTCGTTATCAACCAACCTTTCGCAGTTACTTCAACTGAAGGTTCATACGACGTACACGTTAACGTTGTAGGTGGTGGATACGCTGGTCAATCAGGTGCGATCCGTCACGGTATCGCTCGTGCACTTCTTCAAGTAGACCCAGACTTCCGCGATTCATTGAAACGCGCTGGACTTCTTACTCGTGATGCACGTATGGTTGAACGTAAGAAACCAGGTCTTAAGAAAGCTCGTAAAGCTTCACAATTCTCAAAACGTTAATCAATACGATTATATCAACGTTTCAAGACATTCAAGATTTTTATCTTGGGTGTCTTTTTTTGTTGAAATTTATAAAGTTCACCCCAAAATTCACCCCATGTTCACCCTATTATTTTTTTAAGCTTCTATATGCAATATCTCCAGCAGTTTGATTTACTATATTTTTGTGTTAACATAGGTCTTTGTAATTTGTTTATCACTATGAGTTAATGCCTCGGAAATAATCTCTAGGGGAACGCCAGATTTTCTTGCAAGAGTGGCACCTGTGTGTCTTAACTTATGTGGTGAAGCAGGGGATAGTTCTGGATGCCTACGTATGACAGAATTCATTCTATAGTTGAGGTAATCTGTATGAAGTGGAAGGTTGATATTATTGGATCGGTCATTATAGGTAAACACAAACTGCTTTTGAGTCTGGCGTAAACCAAATAGTTTTAATTCCTTATTATGATACGGTTTACTTTACGGAGGAGTTGGCGCATGACTTTGCCTCATGGGTGTCTGGAGATTCTATGGAGCCAAAGTATCACAATGGTTCAGTTACTCTCATTCGTGAAACAGGTTTTGACTATGATGGTGCCGTATATGCTGTGGTATGTAATAGTCAAACATACATTAAGCGAGTATATCTTGAAGCAGAGGGTCTACGTCTAAAGTATAAGGATATCTTTATTTCTTATGACGAGGATCCACGAGTAGTGAGAATTATTATTGGAAATTTTATACCTCTCAAATAATACGTTTTTCTAGTCCTGAATTGTCAACTTGTTTGCTTTTTTGATAATGATTATAGTTTTCAAAAATGTAATGACATCTGTTAAGGATTTCTTATGAAATATCTTCTGATAACAGAGCTTGTTTGATAGTACAGACGGATTTTATTTTATAATACTCCGAAACAAAAAGAATGAATTTTCTAAAAATTATTGACAAATAAATTTGCTTTTAGTATTATAAACACAACTTAAAGAAGGGGGAGAGTTATCATGGAAAATACAGAATTTTCATTGGAACTTGATGTAACTGAGGTTTCAACTGAGCAAGGTTATGTTTTTAGTGGTGTAACATCTACAGGTTGTTGTAAAGACTAGTTTTATAATTGATCTAATAAGGCAGGTATAAGTAGTACTTGCCTTTTTTTAGAAGAGAATTATGTTTAAGATAAAAGATAATTACATTTATAGGCAATGTGTTAATGATTCAAGACTTATAGACAAACTTAGTGAAAATAATCTTGAAATATTTTTTGATAGCAAAGTTTTTAAAGAAATGTTGCTAGTGGCGAACCCTTAATTTTTCAATAATTTAACTAAAGAAAAAATATATAAAAATTCCACCTTTAGAAACTATGTAAAAAGATCAATTACAAGAGCAACGCCGTTGGATTGTTTAGTTCAATTGGTGTAGGAACTTTTTCTGATATCTCATATCCTCAAAAGATTGGAGAAAATTATACGAAAAAATCTCGGTTAGTGGAGAGTGGCTAAGTTCGATTTGTATGATGTTAGAAAATGAAGATTCTGATCTTATTACAACTACATATACAGTGGAACCA
>ENA-OQCO01000209-OQCO01000209.1-human-gut-metagenome-genome-assembly--contig:-NODE-209-length-34405-cov-2.637814_pt1 | contig 34405 bp, 39 predicted proteins | sample MGYA00242500_ERZ504582 | MGnify/ENA primary metagenome ERZ504582 (study PRJEB26092, sample SAMD00036346) | human gut metagenome | host: Homo sapiens | study: EMG produced TPA metagenomics assembly of... | reverse complement strand
TATTTTTTTTAAAAATTTTCACGTTTTTCATGTTTATTCGTTTTTTTACCCATTTTCAGGGATTTCTCATGCTTGACCGCGGTGGTTGTTAGTGCTACTATCAAAACACAAGAAAGAAGGAATTGCCATGACTCATCTTCTGTGCCTCGGTGACAGTATTACTGATTGCGGCCGTCTTTTTTCTCCTGATCCGCTGGGTAATGGATATGTAAAACAGCTTTCGGTCCTGCTGCATGCTGCTGGCAGACATTTTTCCATAGAGAATAAAGGTATTGATGGTTTTACCCTCGAGAAGCTTCTCCACAATATTGATGGCTGGATAACTGCCTGTGATCCGGATATTGTCACTGTTCTTATCGGAATCAATGATATTGGTATCATGATGAACACCCGCCGTACTCCCCAACAGCAGCAGACTCTCATGAAGGAATTTTCTGTGCGATATGAAATACTGATCCGTAATCTCTCTGCAATACAGCACACAACTCCTTCACCATCGACACTGAAGCTCTTTGTTCTGGAACCGTTTATCTTCCCATGGCCGCAATGCTACATCTCCTGGATGCCGCTTCTTACGCAGATGTCCGGTCAGATTCTGAAAATCAGTAAAAAATACAGAGCCGTTTTTGTCCCTCTGCAGGATGCTCTGATAAAGGAAGCCTCCCGGGTCGGGATGGATGCCATAACCATCGACGGTATTCACCTTACACCTCTGGGACATCAGTTCCTTGCTGAAAAAATTTATTCATCAATCACAGAAAGGTTTTAAATATGGAAACAGCAATCAAAAAAATCGAGGATATGTCTCTGAATGCCTGGCCCTCTCACAAGATGGAGCTTTACGATGGCTGGATCCTCCGTTTTTCTTATTTTTATACACACAGAACCAACAGCGTGGAGCAATTCGGAACCTCCACTCTTCCCTGGAGGGAAAAAATCCCCTACTGTGAAGATGTTTACAAACGTCTGGGAACACCTGCCATCTTCAAGATCAGCCCTCTCGTATCCCCGGACTTCGACTATATGCTGGAAAACCGTGGATATTCCGTACAGCACGTAACCAACGTTATGACTGTAGACCTGGACAAAGCAGTTCTGGATACGCCTGTCACAGACGTTCTTTTTACCAATGAAATCCCTGATTTCTGGATCCGCAGCCTGTTTGATCTGAAAGGAACTACAAATCCGGTCCACAGAACCGTTGTTCCTTCTATGTACCGCGCTATCCTCAAGGAAACAGTCTGCGCTTCTATTACAAAAAACGGCCAGATTATTGCCACCGGTCTTGGAATTCTGGATCGTGATCATATCGGCATCTATGCTATTCATGTGCGTGAAGATTACCGCCGCAGAGGCTACGCCCGTCAGATCGTATCCGGACTTCTCAAAGAAGGCAAAAAAAGAGGTGCCAGCCACGCTTACCTCCAGGTGGTCAAAAATAATGATTCCGCTGAAAAACTTTACGCTTCGCTTGGATTCCGGTATTTTTACACATATTGGTTCCGCGTCCAGCCTGTGGGAACGCGTTTTCAGTAAGTCAGGGATTGTGGGGATTTTCCCCAACTCCCTGTAGAAATTCAAATTTCTTTTTGCTATAATACTTTTATCTTACATAATATTCTTCCTGTCTTCATACACTACTCCTTATCAAATATAAGGAGAATGATCATATGAAAGATCCACAGGAAAAAAAATAACAAAAAATCCCTATCATATTCAATATAAAAATTATCTGGATACCAATGCCTGTACTGAATGCACGGGTCTGATCAACCATGGAATAGACAGCCGTGAGCAGTGGGATTCTTTCCGGCAGATTTTTGATTTCACGCCGGAGCCCCCAGATCTTACAGAAAAACAGGACTGACCGTTATTCCAGGGTCGGAGGACACAAATGAAAAAACTGTCTGCTGCATGTATAATTCTCGGCATTTCCCTTTTTGTGGGCGGCTGCAGCAACGATCACGCTGATGATCATATTATTTCTCTTCAGGACAAAATTTCAGATGCAGCAGATTCTGTTTCTGCACAGCAGGAAACCCAAAATTCTTCCCAGGACGACCGTGTCTATATGGATGAACTTTCCGGTTCTCTGCAGGATTTTGACGGCAGCCACCTTACCATTTCCAGTAACGGAGAAACTTATACATTTGATGTTTCACAAACACGGCTTGAATGTAAATATGGCATTGTACTCAGTGATAATGTAAGCATAATCTATGAAGGACAGCTTTCCGGAACTGACATCAGCACGATTTCTCCCATCAAAGTAACCGATCAGTATCACAATGAAACTCCTCTGGAAGACCGCACCCTGAAAGGCAAAATAAAACGTCTTACAGCCAACGCTCTTGTCATGGTAACAGAAAAAGGCAATACCGTCACCTTCCCGGTAACAGGCGTAAAACAGTATTATAAAAAAGGCATCAAAGCAGGCCGGTGGGTTTATGTTCACTTCCGTGGAAAATTCATAGGCTCATCCCAGATAGACACCAAACAGTATGACGGAAGCTTCACAAAAGTAATCAGCGTCTCTGATGTAGATCCCATGAAAGTTCCTGAGCCTACTCCGACCCCTTCGCCGGAGCCGAAGAAAAAAGAGCAGCATCTCCGGGCCAGAATTGTAAGTGTCAGCACCAATACCATAACTGTTGTTCCCCAGACCGCAAATACAGAACTGAATGTTCCTGTTTCTTCTGTTCCCGTATATTTCAAAGGTGGAATTGCTCCCGGAGCTTATGTAAACATTACTTACACAGGGAATTTCAATGGAGAATCCACCAGCGGAATGAAAATCCGCGGCGTTACAGGAGAAGATCCGGATACACTTTCTGTCCGCAATATCTCTTCCACTGTAACCGGAACTATTCTTGGAACAACGGCCAATACTGTCCTGATCCAGACTTACGATGGAGTAAAAATCCTCTGCGACCGCGAAAACGCCCAGGATCTTTCCACCAGCGGAATGGAAGAAGGTGCGGACCTCCGGGTTACTTTTAACCCTGCGAAATCACGCACCTCCAATATTTATTCCTGTATTAAATTCGAAGACCCGTGACGGAAGATGGTCCGGATCCTTTTTTCCCCGTCTTCCATCCAGCTTCGTACCTCCGGTGTATCACCCAGTATGTCAAAAAAAGCTCTGCATTCATCCTGCACACCCTGTCCGTGAAGAACCTGGTATGCACCGGCATCACTTCCCACTGCCACATGGATTTTTTTCTCAAAAGCTTTCTTCAGATTCTGCGCACCTGTCCTGATAACAGAAGTAGGATCGTATCTTCAAATCTTCCGCAGCCTTTAAGATTTCTCACCGTTACAAGTGTAGGCACCCACACACTCTCGCTGTCTGCCAGCATGGAAATCGTCTCATCATCCATATAATTTCCGTGTTCAATGCTGTCAACGCCAGCCTCCACTGCTGCCTGTACACCATAAGAACCATTGGTATGGCTCATCACGGCAAACCCTTCTTCATGAGCAATATGTACCATTTCTTTTACTTCTTCAACAGAAAGCGGAGTTCCCGTTATCCTTCCATGATCTTCAAAATCCAGAAGCCCTGTAGTCATGATCTTGATAAAATCCGCACCTTCAGCGGCAGCTTCCAGAACTCTTCTGTGATATTCCTTCATGTCTGAGAAGCTTTTTCCAACGATCTTCCCGTAATGACCTTCTTTATAAATAGCAAAAACCGGTGTGCGATAGTCAATTCCATATTCCGGAGCCAGTCTGGCAGTCCGCTTTGACACACCGTAATGATCCCCTCCGTCTCTTACAAAACGGATTCCACGCTTCCGGTATTCCTCAAGATGAGCACGGATCAGCTCGTCCTGCGGTCCGTTTTTCTGTGTCTCAACAGCTTTTCGGTAATCATAGCCATTGAGAAATATATGTGCATGACATTCTCCAAACATTTTTATCACTGCTCAAAAAATCTTCTGATTTCTTCCTCCGCTGCCTGTACGAACCCCTGTACGAAGAATGGCTTACCGCCTCCGCGTCCGTTTAATTTCGTATTCATTTCTTTTGTAAACTGACGGAGATCGCCATCTTTTTCGCCCATTGCGTACTTGTAGCTTCCATCCGGATTTTTGGAAAATACTGCACAACAACCCTGACATGTCTGTGTCACGGCATCTGCTAGTTTACGCACTCCATCATTGTCCATTCCGTCTACGAATAACAGAACACTTCCGCTTCCTGCATAACGTTCCGCTTCTTTACGGCACATATCATCCACAAACTGATTGACCTGTCCTTTCAGACGGAAGTTTTCATCCTGAAGACGCTCTACTGCCTGTGCGGTTTTATCAATTTTCGCAGAAAGTTTCACTGAGATCTGATGATTCTGTTCATTAACCATATTGAGGTAATCCAGAACACGTTTTCCACAGATCATTTCAATACGGACTCCTTCGCGGAATTTTTCCACAGAAAGAAGCTTCACCATGCCAATCTCTCCGGTATGTGTCACATGGGTTCCGCAGCATGCACAGATATCCGCACCTGGAAATTCTACGATACGCACCTGCCCTGTAAGCTCCTTTTTGCTTCTGTAATCAATCTTTTCCAGTTCTTCCGAAGTAGGATAAAGAATTTTCACCGCAGAATCTTCCCATATCTTCTCATTTGTTTTTCGTTCAATCTCAGCAAGCTGTGCCTCATCCAGCGGACCGTTCAGATCTACAGTAATGGTGTCACTTCCCATATGAAATCCTACATTATCATATCCATAAGCCTCATGGATCAGACCGCTGACCATATGCTCACCGGAATGCTGCTGCATCAGGTCAAATCTTCTTGCCCAGTCGATCTGTCCCTGAACTTCAGCTCCCACCTCTAACGGCTTATCTGTATAATGAAGAAGCTCCCCGTCTTTTTCGTGAACTTCCTTTACTTGCACATCGCCCAGATATCCGATGTCACTTGGCTGTCCGCCACCTTCCGGATAAAAAGCACTTTCGTCCAGAATAATGTGAAAACCTTTTTTCGCTTCTCTGCACTCCAGGACTTTAGCTGTGAATTCTTTTTTATATACATCTTCATAATATAAACGTTTTGTCTCTGTCATCTGTCCCATCCTTTCTGCATCTCTGCTTTGACGTTTTATAGTATAGACCAATTTGGGGCTCCCTGCTATAAGAATTCCAATTTTTTCAAAAATTGCTTTTAAAAAAATGAAGTTTTATCCCTGTCTTACGCGTTATAATAAGTGAACGGGATGAGAAAGGAGCTGATCACATTACACGGGAAGAATATCTGGAATATCTGATACATACATACCAAAATTTAATATTTTCCATTTGTCTGAAATCGGTGGGCAATCCGTTTGACGCCGAAGATCTGACACAGGATGTTTTTCTTTCCGCCTACAAAAATCTCTCCCGTTTTGACGGTACCTACGAAAAAGCCTGGCTCAGCAAAATCGCAGTTCGAAAATGCCTGGATCACCTGAAGGCTGCCGGCAGACGTACCATTCCCACAGAGGATACTTATTTTGAACAGCTCCGTGATAAAGAATTCTCCCCAGAAGAGGCCTGTCTGGACAAAGATTTCCAGAATCGGATCCGACAGCTTTGTTCCGATCTGAAAAGTCCCTACAGAGAAGTGGCCACCGCTCATTTCTGTGAAGAAAAAACTGCAGCCGAGATTGCAGCTTCACAAAATAAAAATACAAAGACAGTCCAGACTCAGATCTACCGTGCCAGATCTATGCTGAAGGCACTGTTGGAAAGGAGTGATTAGATGCATATACCACAGGATGAATTACAGAAATTTCAAGATGGGACTATGAATACAGACGAAATGATCCATTTTCTGGAACATATAGATCAATGTGATTTCTGCCTGGAACAGCTGCTTCAGGATGAAGAAACTTCTTCTGAACATGCTCCTGCCTATCTTCAGGATAAAATTCTGAAAAAAGCAGCTTCTCCTGAAGTACAAACTTCCAGAAAAATACATGAAACTGCTTACTGGATGAAGCTTCTCTGCACAGGCTTACGTACTGCAGTGGGTATGGGTCTTGCGCTGATCATGCTTTTTTCTGTATCACAGACAGATTTTACAGCTCTTCATACTTCACCGGAAACAAAAGCTAAGATATCTTCATCCCTTGACATTGGTTTCAATCTGAGCCAGCTTTCCAGGAAGGTAGGTTCCCAGCTCAGTGAAAATTCTCAGAATATCAGTGATAATCTGAGTGATCTTACGAATAAAATTATAAACGGAGGCAAGTAAATATATGAAAAAACAAAAACATGGTTTCTGGGTATTTATCTTTTCCCTGATCCCCGGTGCCGGAGAAATGTATATGGGATTCAAAAAACAGGGAATCAGTATTATGCTGCTGTTCTGGGGAGCAATTGCGCTGGCTTCCATTACCGGCCTTGGATGGCTGGCCATGTTTCTCCCTGTGATATGGTTCTACAGTTTTTTCAATGTCCATAATCTGAAGTCACTGTCAGAAGAAGAATTTTATTCTGTAGATGATAATTACATTCTTCACATGGATCAATTTTCCGGTGATATCGGAAAATTCTTACAGAAGCATCGAAATACAACTGCCTGGATCCTGATCCTGTTTGGTATCTGTATCCTGTGGAGTCGTTTCACAAGTCTTCTGTACCTCATTGTACCGTATGATCTGGAAGACTATGTATACAATATCTGCAACAGTCTTCCTCAGATTGCCATTGCTATCGGTATCATTGCTGCAGGTATTTATCTGCTCACTCAACAAAAAAAGAAACTGGAGGAAGAAAAAAATAAAGATGAGCATTATTGGGAACCGTACCGTCCATATCAGCAAATAGCTTCCCCTGATGATAATTCAGAAGCTGCTGAAAAAAATCCTGAGACCTTTTCTTCTCAGGACAATATTTCTTCTGAAAATAGTATTCCTTCTGAAAATACTGTCCTTTCCGAAAATAAGGAAGATACCTCTCCCTCTGAATAATCAGTAACTTCAAAAAAAGATCCGAAGTCTCCCGACAACGGATCTTTTTATTTTCATCAGCCTGTATACATAACCCTGGAAAACTGCGGTGACCCTGCATAGCCCTGTGATTCCTTAAATGTTACTGCTTTGATCCAGCCTGTTTTGGAACCATTTTTTACACGGATATACATCTTATTCCCAGCGGTCCAGAAATTCAGAATTTTCACGCCAGTATTCTTGCGGATCACAAATGCTTTACTTCCGGAAGTGGGAGTTGTGTACGCCTGTATGTTCTTTGCCGCTGCAAAAAGTCCTGTTCTCTTATTAGCAGCATTAAGTTTTATATATTTTCCGTAATTGGATGTACGAAGTAATGTTCCTTTCTGATATTTGTACGTAAATTCTGTTGTACAATATCCAAGAGAATATGACATAGCCTCCGTTCTTACACGAACTGTATTACCACTCAGGTAAATTTTCGCTTCATTTACCGGTCGTCCATATGTTTCATTAATGAAATTTACAACCTGAACGATTTTTCCGTTACGGTACTGATAAAGTCCGTGGAATACACTGATATCATTATCCGTACCACCTCTCAGACACAGGAAAGGTTTTCCATTAGATAATGTAATAATACGAATGGACATATCCATAAAAGCTTTATTTATTGCACAGACTTTTGTATTATTTACATAAATATCTGCACCGTTCCAGCACCCATCATACTGACTTTTTTTCCGGACAACCTTAATCCTGTCTTTCTTTCCATCGCCGGTAATATCATACCTTGTCCAGGTTTTTCCCGGCTGAATTGTATACATCCTGGGTGCTGCCGCCTGCACTGGCAGTACGGAAAAGATCATGAAACCCATAAGAAATATACAGATACCCAGTAATTTTTTTGCTCTTCCTTTCTTCATTTTTTCTCCTCCTTTTTCTTTGCATACTCTGGCTTTTTTATATCAGTATAATAAAAAAGCACCTTTTGAATATTCTCTGTACAAAGCGGCTGTTCTCATTCCGCTCTGTCACATGGTCATAAACGTAACCAACTTATGATCTACGTTTATTTTACTATTCAACAGGTGCTTTCTGTAATATATTTTTTACTGCTTATGTGTTACTTTAAGACGTGTCATCGCTCTCGCAAGAGCCATCTGGTTCATATGATACTCCTGGATGCTCTGCTTCTGACGAAGCTGCTCTTCTGCACGCTCCTTGGCTTCCTGGGCACGGCGGATATCAATCTCCTCCGGGCTCTCTACGCTGAGGCAGAACAGCTTGGCACGGTTATTGATCATCTCAACAAAACCGCTGCTCACTGCAAAACATGCTCATTGCCTTCTGCATCCTCAAAACGCATCTCACCGGGAATGATGGCTGCTACGACATTTGCATGATGAGCAAGAAATCCCTGCTCACCATCCACTGCCGGGATGATAAGCTTTTGGGCACGTCCTGCATAAGCCAGTTTATTGCTGGCATAGATTTCCAGGCCAAATGTCTCACTCATAGCCGCTCCTTACTGCCGGTTCTCCTCGGCTTTTGCTTTTGCAATTACGTCATCAATGGTTCCAACATTAAAGAATGCATTCTCCGGATAATTATCCATCTCACCGTCAATGATCGCCTTAAATCCACGAATCGTCTCTTTCAGTGGTACGTATTTACCTTTGATACCGGTGAAGTTCTCAGCTACATGGAACGGCTGAGAAAGGAATTTCTGGATTTTTCTTGCACGGAATACAGTCTGCTTATCTTCCTCTGAGAGCTCTTCCATACCAAGAATAGCAATGATGTCCTGCAGCTCTTTATATTTCTGAAGAATCTCCTGTACTCTACGTGCTACTTCGTAATGTTCCTCACCGACAATATCTGCCTCCAGGATACGGGAAGTAGACTCAAGTGGGTCTACAGCCGGATAAATACCCTGCTCAACGATCTTACGTGAAAGAACGGTTGTTGCATCCAGATGGGCGAATGTTGTTGCCGGAGCCGGGTCAGTTAAGTCATCGGCCGGTACATATACAGCCTGTACAGATGTAACAGATCCTTCCTTGGTGGATGCGATTCGTTCCTGAAGCTCACCCATCTCAGTTGCCAGTGTAGGCTGATATCCTACTGCGGACGGCATACGACCAAGCAGAGCGGAAACCTCAGATCCTGCCTGTACAAAACGGAAAATATTATCAATGAAAAGAAGTACATCTCTGTGCTCCTGATCACGGAAATACTCTGCCATAGTAAGTCCTGTCTCGGCAACACGCATACGTGCTCCTGGCGGCTCATTCATCTGTCCGAACACTAAGCTGTCTTCTCGAGAACGCCTGATTCTTTCATCTCGGTCCAAAGGTCATTACCTTCACGGGAACGCTCTCCGACACCGGTAAAAATAGAATATCCGCCATGCTCAGTTGCGATGTTCTGAATCAGCTCCTGAATAAGAACTGTCTTACCAACACCGGCACCACCGAACAGACCGATCTTACCACCTTTGGCATATGGTGCAAGAAGGTCGATAACCTTGATACCTGTTTCCAGGATCTCTACAGCCGGTTTCTGCTCTTCGAATGAAGGCGGATCACGATGGATGACCCAATGCTCTTCACCGTCCAGGGAATCACCGCCATCTACGGTATCTCCAAGAACGTTGAACAGACGACCCAGTGTTTTATCTCCAACCGGAACCTTAATACCGCTTCCGGTAGCTGTTACTTCTCTGTCTCGCTGCAGACCTTCGCTGGCTCCCAGCATGATGCAGCGTACGATATTATTTCCAAGGTGCTGGGACACCTCCATAACGCATCTCTTACCGTTGTTCTCGACTTCAAGGGCATCCTTGATATCCGGAAGCTGTCCATCTTCAAAAACAACGTCTACAACAGGTCCCATAACCTGTACAATCTTACCTTTATTCATAGTCATCACTTCCTTTTTTGTGCTTTAGCACCGCTGATAACCTCTGTGATCTCCTGCGTGATCGCAGCCTGACGTGCACGGTTGTACTGAATGGAAAGATCCTTCAGCATCGCCTTCGCATTATCTGTAGAGGACTGCATTGCTGTCATTCTCGCATTGTTCTCACTGGCATATGCCTCTACAAGACATCCATAAATCACACCTGTAAGGTAGTTCGGAATCATAGTATCCAGGAGCACATCTGCAGACGGAGATAACACAATCTCCTCCTGATAAATATCTGCCGGAACCTGCCCCATTTTAAAATCAGCTTTTTTCAGCGGTAAAAGCTGCATATTCACATTCTCCATTGCCATTGCATTCTGCATCTGTGTATAAACAATGTGAATCTCATCCAGCTCTCTTTCCAGAAATGCCCGCACGATTTCTTCAGTGATAAGGCGTGCTCTGTGCATGGTCGGCTTCTGCACAGTATAGTGGAAGCTGCCATCCATATCCACATTTCTCTTGCCGAAATACTGACGCCCTACCATACCCAAGACATACAGTTTATGATGTCCCGGTACTTCTTCCATGAAATCTTCTGTCATTTTCTGTACATTATGATTGTATGCACCAGCCATACCTTTATCGCCTGTAATGACAATGGTACCTATCTTCCTTTCGTCCTTCGGAACAAGATGACGTTCACTGAAGAAAGGATGCTGGATATCCGGCATATGACGGAGGATTCTGGCAATGGCAGCCTGCATATTATAGAAATATGGTTCTGTGTCCTGCAGGATCTTCTTCGCCTTCTGCATCTTGGAAGAAGAAATCATGTACATCGCATTGGTGATCTTCATGGTGTCCTGAATGCTTTTCATACGAGTCTGTATTTCTTTTGCATTTGCCATATCAACACCTACCTGCTCTTATCTCTGAATTCTTCTGCCGCCTTTACGATTTTCTCTACAAGCTCATCAGAGAGCTGCTTTGTAGTCTCGATCTCTTTGCCGATCTCAGGATATACATTATCAAAGTACTCCAGAAGATCTTTCTGATATTTCTTGATCTCTTTCTTTTCTACATCTACCATCAGCTTGTGAGTCGCAACACAGAGAGTAATTACCTGCTGATGAAGACTTAACGGACTGCAAAGTGGCTGTTTCAGAAGCTCCATCAGACAACTTCCGTATTTCAGCTGTGCAGTTGTGGCCTCATCCAGATCAGAACTGAACTGAGTGAACACTTCCATCTCTCTGTACTGTGCCAGATCGATACGTACACTACCGGAAGCTTTCTTCATAGCCTTGGTCTGTGCGGCACCACCAACACGGGATACGGAAAGACCAACATTAACTGCCGGACGCATACCTGAGAAGAACAGATCACTCTCCAGGAAAATCTGACCGTCTGTGATGGAAATTACGTTAGTAGGAATGTATGCAGATACATCACCAGCCTGTGTCTCGATGATCGGAAGTGCCGTGATGGATCCACCGCCTGCCGCTTCACTCAGACGACTGGAACGCTCCAGAAGTCTGGAATGGAGGTAGAATACGTCACCAGGATATGCCTCACGTCCCGGAGAACGCTCAAGCAGAAGTGACAATGCACGATATGCCACTGCATGCTTGGAAAGATCATCATATACGATCAGTACGTCTTTACCCTGATACATGAAATACTCTGCAAGAGCAGTACCTGCATAAGGAGCGATGTACTGAAGAGGTGCACAGTCACTGGCTGTTGCAGAGAATACTGTTGTATACTCCATTGCACCATATTTTTCAAGATTGGAAACTACCTTTGCAACGGTAGAAGCTTTCTGTCCGATAGCAACATAGATACAGATTACATCTTTACCTTTCTGGTTGATGATCGTATCTGTTGCAATAGAAGTTTTACCTGTCTGTCTGTCGCCGATGATCAGCTCTCGCTGTCCACGGCCAATCGGGAACATGGAATCAATGGAAAGGATTCCTGTTTCCATCGGTACAGTTACAGATTTACGGTCAATGATTCCAGGAGCCGGGTTCTCGATTGGCCGGTATTCCTCCGCCTCGATCTCTCCCTTTCCATCAATAGGCTCACCAAGTGCGTTCACAATTCTTCCGATAAATTTATCACCTACCGGAATACCTGCCTGTTTGCCAGTTCTGGCAACCTTGGTGCCTTCCTTGATTCCTGTATCCTTTCCGAAAAGAATACATCCCATGCTGTTGGCACGAACATCCTGTACCATACCTTTCAGACCATTCTCGAAGGTCACGACCTCACCGTACATGGCATGATCAATGCCATAAACAGTTGCGATACCATCTCCCACGGAGATGACGGTGCCTACTTCCTGGTCCTTGCTGATTTCGTCATAGTTCTTTATTTCTTCCTTGAGAATCGAAATGATTTCATCTGGATTTATTGCACTCAATTCAATTTCACCTCCGGGTTAATTTCTGTTTCAGTTTCTTATAACGTCCGATGAGGCTCCAGTCGTACTCACGATCTCCTGCCCGCAGAACAAATCCGCCTACGAGATTCTTGTCCTCTGTAAGGGTAAGCTCTACTTCGCTGGCAGAAAACTGGTTACGGAGAAACTCCTTCATCTTATCTTCCTGCGCTTCGGTAGGACATGTCACATAAAGAAGCTCTGCCTTGAGAATTCCTTTCTGTTCCCGGCTGTAAGCATCATAAGCCTCGATGATCTCCTGAATGCTGTCTATCTTCTGATACTTGCAGGTTACTTTAAGAAAATTCTTCATTTCCTGCGGGAAAACCCGCTCTATTACCTGTTCTTTTTCTTTGAGAGAAACCAGGGGATTTTCAAGCATTTTTCCTATTTCAAGGGTATTCTCAAAAATCTTTTCGGTTTCACAGATTGCCTCCTCAGGGACAGAAAGACCGTATAATGCTTTTGCATAATTAATGGACGTCTCTGTCATGAGGATCACCTGCTCCTTCTAAAAACTGGTCATATAGGGACATATCCTGTGCTTCGTCGTTCTTTTTTCCCATGATTCTGGATGCTGCATCCATAGCCAGCTCAGCTACCTTGCCTTCCATCGCTTTCATAGCAGCTTCCTGCTCAGTACTGATGTCTCTTCTTGCTTTCTCAAGAATCTCGCCAGCCTGATCATTAGCTCTCTTCACGATGCTGTCTGCCTGTACTTTTGCCTCGTCCTTAGCCTGCTCTACAATGTTGAAGGATTCTTCCTTCGCAGATTTCAGTGCATCCTCATACTGTCCTTTCAGCTGGTTTGCTTCAGTTGTTGTTTTTTCTGCTGAAGCAAACTGCTCATCGATCATGGCTTTTCTCTTCTCCATGACACCGATGATTGGGCCGAACAGGAACTTTTTCATTAAAAGATAAAGAACGATCAGGTTTATAATAGTAAAGACAAGGTTGATATCAATTTTAATCACCTGGTCCACCTGCCTCTCTTAATCCTGAATTAGTATCTCGTCTTTACCTATTAGCCAAGCATGATAATGATCAGAAGACCGATTACGAAACCGTAAATAGCTGTTGCCTCTGCAAGAGCACATCCAAGAAGAAGTGCTTTACTGATCTTGCTCTCTGCCTCCGGCTGTCTTGCGATAGCTTCTACTGCCTTAGATGTTGCAAGACCGATACCAATACCTGCTCCGATACCTGTAAGAACTGCGATAGCTGCACCAATTGCGATTAACATAGTTTTTTCCTCCTGTAAAATACAATTTTTTTCATTTTTAATGCCTGATTACTCAATTGCTTCCTTGATGAACAAGGATGTTAAGAATACAAATACATACGCCTGTATGAATCCGTCGAAGAAATCAAAATACAGACTGAATGGTATGGGAAGAATAGCCGGACAAACAAACTCCAGCAGCTTCATAACTACGAAGCTTCCCAGAACATTACCAAACAACCGCATGCAGAGAGATGTAGGTCTGATCGCGATTTCCAGGATGTTGATTGGAAGCATGATCGGAACCGGCTCCGCAAAGCTTTTCAAGAAGCCCTTCAGGCCTTTCTTATGAAAGCCTGCATACTCGATCAGAATAATGCTCATAAGCGCCAGCGCAATGGTCACATTCATATCCTTGGTAGGTGGTGTAAATCCAAACACGCCTGCGATATTGGCTATTCCGATGAAAATTACGGTTGACATCAAATAAGGCACATACTGTTTGCCTTCTTCTCCAAGAATTCCCATAAAGAAATCCTGAAGAAAACTTACTCCGGACTCAAGAAGTAACTGCTTCTTACCCGGATTTTCCACACTGAGATTCCGAACCAGAATCAGAGACAGGATCACAAGAACCGCCATAATGACCCATGTGACTACTACACATTCTGCAATCGGTATTCCACCAAACACAGGAATGGTAAAGGCTGTCTTACTGTTCAGCTCTTCTGCCAGTGTACTTGATAAATCTCCCGTTTTTCTCCCTCCTTTTCTCTTGGCGCTGATCGCATCTTTTTATAATTGGTATGACCACGCCTTGTAGTTGACTTTATTTTACTCCGCATTTCCAGAATGTCAATATTATTTTTGCCTGTTTTGTACAAAAAAGAATCTTTTTTTTATACAAAATAAACAATTAATTTGACTGATCTTCCTCCGGTTTCCTGCGCACAGATACTTCTCCATAAGAAAGCAGGGTTTCTGAACCATCCTGTTCTCTAACGAGCAGCCTTCCATCAGAAGCAATAGTCTTTGCATAAGCTTCCCGTGTACGCGTTCCGTCAGTGATCACGATCATATTTCCAGGAATGATATTATTTTCTGTATATTCTCTGGAAAGTTCCGGAGTTTCTGCTTCCATAAGAAGCTGGTTGACAATTTCTGCAACAAGAAGACTGCAGTTTATATGTTCTGCTTCCTTCCTGCCTCCAAACAATGCTCCTGCTGTTCCCTGTATCTCTTCCGGAAAACCGTCTTCCGGTATATACAGATTCAGGCCGATCCCCACAACAGCAAACTCAATGTTTCCACTCTCAAAGTCTGTAACAGCCTCTGTCAGTATCCCACACACCTTCTTATCATGAAGATACAGGTCATTAACCCATTTAATCCCGAGGTCGATTCCACAGATCTTCTTCACAGCCCGGTAAACTGCAGTTGCCGCTGCTGTAGTGATCAGGAGTCCTTCCTTCAGCGTTCGCTCCGGTCTTAGAACGATACTCATATACAGTCCTGCATTTTCAGGGGAATAAAAACTCCGGCCTCTCCGGCCTCTTCCATTTTTCTGCTGACGCGCCAGTATCAGTGCGCCATGCCCTGCTTCTCCTGAAAATGCAGCCTCCTTGGCTGCTCTGTTCGTAGAATCCAGTTCCCTGTATATCTTTACAGAAGCATCTGGATGATTGAGATAAAGCCGGATCCCTTCTTCAGATAACCGGCTGCCGCCGCGAAGCACATAGCCTTTGTTTGGTCCTGCTTCTATGGTGTATCCCTCTTCCCGAAGGGATTTCACAGCTTTCCAGATGGCCGCTCTTGTGCAGTTCAGTTCTGCTGCTGCCGCTTCTCCGGATATCAGTTCATTCTCGTGCTGCTCCAGAAGCTTCAGCATTCTTGCTTTTACAGTCATATCTTCACCGTCCATAATCTGCCTGAAATGGCAAAATTTATTCCCTTCTAAGAGACGAAAGCATTATAGCACTTAAACATCGCAATGTCTATTATCTTTTTCACATATGCTATCTATATTATTTTTATATTTCAGTTGCAGTTATTATATAATTTTTCTCATTTTTGTCTGTTTTCATTTATTTTTTTATATATTATTTCTGTTGAAAACCTGCAGACTCAGGAGTAAATTTTCCTGAATCTTTATTATATACAGATTTTCTTTATCACATATTTATCATTTGTAATTAGAAAGACTTTTCTCAAGAAATTCCCGGTACTCATCGCGCACACGATCCGGTGACGCGATCACTGCATCCGGTCCAAGACTGGCTATCCAGCCAAAAAACTGACCACTGACGTTTACACGAACCAGCGTTTTGAAATGTTCATGATCCTTCCTCTGTATCATAATGTCTCTTCCGAAACGGTCCAGCACAACTCCCACCAGACGGTTGTGTGCTTCAAGACATATGGTTTCCTCTCTGCCGCCAAACATCCCGAAGGTTCTGGATGTCAGTTCTCCTACATCATAATTCTCAAAAATATCCCGACCATTACGTGAAGCCTCCTCAATTCGGATCTGCAGGATCTTGTCTACACGGTAATGCTTCACTGTTTCGCATTTCTCATCATAAGCTACAAGATAATAATTCTCATTCTGCCAGACAAGTCCCCACGGACTGACACAATACCGATCACCGTTCTTCTTAAGCCGCAGTTCTTTCTCCACTGTCCATTCACAGTACTGAAAAGATATCTGCCTGTTATCGGTAAGTGCCCTGTGGATCTCATCAATATTATAATACACGCTCTCATTCATGGTCTTGACCCTGTTCTCCACAAAGACCTGTCTTCGAAGCTGTCTGGCCTCATACACGCTGGCAAGACTCTCCAGCTTCCCGATCAGCTGACGTGATTTACCACTGGTAATAAATCGCGAGGACTGCACGGCATCTACCAGAAGCTTCAGTTCCGGAAGCTCAAATTCCCTGCTGGCCAGATAAAAGCCGGCCGGCTTCTCCCTCCGGTTCAGGATATCCATGCCGAAATTCCGCAATGTCTCAATATCATCATATATAGTCTTACGCTCTGCACTGATTCCCAGACTGTTCAGATAAATGATCAGATCCTTCACAGACATAGGATGTTCTTCATCGGTTCTCTCCAGAAAAACACGCATCAGATATAAAATTTTTATTTTCTGGTTAAAAACCCTGGGCATCTGCATTCCTCCTGTTCTACTTATCTGTCAGCGAAGCTACTACTGCAAAATATAATACCATGAATGCAAGTACAACGGCAACGATATCAGCTCCCCGGAAATCAAAATTAAAAAGCATTGCCCCTCCAATCATGATCTCTATTGTGAGAAGTGCTCCCAGTATCATAGCCATTCCGGAAGAAAGTTTCTTCTTCCTGTAATGACTGTCACCTGTCTCCACATATCTTCCCTCTGCCAGTGCTATCTTCCTGCTATTCTCTGTATTCCACATAAGATCCTTCCTCCCTGTTATATGTCCGGCTCGTGATTTTTTTCGAACATATTTTCCGAACATATTTTCTGTATATTGGTATTATAGCGCATGCTCAGTACAATAAAACGGTACGAATATTGTTTTTCCGAACATTTGTTTATTTTGTACAAAAATATGTTCGTTTTTCAGTCAGACGGCAAAAAACTCCTTCGCGATTTATTTGGTCAAAAAGAAAAAAGCCTGCCACAGACGACAGACCTTTCACATATTTTTTCTATGGATTTAACATATAAAACAAAAATTCACACTTCTTACTGCTACATACTCATGAACACAACCCTTTCATGATCTGTGCTCACATCATTCCCGCAAACACCGATGCACCTACAACGGTAAGAAGACCGGCTACTGCGATAGCAAGACTGCTCATAGCACCCTCTACAGGTCCCAGCTCCATGGCTTTAGCTGTTCCGATGGCATGGGCTGAAGTTCCAAGTCCGAGACCTCTTGCAATTGGCTCCTCGATCTTTGCGATTTTATAAACAACCTCTGCGATCATGTTTCCCAGAACTCCTGTGATGATGATAACCGCAACTGTAATAGTCACGATACCGCCAAGTTCTTCGGAAACTCCCATTCCAATGGCTGTTGTGATGGATTTCGGAAGCATGGTAACATATTCCTGATGATTGAATCCGAACAGCTTTGACATAAGCAGGACGCTGCAAAGTCCCGCCAGCGTTCCTGAGATGATCCCGGCTGCAACTGCCTTGAGATTTTTTTTCAGCAGATGAATCTGCTCATAAAGAGGCACTGCCAGACATACCGTTGCCGGTGTCAGCAGATAGCTGATATATTTGCCGCCTTCATTATAATCATTGTAATCAATATGAAAAATCACAAGCACTCCGATAACACAGATGATCGAAATTAAAAGAGGATTAAAAATCGCCATTTTGAATTTCTTTTTCAGGATAAGACCAATCTCGTAAGCGATCAGGCTTATCATCGCTCCGAAAAATGCGGAGTTTTTTATAAATTCCATCATTTTTCAGTTCCTCTCTTTCCCATTCGGATCACTCCTTGCGTTACTTTTCCTGTTACGACCATTACGATCACCGTGCTGATAAACGTCATGATAAGAACCGGTACACAGATCGGTTTCAGAGTGCTCCAGGCTGTAATCAGCCCCGCACCTGCCGGTACAAACATTACCGGCATGATCTCAACCAGAAAATCTGCCGCACCTTTCACCTGATCCAGCTTCAGAATGCCTGTAAGCAGTGCCACCAGCATAATGATCAGTCCATAAACACTGGCCGGTACCGGAAGTGGAAGAAAGGTTTTCAGTAATTCTCCAATGACGGAAATCAGCAGGATGATGCTGAACTGCTGCACGTACTTCATGTTGCGTCCCTCCTGATTCATGTAAAGCGCATATTCACATTTTGCTTTACTGCATACTCATGAACGCAGTCACCTCACAGTCTGCGCTCAGACAAATTTCTCAAAAGTGGTAAGACCACTTTAGATTTAAACGTTTTCTAATTATACGCTACAAATCCTAAATTACAAGGATTGTATCCCATAAAATACAAAAAAACCTTTTATACATCAGCGTGTTCCAGTAATCTACAGAAACATATCTGCACAAAAGGATCCATAAACAGGGTTCTGATCATTTCCTGGAATTTTCCGCCAAAATAATCTTTTCCACCTGATAGTGTCCGTCCTCCACGGTCATCACAGCCATTGTGACTTCCCCTCCGAAACGGCTTCGTCCGCAGCTGCCCGGATTCAGCCACAGACGGTCATCTATTATCTTCTCAAAATATTTATGTGTATGTCCGAAAATCACCACCTGAGTATCTCCAAGCTCCCAGGCTACATCTTTTTTATTATGAACCATAAAAAATTTCACACCGCCAATGGTAAAGCTTAAACTGATACGGAGATTTTCCGCCCAGTCCTTGTCATTGTTTCCTCTGACAACATAAAGATTCCCCATATTGCGCAGTACATCCAGGATCTCATCTTTATTTACATCTCCTGCATGAAGAATATATTTGCAGTCTTTTAAAATTTCCAGCACCTCAGGCCGCAGAAGGCCGTGAGTGTCTGATATGATGCCGATTTTTTCTTTCATATTTTTTCCCGTTCCTTTAAAACAGCTCTATTTTTCCGTATTCCCCGTCAAATCCCGGCTTCCGTATAACTTCTCCCTTTCTCAGCCGCCGGATTCCCTCTGCCAGAACATCACCGCCTGTAAGCCCGATATCTTCTATCGGAACTTCTCTCAAAATCTGGAATTCCGCACCCAGATTTTCAAGAAGCATCTCATACTGTCTCTGAACTTTTTTGCTTGCTGTAGAAAATCCCACACAGGCTGATATCACTTCCGGCAAAGGAACCAGGCTTTCATACGGACGGCCACTTTCCGGCATGGCAAAAGCACCCTCTTCACGGTCGGATAACTGCAGAATCCTGTGATCCACACCCATGGTCAGTTTCTTTCCACACACAGGACAGATTCCTTGATATTTCTCTGCTTCTTTCGGACTTAAACATACGCCGCATTTCCGGTGTCCGTCGAAATGATATTTTCCTCCTCCGGAAAAAACTCGATCGTTCCCTCAAGCCCCTCACCTTTCTGCACCGCATTCCAAAGTCCCTGATAGGAAAGCTCTATATCCATAAGATCCGCTTCCCTTCCAAGTCTGGATGGAGAATGCGCATCCGAATGGGATACCAGCTGATATCCGTCCAGTACGGAAATCTGCCAGTTCATCGCAGGATCTGAGGACAACCCCGTTTCCAGTGCATGAATATAAGGTGTCAGTTCTTCAAAACATTCCTCTATGGTGTCAAATCCTGACTTCGCTCCAAACAGGGAAAAATGCGGTGTCCAGATATGCGCAGGAATATACATCCCCTCCTCGCTGACTTCCAGCATCATTTCCAGAAGATCATGGCAGGGAAAGCCCAGAATGGGCCTTCCGTCAGAATGGATATTTCCGATTTTTTCCAGCCTCGCGGCAAAAGCATCTGCCTCTTTAAATCCGGGAAGCAGGATCAGGCTGTGCACCTTCCGGGTTTTTCCGCCTTTTTTATAGATAGAACTGATCTCACCCGACAGCACAAATCTTGGCGCAATTCCGGGATAACGTGCCGCCTCCGGCAAAACAAACTCGTCCTTCAGGCGGAACAATCCCTGTTCGGCCGAAACCAGCTTCTCCTTCAGTTCCTGCCGCCATACAGGATGTGTCATATCTCCTGTTCCAAGAACCGTAATCCCCTTTTTCCGTGCCCAGAGATCCAGCATCTCAGGTGTCCCGTCTTTGCTTGTTGCCATGGAATATCTGGAATGTATGTGTAAATCTGCGATCTGCTTCAAAGCTTTTCCTCCCTGTTTTTTGTCAAATATACTATATCATTTCACTTTCACAGATTTTACCGCACTGTAATTTCCATAATATTTTTTGCCATTGACAGTTTTATATGCCCTTACTTTGACATAATATTTTTTTCCACTGCTGAGACCGGTTATTGTTTTTCTGAAGATTTTGCTGTTCAGATATGTATATTTATAACCTCTGTTCTGACTGGTTGAATATGCGATCTGATAGCCACTTGCTCCTGTCGCTTTTTTGAAAGAAACCGTAAGTCTTTTCTTTCCACCGATTGCAGAAGATACCGTCGATCTTGCCGGGACAATGTAAACTGTTTTAGCTATCTTTCCGGTATAGCTGCCTTTTCCGGTGATCGTGACTTTCACTGCTGTTCCGATTTTTGAAGCTTTGTTGTATGAAATTGTATAATCAGCACCCTGACGTAATGTTTTCTTTCCATTTTTAACTGTTACCGCCGGTTTTACATTAGTTCCTGTATAGGATAATGTTCCAACTGTTATCTTTGTTTTGCTTATCTGCGTTTTATCAGTTCCCTGTGATACCGAAAATGTCATATTATCAAGACTCATCACACCACTGTGGATATTCAGCCCGATATAGTAAACACTGTTTGCTTTCAGAGTACAGCTTTTTCCGTTTTCAACTGAAAGGATCTGTTTCAGCTCTCCGTTCTTCAGCTGTGAAACTGTAAGATATGAATAGCTGTCCCAATCCTTGCATTTAATAGTATATTTGCCGGCACTTGTAGTTTTCAGGCAGCTGTATACAATGGAGCCTGTAACTGGCATTACTTTCGTTCCTTTACCGACGATTGCCGGCATCTGTGACAGATTTTTTACCTGAATGCCTTTTTTCAATACAGCTTCTGCACCAGATTCACCCAGCCTGAAATGTACATCATAAGTTCCTGCTTCCGGGGATTTTTTGTTGCCGGAATAATTAATATACGCATTGATATACTGTCCGTAATGATTTGATTTATAGATATCAACGCTTTCTGTTTCACCATTGGTATATGTGATCTTCAGTTTCTGTCCGTGCCACGGTGCTTTTTCAAGCGTATATTTATTCTTTCCACTGCTCCAGAAATTCACCGGTGTATAAAAAACCGCTGTTTTGAATTTTCCCTGCAGTGCCACTGATTTTATGGGCCATACATATTCTGCTGTAACTGTATTTTTAAGTCTGAATGGTTTTATGTAATATACATTTCCTTTTTTCAGTTTTACACTGCCTGTATCATAGTTTACTACATCTATTCTGTTAAATTCAGAATCATAAATCTCTTCTTTTAAAGTGGATTTTTGTGAATCTTCTGTAAAAGTTCTTCTTACAATATATTCCCCGTCTGCTTCCGGAATAAATTTAGTATATGTTTCTGCTCCAACTGTTCTGGAATAAACACCCTTTCCTTTATTTTCCAGATGAGGGGTAGCAGCAGAAAGAACTATACTGAGCTCAGAAGATGCAACTTCCCCCTCTTCTTCACTTACGATAACAAAATCATACTCTCCCAGATCTCCGTCATTTCCCCCATCCTCTTCATCAAAATAGATCAGCGGATAAAATGTATTTCCTCTGGAATCGCTTTTTTCTTCTTTATCTCTGGTGAAGCTCAGTGTTTCCTCTTTTCCATCACTGTAGGATATTCTGATTACAAGACCTGTCAGGTCAAAGTCACTGGCAGATTTAACAGTTCCATAGTCATATTCTTTCTTGTTCGGCTCAGATACAATACTGACTTCTTCTATCTCTGCCTCCGAATCTCCTGCACTGAAAACGTCATCTTCTGACAGCTCTTCGGATAATTCTTCTGGTGCTATTTCAGACTCCTGCATTTCGATCTCATCTGCATCTGAAGCATCTGTTTCATTCGCCTGCACATCGCTTTCGTTTTCTTCTGTTGTTTCTTCCTGCTCTGCCTCCGGTTGTTCTGTCTCCGTTTCTTCTGTTACTTTCACTTCTGCTGTATTATCATTTTCCACGGATTTATCTGCAAAAATTTCTTCTGCATAAACCATGCTGCATGGTTCTGCACCGAGCATTGCTGTCAGAACGATAGCTATAAATTTTTTCTTCATTTTTATTCTTTTCCTTCCATCTCCGGCGTATTGCCAGGTTATTTTTTACGTTCAGTTCAGGCCGATATTATGGCTGTGCTACATAAACAAGCACATTGTAAAAATTATTATTCTTTCTGGATTTCATTCGCATCATTATTCTGTTGGTACCTTTCGGAAGATTTTTTCCGTTTTTTATGTTTGTAACTACACCTTTTTTGTTATAGCAGTAAATGGATTCCAGTTTATAATTCGGATTTAGTTTATATGTAAATTTTCCATTAAGTGAGTTTTTCGGCAGTACAGCAGTTCCTGATCTGTTCAGTTTGGCAGTATAAGCTTTAGAACCGATTTTTAATGTCTTTAATGGATTTTCCCATTTATAGACTGTATAGCGGCATGTTCTTGTATATGATTTTGATCCGATTTTAACTGTAACTTTAATTTGGGTACTTCCCGGTCCTTTCGGTGTTGTCTCATATCCTGCAAAGCTTTTACCGTTTCTGGTAAATGCATAAGTCTTTACTGTTACTACTTTTGTGTTATAGCTCTTCGCGGTTATTTTCACCTTTGTTGTATACTCCGGTGTGAAAAAATCACATCCCATTCCTGTCGCCGCTGATCTGAATACAGTGCTGGTCTTTTTCGGCATCTGACTGAGCGGATTCTTCTGTGCCGCACAGACACTTACAGACATGGCAAATACAGCCATAATGACAGCCAAAACAGTAATAAACACATTTTTTCTTTTTCTCATAAATTATTTTCTCCTTCCATGTTTTCTGAAATTTATTGAGAAGTTACGTTTTTAGTATAGCTGTTTTTTTCGCAAATAACAATTCATTCTTATACTGTCTGTCATGAAATCATCTGCCACATTGTAATCAGACAAATTCCTTCTGAAGTCCTTTACAGAAAGCATAGCAAAAAGCAGGAGCTGATTCCCCGTCTGGGAAAAGCTTCTGCTTCTGCTTTTTCTCGTCTGTTTACTTTTTTTCTATTTTACAACAACTTTCTTACTGACTGACCATGCGCCATATACTGTTTTTTTATTTACAATCTTATATGCCCGGATTCTCACATAATATGTTTTCTTTGATGTCAGTTTTTTGATCGTTGTGGAACGTTTTCCTGCACCTGCTATTTTTACAGTTTTAGCTTTGGAAAAGTTTTTACTTGTGCTGTACTGGATCTGATAGCCGGTACTTCCTGTTATTGTTTTCCAGCTGAGTGTTGCTGACTTTTTACCTGTTTTCAAGCTGGATAAAGTACTTTTCTTTAACACAATTTTGAAGGTTGCTTTTCCGGAGCACTTCTTGTAATTTCCCTTTCCGGTTACAGTAACTGTTGCTGTACCTATATTTTTATTATTGGTACATTTCACTGTATAGTATTTGCCGGAAAGCTTCTTGCCCTTGTAGGTTACTGTAATGGATGGAGTCTGTGTTTTACCGTTATAGGCTACTGTAGCTGCCGAAAGTTTGACGGTGAATTTGCCTGTTGGAAGGGCTGGTGTTGCGGTTGGTTTTGGTGTAGCTGTTACTGTTGGCTGCGGTGTCGGTGTCGCCGTTGGTTTCGGTGTCGCTGTTGGCCTTGGTGTAGCTGTTGGTGTCACCGTCGGCTTTGGCGTTGCTGTTGGCTTCGGCGTTGCTGTTGGTGTCGCCGTTGGTTTTGCATAATGAACTTTTACCTTATCTAAGTATTCTGTCCCATAAATCGTAACTTTTTTCCATGAAGCTTCGCTTCCCTGATAGTAAATATCTTTCAGTTTATCACATAAAACATTGAAATAATTCAGTACAGTTACACTTTCCGGAATAGTAACACTTTCCAGGTTTTTGCACTGAAAGAATGTCCGAAATGCTAAGGCTGTAACCCCTGATGGAATAGTAACTGTAGTTAAAGTATCACAGTTTCCAAAAGCCTCCTGGCCAATTTTCGTTACACTGGACGGAATTGTAATACTTTTTAATTTTTTACAGCCGGAAAAAGCCAGCTGCGGTATCTCTGTAATGCCATATGGCAGATTAATCTCTTCCAATGAACCACTGCCCATAAAAGCTTTATCTTCAAGAGAAGTAACACTTGATGGCAAAACAAATTTTCTCACATTATTTGAACCGATTTTATGTATCTCGCGAATTCCCTCCGCAAAGGTAACTGTATCTATATTTGATGCACTCAGGACATCTTCTGTCCATGCTTTCACACTTTTAGGAATGGTCAGATTATCATAACATACACCCCAAAATACCTTATATCCAATTTTCTCAATTGTGTCTGTAAATGAAATATCTGTAAATTTTTTTTCATAGGAAAAAGGAGTGCTGCTATCCAGATCCACGCAGGCAAATGCTCCATCTGAAATACCTGTAACCCCGCTTTCTACTTTTATAGAATTTATTTCTTTAGTCCAGTATTTCATCCACGGAGCAATTCCCAGCCCCATCTCTCCCTTGCTGTAACTTTTTGAACTGTTGGGCGTTCCATAGATAAACATATCTCCTGATCCCCAGATTCTTAATACGCCCTTCTGATCTACTGACCAATAGCAATGCTCACCGCAGATTCCCATAGCCCTTACATCACCAGCTGCATTCATCAGACTTTTTTCTGTATTGCAGAATCGGCATTTATAATATTTCGTTGTTCCGGATTCCAGTTCCCACATATGACCAACTTTAGATCCTGAACAGCTGGATAATGTTTCATTTGTCAAATCTAATATATCCGGTTTTTCTGTTGGTTTCGGTATCGGATTTCCCGACACTTTCCAGGTTTTCCATGTTACATTGCTTCCTATAAAGGAACTGGCTGTCCAGGTACTGTTATTCTCGGGATAATACGCAGTTGTTGTAGTATAACTGAACACATCGCTGTAAGAATTATTGTCAAACACAGGCGCATTTCCTTTAAAATATATGCTTTCCAGCTTTTTCCCCATGTACCCGAATCCCTGCTCGCCTATATATTCTACACTTGCAGGAACTATAATGGACTTCGGATAATTTAATTCAAAAAATGCCATAATCCCAATCTTTTTTGTTCCTTCTGGTATTGCATAGCTTGCTGCTGATTTTCCACCGGGATATGCTACTAATTCTGTTTTATCTTTACTGAAAAGCACTCCGTCTACTGAAGTGAAATTTTTGTTTTTGTCACTTACAGCTATTGCTGTCAATGAGTTGCTGTTAATCGCACCTTCCTCAATAGTTGTAACAGATGCCGGAATCAAAATAGTTGACATTCCACATCCTGAAAAAGCCTGATATCCAATGCTTGTAACACTTTCAGGAATCGTTACTTCCTTCAGATTCGTAAGTCCAAAAAATGCAGCCCCTCCGATTCTCGTAATTCCATTTTGTATGATTACTTTTTTTACTGCATTTTGATAATAACTTGGAAGAAAAGATTCTCCAAACCCATCTTCCATCTGTCCGGAACCGCTGATCGTAAGCGTTCCGTCTGTATCCAGATTCCAGTTCACACCTGTTCCACAGTTTCCGGACGCCTTGGCCTGCGGCACATCAACCACATCTCCTTCGGAAAACAGCTCCTCTTCATCACCATCTGACCAGATATTCACATCATCTGTCACTGTGCTTTCCGGTGAATCACAAAAATCATATGCTATTTCTGCTGCATAAGCCGAAGCAGGCTGACAACTCAATAAAATAGTCATAAATACTGCTATTGTTTTCTTCTTCATCCGAATACCTCCTGTAATTTTTCTATAATTTTACTATTTTCTTTTTGTTTTCACAACTATAATCAGTATGTATCTATATTTCTCCTGACATTTTGTTACCGTTCACTGGTAATATTCCGCGAAGCAAGTTACGAAGAACAGAGTAAACAGTAACAAAGCAGGCACAAAAGCCACGACCGTCTCAATACTCAGAGATTGTCGTGGCTTTTCTCATTTTTAGCCTTTATTGCTTCCTGACTCTAACGCTTATGCTTCATCATCTCACGCAGCGCAGCCAGAAATACATCCAGTTCCACGTCTGTGCATTTGTTCATCATAAGATTCATCTCGTTTACGCGTTTCGCATGTTCATCAGATTGTTTCTCCATGAGCATGGCATCCATGGAAAAGTTCAGGACATCTGCCAGTAAAAAGAGTACTTCTACGGATGGCTTTCTGTGTTCGCTTTCGATGTGTTTCATATGTGTAGGGCTGATGTTGATCGCTTCTGCAAGCTGTTCCTGAGTCATCTTGTTATCCATTCGTGCTCTGCGGATCGTATCACCTAATAATCCGTCTTTCATTCGTAATCCATCTCCTTTTTTCAACAGGATACGTGGATAATTGAATGTTGGAAATCATCTTTAAGAGATTTATTTTTCTCCGAAAGAGCACTTTTTTAACTTAGATGTCTTTGTAATAAGATGGTGAAATTACGTCATATTCACGACAAGAGCAACCATTTTCATAGCTGTCGCAGCAGTCACAGTTGGAGCAGTACATGTGGGCATCATTGATATAAAACAGACCGCCGTACTGCATGGATGTACGCTGATTCTTGGATTTTTTCTTGCTGTTATCGTAGTAGGCTCCATTTGGGATCATCATATTTTCCGGGGAAAATCTGCTGAAATCAAAGAAGTGTGATTCTGTTCCGTGATGAGGTACCTTGATGCACCAGTAATGCTCGTGGAGAGGGATCTTTCCATCGTAATCTTCCACGATCATCTTCATATACTGTGGCTGCACATCTCCGGTAAACAGAAGGTTCAGTTCGCTGTCACTTGTGTTCTGGAATGCAAGGCTGATTTTGTGGCGGAACTGGCGTAAAAGATGACCCTGTTTTTCTGCACATTCCAGAAGTGTCTGAAATTCCGGTGTGACCTGAAGTTTCGCGGAATTTCTTTTTCTAATTTCTCTGGTCTTAAACGGCGCTGGGTTTCTTTCTGTGAATTCTCAATATCTTCCTGCTCAGCTGATTTAACTGCTGATTTTACTCCTGTTCCTGCTGTGCTTGCAGTTTCAGCTCCAACTGTTCCATTCGCAGCTGCATCTACAGCTTCTTTCTCTGCCCCCAGGTTGTCTGCCCCGTTTTCATCCACAGTCATAGACATAAACAGCTGACGTACTTCCTCTGCGATATTCACAAGCTCAGTCATGGCTTTTTCATTATCTTCGATCAGAGAGTTAAATACATCCTCAGTTTCTCTGTTCACCATTTTCACATCCGGCCAGAGGGCTGTATATTTCCCTTCAAACTCCGATCCTCTTGACAGAAGATCGATCTTTACTTTTCTGGCGCAAAGTGCTTCTGCCAGGGCCAAAAGACTGACACGTCTTCCCGGCAGACTGGCTTTTTTCGTGACATCTGCAAGGAGAAGCAGTGTCAGTGTATATTTCATTTCCGGATCAGAAAATACATCCGGGAGATAAATTTTTTCAAATTCGTAGGCATCTCTCCTGTACCGCATCATATAAAGAAGCCCGGATACGTGATCCGGATGAAAATGTGTGAGAAGGAGATTTTTTTTGCGGATGGTGGTAAGGTCTGAGATGATCACATCAAAAACTTCCCTTCGCGGTCTTCCCTCGATCTTACTGTTAACTGCACCGAAATCCACAAGCAGGCTGCCTTTTCTGTCGCGAATGCAGAAACAGTCTCCGAATCCTACATTGTACATTCGTATTCTCATTTACTTTCCCTCTGGTTTTCTGTTTATCTGCTGCATTCCCGGCAGCAGTTTTTTCTCTCAGGTTATCTTATTATTTCTCAGAACCAGATCTGCATATCGTACCAGGTGGCTCCACCATGGCAGGAATCTGCAACTCCCAGTTTCTTCATTCCGTGGCTTTCATAAAACGGGATCATATGCTCCTTGCAGGTAAGGATAAGAGCTTTTTTTCCACGTTCTTTCGCAAGATCCTTGAAGTATTCCACAAGTTCTCCGGCAATTCCCTGATGACGGTATTCCGGGATCACGTTCAGTCCAAATACAGTCTGGATCTCTCCGTCTTTCTTATGAAGTGTGATGTCGTGATAAAATTCATCCGGAAGTACCGGTTTATCTGTGGTCCCTCCGTTGATAAATCCTACAATCTTATCATCTTTCACTGCTACTACGAAATTCTCCGGGAATGCTCCCATACGGTTCACTACATCCTCATGGCTTGCTGCTTCCGCCGGCGGGAAACAGATTGCCTCGATCTCGGCCAGCCTGTCTGCTTCTTCTGGATGCGCCAGTCTGATCTGTAAATTCTCTGCCATGTATATTTCCTCCTGAAACTAATACAATCTTTTAAAATCAATATTTCTTTAATTATATCGGCTGAATGAAAATGCGTCAACGTTCAACCTCAGGCTTTTTTTATAATCCAGTTTGTCGTGAACTGTAATATACTGACAATGTTGTCCATCCGAAACCCGGCAGCGAGAGAAGGTGAGGTAAATAGCCAGATATCGAAAAGCCCCCAGTATTCACACTACTGAGGCTTCATTCTTTCGTCTTTGCCAGACTTATTCTTTCTTTTGCCTGTTGGCATTATAGCATGTGCTTTGAGGCAGAGCAATATACTTCTCACTGAAAATTAATTTCAACGTCTCACAACACCGACTCGATCAGCCTCTCCGTATACTCCGTCTTCGGCCTCTCAATGATTTCCTCCGGTGTTCCTTCTTCCTCTACATGTCCGTCGTGCATCACGATCACCCGGTCGCAGAACATCTGAACAAGAGCCAGGTCGTGGCAGATAAAAATAAACGCCAGATTCTTTTCTTTTTTCAGCTTTATGAGAAGCTCCATAATCTGTTTCTGTACAGTCACATCAAGAGCACTGGTGGCTTCATCACAGATCAGAATTTTCGGCTCCACAGCCAGGGCTCTTGCAATGGCTGCTCTCTGACATTCTCCACCACTGACCTGATGAGGATACCGGTCTGCATAATCTGCACTCAGTCCATATTTAATAAGAAGATTTTCCACATGTTTCCTAGTTTCTTTCTTATTTATCCCCATATTCCGGAGACTTTCCCCTATTCCATCCCCAAGTGTACATCTTGGATCAAAGGATTCTCCCGGAGTCTGGAATACCATCTGAATTTCTCTGTACGTTTCCCGCAGTTCTTTTCCCTTTACCTGTGTAATATTTTTTCCCAGAAGAAAAATCTCTCCACCGGTCAGTTCCGTCAGATGAGTGATCATCTTTGCAACCGTACTTTTTCCTGATCCGGACTCACCTACGATTCCAAGACATTCTCCCTGTTTCAGAAAAAAGCTCACATCTTCCACAGCTGTAAAGGATTTTTTCCCTGATATAAAATTCTTTTTTAAATGACGTACTTCCAGTATATATTCTGCCACTTCTTCTCTCCATTCCTTGTTTCAGCCTGTACAAATGCTCTCCAGCTTGCCTCTGTTCAGACGCGGCACAGAATTCATAAGCTCTTTTGTATAAGGATCCTGCGGATCATCCAGTACCTGCCTGGTATCTCCGTATTCCATCACTTTGCCGTTCTTCAGCACCAGAACCTTATCTGCCATTTTTCCAACTACTCCGATATTATGCGTGACAATAATCATGGCTGTATGATATTCCCGACGCAGAAGCAGCATTTCCTCAACAACCTGTTTCTGCACGATCACATCAAGAGCACTGGTCGGCTCATCTGCAAGCAGGAGAGATGGATGCTGCAGCATGGAAATACAGATTCCCACACGCTGGTTCATACCACCGGACAGTTCAAAAGGATAACTCCTCAGAACACGCCTGCCATCCTTCAACCCGATCTTTTCCATCATTTCTATTGCACGTTCTTCGTATTCCCTGCGGCTGATCTTTTCATGTTCCCGCATACTTTCGTAAATCTGATCGCCAACTGTACGGATCGGGCAAAGCGCAGCACCGGAGTCCTGAAAACCATAGCGATCTCCGGTCCCAGGAGTGTTCGGAGTTCTTTTTCCGGCATATCCACTACATTCCTTCCCATGTACCAGATATCACCTTCCGTAACCATGCCTTCATTTCCCAGAAGTCCCATAACAGCCTTAATGATAGTACTTTTTCCACTTCCGGATTCACCTACCACCCCAAGGATCTCTCCTTTATTCAGCTCCAGATTTATATCCTGAACAACAGGTTCTCCATTATAACAGATCGTCACATGATCAAGTTTCAGCAATGCTTCCATTTAAAATCTCCCAGCCGTTATTTCACTTCCAGATCTGCCGTGATCTCATAATAATCACATGGATGTGCAGTCAGCCCTGACACATTGGATTTTGATACCAGTCCCATATTCAGATGAGAAACAAAGAAATACGCATCATCATCAAGAATTGTCTGCTGTGCTTCGATGGCAAGTTTTCCTCTCTCATCTGCGTCAAAGGTCCCATGCATTTTTGCTATGATATCATCCAGACTTGAGTTACTGTATTTGCCATAATTTTTTGCTGCCCCGGATACAACTGTGCTTGTGAAAAAGTACTCCGGATCACCGGTCGGTGCAGTTGTAAGAGAACTTACATATACGTCAAAATCTCCATTCTTCGCATAGGTTGCATGATCTGCCGTATTATTTACATTTACCTCAATTCCAATATCCTTTAAAGTAGACTGTGCATATTCAGCAAGCTTCGGCTGTTCCAGACGTGTCGGATAAGTCAGCCATGTAATAGAAAGTTTTTTTCCATCCTTATCTGCATATCCATCACCATCTGTATCCTTCCATCCTGATTCCTCAAGAAGTTTTTTTGCTCCTTCCGGATCATAGGACGGTGCTTTCACTGCATCATTTCCATAAGAAAAGCTGCCCGGAAAAGCTCCCACTGCCGGAACGCCACGATTCTCCATGATCACGTTACAGAAGCCGTCTTTATCGATTCCCATCTCTATGGCTTCCCTTACATTCTTATCCTGCATCAGTTCAGATTCCATATTAAACTGACCGAAAAAGCAGCGGCTTGTTGCAACAGAACTGATCTGATAATCAGGATTTCCGTCAAATAAGGCATAATTGTCATACTGAAGCCCGTAAGTTCCCTGGATATCTCCTGTCTGCAGAGCTGCTGTCAGTGCACTTCCGTCAGAAAAAGATTTCACGATCACATTATCAGTCTTTACTTCTCCGCCCCAGTAGTTTTCATTCTTCACCAGCTTAATTTCTGTGGGGGAAACCTCTGTTGCAATAAAAGGTCCTGTACCTGCAACATTGGCAGAACCGCCTTCTCCCTGCACACCATAATCCATATCTATGATAGCCCCATATGGATCTCCAAGATAATTGATGATCGCAGGACATGCTTCTGTTGTATGGATCGTCACCGTCATTCCATCTGCCTCGATCTTGTCAATCTTCATATCTGACGGTGCCCGGTCGTGATTCGCGATCAGATCATCCAGACATTCTTTAACTGCTTCTCCGTCCATATCTCTGCCGCTGGAAAATTTCACGCCATCACGAAGCGTAATTTTCACAGTATTATCATCTGTAAATTCATAATCTGTAGCAAGCCACGGCTCGACCTCCATGTTGTCATTATATTTAAACAAGGTCTCCCCTACACCATAACGCAGGCAGCTCCAGCCGGAATAATTGTCATGTGGGTTCAGACCTGCATCTCCCATCTCCTCACTGTATCCGGTTGTTCCGTAAACAAAAGTTGTCCCTTCTGTTTTATCCTTATTTTCACTTTTCGCATTTACAGACACTCCTGTCATACCCATAACCAGCATTGCCGCAAGTGTCGCTGCCATTATTTTTTTCTTCATATTTTTTCTCTCTCGCTTTCTTTTACTCTGATGTCATTTTCCTCTGTTCCGTTCTCTTGGATCCATATAATCCCGGACTGTATCGCCCAGCAGATTAAATAGCATAACTGTAATAAAAATCGCGGCTCCCGGAGCCAGCACCATCCACGGTGCGATCTGCAGCATACTTCTTCCGTCATTGATCATACTTCCCCACTCAGCCATTGGCGGCTTCACTCCAAGTCCCAGGAAGGAAAGTCCTGCAAGCTCCATCATCATGGTTCCGATATCAAGAACTGCTGTCACAAGAATCGGTCCTGCAATATTGGGTAAAATATGTTTTATCAGAAGTTTTCCTGTACTGCTGCCGGAAAGCTTCGCTGCCATCAGATACGGAGAAGCTTTCTGTGTCAGGGTAAGTCCTCTGGCAAGCCTTGCAAATTTCGGCCAGCTGATCACAGCCAGAGCGATGATCGCATTCTGGATTCCTCCTCCCAGCACAGCAGCTACTGCCAGTGCAAAAACAAGTCCCGGAAATGCAAGAAAAAGATCTGAAATACGCATAAGGACTGCCTCTGTTTTTCCGCCTCTCCAGCCACATAAAATTCCGATCACAGTTCCCACAACCGTGATCACAGCTACCAGGATCAATGTTCCGTAAATACTTACGGTACTTCCTGTAATCACTCTTGACAGCATATCTCTGCCATACCGGTCTGTCCCCAGAAGATGCTCCGGACACGGCGCCTTCTGTGCCAGTGTCAGATCCTGCGCATAGGGATCATAAGGGCAAAGATATTTTGCAAACGCTGCGATCAGCAAAAGTACTGCAGTCAGTATCAGAAAAAATATCAGTTTGGCCCTGGTATGATTTTTCCTGATTTTCTGTTTCCGGACAGTTATCTTCTTTTCTCCACTCATGCTCTGTCACCTCCAAGCCTTACTCTCGGATCAAGATAGTGGTAAACGATATCTGTCACAAGATTTACCAGTACATAGATAACCGCCATCCATGCCACATAAGCCTGTATAATGGGATAATCCCGCATATTGATGGCATCTACAGCCAGTTTTCCAACTCCGTCCCACATAAAAATATTCTCTACAATGGCTGTTCCTCCCAGAAGATTTCCGATGGATAAGGCCAGAAGAGTGATGATCGTCAGCATTGATGCCTTCATAACACTTTTCCATATGATCACGCTTCCTCGGATTCCCCGGGCCTTCGCCCCCATCACATACGGCTTGTTCAGCTCTTCCAAAACCGTGGCACGTACCTGCCTTGTATACTTGGCAGCCATGGAAACAGCCAGTGTCAGTGTAGGAAGAATGATACTCTGTCCAAGATCAGAATTCGTCACTACCGGCAAAATTCCCAGTTTAACAGATAAAAAATACATCAGAACCATTGCAGCAAAAAAATTCGGCATGGAATTTCCCACAAAGCTCAGAAACCGGATCACATAATCGATCCATTTATTATGTTTCACCGCAGATAAAATTCCAAGGGGAACCGCAAGAATAACAGTAAGAATGATAGATGACAATGTCAGCATGATCGTTGCCGGAAGCTTTGAAGTGAAGGTTTCGTAAACATCTCTGTGGGAAACATAACTCTCTCCCCATATCACCTGTGACCATCCCTGCAAACCAGTTTGCATATTGAACAGGAAACGGCTTATCAAGACCATATTCCGCCTTTGTCTTATCAATAATTTCCTGAGATACTGCAGAGCCTGCATTTTCATACATATACGTCACTGCATCTCCACCGGCCAGCCTCATCATGGCAAAAGACAGAAATGTGATCCCGATCAGGACCGGGATCAGCTGCAGAAGTCTTTTAAAAATATATCTTCTCATTTTCTTCCTTTCCGCACTTTAAATGTTTAGATAATAAAAGTTTAACAATCCTCCTGTTCTGTCACAACCCCCGTGGGGGGATTTCACTCATTCCATTCTTTCATGTATATGTATTCCTTTTACGAATAGCATTCTACTCCACTGCATACTTCACCACGTACTCTGTGTCCCGGTGATATTTCCATCCAGTTTTCTTCCTGACTCTGTATCTCATTGTATTCGATTAGTGCATGTCCCCGCTCTGACACCGGATCCGGAACATGTATTGCCGAAAGCAAAGATCTTGTATATGGATGACACGGATTTCCAAATAGTTCTTCTGTTGGTGCCATCTCAACCAGTTTCCCGTTTTCATTACACCAACCGTATCACTCAAAAACCGCACCATCGACAGATCATGAGCAATAAACAGAAATGAAA
>ENA-OQCO01000207-OQCO01000207.1-human-gut-metagenome-genome-assembly--contig:-NODE-207-length-34555-cov-2.189671_pt1 | contig 34555 bp, 35 predicted proteins | sample MGYA00242500_ERZ504582 | MGnify/ENA primary metagenome ERZ504582 (study PRJEB26092, sample SAMD00036346) | human gut metagenome | host: Homo sapiens | study: EMG produced TPA metagenomics assembly of... | reverse complement strand
ACAAAAAGTATGCCGCCGGAGGCAAACAAGAAACTACTGCTGGGAAAAGTGGGCCGTCGGAGGCACGGTCCCTACAAAAGAAAAGCACCCGTCGGAACGAAAAAGAAAACCTGCAAAGAGGGAACGGATTCCCACGACCAGCCTGCGGACTGGTCTCGGAATGACGGGTTTAGCATATGAGAGAATTTTCAGCGGCCCAATAAAGTCTGTGCCTTTTTGTGTCAATCCGTTCTCCACGGTAGAATGGCGGCCATTCCGGCGAAAAGAAAAAATAGTGCTTGCTTTTTGTTGCTGGGGCGTATATAATGGGGGCAAGTCAATAAAAGGACAGAGCGTCCGGCGCCTTGTGCGTCGGCGGCGGAATCGGGTGAGAAGCCCGGCGAGTTGGTCACTGTGATGCCTGCTGAGACAGGATAAGTCAGATACGACCGAGCTCTGTGCCTTGGTTTTGCCATCACCGAAGCCGAATCGTGAAACGCTTTGTAGCTTGCACGGTCCCGCTTGGATCGTGCTTTTTTATTGCGCAAAAGCGAAAACAGGACTTCCTGCCATGGGCAGGAGGTGCTTTTCGTGCGGTGCCGGCAGCCACAGGCCCGCATGGAACAAAAACGCAAGCCGAGGGGCGGTCAAACCGTCCATTTCCATAAGGGCAGGAGGGGTTTCAGCCACCCCTCCTGCCTCCTTCTTATGTGTGCTGTATTTTTTGGGCATCTGCCTTCAAAATAAATTTGTAAAAGAGAGGACAAAAGCGAATGAAGAAACGTATTGTATCGCTGCTTCTGACGCTGGTGATGGTACTGTCTCTGGTACCCATGAGCGTTTTTGCGGCGGACAACCACGACGGACAGGTTCATGTCATCGTGGAGAACACCACCTACCCGGAAGCCGAGGGCGCTCCCTGGGAAGGGATACTGGTGGAGGAATGGATAGATCTGAATGAAGATTCTACCATGATGGGCTGTGTGGTAGAGGCACTGGAAAAGAACGGCTGCGAGCAGACAGGTGCCGAGAACAACTACATCAGCTCTATCCAAGGTCTGGGTGAATTCGACGGCGGCCCCATGTCCGGTTGGATGGGAACCCTGAACGATTGGTTCACCAACTACGGCTTTGGGGCCTTCACCGTGGCGGACGGAACGCTGGGATCCGGCGACGAGATCCGGATCATGTATACCCGCAATGGCTACGGCGCCGACCTGGGCGGCAGCTGGGACAACAATGACAAGACGGTCAAGGATCTGGCCTTCAGCGCCGGTGAGCTGTCCCCCGCCTTCGACCCGGACACCCACGACTATACCCTGACGGTGGACAAGGGGACCGACAGCGTGCTGGTCACCCCCACCGCCAGCAACAAGAACTATCAGGTCAGGACCTATGTGGGCGAGACGGAGTATAAGCGCACGGCGATGGTTCCCACTGTGGACGGTACCACCATCACCGTCAAGTGCGGCGATCCCAGCTGGCCCAATATGAACCACGACAATGAGCCGGCACAGGTCTACACCGTCAACGTGAAGGTGAAGTCGGACGACAAGCCTGTTACTCCCGCCAACACCAAGGTGCTGGTTCGGGCGCAGGACGGCGGCGCATGGCTGCACCAGCCCATGGTGAGTGAGCTTACCGGCGGTGAGGCGGAGAAGTACGGCTACACCGACAAGGTGGAGGGCGTTTCCGCTCTGGATGCGCTGGTGGTCTCCCACGAGCTGACCTTCGGTGACGACTTTACCCCGGAAACCGCCAAGGATTTCCTGGAGGTCAGCAGCAGCGGCTTTATCACCAAGCTGTACGGCACGGAGACCTATGTCTGCGGCTTCTATGTCAACGCCGGCTATCCCAATGACGGCACCAAGGCACCCTCCGGCCCCGGCTATAATGGCACCACGGTGGTCAACACCAAGCTCAATGACGGCGACACCGTGGATTTCTTCTTCTATGCCGACGATACGGCGTATTCCGACTACTATACGTGGATCGATGTCCCGGAGACCATGGTGACGGGTGAGGCCATCACCGTGACGGTGAAGGGCTTCTTTGCCGTGGAGGGCTATCGCTATAAGGATGCTGCGGAGCTGAAGGCCGCTGCCCGGCCCCTGGAGGGCGTGGGTCTGGCTTGGGTGGACGCAGACGGCTACATCAAGCCCATCAAGGATGTTGTGACGGATGAGGACGGTCAGGCCACCTTCACCGTGGGCAGCGAGGCCACCGGCTATCTGGTAGCCCAGAGCGGCGATGACGTGTACGCTCTGATGAATCCCAGCGACTACATCCGCAAGGTGGCGGGCAAGCCCGTGGAGACGCTGGGGCTGACCATCCGCTCTCAGGCGGACAACGCCTATCTGCAGAGCATGGACAAGGAACTGGAGGTTGCCAGCAACACCGCCGAGAAGTACGGCTTCACCGACAAGGTGGAGGGCGTCTCCGTGCTGGATGCGCTGGTGGCGGCTCATGAGCTGGTCTACGGCGACAAGTTTACCCCCGCTACGGCCAAGCAGTATCTGGCCATTGATCCCAACACCGATTGGGAGAGCAAGGTCTTTGGCCGTGAGACCGGCTTCCACGGCTTCTATATCAACAACGATTTCCCCACCAATGAGGCAGGCGCTGCCCGGCCCAAGGTGACGGATACCAAGCTGCTGGATGGCGATGTGCTGGACTACTTTGTGGGCAGCGACGCCGAGAACCAGAACGACTACTACACCTGGCTGGAGGTTCCTGCGACCATGACCTCCGGTGAGGACATCACCGTTACCGTCAAGGGGGTGAAGGCACTGGATCCCGACGCCACGCAGGCCAATGCCCAGCCGCTGGAGGGCGTAGGCCTGGCATGGCTGGATATGACCACCGGCACCATTAAGCCCATTGACGGCGTGGTGACCGATGAAAACGGCAAGGCGACCTTCACTGTGGTGGAGGGTGTGGCCACCGGCCGTCTGGTGGCCATCACCGCCACCTATCACACGCATACGACCTATGCGCTGATGAACCCCAGCGCCCCCATCCAGATGGTCACCGGCAACGCACATACTGTGGAGCTGAAGGGCCTGCACAACGCACAGCTGAACAGCCTGAAGCTGTACACCTACAAGGATGGCGTGAAGGGGACGCAGGATCTGCTGTCCGGCATCAGCACCGAGGCGGACGGCTACGGCCTGAAGTACACAGCAAAGCTGGCCTCCGGCACCTATTGGGTGGAGGGCTACGACGCCAACAAGGACTGCAACGGCGGCATGGAGATGGTCATCGCTGATGATACCACCTCTGTTTCCGTACAGCGTGCCTATGAGATCTATGCCCGCAACAGCGGCTGGGTGGAAGGCACCGACTATACCATTGACTATCAGTTGACCACCGCCGACGGCGTGAAGCGCACTGCCACGCTGGGCAGCGGCACCGTTTACGGCAACCTCCGCACCACGGGTATCTTCGTGGAGACGGATACCGTGACGGTGAACCTGATCCCCTCCGAGGAGCACACTGCGAATTACAACGTTGGCACCAAGACCGTTGTCACGAAGGTGGGCGGCGGCGCTCAGTCCTTCGATATCTCCGTACCCAAGGCCTTTGCTGTGAAGGTGACGGCTCCTGCCGGCTCTACCGTCAGCGTGGGTACCTTCGGCAACTACTATACCTATGAGTTCCTCCGTCCGCAGGAGAACAGCATCTCCACTCAGGACGGCGACACCGTCACCGTGACCTATCGGGTGCCGGAGACCAGCCTGAACCACTTCGTTCGGGTGCAGAATCCCGACGGCGTGACCTATTGGGACTTCAACAAGTGGACCGCCGATCAGGATATCGTCGTGACCCGTGCCGATCTGCATATGGACGACGATTTCAACAAGGATACCGTCAGCCGGTTCGACAAGAACACCTACGATCTGGGCAACGTGTATCTGAACATCAACGCCAAGGGCTACATGAACATGAACGCCGGCGACACCTATGAGCTGGACGTGTTCCGTAACTGGCAGGCCATTGAGGGCTTCGTGAACGCCAAGATCGCCCTGCCGGATGCCCACTACGAGGTGGTGGACTTCGACGGCAAGCCCAGCGACGTGGTGAGCATCGCTCCCAATGCCGACAACAGCTGCCTGGCCTATATGACCGCCAACCATCAGGGTACGGCGCTGGTGAAGGTCACCTACGACGCCATGACCCATAAGCAGGGCCAGAGCAGCACCGCCGACAAGACCTTCTCCGCCATCTGGCCGGAGTTCACCGGTGTGTTTGTGGTGTCCGTGGGTGCTGACGGCACCGCCATCCAGACCAATATGCTCATGGATCGTATGGATGTCGGCGTCACCAAGGACGAGCAGAAGCAGTTGGATGCCGAGCACGACATCCTGTTCTATCTGGCACCGACGGCGCCAGCTACACCTTCACTCCGGAGAGCGGCTGCACCGTTACCGTGGCTCGCTCCACCGTGGGTAAGACCATGACCTTCAACGGCTTCACCTCTCAGGGTGTCACCGTGGACGCCGAGACCGGCGCCGTGACGGTGGCGAACCTCACCACCGGCCGCCATATCGTCCGGGTAGAGAAGGACGGCGTGGCCACCTATCAGGTCATCACCGCCCGTGGCGTCAGCTACAAGCTGCTGGACGCCGAGGGCAATGAGCTGCCGGAGAATGCCGAGGTCAAGCCCGGCGAGACGGTGCAGCTGCAGTTTACCGGGCTGGTGAGCCCCAAGGAGAAGATGGCGGGTGTGTATAACCACAACTTCTCCCTGTACTACACGGACGCTGACGGTAACTTCTTCCAGTCCAATCCCGGCAGCGGCTACGGCGTGTATGACTTCAGCGGCAACCCCGCCCGTCAGCGCATCTCCATCACCGTTCCGGCGGATCAGGAGGGCCTGACCTATGAGCTGACCGGCGCCATCAAGGTGGGCGGCTTCCCCGGCAAGCCCACCCATCGTATCGTGACCTACGCCAAGGGCATGGGGATGCAGCACGGTACCGCCACCGCCAGCGTACTGGCCCAGCTGCCTCAGGTGACCTTGAAGCTGTCCGGCTATGCCGCCGACGCTGTGGAGAAGCTGATCGATGCCATCGGTACGGTGACGCTGGACAGCGAGGAGACTATCAAGGCTGCCCGTGATGCTTATGATGCTCTGACCGAGGAGCAGAAGGCTCAGGTGGGCAACTACCAGACCCTGCTGGACGCCGAGGCCAAGCTGGCTGACCTGAAGGCTGTCGACGCTGTGGAGAAGCTGATCGATGCCATCGGTACGGTGACGCTGGACAGCGAGGAGGCTATCAAGGCTGCCCGTGGTGCCTACGATGCGCTGACCGACGCACAGAAGGAGCAGGTGGGCAACTACCAGACCCTGCTGGATGCCGAGGCCAAGCTGGCTGACCTGCAGGCTGCCGACGCTGTGGAGAAGCTGATCGATGCCATCGGCACGGTGACCCTCGACAGTGAGGAGGCTATCAAGCTGCCCGTGATGCTTATGATGCTCTGACCGATGCCCAGAAGGAGCTGGTGGGGAACTACCAGACCCTGCTGGACGCCGAGGTCAAGCTGGCTGACCTGCAGGCTGCCGACGCTGTGGAGAAGCTGATCGATGCCATCGGCACGGTGACCCTCGACAGCGAGGAGGCTATCAAGCTGCCCGTGATGCTTATGATGCTCTGACCGAGGAGCAGAAGGAGCTGGTGGGGAACTACCAGACCCTGCTGGATGCCGAGGCCAAGCTGGCCCAGCTGAAGAAGGATGCTGAAAAGCCCTCTCAGCCGGAGCAGCCTGAGAAGCCCGCTACCGGCGATGCCGGTGTGGCGCTGTGGCTGACGGTCATGTGCATGACCACTCTGCTGGGTGCCGCTCTGGTGAGCAAGAAGCGCAAGGCGTAACCTAAAGCAAATAAGAAGTCCCCGGCCAGTGGCCGGGGGCTTCTTGCTGCATAGGTTGCAGCCAAAAGAGAATATAAAAAGAAGGCATCTGCATTTGGACAGATGCCGTCTTTTGGAGCTTGTGGCCGGACTCGAACCGGCGACCTGCTCATTACGAGTGAGCTGCTCTACCAACTGAGCCACACAAGCAAAATAGGAGGGTGGGCTGTATACTGCACCGCACGCAGGACACAGCCACGCATCGTATTGTGCCACATTTTCGGGGATTTGTCAACTAAAAATTCCGGGGTGAATAATACATAACGTAATCGGCACCAAAGTTTTGCGACAAAAGAAACCCCGGTGCGTACAGAATCCACAAAGCCCGTCCAAAACAGCCAAAAAGCCCCTTTGGAAAATGGTGCGGAAAAGAGGAGAGAATCCATGAAAAACCGGACTTTTTTACACGGCGACAGGATGGGGGAGGATTCGCCTGAGTTTTACATAATTCATTTGTAAATAAACCTTTACAAAGAGTTATTCACATTATCCACAGACTTTTCCACACCGGGAAAAACCTTGTCGGAAAAAGGTTTTCCACATTATGCACCGGTTTTTCCACAGGGCGCAAACGCAGTTTTACACCGGAACAGAAAGGTGAATATAATTTACATAATGTAAAAATGTAAAGGCGTTTTTCCTGTGAGTAGACGGGGAGTTACCATAACTTGGAGAGAGCCGAAAAGAAGGGGAGCGGCCATACAGAGGTCGCTCCCTTTCGCGCAATTTTATCCACGGTCCAGATCCCGTGTGGCGTAGGCGTTCAGGGAAAGATCCGCCGTATGTCCCGCCAGATACTCATAGTAGCCCTGTGCGCCGATCATAGCCCCGTTATCACCGCACAGCCGCAGAGGCGGCAGGTACAGCCGGCAGCCCGCCTGACGGCAGGCCCGTTCCAGATCGCCCCGGATGATGGAGTTGGCGGCCACGCCTCCGGCGGCCACGATGGTGCGCCGTCCGGTGCGGCGGGCGGCCTCCATGGCACGGGGGACCAGCTCGTCGCTGACGGCCTGAGTGAAGTCACGGGCCAGCGCCGCAGCATCCAGAGGCTCGCCCTTTTGCTGGGCATTGTGGGCCAGATTCACCACCGCCGTTTTCAGGCCCGAAAAGCTCATATCCAGCTCCGCTCCCTCCACATGGACACGAGGCAGGGTATACTTGCCGCCGGGGGACTGCTGGGCCAGAGCGTCCATGGGCTTGCCGCCGGGGTAGGGAAGGCCCAGCACACGGGCTGCCTTGTCGAAGCACTCACCGGCAGCGTCGTCCCGTGTGGCCCCTAAGATCGTCATGTCCGTATAGTCCCGGACATCCACGATGAGGGTGTTGCCGCCGGAGATGGCCAGCGCCAGAAAGGGCGGCTCCAGCTCCGGGAAGGCCAGATAGTTGGCGGCGATGTGGCCACGGACGTGGTGGACCGGGATCAGCGGCACGTCCAGCGCATAGGCCACGGACTTGGCGAAGCTGACCCCCACCAGCACGGCGCCGATGAGGCCGGGGGCATAGGTGACGGCCACGGCGTCCACGTCGCTCTTGGTGAGCCCGGCATCGGACAGCGCCTGATCCGTCAGGCCGGCAATGGCCTCCACGTGCTTGCGGGAGGCGATCTCCGGCACGACGCCGCCGTAGAGGGCGTGCATATCCGCCTGAGAGAGGATGGCGTCGGAGAGGACCGTGCGGCCGTCCCGCACCACGGCCACGGCAGTCTCGTCGCAGGAGGATTCAAAGGCCAGAATGTTCATTGTGCCGCCTCCTCGTCAAAACGCCGGGTGAGGATCAGGGCGTCCTCCTTGGGCAGGTCATAGTAGTTCTTGCGGCGGCCCGCCTCCTGAAAGCCGAAGCCCTGATACAGGGCGATGGCGGCGGTGTTGGAGGGGCGTACCTCCAACGTCAGAAAGGCCAAATGGTTGGCCTGAGCGAAGTTGAGAAAGACCTGCAGCAGCTGCCCGGCGATGCCCCGGCGGCGCTGCTCCGGGAACACCGCCACGTTGGTGATATAGCCCTCGTCGGCAGCCACCAGCAGCCCGGCATAGCCCAGCACGTCGCCGGTGACGGCGTCCTCCGCCACCAGAAAGGCAGCGCACTGGTTTTCCAGCTCCTCCGCCAGCATCTTCCGGGACCAGGGGCGGGAGAAGCAGATGCGCTCCAGTCGCTCCAGCGACTCCAGATGGTCGGCGTTCATGGGTACGATCTTGATGTTGTTCATAGGATGACCTCGATATCTGTCAAATTGTTCAGCCCTTGGCGGAGAGCCAGTCGGGGCCGCTGTGGGCATCGGCGGGCAGGGGGACGGACAGCTGGGCGACACCCTGCATTTCCTCTTGTAAAAGGGCCTCGACATGGGGGGCCTCCTCTGCCGGACACTCCACGATGAGTTCATCGTGGACCTGCATGATGAGCCGGGCGGCCAGACCCTCGTTGGAGAGCCGATGCTCCACCCGGATCATGGCCAGCTTCATGATGTCCGCCGCCGTACCCTGAATGGGCATATTCAGCGCCACCCGCTCCCCGAAGGAGCGGAGGTTGAAGTTAGAGCTCTTCAGCTCCGGCAGCGCCCGCCGCCGCCCGAAGAGAGTGGCAACGTAGCCCTGCTGCCGGGCCTGCTCCACCACCTCCGTCATATACCGGCGGACGCCGGTATAGGTGGCGAAGTAGCGCTCCATATACTCCTTGGCCTCGGCCACGGTGACACCGATGTCCTGAGACAGGGAGAAGGGGGAGATGCCGTAGACGATGCCGAAGTTCACGGCCTTGGCCCGTGAACGCATCTGGTGAGTCACCTCCTCCGGCGGTACGTGGAACACCTTGGAGGCGGTGAGGGTATGGAAGTCCTCCCCGGAACGGAAGGCCTGCTGCATCACCTCGTCGCCGGAGATGTGGGCCAGCAGCCGCAGTTCGATCTGGGAGTAGTCGGCATCCACCAGCAGGTTCCCCGGCGCCGCCACGAACATCCGGCGCATCTGGCTGCCCAGCTCCGTGCGGGTGGGGATGTTCTGGAGGTTGGGCTCCGTGGAGGACAGGCGGCCGGTGGCCGTTACCGTCATCTGGAAGCTGGTGCGGATGCGGCCGTCGGCGTCGATGACCTTCAGCAGGCCGTCGGCATAGGTGCTTTTCAGCTTGCTGTACTGCCGGTATTCCAATACGTCCGCCACGATGGGGTGCTGCCAGCGGAGCTTTTCCAGCACGTCGGCGTTGGTGGACCAGCCGGTTTTGGTTTTCTTGCCGTGGGGCAGCCGGAGATCCTCAAAGAGCACCTTGCCAGCTGCTTGGGGGAGTTGATGTTGAAGGGAGCCCCGGCGGCGTCATAGATCCGCTGCTCCAGCTGGCGGATGGTGCCGGTGAGGCTCTCGCCGAAGTCCGACAGCGCCTTGGCGTCCACCAGAAAGCCCCGCTGCTCCATCCGGGCCAGTACCGGGCAGAGAGGCAATTCCACGGTGTGATACAGCTCCTTCATGCCCAGCTCCTCCAGCTTGGGGGGCAGGGTCTCATACAGGGCCTCCACGGCGGAGCAGTAGCTGTGGAGGGCCGCCCACGCCGAAGCGGTATCTGCCAGCGGGGCAAAGGCATCCGGCTCCAGATGCAGGGGCTTGGGCAGCTCTTCATTATAGTAGGTCACGAACAGCCGCTGGAGGTCGTAGCTTCCGGCGGTGGCATCCAGCAGATAGGCGGCCAGCGCCGTGTCAAACAGATAGCCGTCGGTGGGAAGCTCCTGTTCCAGTAGGGAGCGCATGGTATCCTTAATGTGGTGACCGACTTTTCGGATATCGGCGGAGAACAGGGCGGACAGCAGGGCGTGCCAGTCGCCGGTATAGCGGTTCTGGTCCAGCTCGGCTGCGGCGGAGGTGTGCGCTCCGGTAGCCACTGGACGGAGAGAACGGAGAGGTCTGGCAGGGCGTAGACGGTCAGATGATCCGCCTGACGCCACTGGGCCAGCAGGGCCTGGGCCTGCTGCTCCGTCTCCAGCGGCTCCACGGTGACGGTGTGCTCCGGGGCGGCCTCGGTGTCCCGGTGGGGGGTGAGGCCGTACCGGTCGATGAGCTTCTGAAACTCCAGCTTCAGCAGCAGGTCATAGAGCTCCGGAGCAAAGGGGCGGCGGAGGTTGTCCTCCGGGGTGAAGTTCAGCGGGGCATCGGTGACGATGGTGGCCAGATACCGGGAGTGCTCGGCGCTCTCCCTGCCCTCCTGCAGCTTTTTGATGACGCCGGGCTTGGCGTCGATCTCCGGCAGCAGGCGGTACAGCTCCGCCACGGAATGATACCTCTGCACCAGTGCCATGGCGGTCTTTTCCCCCACGCCGGGGACGCCGGGGATGTTGTCGGAGGCGTCGCCCATGAGGGCCTTCAGGTCGATCATGTGGATGGGGGCGAAGCCGTACTGCTCCCGGAAGGTCTCCTCCGTCATATCCTTGGTGGTGGTCTGGCCCATGCGGGTGGACACCAGCTTCACCTTGGTATGGGGGGTGATGAGCTGGAGGCTGTCCTTGTCGCCGGTGACGATGACACAGTCCCAGCCGACCGCCTCGCAGCGGCGGCTGATGGTGCCGATGAGGTCGTCGGCCTCGTAGCCGGTGAGGTCGTACTGGGGAATGTTCATGGCGGAGAGCACCTGCTTCAGATATGGCAGCTGCATGGCCAGCTCCTCCGGCATCCCCTTGCGCTGGGCCTTGTAACGTTCATCCGCCTGATGGCGGAAGGTGGGCTCCCGGCGGTCGAAAGTGACGCACAGCGCCTCCGGCTGTTCCTCGTCCAGCAGCCGCTGGAGGGTGGTGAGAAAGCCATAGATCGCATGGGTATATAGCCCGTCCCGTGTGGACAGGGGGCGGATGCCATAATAGGCCCGGTTGACGATGCTGTTGCCGTCGATGACCATCAGTTTCATGGAGGGTCCTCCTTATACTTCTTGGCATATTCCATTTTATTATACGCCAGTTTCTCCCATAAAACAACCTCCGCCGTGGAGCGGGACAGAGGTTTTCCGGTATTTTACATGGAATGGGGCGGAAAAGAGGGAGAATTTGTTTTTCCTCTTTCTTTTTCCGGCAAAATACGCTATAATCTATATTTGACTGAAATTTGACCGGAAGGGGTATGTAGATATGTCCGCAGAGCTGTTACAGCTGCTCAACGGCGTTCAGACCATGTCCATCGTGGGAATGTGCAAGAATGCCGGAAAAACCACCATGCTCAACTGGATGCTGCACCACGACCGCCTGCAGGGGACGCTGGGCCTGACCTCCATCGGCCGGGACGGCGAGTCCACCGACGTGGTCACCGGCACGGAGAAGCCCGGCATCTTCGTGCGGGAAGGGACTCTCATCGCCACCGCCAAGGATATGCTGCGGCTGGGGGACACCACGCTGGAGATCATGGAGACCACCGGCATCCCCCACACCGCTGGGGGAGGTGGTGATCTTCCGGGCCCGCAGCGACGGCAATGTCCAGCTGGCAGGGCCGTCCATCACCACGCAGCTCAAGGAGGTCTCCCGGCTGTTCTTCGAGATGGGGGCCGACAAGTCCATCATCGACGGCGCTCTGGGCCGCAAGTCTCTGGGCGCACGGGCCGTGGCGGAGGGGGTCATTCTCTGCACCGGGGCCTCGTACCATATGAGCATCGACAAGGTCGTGGCCGACACCGCCCACGTGTACCGGCTGATGAATCTGCCCAAGGCGGAAGTCATGCCCCCGGAGATGGAGGAGAGTCTGGAGAAGTGCCTGAAGGATCACGGCGAGGCCCTGATCTCCGGGGCGCTGACGGATACCATGGTGATGCCACTGCTGCGCTCCGGCGTGCTGCGGAATACCCGGCTGGTGGTGAAGGATCCCAGCAAGGTACTGCTGAGCAGCGATGCGCTGGATAAGCTCCAGACCCGTCAGGTGCGGCTGGAGACGGAGGAGGCCGCCCGGACCCTGTGCGTCACCATCAACCCGGTGTCCGCCTACGGCTGGAAGTTCGACAAGGATGAATTTATGACCCGGATGCGGGAGGCGGTGGACGTCCCCGTCATCAATGTGAAGGAGGAGCTGACATGATCAATATTCGCTTTGAAGAGAGGGAAAAAATCGGCTTGCAGTATGCGCTGGAGACTCTCCACGGGTGCAGCCCCTTCGGTCAGGAGAAGATCCGCAAGCTGCGCTACTACTCCCCCGACGAGCGGGAGGAGCTGGAGACGGAGCTGTATAACGTGGAGCAGGCCGCCAAGGCGGCGGATGCCTGAAGCCCCTGTACGACAGGATCGGCTGATGCTGTGCCAGATGAGGACATCCGTGGCTCTCTGCGCCGGTGTCAGGCATTGGAGATCCCGGACCATGTGGAGCTGTTTGAAATCAAGGTATACCTTCAGCGGCTGGAGAGCCTGATCCCCCTGTTCCAGCAGGTGTGCCAGACCACCCACTTTAAGGCGCTGGCCTTCCATGATCCGGCGCAGGCGCTGGAGATCCTGGATCCGGACAAGACCCGCAGCCGTGGCTTCTACATCCCCGACAATGCAACGCCCAAGCTGAGGGAGATCCGTGCGGCCAAGAAGCAGATCGAGGAGCAGCTGCACCATGCACAGACCGATGCCGAGAAGGAGGAGCTGCGCTCCCGCCGGACCCGTGTCTGTGCCGAGGAGGACAGCGAGGAGACCAAGGTGCGCCGCAGCATGGGGCAGGCGCTGGCTCCGCTGGCAGGAGATCTGCTGGAGGACGCCGACACGGCGGGCCGGCTGGACTTCATCATCCAGAAGGCGCTGTTTGCCGTACGCTACGGCGGCGTGCGGCCGGAGATCACGGAGACGGAGCTGGAGCTGACGGATATGATCAATCCCGAACTGTGCGACCTGCTGGAGCAGAAGGGGCGGTCCTTCGTGCCGGTGTCCATCCGGCTGGAGCAGGGGGCCACCGTCATCACCGGCGCAACATGGGCGGTAAGTCCGTGGTGATGAAAACCGTGGCTCTGAACGTGCTGCTTTTACAGGCGGGCTTTCTGGTCTGCGCCAAGAAGGCCCGGATGCCGCTGTTTTACAGCGTGAAGATGCTCTTTGACGACTTGCAGTCCATCCAGTCGGGCCTGTCCGGCTTCGGCTCGGAGATCGTGCAGTTCCAGAAGGCGCTGGAGGAGGTGGAGCAGGGCTACTCCCTGTTCCTGCTGGATGAGTTCGCACGGGGTACCAACCCCGATGAGGGCGCCGTTATCGTGCAGGCAGTGACCAAATACCTCAACGAGGTGAATGCCATTTCCCTGCTGACCACCCATTACGACAAGGTGGCAGAGAACGCCCGGCTGCACTATCAGATCATCGGACTGCGGGACGTGGATCCGGAGCAGATCCGGCAGGAGCTGGCGGCTACCGGCGACGACGGCATTCAGGTCATCGCACGGCACATGAACTACGGCCTGTACCGGGTGGAGGGGAAGTCCGACTGCCCCAGAGACGCCTGAACATCTGCCGGATGCTGTCGCTGAAGCCGGAGATCCTGGAGAAGATCGAGCAGGCGTATTAAGACGCCGGAGGCTCTCTGCGGTGGTTGGCCGCTGCTGCGTGCGGCGTCTGTGGGGCGGTATGCGCCGCCGGAGGGCGGCAGAATTGGAAGAATGACCGGCGAAGGCGGGGGAGCGGATACGCCCCCCGCTTTCGCTGTATTCGTGGGATATCGCTTTGTGCATAACCCATAGAAAACGATGCAGAAATTTTATCTCATGCACAAAAAATCTCTGTCTTTTTTGTCACAATGCCACCTTGACAAAGCCCCGGCGGAGACGATATAATGAGGACCGTAGAAGTTCATACCGCAATCAATAGAGGTGCGGGGGACAGGGTACTGCTTCGTGAGGACAGACACTCGCAGAGCGGGGCAGGAAGGGGTCCTTCGCCGAAAGGGCATGACGGGTCTGATGTCATGGCCTTGGGGTCGGGGTGTAAGCGCCGGCACTGTCATGTCGAAAGACGTGGAGCGCTATTGGTCAGCCTTGACCGATAGCGCTCTTTTTATGCCCGAAAGAGCGGTATGGCCACAGCGGCGGAACTTCATGAAAACGACCCAAATTTATGAAGGAGGAAAAACTTATGGAAAAGATCACTTCTACCCTGCGGCTGCGTATGAGCGCAAAGGATGCTCACTACGGCGGAAACCTGGTGGACGGCGCACACATGGTGCACCTGTTCGGTGACGTGGCCACCGAGCTGCTCATCAAGTGCGACGGCGATGAGGGCCTGTTCTGCGCTTACGACATGGTGGAGTTCAAGGCTCCCGTGTACGCCGGCGACTACATTGAGGCCTATGGCGAGATCGAGAAGATCGGCAACACCTCCCGCACCATGCGCTTCGAGGCCCGCAAGGTCGTCGTTGCCCGCACCGATATCAGCGCTTCCGCTGCTGACGAGCTGGACGAGCCCATCGTTGTCTGCGTGGCTCACGGCACCTGCGTGACCCCCAAGGACTGCCAGCGCAAGAAGATCGAGAAGTAAGGGAGCGGCAAGATGGAGAAGCTGATTATTACTGCTGCTATCTGCGGCGCTGAGGTCACCAAGGAGCAGAACCCCGCTGTGCCCTACACCGTGGAGGAGATGGTCCGTGAGGCCAAGTCCGCCTACGAGGCCGGTGCAGCCATCCTGCACATCCATGTCCGTGAGGACGATGGCACGCCCACTCAGGGCCGTGAGCGCTTCCGTGTGGTGATGGACGCCATCCGCAAGGAGCTGCCCGATGTCATCATGATCCCCTCCACCGGCGGCGCTGCCGGTATGACCCCGGAGGAGCGTCTGCAGCCCACCGAGCTGTTCCCCGAGATGGCCACTCTGGACTGCGGCACCTGCAACTTCGGCGACGAGATTTTCGATAACACCATGCCCACCATGCGTGCCTTCGGCAAGCGTATGCTGGAGAACAACATCAAGCCTGAGTACGAGTGCTTCGAGCTGGGCCACATTGACACCATCCTTGGCATGGCCAAGAAGGGTGAGGTGCCTGCCCATCCCATGCAGTTCAACTTCGTGCTGGGCGTCCACGGCTGCACTCCCGCAACCGTGGAGAATCTGGCTTTCTTCGCCAGCAAGATCCCCGCTGGCTCCACCTGGACCGTGTCCGGCGTGGGTCGTTCCGCCTGGACCATGGCTGCTGCGGCCATCGCCATGGGTGGCAACGTCCGTGTGGGCTTCGAGGATAACATCTATCTGGCAAGGGCCAGAAGGCTGCTTCCAATGGCGAACTGGTGGCTAAGGTCGTCCGCATCGCCAAGGAGCTGGGCCGTGAGATCGCCACTCCCGCTGAGGCTCGTGAGATCCTGAGCCTCAAGCCCCTGAAGTAAAAAACACTCTTTCATTTATACATTTATTTAGGAGGAAAAATATTATGGCAGAGCTGAAAGGCAACAAGTACGGTACTCATCGTGTTATCGAGCCCAAGGGCGTTCTGACCCAGGCTGCTTGGAAGGTCGATAACGATATGTCCAAGGTCTACTCCAACGAGATCGTCTGCGACGTGACCTCCCTGAACATCGACTCCGCTTCCTTCACTCAGATCGCTGAGGCTTGCGGCGGCGACGAGAAGAAGATCGGCGAGATGATCCTGGGCATCGTTGCTGAGCGTGGTAAGCAGCAGAACCCCGTGACCGGTTCCGGCGGTATGTTCAAGGGCGTTGTCTCCCACATCGGTGAGGATCTGAAGAAGAAGCCCGGCTTCGACCTGAAGGAAGGCGACAAGATCGTCTCCCTGGTGTCCCTGTCCATGACCCCGCTGCGCATCGACAAGATCCTGGCCATCCACAAGGATATCGACCGTGTGGACATCGAGGGCAAGGCCATCCTGTTCGAGTCCGCTCTGTATGCCAAGATGCCCGAGGATATGTCCGAGCCTCTGGCTCTGGCTGCTCTGGACGTGGCCGGCGCTCCCGCTCAGGCCCGCAAGCTGCCCCACGAGGGTGACAGCGTCCTGATCCTGGGCGCCAACGGCAAGTCCGGCGTGCTGTGCGGCTGGGAGGCCATGAAGAAGGTCGGCCCCAAGGGCAAGGTCGTGGGCGTTGTCCGTAACCCCAAGCAGGTTCCCGGTCTGCTGGAGCTGGGCGTGTACACCGACGTGATCGTCGCCGACTGCACCAAGCCCGTTGAGGTCATGGAGCTGCTCTGGCTGCCAACGACGGCAAGGAGTATGATCTGTCCATCTGCTGCGTGAACATCGAGTCCTGCGAGATGTCCGCCATCCTGCCTGTCCGTGATGACGGCGTGGTGTACTTCTTCTCCATGGCTACCTCCTTCACCAAGGCTGCTCTGGGCGCTGAGGGTATCGGCAAGGATGTTACCATGATCATCGGCAACGGCTACACCAAGAACCACGCCAACATCACTCTGGATGTTCTGCGTGAGAATCCCAAGCTGCGCAAGCTGTTCGACGAGAAGTACTGCTAAACTGAGATGATATGCTCTACCTACAGGGGCCTTCGGGCTCCTGTAGGTAAGCATCTTATTCGGAGCCCCCTGCCTTCGGGAGATCCGAACGCTGCGTGCGGCTTGAGGAGGCGGTACGCAGAGTTGAGGAGAAATGGAAAATGCGTGGAGCACCACGCAGGTTAAATAACGGTGTGCAGAGGTCTGGCCCGTTGAGGAGCGGGAAGGACGCTGCTGGCCGGAACAGTCGCCCGTGCGCCCAGTGCGACGGGAAAAGCTAACCGATATTTTTAATATTTGAAGGAGAAAACGAATATGAAGACTCGTAATGGTCTGTTCGCTGACGTTCCCCGAAAATCTGTGGAATGACTGGCATTGGCAGGTCGCCAATCGTGCTGAGACGATTGAGGATCTGAAGAAGTACATGAACCTGACCCCCGATGAGGAGGCCGGTGTTGCCAAGACGCTGGGCAAGCTGCGTATGGCAGTTACTCCTTATTACCTGTCCCTGATCGATCTGAACGACCCGTTCGATCCCATCCGTAAGATGGCTATCCCCCGCGCTGAGGAGCTGGAGTATGCCGATTACGAGGATGCCGATCCTCTGCACGAGGATACCGACTCCCCCACCCCCGGCCTGACCCATCGTTATCCCGACCGTGTGCTGCTGCTGATCACCGACCAGTGCTCCATGTACTGCCGTCACTGCACCCGTCGTCGTTTCGCCGGCCAGAATGACTGCGAAGTGCCTATGGCTCAGATCGACAAGTGCATCGATTACGTGGCCGCTCATCCTGAGGTACGTGACGTGCTGCTGTCCGGCGGTGACTCCCTGATGGTCTCCGACGAGACGCTGGAGTACATCATCAAGCGTGTGCGTGCCATTCCTCACGTGGAGATCGTCCGTCTGGCTCCCGCACCCCCGTGGTGTGCCCCCAGCGTATCACTCCTGAGCTGTGCGCCATGCTGAAGAAGTATCATCCTGTGTGGCTGAACACCCACTTCAACACGCCCAAGGAGTTCACTCCCGAAGCCGCCAAGGCCTGCGCCATGCTGGCTGATGCCGGTATTCCTCTGGGCAACCAGTCCGTGCTGCTGGCCGGTGTCAACGACTGCTCCCACGTCATGATGGAGCTGGTCCACGGCCTGGTCAAGATGCGTGTACGTCCTTACTACATCTACGCCTGCGATCCTTCCCTGGGTCTGAGCCACTTCCGTACTCCCGTGTCCAAGGGTATCGAGATCATGGAGCTCTGCGTGGTCATACCTCCGGCTATTGCGTACCCACCTTCGTGGTCGATGCTCCCGGCGGCGGCGGCAAGACTCCTGTCATGCCCAACTACCTGATCTCCGAGACTCCCCGCAAGGTTATCCTGCGTAACTTCGAGGGCGTTATCACCTCCTACACCCAGCCTGAGCACTATGTTCAGGATTGCCACTGCGATGTCTGCATGGGCAAGAAGAAGGCTGAGAAGACCGGTGTGGCATGGGTCGCCGAGGGCACCAAGCAGCGTTATCTGGAGCCCACCAAGCTGCTGCGTAACGAGCGTCACGTCAAGAAATAAGAGGTAAAAATATGGAAAGCAAACTCGGCTTGAATATGGAGCTGGTCAATCAGGCCCGTCAGTCTGCCGCCAAGGTGGCCGACGACGTTCAGGTCTTTATCGACCAGCACACTACGGTCACCGTTGAGCGTGCCGTCTGCCGTCTGCTGGGTGTCGATGGCGTCAACGATATGGACGTCCCCATGCCCAACGTGGTGGTGGATCATCTGCTGGCAGTTTCCCTGCTCCCTGCAGGCGCTGCTTGGGCTATCGGCAATGCCATGGTAGAGACCGGCAAGGATCCTCAGGCTGTGGCTGAGGCCGTCGACAGTGGTGAGCTGGATCTGTCCAAGGTCCCCGCTCACTCTGACGAGGAGATCCGTGCCGTGATCGACCCCGTGGTTCGTGCAACGGTGGAGCGCATCAACAAAAACGTTGCCAAGCGCAACGCTTACCTGAAGGAGTGGGGCGACAGAGAAGGTCCCTACCTGTACATCATCGTGGCTACCGGTAACATCTACGAGGATATCATCCAGGCCAAGGCCGGCGCCAAGCAGGGCGCAGATATCATCGCCGTGATCCGTACCACCGGTCAGTCCCTGCTGGACTATGTGCCTTACGGCGCTACCACTGAGGGCTTCGGCGGCACTTACGCCACCCAGGAGAACTTCCGCCTGATGCGTGCGGCTCTGGACGAAGTGGGCGAGGAGCAGCACCGCTATATCCGGCTGTGCAACTACTGCTCCGGTCTGTGTATGCCTGAGATCGCTGCCATGGGCGCTCTGGAGCGTCTGGATGTCATGCTGAACGATGCTCTGTACGGCATTCTGTTCCGTGATATCAATATGCAGCGCACCATCGTGGACCAGTTCTTCTCCCGTGTTATCAACGGTTATGCCGGCGTTATCATCAACACCGGTGAGGACAACTATCTGACCACCGACGACGCTATCACCAGCGCTCACACGGTGCTGGCTTCCCAGTTCCTGAACGAAGCCTTCGCCAAGACCGCCGGTATGCGTGAGGAGCAGATGGGTCTGGGCCACGCATTTGAGATGGATCCCGCCGTGGAGGATACCTTCCTGTATGAGCTGGCACAGGCACAGATGGCCCGGGAAATCTTCCCCAATGCGCCGCTGAAGTATATGCCTCCCACGAAGTTCATGACCGGCAACATCTTCCGTGGCCACATCCAGGATGCCCTGTTCAACATGGTCACCATCCTGACCGGCCAGAAGCTGTGCCTGCTGGGCATGATGACCGAGGCTATCCACACTCCGTTCATGTCCGACCGTGCTCTGTCGATCGAGAATGCTCAGTATATCTTCCGTACCATGAAGGATCTGGGCAGCGAGCTGACCTATAAAGAGAACGGTATCATCCGCAACCGTGCCAACGAGGTGCTGACCAAGGCCACCGATCTGCTGAAGGAGATCGAGAAGCTGGGCCTGTTCACCACCATCGAGAAGGGTATCTTCGCCGATGTTAAGCGTCCCAAGGACGGCGGCAAGGGCCTGGCTGGTGTTGTGGTCAAGGACGACAAATACTTCAACCCCTTCGTTGAAGTCATGAAAGGTAAGGTGGCGGCAGAATGAGCAGCGGACTGTATAATACCCACAAAATCGACTTCGATACCACGCTGGACCTGACCCGCCTGAAGCCTTACGGCGATACCATGAACGATGGTAAGGTGCAGACCAGCTTCACCCTGCCCATCAAGGACGATGAGCGTGGTGAGGAGGCTGCCCGCCAGATCGCCAAGAAGATGGGTCTGGAAGAGCCCAACGTGGCCTACCACGCCCCTCTGGACAAGGAGTTCACCTTCTACGTGGTGTACGGCAGCTGTGTCCACTCCGTGAACTACGAGGATATCCATGTGATCACCGTGGAGTCCGATGTCATGAGCATGGAGGACACCAACGACTACATCCGTGAGCATATCGGCCGCAAGGTCGTTATGGTGGGTGCTTCTACCGGCACCGACGCCCACACCGTGGGCATCGACGCCATCATGAACCGTAAGGCTTCGCCGGCCACTATGGTCTGGAGCGTTACGAGATGATCGAGGCCTACAACCTTGGCTCTCAGGTTCCCAATGAGGACTTCATCAAGAAGGCTCTGGAGCTGCACGCCGATGTTCTGCTGGTCTCCCAGACCGTTACGCAGAAGGACGTTCACATCCAGAACCTCACCAACCTCATTGAGCTTCTGGAGGCCGAGGGCCTGCGTGACAAGTTTGTCGTCTGCTGCGGTGGTCCTCGTATCACCCACGAGCTGGCTAAGGAGCTGGGCTATGATGCCGGCTTCGGTGCCGGTAAGTACGCCGACGACGTGGCTTCCTTCGCTGTGACCGAGATGGTCAAGCGGGGCATGAAGTAAATCCAACCTGTGCAGACGGTCATGGGGCATAGCCCCATGACCGTCTGATGCGGCATAGCGCCGTTTTCCGGTATTTTTTCCTGCACGTTCTCTTGCAATTTTCGCCTTCATGTGTTATGATATCAAGGTGTGATAAAATTTTGACGATTTTAGAGAACGAAAATAAACAAGGAGGAACTGAAATGGCAAAGAAACCTGTTATCACTGCCAAAGAGGCAGCGGCAATGATCCCCGATGGCGCCACCATTATGTGCGGCGGCTTCCTGGCCTGCGGTCAGGCCCGGGCGATCGTGAAGGAGCTGGTGGCTCGCGGTACCAAGGATCTGACCCTCATCGCCAACGACATGGCCCGTGCGGTGGGCCCCAAGGGTGAGGAGTTCTTCGGCATTGCCGAGCTGATCCACAATCATCAGGTCAAGCGTGTGATCGCTACTCACGTGGGCATGACTCCCGAGGTAGGCCAGCAGAACACCGAGGGTACTCTGGAGGTCAATCTGCTGCCCCAGGGTACTCTGGCCGAGTGCATCCGTGCCGGCGGCGCCGGTCTGGGCGGCGTCCTGACCCCCGTGGGCGTCGACACTCTGGTGGAGGACAGCCCCTTCTGCCTGGGCCGTCAGACCATCGACGGCAAGGATTATCTGCTGATGAAGCCCATCCACGCCGACTTCGCCCTGCTGGGCACCTACAAGTGCGACGAGTACGGCAACTGCTGGTACAAGGGTACCATGCGGAACTTCAACGTGGTCATGGCTACCGCCGCTGACACCGTTATCGCTGAGACCGAGTATCTGGTTCCCGTGGGCGAGATCGAGCCCGAGAACGTTCATACCTATGGTATGTGCGTGAACTACATCGTGGAAGGAGATAGAAAGTAATGGAAAAGTCCGAGATCAAAGGCTTTATCGCCAAGCGCTGCGCCAAAGAACTGAAGAACGGCGATGTCGTCAATCTGGGCATCGGCCTGCCCACCTTGATCCCCAACTACCTGCCCAAGGATGTGGAGCTGATCATCCACGCTGAGCTGGGTATCGTTTCCGCCGGCGCTACCCCCAAAGAGGGCGACGCCAACTATGATCCCTACCACGTCATCGATGCCGGTGGCGGCGTTGCTTCTGTGGCTTACGGCGGCGGCTTTATCGATTCCGCTACCAATTTCGGCCTGATCCGTGGCGGCCATGTGGACGCCTGCTTCCTGGGCGCTCTGGAGGTGGATGCCCAGGGCAATCTGGCCAACTGGATCATCCCCGGCAAGAAGATGCCCGGCATGGGCGGCGCTATGGACCTGTGCGTGGGTGCTAAGCACTGCATCGTCTGCATGGAGCACACCGCCAAGGGCAACCCCAAGATCTTCGAGAAGTGCCGTCTGCCCCTGACCGCTTCCCACTGCGTCAACAAGATCATCACCGAGATGTGCGTGCTGGAAGTGACCGACAAGGGTCTGCTCATGACCGAGATCAACCCCGAGTTCACCGTGGAGCAGGTGCAGGCCGCTACCGCTGCCCCCATCACTGTCTCTGAGAACCTGAAGAGCATGGTGGACTAAGTTTCCGCATCGGGAACAAAATGTGCAAAAAGACACGGCAGAGTTCTGCCGTGTCTTTTCTCGTGCCGGGGCGTGCTGATACAGGCAAGGAGGGCCGGATATGAAGCTCCGCATCATCGGCGGCAGCGGGAAAACGTATCTGGCCCGGCGGCTGGCACAGGAATATGACATTCCTCATGTGGAGTTGGACGAGCTGCAGTGGGACAGCGGTGCCACGTTGCTGCGGGGTCTGCGGTAGCTCTTGGATTTGTTCACATCCAGCATGGCCTGTACCCGCACCCAATCGCCGCCTGCGATGATGCCGGGATGCTTGCCCACCGCCACGATCCATTCCTCCATGGGGCGGATCTGGTTTGCCTTGCCGGGGCGCTGGAGCGAGCGGTTGTACACCATGATGCCGTGCTCACCGTCGAATTCTGCGCACTCGGCAAAGTCGCCGATGTTGCGGCTGATGCGGTCGAGGCGGTAGACCACGATGGCGGCAAAGGCGATCTTCTGGGAATCCTTCATCATTTTCTTGAACTGCGGGCGCTCCAGGTTGCCGCCGGAAAAGTCCTCGTAGACCAGCACGTTTTCCGCCGCTTCCTCGCCAAAGTGCATGGCGATGTACTGGCGGCACCTCGCATGATTCATTAGGCTGATAGATATATTATATCGGATCGGAATCCGTTTGAAAAGGTACCCAAGGGAAGGATCTGAAAATGTTGTATATCCGGCTCGGCTGGGATGTTTTTGCAGAATAAGCCAATCACACAGCAGCCCTCACGGCATAACCGTGAGGGCTGCTGTGCAGCTATATGTCCTCAGGCTTGGAAATGGCCGCAAAGGACTTTTTTTCATTTTGTTCATCAAGGGAGAGGATGCGCACCTCCAGGCCGGTAATATAATTATCCGGGTGTCCCTCGCAGCACTGATCCACGATATTGGGGGTGATGACGCAGTCATCCACCGGCAGCTTCCGGCGGTAAGCTTCACCAAACAGGCGGTCGATGGAGTCCTGAATGGTGAGATACGGTCCGTAGTGATAGCCGCAGAGATAGTCCCCGGCAGGAATATAGGAAACAGGCTGGTCGGCCATCAAATCCGGCAGGCGGCGGGCCTCGTCGGGAGTGTCTTCATAGAGATAAGCGCCGAACCATTTTCGCTGTCCCTGATAAAAGCCTACGGTGGGATAGAAGTAAAACAGCTCATGGGTAAAAAGGTTGATTTCCTCGCCGATGTGCAGAAAGGCGCGACGCGGGAAGGTGCGGACATAGAATTTATCCCGCTGGCTGACCGCCTGTTCCCTCTCGATAAACTCCACCTTCTGCTGGATGATTTGGATGGTGGCATTCAGCTCATCGCATTGACGGCGCAGCTGCTGCGCCTGCTGGGAGAGCATTTGCAGGTTATCACGAAGACCGTTGCTGTGGAGAAAAGCCTTGATCTGGGCAAGGGAGTAGTCCAGTCGCCGCAGGTATCGGATCGTGGCCAAGGGATAGACCTGATCGAAATGGTAAAAGCGGCGGTTGTTTTCGCTGTTGCGCACCTGCGGCACCAGCAGACCCTTGGCATCATAATGGCGCAGCAGTTGGACATCCATGTTGAATATGTTGGCAAGCTCCCCGATCGTCAAGAATTCTTTCATAAAACCTCCCATTTTCCCGCTATGTAACGCTAGGATTTTGTAAGAACACTAGAAAATCCAGAAAAATCAAAATTAGGGCTTGAACCTATAACCGTTATAGGTTGTAAGGTAAGTATATCATTTACGAAGCAACTTGACAAGTATCTGGATGGAGGGATCTCATGCAAACCTATTTGAAGAACGGTTACATCGTCTCCATGGATCAGCAGGACACCGTTTTTGACGGTGGCGGCGTGCTGGTGGAGGATGACCGCATTACGGCGGTTGGTAAGGTAGACCCCAGGCTGGTGAAGCCCGACGCAGAGGTCATTGACCTGCAGGGCAAGTATGTACTGCCCGGGTTTGTGAACACTCACGTACACACCTCCCAGCAGATTTCCCGCGGAGTGGGCGATGATGTTGATTTCATCTGCTGGCTTCATGACCGGATGTGGCCCTTTGAGAGCAACATGACGGAGGAGGACTCTTATGTGTCCACGCTGATGACCAGTCTGGAGCTGATCCGCTCCGGCGTGACCTCCTTTGCAGAGCCCGGCGGACAGTTTGTTTCCGGCATGGCCCGCGGTACGGCGGAATCCGGTCTGCGCGGTAAGCTGGCCAAATCTGTGATGGACTGCGGCGAGGGACTGCCGGAAATCTGGCAGCGCACCATGGAGCAGGAACTGGAGCAGCAGGTGGTGGATCTGGAAAAATACCACAACACGGCTGACGGAAGGGTGCAGGTATGGTTCGGCCTGCGCACCATCTTCAACAACACCGATGAGCTGTGCGTCCGCACCAAGGAACTGGCGGATAAATACGGCGTCGGCATCCACATGCATGTGGCTGAGGCCAAGGAGGAAAAAGAATATACCTATGCCCGCTGGGGTGAGGGCACGGTGAAGCATCTGGAGCGGCTGGGCGTACTGGATAAGAATTTGCTGGCCGTTCACACAGTATGGCTGACGGACGAGGAACTGGAACTATTCAAGAAGCGGGAGGTAAAGATTTCTCACAACCCGGCTTCCGCCATGCGTGTGCTGGGCTTTGCCCGGATCCCGAAGATGCTGGCTATGGGGCTGCGGCCCTCCATCGGCACGGACGGCGCTTCTTCCTCCAACCATATGGACATGGTGGATGAGATGTGGCTGACCAGCCTGATCCACAAGGGCTGGCGTCTGGACCCCACGGTCGTTCCCTCACAGGATATTCTGCGGATGGCCACCAAGTGGGGTTCCCGTGCGCTGCTGGACGAAGACCTGTATGGCAGTCTGGAATGCGGCAAGAAGGCGGATCTGATCGTCATTGACCCCCACGGCCCGTCTATGATGCCGGTGAATGACAGAATCGCCGCACTGGTGACGGCCATGCATTCGGCCAACATCCAGTCCACCATGTGTGACGGCAAGTGGCTGATGCGGGACCGGAAGATCCTGACGCTGGACGAGGAGGCCATTCTGAAGGAGGCCTGTGACCGGGCCAAGGCCATCTATAAACGGGCGGGCATTGAGCTGCCGGATCGCTTCCCGGTGGTGAAGGTTTAAAGGTTTTTACCGGTGCGAGGCACCAGAACATAGAAGAAACAGCAGCAAGCGGAATTTTGTGTTTAGTATGGAGGTACAGCATGAATCAGAAATTACTGTCCGTTGCGAAAGGGGAGACTCCGGCCGATCTGGTGATCCGGAACGGCAAGGTAGTCAATGTTTATTCCGGTGAGATTTACGACGGCGGCGTGGCCATCTGCGGCGACACCATCGCCGCCGTGGGCGATGTGGAATACTGCATCGGTGAAGGCACCCGGGTGGTGGATGCGGAAGGAAAGTATCTGACCCCTGGCTTTTTGGACGGGCATATCCATCCGGAAAGCTCGTCACTGGCAATCCGTCCCTTTGCCGAGGCGGTGCTGGCACACGGCACCACCGGCATCATGACAGACCTGCATGAGGTGGGCGTGGTGTCCGGGTTGGAGGGCATCGAGGCCATCCTGAAGGAAGCAGAAGCCACAGACCTAAAAATTTACTTTGTGGTGCCGTCCCACGTACCGTTTTCTCCCAATCTGGAAACCAGCGGCGGCCGCTTTAACCCGGAGATCATCCGCAAGGCACTGAAGCGTCCGGATGCGGTGGGCCTGTCCGAGTGTGTCGGTCCCTATATCACGGCCGGTTTTCCCGATCTGCTGGAGTCCTTTGACACAACGCTGTCGATGCCCGGCAAGACGCTGCAGGGCCATCTGCCGGATATGTACGGCCCGGCCATGAGCGCCTGCATCGCCGCCGGTGTATCCACCGACCACGAGTCCTTCTGCGAGAAGGATGTGTTTGAGCGGCTGCGCAACGGCTGCCATCTGATGATGCGCGAGGGCAGCGCTGCGCGGAATATGCCGGTACTGCTGAAGACCGTGATGGAAAATCATCTGGACACCGCCATGGTCAGCATCGTTACCGACGACCTGCACACGGTGGACCTGCAGGAGCGGGGCCATCTGGACGATTCTCTGCGCACGGCGCTGGGCATGGGACTGGACTTTGTCAAGGCTATTCAGATGGTTACCGTCAACTGCGCACGGGCGTTCAATCTGGATCGGGAGATCGGCGGACTGGCCCCCGGACGCCGGGCGGACATCAATATTACCACCGGCCCGGAGGATTTCCGCGTGCTGACCACCTTTGCCGGCGGCCGCCAGATTACGGACAACGGCAAGCTGTTGGTACACTATGAGACGGCAGCGCATGAGCTCTGTGTGCTGAACACCATGCATCTGAAGAACCCCATCACGGCAGACAGCTTCAAGATCCATGCCCCTGCAGGCGCCAAGAAGGTGAAGGCGCTGGTGATGGATACGCTGCCCTACATGCCCTTCACCAATCGCCGGGATGTGGAGCTGCCGGTGGTAGACGGCGTGGTGCAGTGCGATGTGGAGCAGGATGTGCTATACATTGCGCAGGTAGAGCGCCATGGCAAGAACGGAAATGTGGGCAAGGCTTTATGGGCGGCTTCCATATCCGGGGCGGCGCAATGGCTTCCTCCGTGGGCCACGACAACCACAACATCATTGTCATGGGCGACAGCTTTGAGGACATGGCACTGGCGGTGAACCGCTGCGTAGAGCTGGGCGGCGGACAGGTGATCGTCCGGGACGGCAAGGTGGCCGCCGAGGTGGCGTATCCCATCTGCGGCTTGCTGAGCGACCTGCCGCTGGAGGAACTGGCGGAGAAGAAAAAGGAACTGAACCGGGTGGCTCACGAAATGGGCACGGAAATTGCCATTCCCTTCATGTTCCTCAGCTTTATCTGTCTGGCAGCTATCCCCGCTTACGCCATTACCGACTGCGGATTTATTGATGTGGTGCAGCAGAAGGTGATCGACCCCATTCTGGAGGTCGTGGAATAAAACCGAATTCCCTGAAAAACCGATTTACAAAAGAGCACAGAGAGGAGCAACATGAAGAACGATTTTTTTAAGCTGAAGGACCACGGTACCACCGTCCGGCGGGAAGTGCTGGCAGGTATCACCACCTTTATGACCATGGCCTATGTGCTGGCAGTGCAGCCTTCAGCCATCTGTGGCTTTGGCCCCGATCCCTACATCACGGATATAAACGGCATTGTCATCAGCAAGTCGGCGCTGCTGGTGATGTGTGCGCTGGTCAGCGGTATCATCACCCTGTTTATGGGCCTGTATGCCAATTTGCCGCTGGCACTGTCTACCGCTATGGGCAGCAACTTCATTCTTGGCGGGCTGGTCAACAGCGGCACGGTATCCTTCGGCTGGGCCATGGCACTGCTGCTGTGCTCCGGTATCCTGTTCATTCTGGTGACGGTTCTGGGTGTGCGGAAAATGGTGGTGGATCTGCTGCCGAAAAACCTGAAGATCGCCATACCAACCGCCGTGGGCTTCTTTATTGCCTATCTGGGCTTTAAAAACACCGGCCTTGCCACTTTCAGCGACAGCGGTCTGGCTTTGGGCGATTTTACCCAGCCTGCGGTGCTGCTGGCCTTGATCACCCTGGCAGTGATGGGCGTGCTGACGGCCTACAAGGTGCGCGGCGCTATTCTGATCGGCATCATTGTCGGCACCATCATCAGCATTCCTATGGGTGTGTCTACGCTGCCTGCTGCGCTGGTGTCCCTGCCGGATATGAGCGAAATCGGCAATCTGGTGCTGTGCTACGACTTCAAGTCCGTGTTGGCTGACATCCCCGGCGCACTGGTGTGGATCTTCATCCTGTTTACCAGCGACTTCTTTGCTACCTTCGGCGCACTGATCGCCGTGGGCGCCCAGACCAATATGCTGGACGAGAATGGCAACTTCCCCCAGATCGAAAAGCCCTTCCTGGTGGATGCTGTTGGTACCGTGGTGGGCTCCGGCACCGGATGCACCACCATCTCCACCTTCATTGAATCCACCATCGGCGTGGAAGCTGGCGGCCGCACGGGCCTGACGGCGATTGTCAGCGGAGTGCTGTTCCTGGTGTGCATTTTCCTGTCCCCGCTGTTTTTGATGATTCCCACTGCCGTGACCGGCGTGGCGCTGATCTTCGTGGGCTTCTCCATGCTGTCGGGCTTTACGAAGCTGGACTTCTCCGACTTCAAGAGTTGCTTCGGCCCCTTCGTGATGATCCTGTTCGGTACCTTTACCGGCGACATTGCTGCGGCGATCTGCCTGGGCGTGCTGACGGACGTGCTGATCAAGGTGCTGACAGGCGATGCAAAGAAGGTACACCCGGTGCTGTACGTGCTGTGTATCCCGCTGGTGCTGTATTTCATCGTGTAAAAACCGGATAACAACGTAACTTTCCGGCATACCCGGATAAGCAGGTCTGATTGTGCGGAGTAGCGCAGCGTAAGCTGCGCTACTCCGGTTTTTATTGGGATATGTATGCAGAACAGTAATAGATTTAGCAATCATGGGTAGCATCTCTTACTAATATCCTACAATCATTCTACCGAAATAATTTTTGGCGTTCAAGACCCTGCTTGAAATACCTCTCCCGTGTGGATTTGAAGATTTGCACGCTTCCCTGTTCCCATCGATCAATAGTCCGCCACGTCACGCTGGCGAAGTCCCTTTTGATAACGATACCACCGCCGTTTGTTCCACTGTAATAGTATGGCTTTGCCGATCATGACGGCGATGGCCAGCGCCACCACAGTCAGGGGAAAGACCACCGTATTAGCGGCATTTCCGTAGGAACCCAGATAGCTGGCGTTGGCGATGAAGATCTGATCCACGATGTTGTAGAGCGCCCCCACCAGCAGGGAGATGACGCAGGGGATGGCGTAGCGGTGCATGAGCCGCCCGACGGGCTCGGTCTCCAGAAATTGTGTGTTGTGTTCCATAGATGTGTCCTCTCTTTCGGCATGATAAAATGCGTAAGTCCCGGAAATCCGGACTTACGCATCTCTGCTGCACGATTTGCCTATGGAATTCCGCAAAAAAACGTGCGGCGCTTCTGCAACCGGATCTACGCAGAAACGCCACACGTTGTAAGACGATTATAACAGATGGGGGGAAGTTTTTCAAATGTTTTTGCCGCTGCCCTTACGCCGCCGTATCCCGGCGGAAACGGCGCATGAGGATCAATGCTATGGCAAAACACAGCAGCTCCGAGCAGAGGGGGGCGAACCAGATGCTGCTGCCGCCCCAGAGTACCGCCAGCAGGAGCAGTGCCCCGGCCTGCAGCACCAGCCCCCGGCCCATGGAGATGCACAGGGCGGAGCGGGGCCGCTCCACCGCCGTCAGGAAGCCGCCCATGAGGATGTTGAAGCCCACCAGCAGATACGATAGAGCGTATCGCCGCAGCGCCCCGGTGGAGGCGGCGTTCAGCAGAGGCTTCTCTGAGCCGAGGAAGATATGTACCAGCTGCGGGGCCAGCAGGAAAATACCGGCAAAGCAGACCGCCGTCATGATGGCTACGGTGATCAGGCCGTACCGCAGCAGCCGGCGGTACTTCTCCGGGTCCTTGCGGCCGTACTGGAAGCTCACCAGCGGCTGGGAGCCCTGAGACACACCCAGCATGATGTTCACCACCAGCGTGTTGGTGTAGGCGATGATGGTATAGCTCACCAGCCCGTCGGTGCCGATGCAGCGGAGGATCACGTGATTGAAGAGGAAGATCATCACGCCGTTGCACAGCTCCGTGACACCGTCCGCCAGTCCGATGGGGATCAGGCGGCGGTAGATGGAGCCCTCCGGACGGAAGCGCACCAGATGGAAGGTGGTGTGCTTGCCGAAGAAGTGGGTGATGTAGATGACGCAGGTCAGCAGCTGGCTCAGGCCTGTGGCGAAGGCGGCGCCCCATGCGCCCCAGTTCAGCACAAAGATGGCCACATAGTCCAGTACGCAGTTGGTGAGGCAGCCGATGCACACCGTGAGAATGGCCAGCATGGGCCGCCCGTCGGTCTTGACCAGGATCTCCAGATTATACGACACGATGAAGCAGATGGCAAAGGGAGCCAGCCCCCGCAGATACGACATGGTGTAGCCCAGCGTCTCCTCCTCTGCCCCCAGCAGCAGGGCAAAGGGTTCCAGAAAGACCAGCACCAGAGCGGTGATGGTCAGGCCGATGATCGCCAGCAGCACCAGATTCTGGGAGAACAGGCGGTTGGCGTGCTCCCGGTTGCCCTGCCCAGATAGATGGAGAGGATGGTGCTGGTGCCTACGGCGAAGGTGACAGCGATGGAGAACATGACGTTGGTGAAGGGGACGGCCAGATTCACCGCCGCCATGGCGTAGTCCCCCACGCCCTTGGCCACGAACAGGCCGTCCACGATGGAGTACAGGGAAAAAACCATGAGGGAGGCCACGGTGGCCGAGGAGAAGCGTAGAAACTGTGCCAGCAGACTGCGCTGATTTTGCATTTTCGATGAGATTCCTTTCCATTTAGCGGCGTACCGCATATACCCCGCCGAAGCGGGTGTACCGTCTATTATAGCCGAAATTTTCCGTTCGGTCAAGACGGGGGCGCCTACATCCCACAGCAGAATACGGCAAAATGTACAGGAGGTGCGGTGCGTCCATTGGAGATTTTGTGCGATGGGGACAGCGTCCTCCGTTCAGGAGGCGTAAAGGATGCGGCGGAGACGAAAAGGGGGACGCCCTGACGGGCGTCCCTCTCAAGACTGCCGAAAAACCCTTCGGTTTTTTCGGCAAAAGGATTGCAGTCTGCTGCGCGCATAATTTGTGTGCCATAGGCGCACAAATTCCACACTTGCAGCCTGAGAAGTATTTTCTCTCACGCACATGTCGCAAGAGAAAATGATTTTACTTCTTTGCCGCCTGCGGGCGGCAAATCTGCGAGCCTTTTTGGCACACTGAAGAGGGACGCCCTGACGGGCGTCCCTCGATGTAAGAAGGAGTGAACAGTGCAGGTGCTCAGGAATCCGACTTCCCGGCGAAGATGACACCCAGCGTGATCAGGACGGCACCGATGATGCACATGAGGGAAATTTTCTCCCCCAGCAGCAGCCAGCCTGCCACCACAGTGACGAAGGGAGTGGCATAGAGGTAGTTGTTGGTGATGACCACGCCCAGCCGCTTGAAGGCGATGTTCCAGATGGCGAAGCACACGGCGTTGCCGAACACTCCCAGAAACAGCCAGCTCACCAGAATATTGGGCTGGGTGAACAGGGGCGTCAGGCTGGGCAGGCCGTCCGTCAGCAGCACCAGCGGCAGGGAGGTCAGGAAGGCCCACAGAAACACCCGGCGGGTCACAAGGAAGTTGTCGTAGCGCTCGGTATACTTCTTGACGAGAATGGAGTATACCGCCCACATGAGGGCGGCGGCCAGAGCCAGCAGGTCGCCCAAGGGGCTTAGATGGAAGGACAGAGTGCCGTTGAGTACCACCATCACCACGCCGGCGATGGCTACCACGGCGCCGATGTAGACCCACTTGCCCAGCTTCTCCCCCCTGCGGGAGAACAGCTGCGCCAAAATCACCGTTAGGATAGGGGACATGGATACCAGAATACTGACGTTGGCAGCGGAGGTATGGGCCGAGGCGGTATTCTGCAGGAAGAAGTAGAAGCTGCCGCCGGTGATGCCGATGAGGATGAACATCAGCTCATCCTTCCACGGGAGCTTCATGGTCTTGGGTCGCAGCGCCCACAGAGCCAGATACGCCAGCCCCATCCGCAGGGGGATGATCTGGGTGGGGGTATAGGCCGTCAGCATGACCTTGGTGAGCACGAAGCAGCTGCCCCACACCAGAGTGGTAAAGATGGCATACAGATGCCCCATGAGCTTTTGACGATTTGACATGATCCACACTCCTAACACACAAATGCTGCGCTGATGCAGCGCTTAATCTTCGGGGATGACGGGGGTCTGACCTGCCATGACTTGTGCAATGAGATCCTTGGCCACGTTCACCGTGTCATAGTCGGGCCACATGACCCACAGGGCCTGACCGGGCATGGAGTAGCACTCCTCCGTGCCGCCGTAGCCGGTGACGGAGTAGCTGGTGATGTTCCAGCCGGACATATCCGACAGCTGCATTTTTACCAGACTGCTGATGTCCTCATAGGGCATATTGGTGATCATGGTGTCCGCCACGGCATCCAGCACCTCACCGTAGGTGGCGAGGATGGCGGGAGAGGTGGCCTTGTTGAAGATGGCCTTGATCATGGCCATCTGGTTGCGGCCACGCTGGTTGTCACCGTCAGAGAAGGAGTAGCGCTCCCGGCAGAAAGCCAGAGCCGCCTGCCCGTCCACGTTGTAGTTCATCCCCTCGGTGAAGGAGAAGTAGTCGTCATAGAGATTACCGTTCTTATCGGGGATCTGCATGACCTTGGTGGTGAAGGTCTGCTCGGAGTAGACGTCTACGCCGCCCAGAGCATCCACGATCTTGGTCAGGCCGTAGAAGTTGACCCGGGCGTAGTACTGCGTTTCCACACCGTAGAGATCGTCCAGCACCCGCATGGACTCGTCGATGCCGTACATACCGGCGTGGGTCAGTTTATCCAGCTGGCCGTTGAAGCTCAGGGGCAGGAAGTAGTCACGGGGGGTATTTAGCAGCAGGATCTGCCGGGACTTGGGATTCACCACCGCCAAAATGTTCACGTCACTGAGGCTCTGGATGTTGACATCGGAGTTCCGGGCATCAATGCCGCTGCAATAGACCACGAAGGGCTCCACGGTGATGGACTCGTTGGGTACCACCGGGGCCACCTCCTTGGTGAAGTCGAACTGCTTGAGGATACGGGTGTAGTCGTCGAAATCCGTATAGCCCTCAGTCTGCTCCAGAATGGGCAGATAGCCGTCGTTAAGGATAATGGCGTCCACCTCGCCGTCATACAGAGCGTCCGCCAGCTGGGGCACAGAGGCGTAGGCCTTGGAGGTGGGATTCAGATCGGACAGGGTCTTGAGCACCTCGGCGGTGTTCTCCTGATCGGCGTTTTCCAGCACGCCGAAGGTATAGCCCACGGCATCCTCGATGGAGCTGGCCTCGTTGTCCTTCAGGACGATGATATCGATGGTCTGCTTCTCCGCCATCTTGCCCACGATGCGGGTGACGGCACTTTTGAGACTGCCGCCGGCCACGGCGCCGTAGATCATTCCGGCGGACAGGATCACAGCCAGCACGCCGCAGCCGATCTTGGCGGCATGACCACCCTTGGAGGGGCGGCGGGGCAGCTGCACCACGGCGTGGCCGCTATTGAGGATCAGGATGCCCGCCATCAGCAGCAGCAGATATTTGTTGTCCAGCATATCCAGATTCAGGAGCTGGCCCAGCAGCACCAGACTGCACACCATCAGCAGTCCCAGCGCAATCAGGCCGAACCAGTCCATCCACGCCATACGGCGGCTGCCGGAGGCGTCGCTGTGTATTCGTTTGGAAGTCATAATATTTCTCCTTACTTCAGAGATGACGGCCCGCATGGTCTTATGACCGGCCGCAATCCCCTATTATATAGGATAGATAGTAGAATTACCAGAGATTTTTGCGAAAAAACCGGGGAAATATCAAATTTTCCGGAAAGACGGGGGAAATCAGCCGTTGATGAGCTCCCGGATCATCCGGCGAGCGGCGGCGACGGAGCTCTCATCCGGCACCAGTACGCTGAGGGGGAAGCCGGTGGTGAAGCAGTCCTGCATATCCGTGGTGCCGGAGAGGGTGTAGGTGCTGATGTCCCAGTCCACCTTGTCCTCCAGCTGCAGTTTCACCAGCTTCAGGATATCCTGCTGGGGCATATTGGTCAGCACGGAGCCGGAGACGGCCTTCAGCACGTCCTGATACCCGGAGAGGATGGCAGGGGAGGTGGCCTTGTCAATGATGGCCTGCAGCACCGCCATCTGGTTGCGGCCCCGCTGCACGTCGCCCTGAGCGAAGGCGGAGCGCTCACGGGAGAAGGCCAGAGCCTCCCGGCCGTTGAGGTGATTGACCCCCTCGGTGAAGGTGAAGGCCTCGTCGTGATAGCCACCGTCGCCGTTTTCATTGGGCATCTCCATGGCGACGGTAGTGAAGTCCACCGGTGAGGTGACATCGATGCCGCCCAGAGCGTCCACGATATCCATAAGGCCGCTGAAATTCACACGGGCGTAGTAGTCGGCCTTCACCCCCAGCAAGGTGTTCAGGGCCTCGATGGGCTCGTCCATGCCCTTATCACTATATACGCTGAAATGGGTCAGCTTATCCATCTCTCCGTTGAAGGGCAGGGGCAGATAGTAGTCACGGGGGATATTCACCAGCAGAATTTTATGGGTGGAGGGGTTCACCACCGCCAGAATGTTGGCATCGCTGCGGGTGTTGAGCAGGGTATCGGAGATGCGCTCGTCGGTGCCGCTGCAATAGACCACGAAAGGCTGACGGGAGATGTTGGCATTCGGGGCGATGGTGTCGGACTCGTGTGTCACATCGTATGTATAGATCTCACGGGTGCGGGAGGTAAAATCCTTGTAACCGCCGGTCTGCTTCAGGGTGGAGACCATGCCTTTGCCCAGGATGACGGCGTCTACCTCCCGGTTGTACAGAGCGTCGGCCAGAGCCGTGGGAGTGTCGTAGGACTTGGTCTTGACCTGCCCCAGTCCCTCCTCCAGATGCGTCAGAAGGGCATCGGTGGTGTCGGTATCCGTCTGAGCCAGATAGCCGTAGGTATAGCCGAAGGTATCACCGATCTCCTGAGCGGAGTCGTTTTCCCGGACCCGCACCACCACGGTCTTGACGCTGCCGGTGCTGGACACACGGGAGAGAGTCTCCAGCACGGCGTTGGTGGCCACGGTGGCGTAGATCATGCC
>ENA-OQCO01000205-OQCO01000205.1-human-gut-metagenome-genome-assembly--contig:-NODE-205-length-34841-cov-2.051363_pt1 | contig 34841 bp, 34 predicted proteins | sample MGYA00242500_ERZ504582 | MGnify/ENA primary metagenome ERZ504582 (study PRJEB26092, sample SAMD00036346) | human gut metagenome | host: Homo sapiens | study: EMG produced TPA metagenomics assembly of... | reverse complement strand
CTGTAAGCGTTCCGAGATGCTGAAAAGATCAAGGTTGCCCGTGGTTACGGTGACCTTTCTGAGAACGCGGAATACGATGCCGCCAAGGAAGAGCAGGCTGTGGTTGAAGCCCGCATTGCTGACCTGGAAGCTACCCTGAAGGTTGCCCGCATCATGGACGACAGTGACCTGAGCCTGGATACCGTTTCTATCGGTATGCATGTGCGCATCCTGGCAGAGGGCGATGAACCGGACGAAGCTGAAGAGTATGATATCACCGGTTCTACCGAAGCCGACATCGACCAGGGCCGCATCAGCGATGAAAGTCCGGTCGGCGCTGCCCTCATCGGCCACAAGGCTGGCGATAAGGTTGACGTTACCCTGCCCAACGGCAATATTTTGGAATACACCATTCTGGGTGTCAGCCGCAGCCGCTGATCACCCCCGGATATAAAAACAGGAAAGGAACCTGCGCCATGGAACAGAACAAGCAGTCCGCCCCCCAGAACGCCGCATCGGAAGCGGCAGTACGGCGTCAGAAGCTGGCCGACCTCAAGGCCGCCGGCCACGACCCGTTTACCATCACCAAATGCAAGCAGGATGCTTTCTCTGCTGATTTGAAAGAAGAATATAAAGATTTGCCCGCTGAGGAAGATACCGGCCGTATGGTCAGCCTGGCTGGCCGTATGATGTCCAAGCGCGTTATGGGCAAGGCCAGCTTTGCCCACCTGCGCGATGCGAAAGGTGATATCCAAATCTTCGTCAAGCGTGATCTGCTGGGCGATGAAGCATACGCCGCATTCAAAAAGATGGATGTGGGCGATATCATTGCCTGCACCGGCGAAGTGTTCCGCACCAAAATGGGCGAACTGAGCGTGCGCGTGCATGAGCTGACCTTAGTTTCCAAGAGTCTGCTGCCTCTGCCCGAAAAGTTCCATGGCCTGACTGACCGTGAAGCCCGCTACCGCCAGCGCTATGTGGACCTGATCGTCAACCCCGAAGTCAAGGATACTTTTGTCAAGCGCAGCCAGATCCTGAAAGAGATCCGCGCTTACCTGGACGAAAAGGGCTTTTTGGAGGTCGATACCCCCATCCTGACCCCGTTTGAAATCGGCGCTTCTGCCCGTCCTTTCTATACCCATCACAATACGCTGGATATGGATATGGTGCTGCGCATCGAGACAGAGCTTTACCTCAAGCGCCTGATCGTGGGTGGCATGGACCGTGTATATGAGGTTGGCCGTATCTTCCGCAACGAGGGTATGGACCCCAAGCATAACCCCGAATTCACCACCATTGAGCTGTATCAGGCATTCACTGATTTCCACGGCATGATGGATCTGGTGGAAGAGCTCTACAAACGCCTGGCTCTCAAGGTCTGCGGCAGCATGGAGATCACCTACCAGGCAAGCAGATCGACTTGGGCCACTGGGAGCGCCTGACCATGGTGGAGGCTGTCAAGAAGTATTCCGGTGTTGATTTCAATGACTGGAAAACCGATGAGGATGCCATCACCGCTGCTAAGGAGCACCATGTGGAGCTGCCCGAAGTTCCGACCAAGGGTGCGATCCTGGCAGAGTTCTTTGATGCATTTGTTGAAGATAAGCTCATCCAGCCTACTTTTATCTATGATTATCCTGTCGAAATCAGCCCGCTGGCCAAGCGCAAGCCCGATGACCCGGCGTTTACTGAGCGGTTTGAGTATTTCATTGACTGCACCGAGTATGGCAACGCATTCAGCGAGTTGAATGACCCCATCGACCAGAAAGCACGTTTTGAGCGCCAGGTTGCTGAGCGCAAGGCCATCGAGCCCAACTGCAAAGCCCAGGTTGATTACGACTATGTTACCGCTTTGGAATACGGCCTGCCCCCCACGGGCGGCCTCGGCTTCGGCGTTGACCGTCTCGTCATGCTCCTGACCGACAGCGCCTCCATCCGCGATGTTCTGCTGTTCCCGACAATGAAGACCCTGGAACCAAAGCGGGCTGAAAACAAAGCCGAAAAAGCAGCGGTAAATGGTTCTGCAGAGGATGCAACCGTGTCCGCTCCAAGCGTACAGATTGATCTTTCCAAGGTGAAAATCGAGCCTTTGTTTGCAGATGATGTAGACTTTGAAACATTCAGCAAGTCTGATTTCAGAGTGGTTAAGATCGAAGCCTGTGAGGCAGTGCCGAAGTCCAAGAAGCTCCTGAAATTCACACTGAATGACGGAACAGACCGGAAACGCACCATTTTAAGCGGTATTCACGAGTATTACGAGCCGGAAGAGCTGGTTGGGAAGACCTGTGTGGCAATCACAAACCTGCCGCCGAGAAAGATGATGGGTATTGATTCCGAGGGTATGTTGATTTCCGCAGTGTACGAGTATGACGGACGGGAAGGCTTAAATCTTTTGATGCTGGATGACAGTATTCCGGCAGGAGCAAAGCTGTACTAAAGAGGTCATTTACTACAAAAAATCGCGTTACTACAACTTTTCTACAACTTTTGCGTGAGACCCTACGAAACCGGATGAAGCAATATGAAAGGCGGATCTGCTTATAAAATGCAGATTCGCCTTTCTTTTTACATCAGCTTCATGTTCACACTAATGTTTTTTGCCTTCTCCTGCATATTCTCTTGTGTGATATGGGTGTAGATGTCCATTGTGGTAGAGAAATCGGCATGCCCCATGACTTGCTGAATGAATTTAACATCGTTGGTGCTTTCGCAGAGCCGGGTACAGAAGGTGTGCCGCAAGTTGTGAACACTAAAATGAGGGAGCAAATCCGGTTCACGGTCTTCCAGTTCAGCCTGATCCATTTCCTCCATGTTGTAAGTTACGCTGATTCTCTCAATCGCCCGATTGATATTGTGGGCGCTCATGAATGAGCCGGTTCGGTTGCGGAAAACAAAACCGTGAACTCCTCCTAACACCAGTTGATCGTCTGGATACAATGCGTCGATGGTTTCAATCTGGAGGCGAAGCTGCTCGGCCACCTCTGGATAGAGGATAGGGATAATTCGTGTACCGCTCTCAGTTTTGGGAGTGGTAATGTGAAATCCGGCTTTTCCGTCAATGACCCGGTAGATTAAGTTGTGGTTGACGGAGATTGTGTTTTCGCTCAAGTTAATATCGCTTTTGGTAATGCCGGTACATTCTGCTACACGCATTCCTGTTCCAAGGAGCACAGTCATGATGGGGAGCCAATGGCTGTATGTAGGGGACTTGGCAATAAACGCAGGAAATTCTGCTGTTGCGTTTTAGTGAGTGCGATCCGCCGTTTAGGTTTTGGAGCGCTGCCATCCGTCTTGAGCTTGCGGTAAATGCCCTTGCTGGGATTTTTGCGGATGTAATCGTCGTCCACGGCCATTTCAAGCGTAGGGTGAACAATGGTGTTGATGCTCTCCAGTGAGTTGATAGCAAAGCCGTGTTTCAGCAGTTTGGTATAAAACGCGAGAATATCACTTCTGTGGATTTGTGGCAGAGGCATGTTAGCGAAAGGTTCTTCTTTCACATAGAAGTCCCACAGGTAAAGATAATTTGCTCTGGTAGAGGGCTTCAGTTTGATGTTGTTATTCATGTAGACCTTGAACATATCATTCAGGGTAAGCTTCATGGCTTCCTGAGTACGGATGCCATCATCCTTATCTTTGTTGATCTGCTTTTCTTTGACACGAAGACTTGCGAGATCGGAGTCGTAAAGATATTTCTTTTTAGTGCCTAATTTGTAGACATACATATAGCTGCCATCTGCCCGTTGTGTTTCTCCGGGCCGAAGATTTCGCCCTTTGTTGTCTTTTCTCACTTTTGCCATTACTGGTACCTCCTGATTATAAAAGTGTAGTGCGCCTTACTGGCATGGTTATTTAGCCGGAAATATCATAAAGATATTCTTTGATACGCTGGACACTCCATAGGACACGGGTGTTCATGGTAATGCGTGCATTGGCAAGATCCCCAATCTGTACTGCAGTGTGCCTTCCACAGCACAACAGTTTGCAAAGGGTATCGGTATCAACAGCCAAGCACTGCTCCGGCGGTAGGTCATTCGGTTTTCTTTTCTCCATAATCGTCCTCCTTTTTTCGATTACAATGATCCCTTACGATTTGTAGAAGAAGGTTTTCAACAAAAACAATGAAAACGGTCTTGAGGTCAGGAAGTATTGAAATAACAAAAGAACTCTAATGGGGCCATTTCCTACGCCAGAACGGTTCTGCCGTGTATTTCAGGCTGCTGCTGTGCAACACTTCGATTATGGGCGCGCTTCTGTGGTCATCGCACACTGTCCAGAATTCCTGTATAACTCCCCATAGAGGTTATGAACTTGTCAAGGTACTAAAAGAGCGTAGGGATCATCCGGTATTACCAAATGATCCGATACATCCTATAAATAGGCGGGGAAGAAAGAACTTCTGCAAAGAGGAAAGAAAATTTAAAGAAAATCCAAAATCAATATATAGAATGTTTGAATTGACAAGCACTATATATTGTGTTAGAATTGCAATGTAATTGATTTTTGTGCGTTGCCCGTCAGGGTACACAGGCTTTAGGGCTTGTGTTGCGGAGTAATGACTGCATTGCACACGCTGTTAATTTTGTACTTGTGTCAGTAGTATCACTGCGCCTTTTCAGGCCGGTATATTGCTGGCTTTTTTTATTTTACGGGATTTACCCACCATTGCGAGAATGACATCGGTTCATAGGCAACTATGGACGCCAGGCTTTATGCCGTCTGTCATTCTCGCTTTTTTATTGCCTGTAAGCCTGAAAGGGCTTTAAGGATAAATCAAAACTGAGAAAGGCAGGTCATGTACATGAATGTGAAGCAGAAAAGAAAGCAGAATGGTCGGCGGGTCAAGCCGGCACACTCCACGGACTGGAAGATGAAGAGACAGGCAGTATCTTCGCTCCGGCCCCAAAATGTTGCACCAATGGCGAGGGCAGTTATTTTGCCCCGAAGATCACGAAGGGGGATTTGATATGTCTGGCAGCAATAGTGCTGAACGAAAGCGGCATGAACCGCTGGTGCTGGTAGAAACGGCAGATCTTTCAGAAGAAGAATGGCTGGATTACCGGCGCCGTGGAATCGGCGGCAGCGATGTATCAGCAATCTTTGGCACTTCTCCATTCCGGACAGCCAGGGATCTGTACTACGACAAACTGAACATAGCGTCAGTGGAAGATGATGAGGCAACTGGGTTGCCATGGAAATGGGGCATTTGCTGGAGCCTCTGGTAGCAAAGATATTCGAGCGGAAAACCGGATATCGGGTCTACCAAATCAAAAAGATGTTCCAGCACCCACAGTATCCTTGGATGCTGGCTGATGTGGACTACTTTGTGGAACTGCCGGATGGCACCACAGCGATCCTTGAGATCAAGACCACAAACTATAATGCCAGAGATAACTGGTGGATGAATGGGAAGGAGACTGTTCCAGTCTACTATGAATCTCAGGGGCGTCATTATATGGCAGTAACGGATCTTGACCGATGTTTCTTTTGCTGCCTGTATGGTAACAACGAGGAGGAAGTTATTATCCGGGAGGTCAAGCGTGATTTCGAGTATGAGGCTGAGATGGTCTTTTGGAGCAGTATTTCTGGGGAAAACCATGTGCAGCGCCATGTGCCGCCGCCCTATACAGAAAGTGGGGCCTTGATTATTGAGAGCGCACGCAAACACTTTGGCCCGGCAGATAAAAATGCCCCGGCCGTTGCACTTGACCTGGATATGACTGCAAAACTTATGCAGTATTTGCGGCTTCTGGATGAAAAGAAAAATGCAGAGGTGTACTCCAAAGAAATCGACAAGGATATTCAGCGTCTGAAGGCGCTGTTGATTGCGGAAATGGGTACCAGCTGCACTGCAGTCTGTGAGCAGGAGGGAGTGAACTATACGGTTACCTATACCCCTGTTCGCAAGTCCGTCATCGACAAGGATAACCTGCTTCGGTTGAAACTGGAGCATCCGGATATTTACGAGCAGTTTGTTACAGTATCCGAATCCAGACGGTTCAGTGTTAGAGCCTCGATTATGGAGGCCGCTTAGTGAGGTGAAAAAGGATGAATTGTATTGGTACCTACGACGGGACGATTTTTTATAATCCTGCCAATAAGTTTTGTATCATCAGTGTAAAAACCGCAGACCAGAGTGTGCCAGCTGAGGCCAGGTCAAACAGGCGGTACAAAGACCATTTGATTCGCTTTACAGCTGTGGGGTATGAGATTCCACGGACAGATGCGGTAGAGTTGGAACTGGATGGTGAATGGGCAAAAGGCAAGTATGGTGTCCAGCTCCAGGTGGAGCAGTGGCGTGAAATTGTGCCCAGAACAAAAAACGGCGTAGAGGGCTACCTTGCCTCCGGGCTTATCAAAGGGATTGGTCCCAAAACTGCCGCAGACATTGTGGAGCGGTTCGGTGTGGACACATTGGATATTCTGGAACACCAGCCGGAGCGGCTGTTGGAGATCCGGGGCATTACGGAAAATAAATTGGAGGACATCAAAGCTTCTTATGCAGAAAACCGTATGCTCCAAGGAATTATGACCTTGCTGGCACCGTTTAAGATTACTCCCAAGACGGCATTGAAAATATATCAATATTTCGGCCCGACCAGCGTAGAGATTTTGGAAAAGAGCCCATTCGAGCTTTGCCAGATCTCCGGCTTTGGATTTCGGCGGGTAGATGCAATCGTACAAAAGAGCGGGGGCGATCTCCATGACCCCATGCGTATCAAAGGGGCTGTCTTTTGTGCGCTGGATGAGGGCAAGAGTAAACGAGGCCATCTGTACATCAGTTCTGAAGAACTGGAGAAATCAGCGCTGAAACTGCTCAATGAGAAGATACCTGTACCGGAGCTTCGCCTGCATCAGCAGGAAGTCAGGGATATGATGCAGGAAATGATCCTGAATGGAGCAATCGTTTCCGTGAAGGATAATATTTATCTTCCCAGAGTGTTTGCCCAAGAGGATGAAACGGCGCGCCGGATCGCCCAGCGTCTGGTCACCCAGATGCCAGTAGAGCATATTGCGCCGGTGCTGGAACAGGTCAAGGTTGAAATGGGACTGCGCCTGTCTGCACAGCAGGAGGCTGCGGTCTATGCAGCATTTAGGCATGGCTTGTCAGTGATTACGGGTTCTCCTGGTACTGGTAAAACAACAGTGCTGCGGACGATACTTGAGGTTTACCGGCGGCTGCACCCTGATGGCAAAATTGCTCTTATGGCGCCTACCGGTCGGGCAAGCCGCAGGATGTCGGAGAGTACCGGCTTTGAGGATGCCCGAACATTACACAGTGGTCTGGGACTGACCAGTGAAGAGGATGAGGGTAGCCGGAACAGAAAGTCAGAGCCACTGTCGGCCGATTTAATCATTGTGGATGAGTTTTCCATGGTGGATATGTGGCTTGCCGAGAAATTCTTTGAGCGCATGAAGCAAATGCCAGAATCGTACTGGTAGGCGACCCAGATCAGCTTCCCAGCGTAGGAGCCGGAAATGTGTTTCGTGAGATCATCGAGACCCAAATCGTCCCGGTAACGGTGCTGGATCAGATTTTCCGTCAGTCGAAGGACAGTCTGATTGCCTATAACGCCAAATTTATTAACGAGGGCAATACCAAACTGTTTTATGGACCGGACTTTGTTTTCGTGTCTGGTGATAGTCAGGAAGACACCGCTGAAAAGATTACAGAACGGTATTGTTTGGAGATACAGGAGAGTGGCATTGAGAATGTGCAGATTCTTTCACCTTTCCGTTCAGAAGGCGCCGCGTCGTCGGAACAGCTGAATGAGACCATTCGTGAATTGGTCAACCCATTCCGCTCTGCGGAGGAAGAAATCAAGTTTGGCCCCAGGATATTCCGGGTCAATGACCGCATCATGCAGACCAAGAACACAGAAAAGGTCTCTAATGGAGATCTGGGCTTCATCCGGTATATTAAGGACACTGACCAGGGTAAAAAAATCGGCATGGATTTTGGCGCTGGCAGAACACTGGAATACGGCGTAGATGATTTGAGCAATGTGGATCTGGCTTATGCTACTACGATCCACAAGGCTATGGGCTCTGAGTATGAGACCGTTATTATGCCGCTGCTCAAAGCGCACACCATCATGATGTACCGTAATCTGCTCTACACCGGAATCACGCGTGCCAAAAAGCGGGTGGTTCTGATTGGGCAGAAACAGGTATTGTTTATGGCAATCCATCGTAATGAGATCGGCAAGCGGAATACGCTGCTGGGTATGCGTATTCAGATGTATTTCAAAGCCTACGCAAAGAAAGCCGGTATCCCCATTCCGGCTGCGTTGGAAGAACAATTAAAGAACGCAAGTTAAAAAAGAGAGGTCAGATGCAGAAATAGCACTTGGCGTCTCCTATTTTTATGTCAGAAAGGAGTTTCCAACATGAACGAAAAAAGTAATCCGATGCCTATGATGTACAAAACAATTCCGGCAGTGGCAGAACTGAACAAGGTGCCGGGCTTTGACCCGCTCAAATTTCTGCGCCATAAGGTATCCAGAAAGACCAATGAGGAAATGCTGCAGTTGGAATTGCCTTATCAGAAACTGTGGTTCCGTCTGCGTCACCCACAGGGCCGCATGAAACTGACTACCCTGCGAATCACGGAACAGCTTGCGATTATGGAGGCCAGAGTCTATCTGGACCGCAGTGATGCAGAGCCCATCAGCAGTTACATCTCGCAGCATAGTGCAGAAGAAGGTACTGACTATGTACAGGCTGCCCAGGATGAGGCATTGAGTGCTGCGCTGTCGGATGCCGGTTTCGGTCTGCAGTTTGCCGATGTTGCTGTTGACAGTACGGGCAAGGTGTTTGGAAGCAGTATTCCGCTTTCCGGGACGGCTCCTATCCGGCAACCGATGCCAAATGCGGCGCAGAGGCCCGTAGAAGCCCCTGGAGCGGCGTTGCGGCAATCTGGCGGGGAAGTTCATGCCCGACTGGAAAGAGCGCCTCAGAGCGTCGTAGAGCGCCGTAATGCGCCTGCGCGTCCGACCTCTATCCAGAAACCTGCGGCAAAGCCGGTTCAGAATGAACAGCCCCCGGTTTCTCCGGTACAGCCCACTGTCCAGCAGATGGCTGCAGAAGAGAAGGAGAATATGGATACGCTGCCTGTCGGCAAGGTAGAGGAGAATGCTCCCAATATGGAGCTGCCGGTACCCAACCGTGAGGTTACATTGGATAGCAGTCCAAAACAGGATGATGTGTCTGAGCAGCCGGCCGCACCCGTATTCCAATCGGATGAACCGGAAGAACTGCCTGTGGCGCCTGTTGTTCAGCAGGAAGCACCTAATCAGCCCCTGGCGCCTTCTTATACGGAGAGCACTCCGGTAGAAGATATCTTGAAGGTAATGACCTTTGAAGAAGCGCAGAATGTGGTGGTGGATAGCGGTCTGAGCAAAGGAAAAACCATGGCAACAGTTGCAAGGAGCGTCCGGTGAGTCTGAAATTCTATCTCACCCCTGGTAACAAGAGTACCAACAATATCGTTCGTGCTGCGGCGCAGATCATGCTCGATGGTATGGCCGCACAGAAAGCCGGATGATAAGCAGCCCCATCTATGGGGCCAAGAAGGGAGGGAGAACAGATGGACTCATATCCAGGAGATTTTCCGTTCGGTATTATGGATGTAGTGGAACTTCTACATCTGCGAATCAGACGCCGACAGGCAAACAGTGTATATGTGGATTGCCCGTTTTGTGGTGACCGCCGCGGCAAGATGAATGTGAATTTCGTCAAAAATGTCTGGCGGTGCAATTATTGTGATGAGCATGGCGGTATGCTTGCGCTTTATGCGCGGCTAAACAATACGACTACATCCGATGCGTATTGGGAGATAGGAGAAGCCCTGTGCAACGATTTTCACAGGGAACGGCCGAACTCTGGATATGAGATGGCAGGAAACCAGCAGGCTGGTACTGGGTCCCCGGTTTCGGGGACTCAGACCGACCTTGCCGGATATGAGAGGAGGGGCGAACTAAAAACAGTGCAGCAAGCAGAACGGGCCAGCGGACAGGAAATCCATCAAACGCTTTCGCTGCTGCTCGCTATGCTGCCTCTTCAGCCTGCCCACCGCAACCATCTGCACTCCCCAAAACGGGGACTGTCGGATGAACAGATTGATAGGATCGGGTTCAAGAGCACTCCACCCCCATTCCTTTGCCGCTCCATTACCGAGCGGCTGATGAAACAGGGATGCAAGGTGGAGGGAGTGCCCGGCTTTTATCTGGATGACAGCGGGCGCTGGACCATGAACTTCTACCGAAAAAACGCAGGGATTTTGATTCCGGCTGTGGGATACGACGGTATGATACACGGCCTGCAGATCCTTTTGGATATTCCGCTCAAGCAAAAAGATGATCCGCCGGATAAGGCAGGAGCCAAATACATCTGGTTTTCGTCCTCGTCCAAAAATATGGGTGTTACATCCGGGAGTCCGGTACATTTTATAGGAGATCCATCTGCCCGGGTGGTCTATGTCATTGAAGGACTGCTGAAAGCAGACATCTCGCACTGCCTGACAAACCGGACTTTTGTGGCGATTGCCGGTGCAAACAACACCAGCCAGTTGGATACGCTGTTTGCACTGTTGGCACAGAATGGCACTGAGGAGATCATTGAGGCTCATGATATGGATAAGTACAGTAACCAAATGACCTCTAATGGGGCATCTAAGATCTATCTGATGGCCCGAAAAAATGGAATGGCATGTCGTCGGCTGACCTGGAATCCGAATTATAAAGGGTTTGATGATTGGCAGCTTGCCCTTCGGGAGAAAGAACAGAAGGAAAAGGAGGTGCAGAGAATGAATTTTAAGCAGCAATATCTGTGCGGTAAGTGTGATTTTACCTATATAGATGGCTGCGTCGAGCTTTGGCACACCAGAGCGGAGAAAGATTTGGACCTGACAGAGTATCTGGGGCTGACAAAGGAAGAGTATCAGATATTTCTTGCTCAAGGCAATCAGGCGCTGAAGGATATTCTGGACAGCCAGAGAGTTTTCCGGAGATTTTGCATTTACCAGCTTTGCCTGGGTGAGACACAGACGGTACCTTTCGCGTTCAAGCAACTGGATGCACTGCGTAAGGCTGGATATGAACAGCCGCCTGCCGCCGCCTATCAGACGGTATGGAGCGCAGAGGTCTGTTGCCCAAAGGGTCAGAATGACATGGAAGTGCTGGGGCGTCTGTTCCTGGACTACAATGAACATTTGCCGGAAGATTACAGAGGTCGTCCGTTGGCTCCATCTGATGTGGTGGAACTGGACTGCCAAGGCAAACGCACATACTTCTATGTGAATGACTGCCGGGATTTTGCACCGGTACGCTTCTCCCCATTCTTGTGTAAAAGACTTCCGGAGCCTGCTCAAAAACAGGAATGAAGGGATAGGGGTCAGATGCGTATTGCAGAAAAGAAGAAAAGTCAGATTGCAGCACTGTATGAGCAGTGTTCCGGCCTTCCGGCAGATGTCAGAAGTTGTCTGGAGAATGGCTACTTTACCGTAACGGTACCTCCGCCATGGAATATGAGCAATCAAAAGGTTGCGCAGGAGGTGCAGGACAAAATCAAGGAATGGTCAAGGCAGTATACTGGCGTGGTCTGCTACTGTTTTGACAGCTTCAGCACACTTTTATATGTGCTGTGAGCAACACACAATGGCATGGAAAGGATCATAACGGCCTGCTCCATGCCTTTTTTGCGAAAGGAGATTTTACAATGGGTGTTTTTTCAGAAATAGCAATGGAGCAGCAAAACGGTATGTTCGATTCGTCTGCAGCCTTTGAGGATGATGAAGCCTTTGAGCTGGAGGAGATGGAATCTTTGCCTGTGCCGCCTGTAGGTACAGACACTGTCCCAGTATCGGCGGCTTCGGTTTGTGCCGGTGAGACTGCTTTGGCTGATGCAGAGGAGGACCTACGGATGAAGTAGCGCCTGCTGGGGAAGAGAAGTCTGCTGAGGAGGGGAATTCGGCACAACCGCCCGCCGCAGAAGATGAAGAAAAAAAGCGTGCGGAGCATGAGGCGGCTGAAGCCCAGCGCAAAGCGGAATTTGACGCCAAACAGCAGGCGAAGAAAGCCGCAGAGCAGGAGCAGATCGCCCGTCTGGAAGCGATGAGTGATGAAGAAGTAATCGCGGCCTCTACCCAGCGGGTAAGTACTGATGTGGAAAAACTGACGCGGCGCAATATGAAGGAGTGTGTGTCCGAGCATATTCAGATGCTCTGTATGGAAGATACGGCGTTTGCCCGTCTGACAATGCATCCGAAAAAGAACATGATTCGCTGTTTCCAGTACATCAACCGGAAAGCCTGGGATTATGTACAGGATGAACTAAAAGCAAGCGGAACCCGCCCTGGTCCCGGACAGCAGGCGTATGGCTGCGATGTGCCGGATGATCTGTGCTATCAGTGGGCGGAAGATTATTTCCGTGACCCTGATGCCAAGGAAGACCATGAGGATGAGGAAAAGTTTGTTCCCAAGCCGTATGCTGGGAAGTCCTCTGCAAAGAACAAACCCAAGAAGGCGGCAGAGAAGAAAAAGACGGAACCCAAGTCGGCACCCAAGCAGGAGGAAAAAAAGCCTTCTCAGGATGGGCAGATGTCGCTGCTGGATTTTGGTATGGCAAAGGCAGGCTGAACCGGCAAAGGAGGAAAAATGCAGAATGATTGCTTATAAGGGCTTTCGCCCCGGGCTGATATGCCGTGGCTATCAGTTTGTGATGGGGCTCAATACGACTGAAAAAGCAAATTGCAGGGAAAATGGATTTCACTGCGCGGAGGACCCGCTTGACTGCCTTAGTTATTATTCCAGCCTGGAGCATTCGGAATATTATATCGTCAACGCCGGCGGCGACATCGATGAAGATGAGCATGACTCCAAAATCGCCTGTACGGAGCTGACTGTGATTAAGCGGCTAACCAAAGAGGAGTTGTTTTTACATGGTTTGGCATACATGGTAGATCATCCGCGCAGGGTGTGGAGCTCCCATGTGGCAGCCAACCGGGCAATGGCGAACTGCGGTTATGCGGTGGTACGGGGCAAAGACCCCGTTGCTACCGGAAGACTGGGAGACATCCTTGCTTTTGCGAAGGAAGCTCCGGATTCGGAAAGTATCGTACAGGTTGCAGTGGGCCGGATTGACGGCGTTACATTACTGCCTGATGTGTGGTATGGCGTAGATTTGACAAAGAGGATGGTGAATTGAGATGAAAAAAAGAGCCTGATGGCACTTCCCAATCTGACAGCGACGGATGAAATGAAGAAAATCGCGACTTCAGACCTGCCAAGAAAGGAAAAAACTGACTACGGATATGTTCGGGAAGTCTGTGAGTATTATACCTATCTGAGATGTATCAAACAGGATGGAATATTGAAGGTGGCTTTCTTTTTCCCAGAGCATCTTCGCTTGGATGGGAGTAATCCGGCCTATGAAGTGTATCTGGATAAAGAAAAGCGGCAGTTTATTACCTATAACAGCCTGATACAGAAATGGTGCGAATCCAAGTTGGACAGACTGGACTGGAAGCGGCAATACTGGTATACCAAAGCCTACTGGATCAGCGAGGAAGATGAGACATCTATACAGACATATCTGAACATTGATAAAAAAGCGGTAGAGGCCATCCTGCAGTTTCAGCGGGATGTGCGCGATGAACAGCTCGAACAGCGGCACCGGCGGGAAACTGATCCATGGGATAAAGATATGGAACAGGTGCCGGAACTTCCGAAGGACTGGAGTCGATGGGTGGATAAGGTTGCCATCCGGCAAAATTACATTTACTACCACTACAAAAAGGGCGGCGCCAAAACAGGTTATTGTACCTACTGCGAAAAGGAAGTACCGATCAAGGTACATCCACATCACAATCAAAAAGGCCGCTGTAGTTGTTGCCGCCATTCGGTGGTATTCAAAGCCTATGGACGAGCGGGGTATATGCAGACAGAAAAACATTTTGCCTACCTGATCCAGCGATGCAAAGTTGGCTTTGTAGTTCGTGAATTTCAGGCTGACCGGACATACAGAAAAGAAAGCCTTCCAAACTCCAGACTTTATTGCCAGGAAATCCGGCGCACGATTTATGACAAGGAAAGGAAGCCAAGAACCTACTATTGGGGGTTGTATAAGCAGCGCAATATGCGTTGGATTTCCGGATCCCCCTGTTCTTACAACTGGTCTGGTTCGCATAATGGACGGGTCTATGGCAAAACGCTGCCAACTCTGGAACAGAAGGAACTTCGATGCACAGGGCTGGTCAACTGGATTCGGAAGCAGAAAAGCGTTGATCCGGAAAAATATCTGGCTGTGCTCGAACGGATACCGCAAATGGAACAGATCAGCAAGGCGAGCCTGCCGAAGCTTACCAGAGAATGTTTCAGTTCCTGCGGAACGGTCAGTGAACTTATCAAAAACCGTAGTACAGGGAGCCTGATCAAAGCCTTGGGACTTGACAGCAGAAGGTTTCAGCGCCTTCGGCTCCATAATGGAGGCTGTGATCTGCTGCGGTGGCTGCAATATGAAAAGGGCACCGGCAGGGAAATCCCGGATAATGTCCTTTTGTGGATGTATCAGCAGGATATTAAGCCCAGGGATGTCCAGTTCATTGCCGACCGCATGAGCATGGTGCAGGTCTATAACTATGTGCGGCGTCAGATGCCATCTTTCCGGCGAAACAGCCATGAGGTACTGCGTACATGGGAGGATTATCTTTCCATGGCAAAGAAACTGCACATGGATGTTTATGATGAGATCGTATATCGCACCAGAAAGCTGCGGCGGCGCCATGATGATCTGGTGCTCAAATGCCAGGAGAAGGATATTGAACTGCAGGCCGAGGAGATGGAGGAGAAATTCCCCCATGTTAATGCCATCTGTCAGGAAATCAAAACGAAATATGAGTACGCCGATGCGGATTATATGGTAGTGGTGCCAAGCGGTATTCTGGATATTATTACCGAGGGGCGTGCGCTCCATCACTGTGTAGGAAGCAGCGACCGCTACTGGGATCGGATTGAGCGGCGAGAAAGCTTTGTGATGTTTCTGCGTAAAACGGATGATCCTTTCCATGCCTATTACACGCTGGAAGTGGAGCCGGATGGAACAGTGCGGCAGAAACGGACGGAATATGACCGGCAGAAGAAGGACATTGAGCAGGCAACAGAGTTCCTGCAGAAGTGGCAGCGGGTGGTTACCGCCAGGCTGACAGAAAGCGACAAGGCGCTGGCTGCAGAGAGCCGTGTCCTTCGTGAGAAGGAGTTTATCCAGTTGAAGAAGGATCGGGTCATCATCCATACCGGCCATTTGGCAGGAAAACTTTTGGTGGATGTGCTGATGGCAGATCTGATGGAGAACACGGATAGCATCCAGTCTCCGGCGCTGGCTGCTGCAGCGTGACAAATGAGAATGGCCGGGCATCCTTTGGGTGTCCGGCTATTGATGAACAAGGAAGGAGCAGAGCATGAAACAAATTGGAAATCTGGCAGTGGTTTGCGCCAGGCGACAGGATGTGCTGCTGCAGGTTGGCAGTGAAAAGGTATGTGTCCATGTGGGAGCCGGACCAGAGCGGAATACGCTTCACGCAGCGTGGGACGATGATGACGCCATTCAGCGTATTGTCCATGAATTGAATTTTGGCAGGTATGCAGCCGGCAGAAATGGGCTGCATACCGCACAGCAGGATTGCCCTGTGGGGCGGGGAAAGGAGAAAAGCGCATGATCAAAAACCTGAATCAGCTGCGCAGGACACTTCGGGAAGGGACGCAGTTGGAGATATTGGATCACTGCCGGCCGGAATGTATTGGACAGATACGGAACATTACGCTGGTAAACACGCAGGGCTTTTATAGTACCGTAGCGAATCAGCCAGATGCGTCTGCCAACAGAGGGAACGGCGGCCGCGGCCCAATCCTTTGGTGGGGCAGAGCCGCCCACTGGCAGTTTACAGACGGTGTTTGCAGTGTTTTCGACAGTGAACAGAAGCATACGGAAGAAGAACTGGTTATGTCCTTCCGGGTACTTGAAAAGGAGGCAGCATAATGGAACGGAATATTTTTGAAAAGCAGAGAGAATTGAATGACCGGCTCAACCGTTATCGGGATGAGTATTATAACCGCAATGCGCCCAGTGTGTCAGATGAGGTCTATGACAGACTCTTTGACGAGTTGAAAGAGCTGGAACAGGAAACGGGAATCCAAATGGCAAATTCGCCAACCCAGACAGTAGGCTATCCTGCGGTAAGCAGACTGGAGAAAACCAGACATGAGATCCCGCTGTTGTCTTTGGATAAGACTAAGAGCAGTATGGTTCTTCTGAATTTCATGGGTGAGCAGCAGGTGATGCTGATGCTCAAACTGGATGGCCTGACTGTAAAGCTGACCTATGAGAATGGAGAACTTCTGGAGGCGGCTACCCGTGGCGATGGTGACGAAGGGGAGATCATTACCCATAACACCCGAGCCATCAGCGGTATTCCTTCCCACATTACCTACAAAGAGAGACTGGTTGTGACGGGTGAGGGCTTTATCAGACCCAGTGATTTTGAGGAACTGAAGACCAGCCTGCAGGACAGCAGCGGTAAGCCCTATAAAAACGGCCGCAATCTGGCTGCTGGTTCCATCCGTCTGATGGATGCCAAGACATGCCAGGAGCGTCGGCTGGTTTTCATGCCGTTTGGTGTGCTGGAGGGCTTTCCGCACCTGACCCGGAAATCAGATAAGCTGCGGGAATTGCGTGCGCTGGGGTTCCAGCCCTGCAAGTATCTGGTCACAAAGCAGAAACTGACATTGGAAAATGTGGAAGCCGGTATTTATCAGCTGAGGCAATATGCCACTGACAAAGATATCCCCATTGACGGTATCGTGGTTTCGTTTAACGACATCGCCTATGCCCAGAGCTGCGGCCACACCGGACATCACTATAAGGACGGTCTGGCCTATAAATTTGAAGATGACCTGCATGAGAGCCTGCTGCAGTACATTGAATGGACACCGGGCAGAACTGGAGAGATTGCTCCGGTAGCTGTGTTTACACCGGTGGAAATCGATGGCTGCGAGGTCAGCCGGGCCAGTCTGCACAACTTGTCCTTTATTGAGGATCTGGAACTGATGGCTGGAAACCGGATTCTGGTAAGCAAGCGAAATATGATCATCCCTCATGTGGAGGAAAATTTGGACAGAGGCGGTTTCTCTATGGCGGATACGATTCCCCATGTTTGCCCCTGCTGCGGACAGCCTACCCGCATCCATGAATCAAGCGGAAAGGGCGAAAAGAGCGAGGATCGCATCATCAAGACGCTGTACTGCGATAATCCTGACTGTGAAACACGCCGGCTGAAGAAGTTCGTTCATTTTGTCAGCCAGAAGGCGATGGACATTGAAGGGCTGTCGGAGGCTACACTGGAAAAATTCATTGGTCAGGGATTTATCCATAGTTATCTGGACATTTACCGTCTGGACCGCTACCGGGCTGAAATCGTCCGCATGGATGGGTTTGGTGAAAAGTCCTGGCAGCGCCTTTGGGACGCTATCCAGCAGAGCCGGAATACCACCTTTGAACGGTATCTGATTTCTATGGACATCCCTATGATCGGCAACACTGCCAGCAAGGTATTGGGTCGTGTGTTCCACTATGATTTGGATGAGTTTCGGGATGCGGTCTATGGAGGCTATGATTTTCGGCAGCTTCCGGATTTCGGGGAGACATTGCATAACAATATCCACGACTGGTTCTGTGTAGAAGATAATTTCTGTATTTGGGAGGAGTTACAGACTATGATGAATATTCAAAAGCCTGCTGTGGCAGAACACAGCGAAGACAGGGTGCAGGATAATCCCTTTGTAGGAAAGACTATCGTAGTTACCGGCAAGGTGGAACCCTACACCCGGGACGGAATCAATGACCTGATCGAATCACTGGGCGCCCATGCCGGCAGCTCGGTGTCCAAGAAGACGGATTATCTGGTCTGCGGCGAAAATGCCGGCAGCAAGTTATCCAAGGCCAGGGATTTGGGCGTTACAGTGCTGTCGCCTGCGGAGTTTTTCAGTATGGCTGGTGCTGAGTAAGATAATATAGCATACCATCGGTGTGCTGTCAGTTAATCAATGGGGAGAGAGCCGAAACAGGGCTCTCTCCCCATATCTTTTATGGAAGATTTCAAGTAGGAGGGATTTTAATGCATATCGACAGGATACCGGTTTACCGGGTATATCAGAGGGCTATTGATTTGGAGCTTTACCATTCCTTTGCCGAATTGGTAGTACAGACTTCTCAGGACGATACGGCGAGAAGGACTTACCGACAAACAAGGGCGATGCAGATATGGCAGGTGGAAACGGATGTGTCCGGCTATTTTGAACCATACCATTTGCGTTACCCTGGCGAGGTGTTGGAGCGGTTTGAGGAAAAACTGGGCGATGATGTCCAGGTGTTCCGCGCTCTGGCCCTGGCGCTGGGAAATACCTGTGCGATCCAGTCTGACAATATGTTTGTGGGTAACCAGCGTGGAGCATTCCTCCAGAAATTGCGACGGTCTGCCGGAGAAGATGTGTACCTGCAGGGCGCTCTGTATCTTTTGGAAACAGATGCGGCACAGCGCCATGCCCTGTTGGAGAAACTGGCAGAAAGAGAGTATATGAGAACGGAAGAAGCCCTGTTTGTACTGTCGCTATTTGATGATACGGAACGCGGCTATGAGGCGATGCATACCCAGCTGAGCCGCCTGTTTACACAAAATCGAACACTTTCTCTGGTATATGATTTTGGTGTGCTGGAATGGTTCATCCGGTTCTATGCAGAGCAGGCAAAGAAATACCGCGGGAAAGCCGACCTGGTGCTGCGCACGCTGATGAAACTGCCGTATATGAATGTGAAGCCCGACAGCCGCGAATTTTCGGTTTTGACTAAAGCAGGGTATCGCTGCGATGAAATCATTTTGGCAAACTCTCTCGCTGTATGGGCGGACAGGCTGCCGGATCGGTTGAGTTCCAAGAGCATCACTGCCGAGAAAATCGCAGCGGCGTGTGGGCGGATGCTTCTGAATGCTCCAAAGGATCTTTCGGAAGAATTTTATGAGTATCTTGGCTGGCTGTTTCGGTTCTATGACAGCTTTACGGTCAAGTACGAAGGATTTCAGGGACTCTGGGAAGCGGTTCAATATGGTTTGAACCCCACAGCGCCGAAAACACTGTTATGGATGAATCAAACGATACAGAAAGATTTTCCGTACCGATTTGATGTGTTTGATCCTCAGTACGATGATCTCGCGAAGGAACTGGAGCGGGATAACTATATGGAGTTGTTTACCTTGCAAATGCTGCATTCCAGGCAGGCGATCCCTTTGAAACAGTGGCTTTCCAGATACCAAGAACTAACCGGAGCCGATTATGGAGAATATTTCAGAAGTTGCCATAAGAACAGTGGGCGGGCGTTTGCCTTTCTGGTGGAAAGGAAAGAAATCGATTTATGGGAGTTTTTTGAGCAGCACAGGGATGGTGGCGAATACGCGCCACAACTGAAACTGCTGCGGGAGTATGCCCTAAGAATTTCGAGCTGGAGATGTTTCCGGTTTGTAGAGAGGTTGCTGGCTGAGTATACTTTTCCCCATCTTCAAACGATTTTTGGTGAGCGGTTTTACTTTCACGAATGCTTTGTCAGAAGTGAGGGGTATTACAGCAGAAGAGAATATAAAACATACATCAGCCGGCCATTCCTAACTGCAGAGCAGCAGCGACAGCTTTATGACTGGGTGGAGCTTTCATTTTTCCAAACTGAGCCGGAAAAATATGAGGACTCGTTTTAAGTGCCTTAAAAGCACCGGAGATCCAACGCCTTTATGATAAAAAAGCGCTGGCAGCGGTGTTGCGGCAGTTTTTTCTCCACAGCGAGTATAACGGCTATGAAATCAACCGGCTGAAGGAAACATTCTATTCCAAGGAAGAGTTGGAGGATGAGCGCAGAGTCGAAGCTGAGAGAAAGGAGCAGGAAAAACGACTGGAGCAGGAAAAACGAACCATACAGAAACGGGAAAAGCTGCAGCAGCTTTATAACGGCAGCGCCGAATCTCTGGTTAAATTCATTGGGGGATATTATCATCAGGACGAGAAGAACGAGGTGCTGAATATGGCGTTTGACAAGCTGGTGGAATGGCCTGTCGGTTGTGTACGGACGATGGAAGCCAAAGGCGCACATGCCTTTTTTGAACTGTGTGGTGAACTGGTAAAGTCTGAACCCCGGCCAAGGCATGAGATTTTGAATATGGTACTGACACTGATCGGAGGTGAAGCAGCATGAGAAATACATTAAAACATCTGACCCTATTGACCAGAATGAAAGATGACGGATTGCTCCCGGCGCTTACAGGCAGCTTTTCAGAGGATGCCATAGCGCAGGCATGTGGACAGGTGGAGACACTTCAATTACAGGAACGGCTGCACATCCGAAAGACAAAGCGGATACAGGAAGAACTGGTTCGGGTGCCGAACTTTGCAGCACTCTATGGTGCGTTGTGCAGGCAGGAGATTGGTGATGAAGAAATTGCTTCGGTCTTAGAGTCGGCAGACGGGTATGGAGAGAGACTGACAGCGTATCCCCAAGAGCAGGTGCTGGCAGTCATGGAATTGGAACTGTTGCCTTCCCTGCGGTTTGAATACCTGAAATACTATTTTCCCTTTGTGATGTATGAAGAAGAGGAGCAGGTCATATTGGATAACCTGCAGACTTTTCCCATTGCGGAGTGGAAGGGACTTTCCATGCTGACGGAGCACCAGCGGGATATGATGCGGCAGCCGTTTCTTGGTTCGTATCTGTTTTGCTGGCATCAAAATGAGCGGAAAGCTCTGGAACTGTTGGAACAGAATCGTCCGCTCCAGAGAGTCTGCATCTTGCTTTATCGGCAAGGTGTGCGGCTGTTTCTGTCAGTAGAGCGCCTGAAAGATCTCCGGTGGATGAAAATGACCGATGTGGGAAAATTCCGCCGGCTGTTGGCTGTATTTGAATATGATGCAGAGGATTTGTCTGCTTTTTTTGACCTCTGGCTGGACAACCATGCCGGACAATACGACCTCAACTGGTTTATCTCCCAGCCACATCCTTTAAGCAAGGAACGAAGGAAAGAAATTTTATGCAACCAACTGAGTTATTTGAATGCTCTGTATGCCGGCAGGCTCCATTTGGATTTTAATGCAATCCGACAATTCCAGTTTTCAATTCTCATTTATGCAGTGGAGCATAGAAAAAAGCATTTTCTGGATTTGGTGGATCAGAACAGTGAAGTGTTCCTGTCCTTGGGGAGATACTCACTTTTGTTTGAGCCAGGCTTTTGTGAGCATTGCAACATCAATTCTCTGACGCTGAAGAATTTGAAAGCCAGCGATTCTGTGAACCGCAATGACAGCTTTTTTACGCTTCTGGAAGAAGGGCAGCAGTACACCTCGAGGAAATGTATCAGCTCTGGCATCAGAAAGAGGTTTACGTTCGGCTATACACCATGCTGACACCTCTTCCTGTGGATCAGCGTTTGCTGACACTTCGGCAGCTGATAAAGCGGGAGCTGGTCAGCCAGTATACAGGAGATACAGAGCTGGAGCAGCTTGGAAAATGTCTGTTGGAAAGGCCATTTAGCGAATGGTACCGGAGTTCATTTGGACATATCCGTGGACTGACCCGGAGGACTGCCATGGAACTGTTACAACACTATACGAAGCTGCAGACATTCATACCGGCTTTCACTGCGGAGCCGGATGCGGTATTTGCCCTCAACAATATGACGGCTCTTTTGGAAAGGACGGATTGGAAGCAGGTACGCAAAGATATTCTGACAACAGATGCAGACTGGCTGGAACTAAAAGACAAGCTGGTCTTCTCGGATGATTTTGTGGAGCAGAACAGGGAGACTGTCACGGAGTTTTTACTGCGGGGTGGCGCGGCTATGGTACGCGCTCTCTATGGGGAACTGGACGGGCAGGAGTTGGCTGTTGAAGCGCTGCGACGGATCGTACAGGCTGAATTGATGGGCCAGTTCTATAAACTCAAATATTTTGCCGGTGACCTGCAGCGTGAGATCCGCTACCCTGTCAGCGAGATGCAGGAGAGCCTCTGGAAGAAAAATCTTTCTTTGGCCCGAGGTGCATTTCTGGCAGAAGAGGTGGATGATTTTTACCACACTCTGCGGCTTGGGGAGCTTCCTCATGGTACCTGCCTGTCTTACCGTACTGGAAGCCAGAGAGAGTGCCTGTTAGCCGCCTTTGACTCTAACAAGAAGATTATTCTTGTGAAAAAGGATGAAACAGTGGTGGCTCGCGCCTGCCTCCGTCTGACAAAAGGTGCATTTCAAAAACCACCTGCCATCGATTTTTCTTTTGCTGATTTGTCGCAGGAGAACACGGCTACCGGAAAGTCTGCCGCAGGTGAGAAGGCTGTGTTATTCCTGGAGAGTGTTTATACTTCCAGACTCAATGATATTGAAAAAGAGGAAGTAATGAAACTGGCAGTTTCCCTGACAACACAGAAAGCGGCAGAGTTGGGTGTTGTGGCGGTACTTGCAAGAAAGTATCTTGGTTGCTATGAACGGGATGAGTATGTGCTTGCACCGTTCTATGTGTACATCTCAAAATCCAAAAACGGATGGCAGTATCTGGACTCTCTGGGCGGAGCGGCATATACCTCAGCAAAAGAGGAGTATGTAGAGCATCCATTCCTGGTCACACAGACTGCCATGCATCATACAGGGGCAAATAACAGAAACGAGGTGGATTATGAATAATAGGACAATGGCAACGGTTTATGTGGATCGGGATAGTATTTCCCTCAAGACCCGCTCCAGAAATGGCTGTTCGCCGCAGCAATTTATTATTTTGAAAAAGGAACTGCAGCGGCTGGAGGAGAAGAAGTATTTGATCGCCAAAGATATTCATTCCTATGCAGAACTGCGGCTGTGTGATGCCGTAGACGGTGTCAAAGTGCTGGAGTTTTCCTTCACATGGCTGAAGGATGCTGGCAGAGACAGCGTTTCCGGCTATACCGAACGGATCAGGCTGCCCTATGAGCCGTTTCGCGCATATGCGGCAGGTGAGGAAGAAACCGTTGATGGAACACGGTGGCGGCTGCTGTCCATTCCGGAACAGAACCGGCCAAAGCTAGAGTTTCACAGCCGGAAAAATCTCAAGGCCGTAGTGGAAAATCCTATCCTTCGGCACAAACTGGGGAAGTTTCTGGACCAGCACTTTAACTGGTACAACTATGAGCGCATCGTCCTGACGGATGATTACCTGCCTTACAGCTTCTTTTTGAGGGCTACATGGTACAGGGCGCAAAGACTTGCGGTGGAGTAATCCTGCATGGCGAAGAGAACATCCAAACGGCGAAATACGGGATACATACATAAAAATCTATAGGAAGATTTTATACATAGTCAACACCGCCGCAATCGTATAGTTTGCGGCGGTGTTCTTGTTGTCCAACATGACATTGAAATTCATATTTTTATTCTTGTGCTGAAAAGTAGGCTATCCTATAATTAAAAAGAAAAATATCGGATTGGGACATTTCTGCAACATTTGATGTTTAGAATATCAGTATGATCGGAAAATTGGGAAAGGAAGTGAAGGCTTTGAAGAAGATTTTAATTGTAGAGGACGATCAGCTTTTGAATCGGACCCTGGCATATAATCTGACCTCTGACGGATATGAGGTCATTTCGGTTTTTAATTTTGACAGCGCGGTAAGAAAGCTGCGGGAAAATGAGTTTGATGTGGCGCTATTGGACATTAACCTGCCCGATGGCAGCGGACTGGATCTGTGTGAAGAAATCCGGAATCGCGGTCAGCATACCTATATCATCTTTATCACCGCCAACGACAAGGAGAGCGATATGCTCAAGGGATATGAAGTCGGCGGCGCGGATTATGTGACCAAGCCCTTTTCTGTGACAGTGCTTTGTAAAAAAGTAGCGGCGGTTTTTGCGAATCTGGAACTGCGGACACCTCGGCATGATCTGTTTGACGATGGCTTTCTGAAAATCGACTTCTCTGAACAAAGTGCGTCCCTTGCCGGAGAATCCCTGGACTTTACACCGAAGGAATACCGCACCCTGTTCCTGTTCGTAAAGAATCCCCGGATTATTCTGACCAAGCGGCAGATTTTAGAGAAGCTGTGGGATATTGATGGAGACTTTGTGGATGAGCATACTCTAACGACGATCATCAGCCGTATCCGCAAAAAAATCGAAACAGAGGAGAGGAAATATATTAAGACAGCTTATGGAATGGGCTATCAGTGGATCGGCGGTGAGCCTCGATGAAGCTGCAAAATTTATCCGTCAGGGCATTTTTGAGAAAAATTGTGGCGGGGACTCTGCTCACTGCCGCTTTGCTGCTGTTGATTTTTTTCCTGTTGACGAAAGATGTGCGTGTTGTCATCTGCGGCATTATTTTGATAGCTGCATTTTACATTTGGGGCATGGTTTTTCTGCACTATTTTCAAAAGAAACTTTCTCTGTTCACCGATGGTTTGTGCCAGACATTGGATCACATGATGGACAGTACAGACCGGCCCCAGGTAGACTATGAAGCGGAAACACTGCTGTCTCGGATTAGCCATCGTCTGGAACGGCTCTATAATGTGATGCAGAAAACCAGACATACGGCAGAGGGAGAAAAGGAAGAACTGCAATCCCTGGTATCAGATATTTCCCACCAGACCAAAACCCCCATCGCAAATTTGAAGCTGATCAACGATACCATGCTGACACGGCCATTGACAGAAGAAAAGCGCAAGGAGTTTTTGCAGGCCACAGGCACGCAGCTGGATAAATTGGATTTTCTCATTCAGGGAATGGTGAAAACCTCCCGTTTGGAAACGGGTGTCATTACGCTGGAGAAACAGGATGCTGTGATCGGGGATACGCTGGTGAGCGCCATCAATGGTGTTTTGGCTCCGATGGAACAAAAAGAGATCAGTCTGTCGGTGGACTGCCCATCTGATTTGACAATATCCCATGACAGCCGCTGGACTTCCGAAGCATTGTTTAACATTCTGGATAATGCGGTAAAGTACACCTCTGCTGGTGGCAGCATTCAGGTGAGGGTACGGGATTGGGAGATGTATTTGAGGATAGATGTGACGGATACAGGCAGAGGCATCCCGGAGCATTCTCAGGGCACGATCTTCAAACGCTTCTATCGGGATGAAGCGGTGCATGATATAGATGGGGTCGGAATCGGCTTATACCTTGCCCGTGAGATCATTACCATGCAGGGGGGCTATATTACCGTCGAGTCTAAAGTTGGGGAAGGATCAACTTTTTCCGTGTTCCTGCCCATAAAATAATTCTGAGGCAGTCTGTTTTGGCAGGCTGCCTTTTTGAAAAATTTTTAGAGGACAATGGATTTTAGGACAATTCTGCAACATTTGGGATTTATGCTGACAGCAACATCATGAATTTGGAGGTGGCCTTATGGAAATCACAAAGACATTACTCATCAATGCAGCTTGCTTGCTGATCCCGCCGGTTGTTGTTGTGCTGCTGCTCCGGCACTTCTTTCCAAGAAAAATCAGTCTTTAGAAGTAACAGAGAAGTTCCTGGACTCCATTCAGGGGGATTACCGTTTTGATGTGACGGTATCATCTGCACTTTCTGAAATGCCGGAGATTGGGCGTAATATAGCCTTTTATACATTGCCCATTCTGGTGCCGATGGATCAATACTATGAGATTATCCAGAATTTCGGAGAAGATCGTGCAGTTTACAATTACAGGACTTACATGAATCTTCTCGTGGAAGATGGGCTGGATGCCGAAGTACAGGCGCAGGCAGAGCAGATCTGTGGTACTTATCTGGGGACGAGTGATTTCTATACCTCCAGCAAGACACAGCGCGCTTTGGACAGAGAGCGGCTGACCGATGCGACCATGCTGATCGTTTACAGTTTGACTGCACTATTTGGTATCATTGGAATCTCATCAGCAGCAGTGGCGATTCTGAACAGCCTGTATCAGAGAAGAAAGGAATTTGCCATGCTGCGTTCTGTGGGGCTGGATAGAAAAGGTCTTGACCGTTTGCTCCATATAGAAGGGATCTTCCTTGGAGGAAAGCCTTTGGTCATTGGATTACCAATCCTGTTTTTGAACGCCACAGTTCTGATGTGGATGCAGGATGTGACTTTTATGGAGTTCATTCAGGTATTCCCGTTATTAGGGCTGGCAGCCTATATTGTCCTGGTGCTAATGGTCATCAGTGGGATTTACAGGGCGGCTTCCAGAAGAATCCGCAGGGATATTATTGTAGAAGTCTTAAAGGATGAAAATGTGTGAGTCTTACTGCAAAATGAATTGTCCTAAAATTGAAGCAATTCATTATGGATTTTCATACTATTTAGGACAATTCTGCAACATTTGCCCTTTACCCTATACGCAACAAATTAAAGCACACTTATAACAGGAGAAAACACCATGAAAAAAATCAATTTTTGCAAAGCAACAACAATCATTTTAATAATCAATGTTATTTTATCTATTGTTTTATTTTTCGTTGTTCCTGATAATATAGCAATTCAATGGGCAGGTACATCCCCCAGAAATGCAGTAGATTCTTACTATATATTTTTAGTACCGGTATTGTCAGTGCTTTTTGCTTTTGCTGGAAAACCTATTTTTACAAGGTTCCTGTTTAGATTGTGGAATAGAACTAACGAGTATTTAGTGGCATACCTAAATTTGTGTCTGCAAGTTGTATTTCTTACTTGTGAAATCTATATCGGGTTATATAACTTATGTAATTTTAATGTTGCCATTAGTATAATTCTCATTGTGGAATTTATGATAAATGCGGTGATTGGATTGAAATTATTTCACAATCAATCTATCTAAAAAATCGTGTAGTATGTTTCGGTGGACAGTTATTTCTGGATGCCCGCTGTAAATTTTTTTGAAATGTCCGAGAGTTGTAACATTTCTCGGACATTTGGGTTTTATAATGATCTTATCAACAAAAGCAAGCGTATACATGAAGCAATGCAATAAAAAAGTTGCTTGTTCAATAAGAATATGAATTGTCCTAAAATTGAAGCAATTCATTATGGATTTTCATACCCTTTAGGACAATTCTGCAACATTTGCCCTTTACCCTATACTCAACAAATTAAGAAAGGCAGGTAACTGTTATGAAAATTTTGCAGACAACTGATCTTAAAAAATACTACGGCACAGAGCCGAACATTACCCGCGCCCTGGATGGCGTGAACTTTTCTGTGGAGGAGGGCGAATTTGTGGCGGTGGTCGGCACTTCCGGCTCCGGTAAGTCCACCCTGCTTCACATGATGGGCGGTCTGGACACACCCACCTCCGGCAGCGTGATGGTGCGGGATAAGGAGCTGGCGAAGATGAACGACGAGCAGCTTACCATATTCCGTCGCCGCAATATCGGCTTTATTTTCCAGAACTACAATCTGGTGCCAATCCTAAATGTGTATGAAAACATCGTCCTGCCGGTGGAGCTGGATGGGGATACGGTGGATCAGAAATTCATGGCGGATGTGGTGTCCATGCTGGGACTGGAGGATAAGCTGAAGAATATGCCAAACAACCTCTCCGGCGGCCAGCAGCAGCGTGTAGCCATCGCCCGCGCTCTGGTGTCAAAGCCCGCTATCGTCCTTGCCGACGAACCCACCGGAAACCTGGACAGCAGGACCAGCGCCGATGTGCTGGGGCTTTTGCAGAGAACAAGCCGTGAATTTAACCAGACGCTGGTGATGATTACACATAATGATGCCATTGCCCAGCTTGCAGACCGTATTGTACGGATCGAGGATGGCAAAATCGTTGGATAAAGGAGGTGGCAGACATGACATTGCCTTTTGAAAATGACACAGGGCCGGTTATTAAAAGACTGGCGGCAAGGAGTATTCAGACAGACAAGCGGCGCAACCTGTTTGTGATTGTAACAATCGCTTTGGCGGCTGCTTTGATGGCGGCGATTTTCTGCGCAGGAGCGGGAAATGACAGAAAACTGGAGGCGGATCTCCGGGGACAGTATCAGGCGGTTGTGGTGAATTGTGACCGTGATACGATTGAAAAACTGAAAGACTGCCCGGAAGTGGAACGCTGGGGCCTTTCCCAGAATTACGGTTCCGCCCGCTATGGTGACAGCGTTCTGACTGTGGAGTATGCGGATGCCAACTGGATGGAATTGGGGAAGAAACCTTCCTTTACCGGGACGCTTCCGCAGGCTGCCAATGAAATTCTGGTAGAACGGGCATTTCTTGATTATTTTGAAATCCCCGCAGAAGTCGGGCAGACCATAGAAGTGAATCTTGGAAACGGAAAGCAGACCTATACCGTCAGCGGTATCATGGATGTGGAGAATAACTCCCGTATGTTCCAGCTTTATGTATCTGAAGCATTTGTGGAGGAGATGGCACAGGGAGAGCCGCTGTTTGAATTTCGGCTTCGTTATACCGGTGCTGATGGTATGGAGCTGGAGCAGCTCAAGGCGGGTATTGCAGCATTCCTTTCCGCCAACGATGTGGAGGAGGATCAGATTTTTTACAGCTCCAACTATTTCGATATGCAAGGGTTTAAGACCGGTGTGATGAAATATTACATTCCGGTGGCAATCCTTTTGCTGGTTGCCTGTGCCGTGGTCATTTACAGTATCTTTTTCATTTCCGTAAAGGGCAAAATGCGGGAATATGGACGCCTGAAAGTGATCGGCACAACACCAAAACAGATCCGGCGGATCGTGCGGCGGGAGGGATTGCTGTTATCTCTTTGCGGTATCCCGCTGGGGCTTTTGGTTGGAGGGGCTATCGGGTTTGCCATTTTCCCGGCACATTGGAGCTGGGTGGGCAATCTGCCCTATCTGGCTGCGACCGCAGCAGCCTGCGCCCTGACGGTATTTCTGTCCATTCATGCGCCTGTCCGCATGGCGGCGAGGGTATCCCCTATCGAAGCGGTCCGCTCCAGTGGTTATGAAACGGCAACAGACCGGAAGGATCAGAAAAACCACCGCATTACGCCGTTCTCCATGGCACAGATGAACTTTAGGCGGAGCAGGAAAAAGACGGTCATCACTCTGGTATCTCTGGGATTGACAGGGGTGTTTCTGGTAACAGCCGCTACGGTACTCAACTCCATCAGCCCCGAAAAGATGGCGATAGAAGCCATGGGAGATCACTGTAACTATGAGGTCAGCTGGATGGATTCGGGAGGAGCGGAAGGATTGCCTGCCATCGCGCGGGAAAATCCACTGACAGAAGAACTTCGTCAGGAGCTTCTTGCCATAGATGGTGTGGAATCTATCACCAGCCATGAAGTGACATCCGCAACGGTGAAATTCCCCCAGGAAAGTGTTGCATTAAAGTTCCCTGTATTTGACAGAGAGCAGATGGAACAATGGCTGCCGGAGGAAAATCTGGAACAGGGCAGCGCAGATTATGAGGAGCTTGCTGCAAACAACGGTGTGGTCGTGACCGATTCGGAAGACCATCTTTTGAGTATGTTTTATGGCTATACGCCTGCTGTCGGGGATGTGCTGACCTTTGAATCCATGGACGGTAAGAGCATAGAAGTAACGGTCATGGGGATTGCGAAGCCGTCAGTGACATCAGGCACCGGCGCATGGGGTCTGTTTACCCTTACAGAAGAACTGGCCGATCAGCTCTACCCGGACATTGAGAACAGAGAGGCTGTTTGGAATGTCCACACATCAGAGGACTCGGATGCGCTCAGGGCGTCTATTTTCAGTCTGCTGGAAAATCCGGTGCTGACGGTCTTTTCCAGAGCAGACCATGCGGCATCCCTGGAATCGCAGCTAAAGATGATGACCCGCGGTGTTTATCTGCTGCTGGCATTCCTGTTTGTGTTCTCCATGGTAAATCTGGTCAACACCCTGATGACCAATCTGCTGGCAAGGCAGCAGGAGCTTGGAATTTTGCAGTCTGTGGGAATGACCGGAAAGCAGGTTTCCCGTATGCTGATCGCAGAATGCCTGTGGTACGCAGGGGTTACGGTATTTTTGTCAGTTGGCATTGGCGGAATCCTGGGCTGGATTTTTGACTATGTGATCAGCAACTTTAATATTTTTGGGGAACTGTCCTATCAATTCCCTTTGATGGAAACGGTTGTTTTTGTTCTGGCACTTTTGGTCGTGACCGGAATCTTCTCTGTGGTTGCTGTCCGTTACTCTAAACGGCTTTCCCTTGTAGAGCGGATTAAGACCATGGACTAACCAGAGGCGGCGGCTTCCGATGTGAAGCCGCCGCTTTGCTGACAGCAGAAATATAAGACTTAAAGGAGATGATCAAAATGACAGTACCATTTGAGAATGATACAGGAAATATTGTCAGGAAACTGGCAAGAAAAAGTTTGAAAAGTGAGAAGCGCCGGAATCTTATGGTGGTGATCGCCGTTGCGCTGGCATCCTGCCTGATCTGTTTTTCGATTGTGATGGCTTTGTCTACCCGGCAGATAGAGAAAAATCATGTGGAGGATACCTATGAGGCAGTCTATACCAGGATTACTGAAGAAGATGTGTCTACCCTGAAGGGGCTGGATGACTTCTCAAGGGTAGGAGAGTATTATATGCTGGCTGTGGAACCTGCGGAGCAGGGGATATAACGCTCCTACATTTATTGTGATGAGGAAACCATGTATATTGCCCGTGACCAGATGAAGCTTTTGGAAGGCCGCCTGCCCCAAAAGGAGGATGAAGTGGTAGTAAGCCGTTATTTCCTTTCCGAATATGGTGCAGACGCCGGGATTGGCGAAAAGGTTATGCTAAGCAGCGAGAGCTTTCACGGAGAATACACGGTGACTGGTATTCTGGAAGGCTATAAGGAAAAAGAGGTAAATGGCTGTTCTATCCTTCTTTCCAAAGAAGATCTGAAAGGATGGAGTGGCTATGACCCCGCTGATTATCGAGCCTATGTGCATTTTCAGAATGAGCAGCAAATGGATGAAACAGAGCTGACTGCCCGCAGCCGGGAGATTGCCAGGGAATATCAGCTGGAAATGCCGATCATGAACCTCAGCTATATGAAGTTCTATAAGCAGCCTGTGAATGTCAGTATGCTGGCGCTGGTTGCCGGAATTGCAGTTCTGGTTATCATCGGAGGGTATGTTGTGATACAAAGTATCTTCCGAATTTCTATCAATGACAAAATCCAAAGCTATGGACAACTGCGAACCATCGGTACAACGCCAAAACAGATCCGCCATATTGTCAAAAAAGAAGGCCGTTTCTTAGGATGGGCTGGCATTGGTATCGGTATTTTGCTGGGATGTGCAGCCGGGTTTGCGCTGTTTCCCCGTGGGTTTAATCTGCTATTTTATGCAGCCGCGATTGTTTTGACTGCACTGCTTGGCTGGTTTATGGTATCCATTGCGATCCGTAGACCGGTAAAGATTGCCGCCGGTATCTCCCCGATTGAAGCAGTCCGCTTTACCGGCAATCAGAGCGGAAAGTCCCACGCGCATAAGAAGAATATGCGGTTAAATCCCCTCTCCATGGGAATTGCAAATTTCAGGCGTGACCGCAAAAAGACGATCAGCATCGTGGCTTCCCTGAGTCTGGGCGGGGTGATTCTTTTGGTGACAGCCTCTATTCTTCTGGTTCGTTCGCCGGAGCGGATCGCAAGGCAGTTTTTCCCGGATGGGGATTATAAAATCTATATGAACTCTGAAAAAACAGAATATGAGGTAATGTCGGAGGGAAATCCTTTGAATGAAGCGCTTCGGCAGGAGGTGCTGGCCGTGGATGGCGTAACAGATGTGATAGAAAATCGTCAGGCGGTTCATGTGCGGTTTGAAAATGAGGAAAGTTCTTCCGGCGGAATGTGTGATCTGTTGAGTGACCGAAACAGGGATCAAATGGAAGCGGCGCTTGTGTCCGGAACTTTACCTCAAAATTCCCATAGTATTGCACTTGATATGGATTATGCAGAAGATATGATCGGTGTAGATGTGGGGTCAGTTATCAAACTTACCATAGGGGATCAAGAGATTCCTGTCACTGTTTCCGGTCTGCTCATAAACGATGGGCTTAAAAATGGTCATGGTCCTCTGGCATTGGACAGCACCTGCATGGTTGCAACCAAAGAGCTATTTCAGGAAGCAATGCCAAAGATCAACTGTTTTGATTATTCTTGGAGCATTGTCAGCGATCCCAAAAAGGCGGAGCAGATTGAAAACAGTCTGAGTGCGATCATTTCTTCCAATCCGGATCTTGACTTGGATACCATTGGGATACATAAGGATTATGAGGAAATGGAAAACCGGGTCGTTTTTGGAGGGTTTCAGGCGCTGTCCTGGCTGGTATTCCTCTTTGGCGTGGTCAATCTCATCAACACAACCCTCTCCAATCAGATGTCCAGAAAGAGGGAAAACAGCGTCTTTCGTGCCATCGGTCTGACCAGAAAACAGCTCTGTCAAATGACCATCTATGAGGGAATTTGCTATGCGTTTTCTGCTGCGTTGGCAACCCTGGCAGTCGGCCTCCCGATTGCAATAATAGCTGCCCGAAAATTCAGCGAAATGACTTTTCATGTAGCAATGCCCTATTCCTTCCCCTTCCTGCAAATGGGGCTGTTCGTTCTGGTGCTGTTTGGCCTGGAGGTGATTCTGTCCTTCTGGACGATGCGCAGGCAGAAAAATCAATCGCTGGTGGAAGAAATGCGAGCGATGGAATAATCGTATGGAATCGGCGGGGCGGCAGTGCGCTGCCCCGCTTTTTCTATTATCATTTTAATAAGTTAAAATCAGGGATGGATATATGAAAAAGATACTGTTGATTGACGATAGTGATACCTATATATGGAATCTGAGAAAGTATTTACAGCGCCGGGGCTATTCAGTGAAAACGGCTTCCACTTTGAATGAAGCGCGGGCCGTCATCCAAGAGGAAATGCCGCTGGTGGTCTGCTGTGATCTCGACCTGCCGGACGGTTCCGGCATGGACTTTCTGGACGAGGTGCGGGCCGCAGACAAAGAGCTGCCTTTTATTCTGGCATCCTGCCATGACAAGGACGACTACGAACAAGAGGCTATGCGCCGGGGCGCGACGCTGTGCATGGACAAAATGAAAGGGCAGTTGGTGCAAGATAAGCTGGTGGAATACGCCTACCGGCAGTTATCCGGCGAAAAGGCCCCGACTTTTCACAAGCTGCTCTTTGTCCATACGGAAGATACCAACGCCGAAGTGCTGCGGGCTGCTATGCTGCAAAAGGGCTTTGACCTGATTCTGGTTTCCTCGATTGAGGAGCCAAGCGCCGTATTTTTGAGGATAAGGAAATTGAACTGATCTTCTGCAATCTGGAACTGCCGGATGGCACAGCAATGGAGATGTTTCATACTCTGCGGCGGGTGGCTGGGATGTTCCAAATGAAGAATCCTCTTGTCCGGCTTCTGCCGTTCTTTATCCTCACCGAGAATAACGACCTTGCCACGGAATATGAATATCGGCATGAGGGCGTGAACGACTATATCACCGCCCCGGTCAATATCCCGGAGCTGATCCGGCGAGTTCTGTTCTTTGTGGAATGAAGCTTTTTTATTCGGCGGTTCATAAGCAAGGCCGCCATTTTTAATTCATTTATCTTCAATGTTTGTTCTGAATATCGTATAATGTAGGGGAACGGCTGTGGTTTCATAGAATGGTGAGGTGTTTATATTATGAATGAACGAGAAAAAACGATTCGACTATGGTTTGATATGTGGCTCAATCAGCAGGATATGGGCATTGATGATATTTTTACAGAAGATGTGATCTATACAGAAAGCTGGAGTCCCCAGTATAACAACCGAAAAACAGTAAAGCATTGGTTTCAGGAATGGAATACCCGTGGCAAGGTGGTCATTTGGGAAATCAAGCAATTTTTCACAAGGGAGATCAAACGATTGTGGAGTGGTATTTCAAAAATGAAATGAACAATGGAAGTATAGAGGAATTTGATGGAATCTCGCTGGTTGAATGGACAGAGGATAATAGAATAAAGTCGTTGAAAGAATTTGGGTGTAATCGCAATACCTATGATCCATACCAGGAAGGCGATACCCCTCAATTCAGAGCAGAAAAAGCGAATTGGTTTTGATTGAGTGCTTATAATGTTAGCTGCTGTGGTTTCATAGAAAGTTGAGGAATTTTTGAGATTTACCATATATCATATAAAGAACGGAGGTGCATGATTTTGAATCCTAAATTACTGATCGTTGATGATGAACGCGGTATTGTTGATATGATACAGAGTTATTTTCAAACACAATATGATATTCTGACTGCTTATAGCGGACAAGAAGCGCTCAAAAAAGTAGCCTGCAAACCAGATTTAATTTTATTGGACATCAATATGCCGGGAATGGATGGTCTGACTGTATGCCAGCAGATACGGGAACACATTGCCTGTCCCATTCTTTTTTTGACTGCTCGTATTGAATCCAGCGATAAGATCATTGGATTTCAGGCTGGGGCGGATGATTATATCGTCAAGCCCTTTGATTTGGATGAATTGGGGGCGCGTATTGCTGCACATCTGCGCCGGGAGCAGCGACGCCAAAATAATTCGGCAGTGCGCTTCTTTGGTGAATTGATACTGGATTATTCCGCCCGAACAGTTACAATCAATAATCTGAACATCCCGCTATCTAAGAGGGAGTTTGAGATTGTAGAACTTTTATCCCTCAATGCAGGACAGGTTTTTGACCGCGAGCGAATTTATGAGCTTGTGTGGGGCTTGGATGGGGACGGAAACAGCGATACAATTATGGAGCATATCCGGAAAATACGCGCTAAATTTGCAGCACATACATTGCACAATTACATTGAAACAGTTTGGGGGTGTGGGTATCGGGTGGAACGCCTAAAAAATATGGGACTAAAGAAA
>ENA-OQCO01000204-OQCO01000204.1-human-gut-metagenome-genome-assembly--contig:-NODE-204-length-34849-cov-3.668366_pt1 | contig 34849 bp, 38 predicted proteins | sample MGYA00242500_ERZ504582 | MGnify/ENA primary metagenome ERZ504582 (study PRJEB26092, sample SAMD00036346) | human gut metagenome | host: Homo sapiens | study: EMG produced TPA metagenomics assembly of... | reverse complement strand
CTTGTACATTCTGTGATCTGCCATAATGCGAATTTCATCGATCTTCTGGCTGTGTTCCGGATAAATGGCATAGCCACAGCTTGTGTCCACGCTCAGCAGACGACCCTCTATGTTAAAAGGCCGGTCAATGGCATTTTTTTATTCTTCTAATCATTATCTCACAGAATTCATCATTTATATTGCCCTCCTCAATGATCAGCGAAAACTCATCTCCACCGATTCGGAAAGCATAATCTGTATTTCGTATACATTTACGCAGTCTCTGGGAAACCGCCTCAGTAATTTGTCTCCCATATCATGTCCATACGTATCATTAACCGGTTTAAACCTGTCCAGATCCAGATAGAACATGGCAAATCTTTTATGCAGCTTTCCATTTCTTTTTAATCTTTCGGAAAAATAACGCTCATTATAAAGTCCGGTCAGTGCATCCGTATTTGCCAGCTTCTCAAGTTCATGCTTCTGCCCGATATCCTGAGCGATCAACATTACTTTGGACAGTATACTGCCTTTCCATTCCACAGGTATCACTGGACATTACTTTATAAGAAAGATCTGTCAAGAGTACAATATTCAAAGGTATACAGATCATCCTCAGACATAATAACTTTTCTCAGATGTTCCGGTGAAAGCAGCTCATCCATCTGTGTATTTATCTTTTCTGTAAGTACCACATACTCTCCGGACATACGCTGAAGAAGTTCCCTGTAATCACCTGTAGGATTATAATAAGACTCATTGTTCATCTCATAATATTCATATATTCCGCTGTCCAGATCACAAACTGCAAAACGCTCTACAATCCTGGTTACTCCCTGAATAAGCTGATCCATGGCGATGTTCTGCTTTAACATCGCTCTGCGTTCTTTTTCCGCATTTTTCGAATCCGTCACATCACGAAGAAAATCATGGCGTGTCTGACCTCTCCGTTCTCATCTGTATCTCCCTCCATCACTACATTCCGGATAATACGCTGCTCTCCGTCAAACACTGCTTTGCATTCCTGACTGAGTTCCCCGGTAATTTTTCTGAGTTCCTTCATAATATATTCCCTGTTGTAAATCTGCGCAACCGCTTCTTTACTCTCAGGACAGACATAATTATCAAGAAACATCTGTATCAGTTCATCCCATGTCCGGCTTTTGTTGAAAATTTCCTGAAGCGAACCCTTTACTTTCATAGATTCAAATGTATTTTCCTGAAGATCCACATAATATTCACACAGATTCATATCTGTAAAAGCGCGGTGAAAAGCAGCTTCCCTTGCTTCCTGATTTCGGGCAAAGTGATCAGATCTGACAGATAATACCCAGATTGGCCGTCCTTTATTATCCCTGGCCTCTGCCTTCACAATCCTTACCGATATTGATAAACCTTTACTGTCTGTAAGATACAAGGTGTGAGAACCCTGTAAATCATGAAGTCCTTCCGGTGAAAATATATGCTTTTGCTCATTACAGACCACACTGAGCATAGAGCCGTCTGATGCTTTCATAAATTCATCAAGGTCATCCCACCCCAAAAGCTGCAGAAAATAGTTACTTACACTCCAGATTGTCAGCTTCTCATCATAATAACCGGCGACTGTTCCCACCGGATCATTCTGTTTCAGTACATATTCAATAGCTTCCTGAACTGAAGGATTAATATCCGTATCTTCATTTGCGACATATATTTCAATCTTATTCATTTTGTTAAGCATACACCTATGCTCTGACATGATATTCTCAACCTTTCTTTAAAATAAAAGAGAATAATGCCCGCTACAATACAACAAGACATTACTCTCTGTATAAATGCAACTGGCTGCCATTTTACAGGCCCTTTAGCTTTGCGTCACAGACTTTCGTCTGTTTTGCTTAGAATCTTTCTTTAATTATACCATGATAATGTCAGTATCAAAAGTAAAAAATATAAATCTAGCTCCAATAATCCGTCTCGTATTCCATTCCAATATTCCGAGTCTTAAACACTGGATCCTCTCCATTTTTCTTCTGCTTTTCATAATCCTCCAATGCTTTCAGTGCTGTATTTGACAAAATCAAGATCACTGGAATATTGATCAGTGCCATAACTCCCATCAAAACATCTGAAATATTCCAAAGCATAGAAACTTCCATTCCTGCACCAATGAACACAACCAGTGCAGATACTATACGAAATCCTTTCATGAATGTCTTTGATGGCTGTCCTTTGTGGATATAATTTAACAAGTTATCACAATAAAAACAATTCCCAAGAAGTGTTGTAAATGCAAACAATACCATCGCTACTGTGATAAAGAGTGGTCCGAAGTTTCCTAAGGATTCATGCAGTGCTGCCTGTACCCATGGTGCCCCCTGTAATTCTTGCGCAGGGGCGATTCCTGATGACAAACACATCATGGCTGTTGCTGTGCATAAAAGCAGGGTATCAATGAATACGGATAACATCTGTACTAAGCCCTGTTTGATTGGATGACTTACTTGTGCGGATGCAGAAGCATTTGGTGCTGATCCAATACCTGCTTCATTGGAGTACAGACCTCTTCTGATTCCCTGCATCATAGCTGATCCTGCAAATGCACCAAAAATTGCTTTGAAATCAAATGCTTCGCTGATGATCTTTGAAAATACAACTGGCAGATATGCACGGTTGATGATCATAACGATCACAGAGATCAGAATATATGCAACCCCCATAGCTGGCACTAATGTAGATGTTACTTTTACAATTCTTGATCCCCCGCCTAAGAGACACCATCCTGTGATCACTGCAAGAATTCCTCCGATGATCCATGGCGTCCATTTTACATCATAAAATGAGAATCCTGAAAATGTAGATTGTAAATTATAAGATGCGAGCATATTAAATCCAAATGCATACGTTGCGATCATGGAAATACAGAATATGATCGCTAATGGTCTGCAGTGAAGTGCTGCTTCAATGTAATATGCCGGTCCTCCGTAACATTCTCCATCTTTTCCTTTTCTCTTATAAATCTGTGCCAGCGTACTTTCGATCAGTGCGGATGCACTTCCGATGATCGCAATGATCCACATCCAGAATACAGAGCCAAATCCTCCAATGCAGATAGCGGACGATACTCCAATGATATTTCCTGTTCCAACTCGTGATGCGGTAGATACCATTAATGCCTGAAACGATGATACTCCATTTTCATCTTCTGGCTTTTCTACAACGGCTTTGCAGGCATCTTTAAATAATCTCATCTGTGGCAGTTTTGTACGAATCGTAAAATAGATTCCCGCTCCGATCAACAGTATTACTAGCAATTTACTGTACATAAAAGTACTGATGCTGTCAATGATAATTCCTAACATAAATTCTCTCCTTGTACGATATTCTCGTATAATAAATCTGGATCAATAGTTACAATTTTTATTGCAGCTACTTTAATTCAACAGAAAAATAGACAGTCCCTGCCTGAGGGACTGCCCATTCATTTTAAAAGTATGCGATTTTACTGTCTGCGTCGTTTTTGTATCTTATGATATAATCGCGATTTTCAGAATTCTGATAAATGATGAATATCCCGTTTTCCTGCCGTCTGTCGGCAGAAAGGTCCGTTGAACCTTCTTCGTATGGCTTCAGAAGCTTTCGCTGCTGGTTTAAAAACCTATCTGTTATTATAATAACTCATTCGTATTGATTACGCAATTACAATTATCACTTGGCCATGATTTTCTGAGTGCCCCATAGGAGATCAGAAAGTTGGCAAACCAGCCAGCTGGTACAGCGAGCCAGACAAATGCAATACCAAAACGCGGTGCAAACATCAAAGCAACTGACAAGCGGATCGCAAGATTTACCATATTAGCAACAAGAAATGGCCGCATGATTCCAAGACCGCGAAGGACTCCATCTGTTGCCATCTTGATTCCCATGAAGGTGAAGAAATAACCGAGCCATCTCATATAATTTCCAGACACCTGATATGCTAAAGCAGTTCCATCTTTCCCAAGAAACAGTGAAGAAATCTGGGTGTGCAATGATTCGATGATTATGAAAGCAAGGACTGCGAAACATATATCTAACACCAATGCAGCATGATATCCCTTTTTGATACGTTTGATCTTCTTTGCGCCAAGATTCTGAGAAACATACGGCGAAATCGCATTACCAATGGATACAAATATCAATGAAAAAACATTTTCTACTCTCATCGTTGCAGAATATCCTGCGAGTGCCTGTGTACCGAATGGATTCACAACTGCCTGTACGATCATCATACCAATTGACACTGTGGACTGCTGGAGAACTGACGGTACAGCAATTTGAAGCATAGAATGTAACTCCTGTCTGTCAAACCAGTCAAAGCGACTTTCATATCGACGCATCCGGCACAAGAAGATCAAAAGTGACAACACTGCGGAAATCCCCTGTGCAATGAGAGTTGCGAGGGCTGCACCGAACACACCGAGTCCAAGTCCAGCTACCATCCAAAGATCCATCAATATATTTAACATCGATGAGAATATTAAAAGAGCTAACGGTATTTTCGATTCACCGATCGAAGTAAACATTGTTGAAAGAATATTATACATAAACAAAAATGGAAATCCCACAAAATAAACTCTTAGATACAATACCGCTTCATTCAGTATATCAGCAGGTGTTTGTAATACACTCATCATCAAATGAGAAAAACAAAAACCAAAGACACCCAAAAATATACTTAAGACCAGAAAACTGATCAATGATGTTGACACGATCGTTTTCATTTTGCCATAATCTCTAGCTCCAAAATAACGGCTGACAAGCACACCCGCACCTACACCCGCACCCAATGCTACACAAATAAATACATTTGTGAGGGCAGCACAGGCACCAACAGCTGCAAGTGCAGAAGAGCCTACAAACTGACCGACTATGATCGAATCAGCCATATTATACACTTGTTGAAAGAAGCTGCCGAGGATCATGGGCATTGCAAAAACAGTCAGCGCTTTAAGGGGCGCATCTGTGATCAAATATTCATCTTTTGACATTATCATATTCCTCCATAAGTTTCTTTTTGTTATTTAAAAACACTAACGATCAACTCAAAATGCTTTCGATTCGTTTTTATAAAACCATCTTTTTGTAATTTTGATATCTCCGTAGACATTGCTGCACGATCAATACAAAGATAATCTGCCAATTGCTGTCGGTCAAAAGGAATGTCAAAAGACAACGATGACTGTCTGATAGATTCTGCTGACAAATAAGACAACAGTTTATCTCTTGTCGTTCGCTTGCCGACATGTGTGATCTTGTCGTTCAGGATCAGTATCTTATTGGCCAAGACACTGACCAGATTACGAATCAACTTCTGATGATGTTCACATGCAGTTGGACAGGAAACTAGAAGTCTCTGAACATTTAAAAAAATGATCTCACAATCCTCATCTGCTGCCACGCTGACATTCAAAACAGCTCCCGGACTTGCTGCATATGGCTCGCCAAAAAAATCACCAGCATGACATTTTGACAGAATATTCCGGTGTCCCCACAGATCTTCCTGCATAACAAGAACGCAACCCGACACCACAAGTCCCATAACTTCGGTAGAGTCCCCAGCTCTGAAAATATAAGAACCCCTTTTTCTGTAAATTGTCGTTGCATTTACGCAATGTAATATCGATATTATCTCGTTATCTGTAAGGCCTTTAAAAAAAGGACTGTTTTTTAAAATAGGCAAATATTTTTTCAAAATGATCCCTCCTGTTGGAAATCAAACATACATGTTGCAATTATTATACTATATTTTTTACAGAAACCCAAGTTGTATACTATTGACAGAGAATGGAAATAATAAAAAAAGATCTTAGAATAAAAGGAGAATATAGTAATGGATAAGAATATGTTTTGTTTTCAGTGTGAACAGACGATCGGATGCAGTGGATGTACAGGAAATTCTGGTGTCTGTGGAAAAACGGCAGATACAGCAAAATTACAGGATGAACTGACAGGTGCGTTGATCGGTCTGGCAAGAGCTGTTGACAGCACAACAGCTGTTTCTAAAAAAACTAGTCAAGTCATAATTGAAGGACTGTTTACTACAGTTACAAATGTCAATTTTGATAATGCTTCAATTGAAAGCATGATACAAAAAGTCAGAGCAGAGAAAAAAAGGCTGGCTCCTGATTGCAGCAAATGTCAGTCTCCGTGTGGTAAAACAGATGAATATGATATGCAGCAACTATGGAATGCAGATGAAGATACCCGATCTCTGAAGTCTCTCATTCTCTTTGGCATTCGCGGAATGGCTGCATACGCCTATCATGCAGCTGTTCTGGGTCATGAAGATGATGAAGTGAATCTGTTCTTCTGCGAAGCATTATTTAAGATCGGTTATGAAGAGAACACAGAAACACTGCTTTCTACAGTTCTCAAAGTAGGAGAGATCAATTTGAAGTGTATGGCACTTCTTGACAAGGCAAATACTGAAACCTATGGAACACCAGAACCGACAGAAGTTACACTTACCGTAGAAAAAGGGCCATTTATTGTAGTAACTGGTCATGATCTAAAAGATCTGCAGCTTTTACTTGAACAGACAAGCGGAAAAGGAATCAACATCTATACTCATGGTGAAATGCTCCCAGCCCATGCCTATCCATTCTTAAAGAAATTTCCTCATCTAAAAGGAAATTTCGGAACCGCATGGCAGAATCAACAGAAAGAGTTTGATCATCTTCCCGCTCCGATCCTTTACACTACCAACTGCCTGATGCCTCCAAAAAACAGCTATGCTGACAGAGTGTTTACAACAGAAATGGTTGCTTTCCCAGGCACTGTTCATATCGATGAGAAAAAAGATTTTACACCAGTTATTGAAAAAGCACTGGAACTGGGTGGTTACAAAGAAGATCAAATCCTCACAGGTATCAACGGTGGTACGAAAGTAACAACTGGTTTTGGTCATGCAGCCATCCTGTCCCATGCAGATACTGTAATAAAAGCTGTAAAATCAGGCGATATCAGCCATTTCTTCCTGGTTGCCGGCTGTGATGGTGCTAAGCCGGGTCGAAATTATTATACAGAATTTGTAAAACAGGCACCTTCTGACAGTGTGATCCTCACTCTTGCATGTGGGAAATTCCGTTTCAATGATCTCGATCTGGGAGAAATCGGTGGCCTGCCACGACTGATGGATATTGGCCAGTGCAACGATGCTTATGGTGCGATCCAGGTTGCTGTCGCACTTGCGGATGCATTTGAATGCTCTGTTAATGAGCTTCCGCTTTCCTTCGTTCTTTCCTGGTATGAACAGAAAGCCGTCTGCATCCTGTTAACACTTTTGCATCTGGGTATCAAAAACATCCGTCTTGGTCCTTCTCTTCCAGCGTTCTTATCACCTAACATTCTGAACTTTCTGGTAGAAAATTATGGCATTGGACCTATTACTACCCCGGAAGAGGATATTAAGACACTTCAATCAGGTTGTGTGCAGTGACATCCACGCTCACTACAGCATCTATTTCGTGGCTTGTCTCCTTTCCACAATCCTTCCTGTTATCTCTTGTTGTTTCTTGATGCTTCCAGTATAATAAGATCCATAGAGAAAACACACGCACAGCATGTGGACTTAACACCTGATAATACTCATGTTTTGCGATATACAGGGAGGAAATTCTCATGGGTAAACAATCTACCAGAGAAAACAAAACAATTTACCAGCTTTGCCGGGAAGCCGCAGGGCTTACAAGGGCAGAAGCAAGTGATAAAATGAAGGCTGTCTCGGATTCTAAAATCGAAAAATTCGAATACGAAACACAGGAGCCTACACCTTATGATATCATTCAAATGGCTGATGCTTATAAGAGACCGGACCTTTGCAATTATTATTGCTCACACAAATGTGAGATAGGCCACCGCTATGTTCCAGAAGTAGAAGTAACTGACTTGTCAAATATCATCCTAGAAACCATTGCCGGTCTAAATGAAATCAACCCTCTTACCGGTCGGCTGATCCAAATCGCTCGTGACGGCAAGATCAGTGATGATGAGATGAGGGATTTTGCTTTTATCAGTAAAAAACTGGATGCAATTTCTTTAGCCATAGACTCTCTGAATCTTTGGGTAGATAAGACGGCCAGTGAACAGGGTCTCAATCTTGAACTTCTAAATGCTGAAAAAGAAAAATTAAAATAATCCATAAATCGCACGAACGGCAACGAATCACTTCTGATTCATTGCCGTTCTCTTTACATACGCTGTAATTGATTGACGATACTTTCCGTTCTTCGAATAGCTTCTTCTACCTGTCTTTTTGCAGTATTGATTCGATCCTGGACCATCCAGTCCACCACAAATCCATCGAAAAAATAATCTGCAAATGAAAGAAAATCTCCGGTATCGATGTGTAGATCACATGCCATATTTACATCATTTAATTCCCTGCTGAAATTACGGAGGTCATACTTTGCCTGATCCATATTCTGCTTTGCATGATCCATTTTAGAATGTTTCAGCATCGTACTGAAAAATCCTCCACCAAACATATCTACCAGACCCCAGTTTTTTGCACTGTTCAGATTCTCTTTTGCTGCACTAAGACTATTTAAGGCTCTGCGTCCGGCTTCAATTGCTTCTCTTTTTTCTTTTTCAATATCATATCCCATCAAAAACACCTCTCTGACTTTTTATGAATGTGACGTTACAAGTCCGATAATCCCACCAATGATCAATAGCGGAAAAGCTATATACATTAATCCGCCTACTACCATTCCGATCAATATCACTGGAAAGAAAATAATCATACAAAGTAATTTCATGATTCCCCAGGATGCTTTTAAGCCAAATATAAAAAATTTTCCAACAAGCCAAATCATACAAATAGTAAATAATACTGTTAACATCTTTTTCTCCTTCTAACACTCATCCAGTTGTGAGTGATTCATCTTTTCTGTTGATATTGTCAGTATAGCAAAATAATTTTTTACAATACACCTCCGTAGTAAAGAATAAAATCTTTATAATTCCCATTTTTTGTGGAATAACACAAAATAAGTTCCAAAAGGGCACTTTCCCTTTTGAGCCTATACACTTTATCAGCTAACATATTTCACTTTCATTTTTCCTCATAGACTGCCTGATCTACAATCATGCCATGTGCCACAAACTGCTCCTGGCAGAACTCCTTCGCCAATCTTATATTTTCCTCAAGTGTCAGTTCATTCTGCAGGGCAATGTCAAATGAATAAGCAAGCTGCGCTCAAAGCAACAATTATCTTAACATTCCCCAAATGCACTCCAGTAATGTTAGTGCAAGGATAATGTTAATAACACGGAAATGCCGCAGATAAAACTTCTGAATCAGTACGCCCAAGCCAATCCAAGTACAGGTTGCGATCGTTCCGATTGTTGCAATAACCAGCTCAAAAAACAGCAAAGCCGGAAAAGAGGACATATATCCTACAACATAACCCGTTAGTGCGGTAACTCCGAACATATAGATCTTCACATTGACAAATTGCAGCATGAAGCCTTTCAGAAACGATGCCAATTGCTCTGTGTTTTCTGTTGACGGATTGCTGAAAACAATATGAATCGCAAGCCACAGGATATAGCTGCTCCGATCGTACTTCATCACTTCCATTGCATTTGGAAGCAAAGAATTAACCCCATATATGAAAATTGCGCATAAGATTTGCACTACATAGTAGCCTGCAAAAATTCCAAAAAACAGCGGCTTTCCTTTTTTATATCCATAGTTTGTTACGGTATTTAATGCCAGAATATTTCCCGGTCCCGGAGTAAAGGCATTTATAACGCAATAAATCAAAAAATTGCTCAGTACCACCTTAGGCATAATCATCAACCACCTTTCTGCTGTTATTATATCAGCAAACAGCGGTACATACATAACACCTATTTTATATGATTATCCATAGCCTATGACTATGGATTGGCTGGAGCATATTTCCGTAATTCTTCCAGATAGCTTTTTCCAAGTTCACTTAATTCCTGATTTTCATTCAGCACATATCCAATATGCATTGTTTCATTTTCTGCAAGCGGAACGGAAATGATATTTTCTCCGTTCAAATATTTCGGGAAAATGCCACTTGAAATAGTATAGGCATTCAGTCCGAGCATGAAGTTGACAATAGCCCCTCTGTCATTGACCCGAATTTCCTTATCCACCGGGATGGAGCTGAATAGTTCCTCTGAAAAATAGACAGATTCATACTCTCCCTGTACAAAATTTAGCCGCGGATAAGGTGCAAGGTCATGGACGGAAACTACTTTCTTCGATGCCAATGGGTGATCTTTTGCAAAAAAACATGAGGCTTTGCTGAAAATAGCTCGGTAAACACCAGATGGTTTTCCTCTATCACTTTCCGCATGACGACTTCGTTTTCATGCGATAAATAAAGGATGCCTAAATCACAGACACGATTTTTCACATCATCCAATATCTGATGTGTTCCGGTTTCATTATAATAAAAAGCGTATCGTTCTTGTCCAAAACGCTTAACTAACTCCACAAAAGCGTTTTCCGTAAAAGTATAGTGCTGAGAAGATACTCCAAATGTCACTTTCCCCGGAAGATTTGTAACATACCGATCCTCTAGCAGTTCCATCTGCTGTATCACCTGACGAGCATAACCGAGAAATTCAGCACCATCTTTTGTCAGAGTAATTCCGGTTCTACTGCGTAGAAAAATGGTGATACCAGCCTCTTTTTCCGTTTCTTTGATGGAATTGGACAGACTTGGCTGTGATATAAAAAGCAGTTTTGCCGCTTCGGTAATAGAACCAACTTCTGCTACCTTCAAAATATATTTTAATTGTTGAACCGTCATTTCTTTATCCTTTTTATTCTTACAAATTAACGATTGTTCGAGCTTTTCAAATACTAACGTCCTTAATTCTGTTCAATAATTGATTTATAGTAGTTACCAAAGTCAGCAAGTGAATTAACAATTGGAAGCATTTTTGTTCCGAGTTCCGTTAAGCCGTATTCAACTCTTGGCGGCTGCTCATGGTAATCGTGGCGATATGCCAGTCCATCACTCATCATTTGTCTTAAACTATCTGTCAAAACCTTCTGTGAAATACCATCTATACTTCGTTGTAGCTCATTGAATCTCCATGGACGCTCTTTCAAGTTACGCAAAATCAGCAGTTTCCATTTTCCTCCGATAAGAGATACTGCTGTTGCAACTGGGCATTCCGGTAATTCTTCTTTTGCTCGCATAATTCTCGTCGAGTAGACTTTGTCTCGACTTTTTCACATCCTTTCACCATATATTGTTTTGCGATGAGAGGTTCAAGTCTCAAAAGCCCCTCACAGAACCGCACGTGCCCTATTAAGGCATACGGCTCTTCAATAAGACATTTACCTAATAAGCACTTTTCAGATATATCCTTGGATACTCCATTGGATGTATCTTTAGGATATTCATATATTTCTTCCACGTCAGCCAATACGTTTGGTCTCTGCGTCTCTTGCTTTTCCATAACTCCTGTCTCACATATTTGTAATACTTTTGCAAACCTATGTAGTTCCCATAGATTCCATAGTATCTGTAATGCCCCGTCAGTTTCACATTCAACGCTTCTATGGTATCGGCTATGCTTTCGTGCATATGCTCCCATAACCATTTCTTGACTGCTTCTCTTTTCATTTTCAGCTTCTTCCTGCTTGTTCTATGCAGTACACAGTACTTGCCCCAGTGACTTGTCGCATTGTAGTGTGTAAAGCCGAGAAAGTCAAAGGATTCCTTTGTTCCCTTGTATCTGCCAAATGGTAGAATTCTGCTTTTATCCTCTGCAATTTCAAGACCGAATTTACGCAGTCTTTCTATCAGAAGCTGATAAAACCTTTGTGCTTCATTCTCGTATTGGAACAGACATACAAAATCATCTGCGTAGCGTACCATGTACATTTCTCCCTTAAACTCATGCTTTTTCACATAATCAAACCATGTATCTAAGGTATAGTGCAGATACACATTTGCCAGCACTGGCGAAATCAGACCGCCCTGTACTGTTCCAGCTTCTGTATCCAGTCGCTTACCATCCTCCATAACTCCCCCTATCAGAAATCTCTTGATATATCTGATAAAGTTCTTATCTGCTATGTCATGCTCAAGAAATTTTATCATCCACTCATGGTCTAGGTTATCAAAGAATCCCTTGATGTCTGCATCTAAAATGTAATTGACCTTGTCTGCCATGATGTGTTTGTTTACTCTTTGAATGGCATCGTGACAACTTCTGTTTGGACGAAACCCAAATGAAAACTCCTTGAACTTAGGCTCGTAAATCGCTTCCAGTATCTCTTTAAAGACACCTTGAACGACTTTATCCTCAAATGACGGAATGCCGAGTCCTCGCATCTTGCCACTACCTTTTGGGATATAGCTCTGCGCACGGGATATGGCTTATAAGAAAACTTCTTCATTCTGACAAGCAGGCTCTCTATGTTTTCTTCTAAGTTCTCTCCGTATTGCTCCTTGGTTATTCCATCCACTCCTACTGCTTTCCCTTTGGGTTGTTTGCTGTAGGACTCTTTGAGTGTGTCACTGTTGACATATTTCATTAGCGACTGAACTCTGCCATATCTTTCTACGAGACTGGCTATTTCTGCTTTCTCTTTTTCCATAGATTTTATGCCTCCTGTGCTCTCTATGTTTTGATTGCAAAAGCAACTTATTGTCCGTCCCTTCCCTCCAGCGTCATTACTGCTTTCATCAGTACTATGGACGAATCCGACTCCTCGATGGTCTTCGTTCATACTCACCATTGCATTGGTCGATATTCCCTACTGTCTCATGTACAGAACCATCCAGGTCTCCCAGGTATGTCAAATATAACGATATCAGGTATGCCATGCTCTAGGACTCCGGTGTGTTTTCATAGTCTCGCTTTAACGACTAATCCTTGTTGGGGACCCAAGGAGGTAGCAGACCACCCCACACAATTGATATTTCTAACGAAGCTCAATCACTTCACGCTTACGCATTACGGCTTTCCTGTTCCCTGCCCTACGCTTAAACACCATTGTTAGCCTTTGGCGTTCCAAGGACTCGGTACTGGCGACTTGCTAAGTCTTACCAGACTGGATTCCCACCAGTTATATATTTGGCACCGAACTGGCGCACACCTCCGAGTCTATTGTAACACATTCATTTTTGAGTGTACAGTTACAAAAAGGTGCGTACTTGTTTTTGTATGTGTCTCACACTATACTAATACCAAGCAACCAGAAACTACAAATTAACTATGGAGGTTATTATGGCAAATTACACAAAAACAACTATTGGAAAGGAAAACCGAATTGAGCTGCATGAAAAGTTGTCTTTAACAGGTGCAGAAATCAGTTTAAACGAACTACCTGCAGGAGCAAATGTCCCATTTGTTCATTCTCATAAAGAAAATGAAGAAATCTATGGAATTCTTTCAGGTAACGGCAAAGCCATAATTGATGGAGAAGAAATCAGCCTTTCAACTGGAGACTGGCTAAAAATCGCACCTGCTGCAAAGCGTCAGTTTTTTGCATCCGATATTTCCGGAATTACTTATATCTGCATTCAGGTAAAAGAAAATTCTCTGGAACATTTTACAGCAGAGGATGCCGTAATCGGCTAATTAAAAGTATTTATTTACAGAAATGCACAGTTCCCGATATGCTAAGAACTGTGCATTCTTTTTCTTCAATTTTACGATTTCTCAATTTTTCGAACTTGAAATTGCCGGGTTCAAACTGTAACCTCAATTTGATTCCCTTCAATTGCAACAATACAGCTTTCGTAATAGCCACCTCCTGTTGTCCGGGGACCACTGGTTACTTCATAACCAGCAGTTTTCAACTCTACGGTCAAGGCATCAACCTTTTCTTTACTTCCTACACTAAATGCGATATGTGCATATCCCATGCGAGCAAGTTCTTTAGGTAAATCAGGCATTTCTGGCTTATTCATAATCTCTAATCGTGCGCCATCATCAAACGACAGAAAATAGGAACGAAAGTTAGTTTTCAGATTATGATATCCTTCGTTCGACTTGGCTCCCAGATACTTCATAAAAAAGTTGCGAGTTTTTTCCAGGTCATTTACATATAAAGCAATGTGTTCGATTTTCATAATTCACCTCCTTAAATTCCGATTGAGATTTCACCTGTTTTAAGAGATTTAATAACTGTTATATTTTGTTATTAAATTCTCCGCAAACCCTTGAAAACACTGAATTTATCACTGGTGAGCTTTCCCTTATTGTTTCCCTTGTGTTATATTGTCCCACCAGTGTTTACGAACTCTGATAAGGGCAAATACAAGGGCAAGAAAATCCTATAAAACAGTATAACACAAAATAAAAGTGACATGGTGAACTGATTGAAATGCTTCTGATTTTTGCAACAAATGATTGATTTAACGATAAGGAGATTTGATACGATGAGAACAATATTTGCAGAATACAATCCCAAGCGCAACAGTATTGATGTTTATACCTATGTTGGCTCATTGACTGTTGGGAAGCTGAAAAGGACTTAAAAACCACATCAGGATCAGACTGTGCATTAAACGCACTCGCCATTGATGATCCTCTTGAATATGCAAGATTATATCTTGATGGAAATTTGCAGATGTGGGTAGATGCGGAAGACTCATTAGATATTTTTAATTTTTAAACAAATACAACCGTTTAAATAACTATTAGCTACAATATTTCCGGAAAATTCATCATAGGTTTGTATAAACGCAAAGAAACGGCGGCTCTGAAAATCAAAGTCGCCGTTCTAAATTGTCTGGTTTTTCTTTTGCCGTCATGCGGCAGATAATCAATTCATTCTATTTTGAACTTCTTTTATGCTACCTGATGTCTGCAATAGGAATGAATCGCCAAGAATGTAAACACAAATAATTCAATTCCTGCCGAAATCAAAATAACATGCGGTGTCCAGAAACTCATTCCACCGATATTCAGATAATTGAAATTTGCAAGCTGAGAAAGGAAATTGTTCTGCATACCAATTCCGGCAGATGGAAGTATGGTAGAGAGCCATGTTGCTCCCATCGCCACATAAGCAAAAAGCGGCATGAGAAGAACTACAATAGAGATCAGCAAAACTGTCAATGTGTCTTTACATTTTGCAGACAGGAACAGCGTACAGCTAACCGTTGCTAATACAGAAAGTAAGCCCGCTGCTGCGAGAATTATCTGCAACTGCCCCAGATTGATGTTTGGCAGATTAATGATAGAGTATCTCATCTGAAACGATGTTTTTAAGCAATCCGTCCCGAACGCTGCATCTAAAATCAGAATGTGTACCGTGATCCCGACAAGGAAAGTAACAACGAAAAGTGTAAATGCCGCCAGAATTTTGGTAATTGCTAATTGTTTATGCCCGTATTTGGTGGTTCGCAGGATGCTGTCACCGCCCGTTTGATATTCTCCGGCAAAAGTAGGAGCTGCGATTGCCACACACAAAATAGCAAGGAACAAAATATAAAACTCAATATAATCAAATGCATCTTTAGAAATTCCAGAATGAAGATAAAATGGCGTATCAAGTTCTGAATATTTTTCAAGAGCTTTCTGTTGTGCGGTTTCGTTTTCTCTTTGCTCATTCCGCATGACATCCTGTAAATGTTCTGCGCACTTTTCATAATAGGCTCCGTCAATGTCATTCGGGTCAATATCCATTAAATCAGCACCAATGCCTGTTAATGGATCAGCAAACGCTTCGGACAGACCCATCAGCAAGTGACGGAACGGGACGATTTTTTCAATATATACAGCCAGAGGAAAGCCATCTTCCTCGACCGGCCCATATTCTCGAACGCAGCTTTGATAAGTATCCAAAGCCGATTTGATCCTATCCGGGGTCACTTTACCAGCGGATGTTTTATATAAATCTTGTTTGTACTTGATAGCTGCCAAGCCATCTAATTCTGTAACCGTGCCATCTTCGTTTGGACGGTTAATACCCTCAAATGAAATAGGCAGGTATGCCATGGCTACGGAAAGCAAAAGTGCGATTGCAAGTAAAATCAGGGTGCGCCGTGACTTCAAAATACGTTTTAGTTCAAGTCTAAAGAGTCGCATATTATCTGTCCTCCTTTTCCAAGTCTGTCTGCGGAAACAACCACAGATACAGATCTTCCAATCGTGGTTCCGTTGTAACAGATCCATCAATTTCCGAGTGTTCGGACAGATAACGAATAGAAACCTGATTGTGATCTTCGCCTCGCTGATTGATAATGTGCAGCCGCATTTCACATTCCGGCAGCTTTGAGGCCGGAATTGTGCAATTCCAAACCTTGCCCTCAATCTGCTTGACAAGTTCTGCGGTAGTTCCGACATCAACAATTTCTCCGGCTTTCATAATTGCGTTGCGCGTAGAAATATATTCTATGTCAGATACGATATGGGTGGAAATCAACACGATTCGATCATGCGAAAACTCGGAAATGAAATTCCGCAGACGCACGCGCTCTCCGGGATCGAGTCCTGCTGTCGGTTCGTCCATGACAAGTATCTCCGGGTCGTTCAACATAGCCTGCGCAATACCAACACGACGCTTCATGCCACCTGACAGATTGGAGATTTTTTTCTTTTTCACATCGGAGAGCGAAAGAATGTCCAACAAATGATTGATCTTTTTGGTAGTTGCCCTTGTGGGAATATCTTTCAGCGCAGCTATATACTCCAAATAATCTTTGACCGTAAAATCCCGGTGATACCCAAAATCCTGCGGCAGAAAGCCAAACTTGCTTCGGTAGACTTCACCTAACTCTCGAATGTTTTTTCCGTCATAGTAAACTGCTCCGCTGGTTGGTGTCATAATATCAGCAATCATGCGCATGAGCGTGGTTTTCCCTGCACCATTCGCCCCCAAAAGTCCCCAAACGCCGGGAGTCAATGTCAGATTGACATCATTTACTGCTGTTTTGTCTTTGAACTGCTTGCTTAAATGCTCTATTTTCAGTTCCATGCTTACACTCCTTTCTTTTGCTTCGGCTGAACAATAAAAAGCCTTTGTTCGATAATCATTGTACCGAACAAAGGCTTTTCAATCTCAAAAATCACACGCTTAAATTCCTAAGTAATTCCTAAGATCACAGTCTTATTTTCCTAAGCGGAAAGGGGTAATGTAACCACAAAGTCTATAGTTTCGTTTTGACTGGATGCAGTAATCTTTCCACCATGTAAATGTATAATTTCTTCCGCAATAGAAAGACCAAGTCCCGCACCACCTGTATTAGAAAGCCGGGCATCATCCAAGCGATTGAATTTCTCAAATATACTGTTAAGCTGTTCCTCCGGGATTGTTTCCCCACGATTTTCAAAAGTAATCTGAATATCATGCTCTAACCGTTTGGCGGATATAGTGATTTCTGTCTGCGGGTAACTATATGACGCGGCATTTCGTAAAAGGTTACTGAAAACTCTCGCCAGCTTTTCGGGATCAGCGTTCACAGATAAGTTGTCCTCCGCAGTAAATACCGCCGTGTTGCCATTTGCAGAGAGTGTCGGGTATATTTCATCTATTACCTGCGCAATCAGACAATGCAAATCTACATTTTCTTTTTTGATAATGACCGTATGTGCATTGTACTTGGTAATTTCAAAAAGCTCATTGATAAGTCTTTCAAGGCGCTCTGCTTTGTCTAACGCGATCTTGACATACTTTTTCTTTTGCTGCTCAGGCATATCAGAGGCTTCATGGAGTAGGCTCAAATAACCGATCACTGTTGTTAAAGGTGTGCGTATATCATGTGCCAGATACATGACAATTTCATTTTTCTTTTCTTCAGCCTGCTTTGCAGCCTGCTTGCTTAACAGAACAGACATTTTGATCTGATTGAGCTGTTCCTCCAGTTCTTTCAGAGGATCAGACAACGATACTGTATGACTGTTCTGCTCATAGACCGTTTGGGTTGCGTCAATTACTTCATCCAGATAGTCCCACGGCTTTTTCCAATAGTAATTGAAGATACATACAAAGCCTATCACCAGATACAGAATAAACAGCGGACCAAGCCTCCAGTAGATCCATGCAAAAATATCGTTGTCAAATTTTGAAAAGATGTAGTCCAAGAGAAGGGTCAAACCATATCCAACAACGGTATAAATCAGCAATGATAGATATAAGCGCACTTTAAGGCGCTTTTCTGTTGTCATTTCTTTCTTCGACATGAGAATACACCTCCTACCGATTAGCAAACAGAATTAAGCCAAGCAGTCCAATCACGACAACACTTACTATGCTTGCCAGAATGGAAAACAGTCTGTTTGCTTTTATTCTATTTCCGATTAACCGAGCCGTCATCGAATATACAGCAAGCCCCAAAAGACCACCTGCCGTATTTGTGAGTACATCAGTAATATCAGAACGTCCGACTGCTAAGATATACTGCATAGTTTCCAATAAAAAACTTGTTCCAGCAATCAGCATGAATTTCACATATAATTTTGTTCCTGGCAGAAGCATTTGAAGATAAATACCCATAGGCACAAAAATCAAGAAATTATCGAGCCCCTCTGTTAAGTGAAATGCTGCTCCAATTTCCTTGTCATAGTGAAAAGGAATAAAGTTTATACTTCTTATCTTATCCAGATCACTGATTGAAAATTGTAGTTTAAAAAGTATGATCCAAACCAAAAGTGCCAGATAAATTAAGAATAAAATGGTTACAAAGCAATTTGATTTTCTTTTCATAGCGTACTCCTTTCGCTTAAATTTTGTAACCAACACCCCAAATCGTTTTATATACTGCGGAGTATCGGAAGTATCTTTCAGTTTCTCACGCAGATGCCGGATATGCACAGTAATTGTGCTGCTGTTTTTAGAGTAGTATTCATCTTTCCAAACCGCATGAAACAGTTCCTCAATGCTTACAACATTTCCAGCACTTGACAAAAGGACGTGGAGAATAGAAAATTCTGTCGGTGTCAGAGAAATCGGCTCACCGTCTAGCAAACATTCATGGGTCTGTACATTCAAGCACAATTTGTTATAGGAAAGTTCCGATGGAACTTTTTCTGTGATGATACCGGGCGAATATTTCTTGTAACGTCTTAACTGTGCTTTCACTCTGGCAACTACTTCAAGTGGGCGAAAAGGTTTTGTCACATAATCGTCCGCTCCCAATGTCAGCCCCGTTATTTTATCCGTTTCCTCAATTTTAGCTGTTAGCATTATGATTGGATAAGTGTATTTCTTTCGGATAAGCTGGCAAAGTGAAAAGCCGTTCATATCCGGGAGCATAATATCCAGAATGGCAAGATCAATGTCGCCGCTTTCAATACACGACATGGCATCCGTTGCGCAGTAAAATTTATAAACGATGTAATTTTCGTTTTTCAAGTAGACCTCCAACAGATTCGCTATATCTTGCTCGTCATCTATAATTAGTATCTTTTCAGACATATTTTCAACTCTCCTTTTTGCTTGTACTCGATTAAGTATAACAAATACAGCATCTAAATTCACAATGGATTGCATGCGAAATTATTAAGATTTTCCTAACTTTCAAATTTACAAAAAGCTCGCATCTGCCGCACCTCGTTTTTCAGCATCCGTTTGATTTTGTCGCTCATGGTTTCAGTGCTGGTGGTGCTGAAATGTACGCGCACCTTTGTAGGTTGTCTTTCCAATCTTCCGTACCAGCGCCGGGGCGTTCTGCTCCGTCTGAACGGTCGTTGTGTGGGGTGTATTTTCAATGTTCATCTACATAGCTTTCTTTAGGTGACACGATCTCTTTTGCCGCCGTTCTCGTTGCCGCCGCGTTTTCCTCCCTGAAGTTCTTTCTGGCAAAAATGAAAAATCAGCAGAACAGCATTTATCGAGTTGTTCCGCTGATTTATTATCATTTGTGTTTATTCTTCGTGAATGGCAGATAAAATCCCGGTTTTCCTTAATTCAGCTTTTGCGTATGCCGTGAAAATCATATAGATAACTACCATTGCAGCAATAAGTGCTATGATGAACAGCCACGGTAGTTTTAGTGAGATACAATGATTTACTGCCTCCAAACGCTGGCAAGCTATGATACTGATAATCGTACCCAATGCAAGTGACACTGTCAGTGATCCACTGAGGTAGATACCAATTTCTTGGCTCAACATAGCTTTTAGCTGCTTTTGTGTTGCTCCGACAGCTTCCAGCAGACCAAATTCCCGTTTTCTATTCTGAAAATCAACCATCAACATATTCATAAGGCTGATACCGCCAAATGTAAACAGGATCGCTGTTGCCATGTATAGTGCCTTTATCGATGAACTGTATCGATACTGAATGTTTTTAATCGTCTGCTCAATCGTATTGACCGATATTTTTCCATTTTGCTCTGCAATTTCCTGAACAACGTTCAGGACTTCGTCAAAATGACCGGGCGTGACTTTAAGTGCCAAGATACCAGTCTGTTCCGTTATACCTGTCAGATTCTTTGCCATATCGTACGTCATCATAAAATACGGACTGCCTGGAACAACCGGACTACGTTCCATCAAATCGGTTTGGTTGTAGGTGCCTACAACAACTGCGTCAACATTAAATGTGCTGCCATCCGGAGAACGCCCTTCCAATTGCAAAGTGTCGCCAACATTCGCAATCTTTTCGGATGCCAGTATTCCATATTTTTCAGTCATAACATCGTAATCTGCTGTTCCAGATGATAGAACTGCTTGCTTTTCAGCCAGTTGTTCACGATTTAAGGTCGGGAAATCGTTCATAATACTGGTAAGGGAACCACTTCCGCCGGGAAAGGTAATAGACATCTGGACGCTGTTAAATGCAGTTACGCTTTCTATTCCGGCAGTATTTTCTAAGTTGTGCCGCAGTGTTTGACTTTCAAGCGGGTTTTCTTCCAGTTGCAGTTTTGAACTTCCGTACGGCTCAGATTCTTTATCAAACGAACTTCCAACGTGATTCTTCACCTGCAAAAGAATACTGCCAGCAGGATAGTATTTGAAAGCTGCCTGTTTTTCTGGATCGATAGAACCTGCAACTGTAGATGCACCCAGCAAAAGCGCACCGCTCACACCCAGCATTACTAACGTCAAAATAGCTTTTTGCCGATTCCGTTGAATATTGATTTTTGCAAGATTGTTAGGTGACAGCTTGCGATGCAGCTTTGAACTGACCTTTGCTTTCCCGGAATAGGCAAGGTATTTTGCACCCTCAACGGGAGAAGTGTTCATTGCGACTCGAACTGGCTTGAAAATTGCAATATTCACCATTACAATGCCCACTATAGCAATCAGTACCGCATAGACCGTCGCCGTTTTGATTTGAAATCCCTTCGGATACGCAGCGAACCCAATCAGCAAGCCAGCAATTAGTCCAAGAGGAATACCAGTAAAAGCATACAGGAGTCCTTCTTTTCTTGCCATTCGTTTTATTTGCTTTTTTGTCATTCCAATTGTCCGCAGTTGGCCAAACATCTGCATATTTTTCGCAATCTTTGTGTAAAAGACACCATATATAATCGTTGCAGCCAGCACAGTAGTCAATGCAGCCAGCATAGGGATAGGGAGTTGGATACCGGACTGAATAACCCCCGTCATAACGGCAGAATACTCCGTAAGATATATCTGATCTTCTACAATGCCAGTGTTTTCAATGATTTTATCCGTAAAGTCAAGGATGGCATCAGACCGGATTGCATCTGTATTCAGACGGGTATATGCTGTTACTTGAAGGTGATCCATCAGGCTCATGGCGAGATCTTTGCTCAGATAGACAAAATACCCATCGCTCTTGCGATCCTCGTTCAAAATGCCTGAAAGTGTATATTCTGCTTTATCCCCCGTACCGGTCACATCAAAAGTAATGGTGTCGCCGGGACGATATGATTCTCCCAAAAAGTCAATATAATTTTGCGGGAGCATGATTTCATTTGCCTTTTGTGGGAGGCTGCCTTGTAAAGACATTTCCTCCTGATGCGTAAAATAATCTTCGCTCCCATAAGCGACCGTAATTGTCTTATTGCCTGAATAGGATAGTCCGATTGCAGCATACTCGCCAATCCATTGAACGTCTTTACTTTGACGCAAACTGGATAGCTGGTCGTCGGTTATTCCCAGAATTGCGATCTGCGCTTTAGTGCGCTGTGTATTCTTAAATTCTTCCTGCTCACCTGCGGATATTAAAATGATTGAAAAAATCATGCAGACAGAAAGCGCAATCGTAAGGAGCAAAAAGGCTTTGCTTCGCTTATCTGCTTTCCTGCTCCGTTTGGCCAGCTTCTTTGTAATGGCACTGGTATCATTTTCAAAAGGCCATGTCATAGCCTGTCACCTCCTTACTCCACAATCTTTCCGTCCTCAATGCGGACAATCCGATCTGCAAGGCGGGCAATGTCGTTGTTGTGGGTAATCATCACAACAGTTTGCCGGAACTCCGCACTGGTGCGCTTGATAAGCCCCAGCACCTCGGCGCTGGTTTTACTGTCAAGGTTGCCGGTCGGCTCGTCGGCCAGCACGATAGCCGGTTTGGTAATCAGAGCGCGGGCAATCGCCACACGCTGCTGCTGTCCGCCGGAAAGATTGTTTGGCATATTTTTCAGCTTATCTTCCAGTCCCAGCAGGTGAACGATCTCGTCCAAAAACTTCTGATCCACCGTGTCCCCGTCCAGTTCCACCGGCAGGACGATGTTCTCATACACATTCAGAATAGGAACAAGGTTATAGTTCTGGAAGATAAAGCCGATGTTGCGGCGACGGAAAATAGTGAGCTGTTCGTCATTCTTCTTTGCCAGTTCCTCACCGCGGACGATCACGGTTCCACTGGTGGGCGTATCCAGTCCACCCATCATGTGAAGCAACGTGGACTTGCCCTATCCTGTCAAGTAATATCCAAAAAAAATATTGAATTTACACAAAAAGAAAGACTGCCTATTTCAGCAATCTTTCATAATAGTTTGAGTTAATCAGAATTACTCGTCTTTTAAAACAATTTTCTTCTCCACTCGATATTTAACCCCATCTTGAAAAACATAATTGTATTCCAGCTTCTGAATATCAAACCAGTCCGTAAAATATGTCAATTTAGGATAAGTATCCCATAAATATTCATCTATATAATCATATCCATCAGAACTGTACTCCATGTTTGGCCCACAAAAAAATACATAACTTTTTCCTCTCCCTACACTGCTATTAAAACATATTCCGTCATATCCTAGGCTTCTTATATATTCTGCTATAACCTGAGTTGCTACATATTCATAGGAATGATCTTCTTTTTTATCATCCACTGGAGAGGTTATCTCTTTAATAAATGCATCAAGAAAATTATTTATCCAACGTAAATCATGATCATATTCTTCGCTGAATATACTTTTGGTAGTAACAAAAGCAACTTGAGAAAAATCAATAATTGTCAATTCTTCTTTTAATACATATTCAGCAACCATTACTGTTGCATCTTTATATCGACATTCTTTATATGCCGTTTCTCTATCTGATGCAACATATAGATATGAAATACCTGCTGGACTCATTCTATTTGTTGTTGCATATTTAGGGGGTGCAGGAGCCATTTCTTTGTAAACCCCTGCATAATCCAGATCATGTAATTTCTCATCGTTCAATTTCCTTGCTCGATAATAAATCGTTCCTGCTTTTATAACAGTATCATATTCTAAAATATATGGTACTAATTCTTTTAAATAATCTCTTCTCTGGCAATCCTTATCTATATCAAAGAATCTATTATAGTATTTTGTAATATACTTGAAAAATTCCCATGTATAATACATTTTTGTTGCCTCAAGGCCATATAAATCATCTTTAAGTACCAAATTACAATTATCTATATCTTCAAATACATCTGATTCCCCTTGCTTTTTTTCTTCAAAACTTAACCCTGAATCTGAAAATATATCTTCCAATATAGTCGTATCTATAACAGCCTCGTTTAAAACATTTTCTTCTTCTACTAAAATATCTCTGATTGAATAAGGAGCTACACTCCTTCCTGTCCGATTGCAATATTGTTTCTCTTCTGAGTCCCAATACGCCCCTGTACCATTTTCTATATCTTCATACGCTTTTTTTAAACACTCTCGGATATAGGCTCCTATTTCTCCTGTAGAAATAATGTTTACTCCATTGGAATTACAATAATCACATTTTCCTACATTCCTCTCCGATAAGATATATTCTTTTAAATACTTATTAGAAAAACATTTTTCACAGCAATACCTCATATCGTTCCCCCGATATTCTTATAAATTTTATTTATATCTTATCAAATATTACTAATCATCACAATCTTATTTATTTCTACTATCCTTGTTCTCAATCTACCGCTGTTTCTGTTGCATTTGAAAGACAAATTTTCCTTTAATATCCTGTCCCTGCATTTCCATCTTTTTTATAAAGATGTGCTGCTGGCTGTCAGTTTCATATTGAATTGCCACACCAAGACCCTTCTTCATAAATGCGGCAACTCCCATATCTACAAAAACCTCCTGCCCTTCTTTCTTCTGAAAACTGATTTTAGGAAAAACCCCTGATAATTTTTCCATAACATACCGTTCCATTTTTTCCAAGCTCTCAAATGGCATAGCCTGTATCCTTTGTAATATCTCCTGCAAACGTTCCTCTCTCATAACACATTTGCAATGATCTACACCAAACACCATAGCAAGGCTGTATCCACAATCCCAGGATACATGTATCTGTCCGCCATCATCTACAAACTGTACAGTTCCTAAATCACCGGGGCTCAGTTTTACATACGGATCAGCTTCCATATCTTCCAACTCTACCCGACACCCCGGTGGGTACATATTTCTTAACACAATTCTTTCCGCATTACTTATCACTGTTTTCTTCCTTTCTCCAATCCGGCTACCGTCCCAAAGACTTCTCTGGAACATTTCCCTCCAACAAATACTCTCTTTCTTTATTCCATTCCAGCACCTTTTCCATAGCAGCTTCCAATTGGTCTTCTGTCGGTTCTCTTGTATAGGTTCTATATTCCTGAAAATATTCTTCCAAGGTGTTCTGCTGTATCTCCAGTTCCTCTTTATCATAGCAATCCGGCTCTTCCAGATCCTTCAACTCCTGCAAGATTTCCCAGCATTCCAAAACACTGTCTATCTCCCGCATTTCAAGCAGATAAGATAAAAATGTTTCCTCTGGCATAATACTGAAATAGCACCGGTCAAACCATTGCTCAATATACATGCGTTCATCAGAACCATTGGTATGTGTACCACAAATCAAATCTGCAACAAAGTTTTCAAACAGTTCACCGATTGACAGCCCAACTTTTCCAGACTTCCTACAGAGTTCTTCTACTTCGTCTTGATATAACCTGATAGAAATGGTCCGCTGCAGGCTTTTTTCATAGGGCTCTATATCCTCCCCTGCCTCACAAAAATGCAGATGGGTATCCATATAAATGTCTTCCATATCGCAAAATCTCCGGCTCATTGCTACATAGTCTTTATTTTTCAAATCCCACTCCAGCCGGTAATGATGTTCTCTTGCGTGTTCTTCTAAGTCTTTTCTTATGATGTTTCTGGTCGCTTCCGGCAGTTCTGCAATAAAAATGCTTGTATCCGGAACCGCCAATACTCTTTCTTTTACCACATTTGTCCTCCCTGTTTGTAAGCATTCCTTGCCACTGGCTGATTCCCCAGTACATCCATATAGAGGATAATTCCCTGCGGGTCCAGATGTACGGTAATAAATTTCTGTATTTCCTGTAACAGATCATGATCAGAAAACCCAGCCTGACAGCCTATAAAATTCCTGATTTTTTCTACAATATCCTGTTTCCGGAACTCTTGCAATACCAGAATCGGAATCGTGTGCTGACCTCCCATAGCATCATAGGGCAACGCTTTCCGCAATTCTTCCAAGAGATACCTGTAATAATCAACTACCACCTGGTCTGTTTTCCACGCTTTTTCCTTACAATCCCGGAGTAAAAAATCATACTCTTTTTTTGCCTGTTCCATTTCTTTCAGAATTTCTACTGCTTCCACAGAACAATATCCTTTCTCTTCTATCAGTTCCATCAATTCTTCCATAGAATATGTTTCAAGATACATGGCTCTTCCCCCATCTTCTTTGCCAAATTTTCTCCTAATACAAAGAAGAGGAAGACACCGTAGCGTTTTCCTCCTCTTTTATGAAATCTTCTTCTCTACTGGAATCCAAGACAATAAGCTCTCCCGGTTCTTTCTTATCCTATTGCTTCCAGAAATTCGTCCCTGTATTTCCATACAATTTCAATATGTTCCGGATCATAAAAATTTATGACTTCAATCAGCTCATGCAGAACTTCATAAGACAGCTCTTCCAATCCCTTATATTTTACAAAAAGTTGCAGTCCCTCTGATTTCTCCTTTTGTTTTTTCTCCTCCCCTTTTAAAATTCTTGCTTCTATCTCCTGTATCTTTTGCTGATAAACTGCTGTCTTCTCCATACAGGTTTGTTTTCGTGCCAGGTAATCTTTCAAAGAAATCTGTTCTTCTGCATATTGTTCATACAGTTCCATTTTCTCCTGTTTACGAAGCGCCAGCTTCTTTTCATATTGCTTTTTCCGATATCGGAGTTTCGGAATATTCAAAGTCTGATTGGCTTTCTTTAACTGCTTTATGGTATCCTCTGCAAGGGCTACCTGCTGTCTTATCATAATTAGCACCAGTTCTTCCAACTCTTTCTGCTTATATTTCTTTGGATAACAGGAAGCATTGGGGGCTGTCGTAACACTTTTACAATAAATCGGCTTTTCTTTGTATTCTGTCCGTATCCGCATTTTCCGACCACAATGTCCGCAACGGATCAAACCTGAAAAAATATTCTCAGAAGACGGTGTCCGCCCATAATATTTTCTGTCCTTCTGTACCATGTCCTGGATCTTCTGAAGCTCCTGCTCCGTTACAATCGCTTCGTGTCCTCCTTTTACGCAAATCCAATCCTCTCTTGAAATATATCGGTACTCTCTTTTTGACGGAACCCTGGTTTCTGTTTTCCCTCTTACCGTCAGTCCTGCATAAACCGGATTAAACAAAATCAGCTTTACTAAATTTCCGTCCCAGAATTTCACAGATTTCTTTGCTTCCGGCGCCCAGCCTTTCCTTTGAAGGTATACGGTAGGTGTTTCAACTTCTTTTTTATTCAGGTCCCTGGCAATGTCTGCATAGGTCTTTCCTTCCAACCTTTGGTCGAAAATCCCCCTTACAACGGAAGCTGCCTCCATATCCAGATGAAGTTTTGTATGAACACCGTCATGGAAGCAATATCCGTATGTTGGGATTGAACCATGATATTGTCCCATTTCAGCCTGTTTCCTCATAACTTTTTTGATATTGTTGGAACAAATCTGGGGATAAATCCCATTGATCAGGTTCTTAAATTTAATCTCCGTATCCTTTCTTTCGGAAGGTTTCTGGCTGCTGTCATAAAAATCATTGATTGAAATGAAACGCACCCCAAGGAACGGAAATATTTTTTCGATATAGTTTTGTGTTTCTATGGTATCCCTTCCCAGGCGGCTCAAATCTTTGACAATGATACAGATCCGTTTTCTCCTGGTAATCAGCCCCATCATGCGCTTAAATTCCGGGCGGTCAAACGTTGTACCGCTGTAACCGTCATCTACAAAGAAGAAAAACTTTGCCCCTGCAAACTCCGGCTGGTTTTCTACAAAGTGCTGAATTAAAAGCCTTTGATTTTTAATGCTGTTGCTTTCCTCCATTTTTTCTTTATCATCTCTGGAAAGACGCAGATAAGCAAAAACAAAATCACACTGCATACGGAAGACCTCCTTCCATATTGTCTAGTTCTTTTTCCAGCTCCTTTTCAAATAAATCCCCAAACCAGAACACGATTTCCACATAGTCTTTGGAATATACCGTAATCTTTTCAATAAAGCGGTCCGCAATTCCTTTCTCTATCTTCTGAAATCTTTGGTACTTTAGAAGTTCCTCTGTCCAATCCATTCTTGCCTTCACCTGATCTAACAGGTGCTGTCCACGAAGCTGTATCTGCTTCATATTCTGCCTGGCTGCTTGCTGTTCTTCCTGATAGATTGATTTAATCTCCTGATATTCCTTGCAGTCCAACAGCCCGGTAGCATAATGCTCAAACAAGGTTTCCAGTTTTCTTCCATATTTCTCATACTTCTGTCTGGCATTTTTTATTTTTTCTGCTACCTCCTGCTCCAGCTTTTGATAAAACTCTGCACCATAGGTTTTCTTACTTTCTACAGCAAGCTGGATCTGGTAGCGGAGTGCTGCCTTGACTGCCTGATTGATGTAGATTTCATTCACCGTCCGGAAACATTCCGTATGATCTGTAAGGGAAAAGGAAGGGCATTTATAAACCATATATTTGTGTTTCTCATTACCTCCGCTCCTGCTTCTTCCAAGACGTCTTCCGCAATGCCCGCAGAAAATCCTTCCCTTAAAAGGGCCATCTGCCCCCTGTTTTTCTTTTGGGTTTGCAGCCCAGTTATCCAACGTATCTTTCCAGCGTTCCTTTGCAATTTCCTGTGCTTTCTCATAAATCGCCCGTTCCACAACTGCTTCCCAGGCATTTTCACACACTTCCCACTGCTCTTTTGGTATCATCTGAAGGGGAATATTCTGCGCAAGCATCTGTTTTGTTTTCCCATAAACAGCAGCACCTATATAAACGGGGTTCTGTAAAATCTTCCTGATACCGTCTGATCTCCATAACCGCCTTTTTTCCGGCTCCTTTCCCTGTTTCCTTTTCTGGTAGCTGTCCTCCGGTCCTAATACCTTTTTACCATTCAGTTCCCTTGCTATATCATAGCTTGACATTTCTTCAAACACATACCAGTAAAAAATCTGCCGGATTATTTCTGCTTCCTCTGGTTCCGGCACCAGCTTCTTACTGTTTTCCTCTGCTCTTTGGTATCCATAAGGAGGTCTGGAACCCCAAAACTCTCCCCGTTCCCTGGACAGCCGGTGCGCCTGTACCAGTTTCTCTGAAACTTCCCTGGCATAATAATCATTCATAAAGTGTTTCAAAATATTGGTGGTCCTGTTTTCTACACAAGCTGGGTTTGCGCTGTCATATTCGTCCATAACGGAAATAAACCGGATATTTAAGGTTGGGAAAATCACATCAATCAAATCTACAGCATCTAAGGCGTCCCTTCCAAACCGGGCAAAATCCTTTACAATGATGCAGTCAACCTTTTTATTTGCCACATCTTCCATCAACTCTTCAAATGCGTCCCTTTGGAACGTTGTACCTGTCACACCATTATCCGCATAGACTTTTACCACCAGCATTTCCGGGTGTTTCTTTGCGTAGTCTTCACAGATCTGTTTTTGGATATAAATGGAATCTCTTCTGCCATGCCCTCCGTCCTTTTCGGAAAGCCTTACATAAATATAGGTTCTCAGATACTTAACTTCCGGCTTACTGTTTTGTCTTTTCTGTCCTCTTTTGCTTACCTTAGGCACTTGCTTCCGCCCCCTTTCCTTTCAGGAAGGCTTCCACACGCTGATCCGGCTTTGTCCTGTTTACTGTTTCCAGCAGTCCCAATACCTTTTCAAATTCATCTTCAAACCAAAAATGAATGATAATGCGCTTCTGCTCATATACCTCAATCCGTTTGACCAGATTTACCAGCATTAAGCGGTCCACTTCCGTCCGGTCCCGGTATTCCAGAAAATATTCCAGCCACTCCTGCTGTTTTTCAAGGGTTTCCTGCAAGTTTCGGATTTCCCTTTGCTGGCACTCCATTGCCTGCCGGATTTCCTCTAAAGACTGGTCATACTTTGCTTTGAAGGTTTCAAATTCTGTCCGGTCCAGGATTTCTTCTGCAAAACTGTCATACAGTTTTACTTTAATGTTTAAAATTCTCTGGCTCTCCTTTTCCAGCATCTCCAGTTTTTTGTCTTCTTCCAAAAGCCGCTGTCTTGGGATTGAGGCAGTTTTTACATACGCCAGTATCTCCTTCAACTCCACCAGAACAGAAATATAATGCAGGATTGCTTCTGTCACAGCCCCTACCAGTTTTTTCTCACTGATACTATGGGAACTGCACTGCTTTTCATAAAGGGACGTCGAACATACATAATAGTGGTGGACTTTATCTGGGCTTTTCAGTACCATGCTTTCTTTACAGTCCCCACATTTTACCAGGCCTGAAAGAAGCGCCAGCCCCTTTGCACCCCTCATGGTATCCATTTTCATCAGGTTACCTACCACTTCATATTGGTGTCTGTTGATAACCGGCTCAAAGGCATTTTCATACCGTATCCACTCAGCTTCCTCTTTGTGGATCACAACCTTTACTTTATGGTTTGGCGTTGTGGTTTTTCCCTGTATCAACACTCCGGTGTAGCGTTCATCAAGAAGGATACGGCGCACCATAGTTGGCATCCAGATCGGTTTTTCCGTCAGACGGAACCCTGTCTTTAATTTCTGTTTTAAATATACCTGCTTATACCGAAGGGGCGTCAAGATCCCACGCCGGTTTAATTCTTCGGATATATCCGTTAGGCTGCAGCCCTGCATTTTCATGTGGTAAATATCCCGTACAACCGAAGCTGCCACTTCGTCCATAACTAGCTTATGTTTATCCTCTTCGGATTTCAGATAACCATAAAAAGCAAAAGGCGCTACACACTGCCCGGCTGTCATTTTGACATACAAATGAGAACGCACACTTTTGGAAGTATCCGCAGGATAAAGGTCATTGATTAAACTTTTAAATCTCAGGGTAAGGAAATCACGATTTGGCGTGAGGCTGTCATAATTGTCATTGACAAGGATCAGGCGCACACCCATTTTCGGCAGGATACGTTCCACATACTGTAAAACACCGGAAAAGTCCCTTCCATAACGGGAAAGGTCTTTGACAATAATACAGTCTGCTTCCCCCTCTTCCAGCATACGCAGCATTTCCTGAAAACCGGGGCGGTTAAAGTTTGTGCCGGTATATCCATCATCTACACATTCTTTTACCACCTGAATTTCAGGGTGGCTCTTTAAGAAGCTATGGATTAGTATCCTCTGGTTTGATATGCTGTCGCTTTCCCTGTTATCACCATCTTCGTCAGAAAGGCGTAGGTAAACAACCGCACGATAGATTTTTTTAAGTATTTGATTCTTCATTGTATTCGCTCCTATCATTTAGATTCGTCAGCCGATTCCCTAAATGATAGAGGCTACTGGGTCCTTGCCATCATCCTACCATAGTCCAGAAGGTTTGTCCACCCTGTAATCTGCCAACAATCCGCTTTCTTCCCTATCCCTGTCGTAGCTTTACCATTTCATCTGCACAAGGCTTTGCATGGCTTCCTCTATGGTACGGTTGGTAGAAGCAAACCCAATCTTTATGGTGATCCCTTTATATTTCAGAAAATAAGGGTTCTTTCCGGACTCCAGGATTTCCCGGACCTTCTCCGGTTTGCTTTTTTTTACATCAATCTTCAGTTTCTCTACATCTTGTATCTCTTTCGGGTCAATGTCCTCAAACGTCATTTCCCGCATCTTCAGCAGTTCTTCCCGCGAGAACATTATATCCCTTCCCTGGTACAGCAACTGCACAGATACGCATCTAAGTCCTGCTCAAATTGTTCCTGTTTCTCCCAGGTGTGCATTAAATATTGTTTCAGTCTGGCATAATCTAAAATCCCATAACCGATACAGTCTATCTGCACCTGGAAAGCCTGGAGCAGTTCCATAGTCTGTAAAATTTCCTCCGGACAATAGGATAACCTGCTAAGCCCGGATACCACAATCACGTCAATCATGCCTTTTCCTGCAAGCACTGCCAGCCTCTGCCAGTTTTCTTTTTCTATGGAATTACCACACCCTACACCTTCCAGGATCGTAACTACATGGTATGTCTGCTGTTCACAGTAATGCAGGCTTTTTTCTTTTTCATAATACAAAAGCCCGGCACAGGGAATGGGAATATCCAGATACACTGCTGCACGCTGGGGAATATTCCTATTTTCTATCTCTTCTTTTCCTTTGCAGATCCATGTAGGAAACAGCATTCCTCCATGAAAGATCTCTTTATCTTCTGAAAACAGTTTCTGTAACCTCTCTCTCTTCATTGCTCTGCCTCCTCTTTCTTTTGCTCCTGTTTTCATTCCAGGACTATGAGGAAACCTGTTGTTTCCCCATAGCCCTAAAATGAACCTGTTTCACACACCATACCGGCAGGGCTTTCCCTGCCAGCATGATTTTTTTATTTTCTCACCCCGGTGTGAACGGGAGCATGTAGAACCGGCCCGGCTGGCCGCCTGACACCCTGCAGCCCCCTTTCCCGCTGCAGCATGTCCCAGACGCTACCCTGGTTGCAGTGTTTTTATGCAAAGGTATCATTATCATCCGGCTTTCAGGCTGCCTGCCACCAACAGCCTATGTCTGGGCGCTGCTCACACTTTTCCTTCATCTTCTACGATTCCTTGTTTGATCCGCTTCTTTTCTGCCTTACCTGCTGCCACTGCGGACAAATGTATCTTCGCACAGCTCATGACCCTGCATCACACAAAATAGAATGTGCCGAAATGTTTTGTGTCCTTTAAGATATTTCTATATTTTAGCGTCAGAAATGACACGTTTGTTTCAAAAAAATATCACCATACCGATATTCAGTTTTCAAGGTTCTCTCCGGCTGAAAACATCAGCCTGCCAAAAGACACCATAACCCTGATGTGTTTTGGCAGACTGTTTTCTGTCTGCATTTCTCTTTATTTCTTTAACCGGATAATCATATCTGCCCAGAATTCTGTGTATGCCTGCCGCATTAACTCCAGAAGCCGGGCTTCGGTAATTCCTGTAATTACATTTTCTTCTTTCTTTTCCGGTTTTGGTTCCTGTACTTCCAGTGCTTCTTCCCGTATTTTCATCGTAAGCATGGATAAGGAAGGGGAATTGGCACAGTTAATAAAACCGATATAATGGTTCACCACATCATAATCACCTCTGCAGCTTCGGACAATATCAAACGCATGACGGATTGCCCGTTCTACCCTCTGTCCTGTCGTGCCATGTTGCTGGGCCACCTTAAAATACAGATATGTCGTTTTAATCTTGCTGTCTTCTTCCAGAAGCAAAACACCGTCTACGATATAACCAAATCCTTTTACATTGGCAGGCATTCCCATTTTAAATAATACTGCTTCCACCTTTTCTCTTGATAACATTTCCCTTTTCCTCCTCTATCTGTATTCTCACTTCCTGCTGTCTTGCTGATATTTCTTTAGCCCTTTCTTAATTCCCTCTATGGAATAAATCAAAAGGCTAGTTTCCCTTTCATCACAATCCTGTACCAGATACCAGATTTTTTCTTTCAGCATCATATCTTTTTTCGCTGTCCCCATGTGTATAAAGTGTTCTTTTATGGGAATATCCATAGCTTCCAACAGCCGGATATAGGTTTTCATACCCATAGCTCTGGCATGTGTTTCGATTTTGGCCAGATGGGATACAGAAATATCCGCTTTCTCTGCAAGCTGCTCCTGAGTCAGTCCCCTGGATTCCCGCAAGGCTTTTATAGCATCTGCTACAATATAAAGTTCATTCTGCATTCTTTTATCTCCTCGTTGATTACACGCTCTATTATAATTACAAATCCTTTCCCTGGTAATGGACTATGGAGGCAAGATTTCCCAGTTTCATTACCATTTCTTTCCTTTTTTGGTTTTAGAGATTTATTATATCTGAACGAGTTGAAAACGATTTTTGCACCATTTACGAAAAAGCACTGCATTATCTCTTCATTTAGACATAAAAAAGGAGAGAACGTCACATATCGACTCCTCTCCAATAGCTTCTATTCATCTAAGATATTTGCCAATACATAGGCTTACTTGTTTTTTTCTTTCCAGGAACCTCCGTATCTCTTTCACACTATCTAATATGGGAATGGACGGGGCAGACGGGCTGCATACTGGATCTTGACTGGACATTTCCAGTGCGTTAATAAATGCTTCTGCCTTTTTGGGGTCTTCAATCACAAGCTCTGTAAGGATACTTGATGTAGCCATATAGAAAGAACCTCTTTTCTATCTTAAAAAATTCTTTCGTAAGAAGATCCTGCAGTATTTTCTATACGCCAAGACCTGTACTCTCCATTTTTATTTATGTAATAAAGTTTGATCCAGCATGTTTTTAATTTCATCTGGAAGACCGTCTATCGTTGCATTTTCATCTAAAAACAGTAAATTTGTATATTTTTTCGCATCATTCGGCGCTGAAAAAATATGAGTTACTGTATATGCTGTTCTACTTTTAGAAAAGCAATCTTCATCTCGCAGCGATTCTACTACAAAGCAATCGCCCTTTTGCTGCCCCTTATCATCATACTCTTTATTTAAGCATAGAGTAAAATTAAGATCTGTTGTGCCAAACTTATAAGTTCTCGTGTCTGTAACAATCTCTTCCAGCATAAATCCTTCTGAGCCAGCCAGCATTGCAATCTGTCCGATATGCTTAATCTTACGCTTACACAATGAAAAAGGGTGCTGCGGTGTAAAAAATATCTGCGAAGCCTGAAGCATCTTTTTTGCTGCATAACTATAAAACTTTTTTGCTGAAAGGTTCGTGGCCACACCTGTCAAGTGCCTAAAATTGGCAGCTTTATAAAGCACCTCAATATATCTGCCTTCAAATACATATAGAAATCTTTTACCTACTAAATGCTTCCTATACAGATCAGCAGCCACTTTAATCTCCTGTACAATTTTCTCTCTATCCTGTTGTTTTCCCATCTATCTTTTCCCAATCATCACTATAGTATAAAAAAACAGCACTGGACAACTTTTTTGTTATCCAGCGCCCATAATCTTAAAAAGCGGTTTTATGCTGGCTGTCAGCCGCGACATCCTTCCGATGTCTAAAATGTCGCCGGTATCATTGAGTCCCCGGCGCGGACTCACCGTATCTC
>ENA-OQCO01000203-OQCO01000203.1-human-gut-metagenome-genome-assembly--contig:-NODE-203-length-34900-cov-2.711472_pt1 | contig 34900 bp, 42 predicted proteins | sample MGYA00242500_ERZ504582 | MGnify/ENA primary metagenome ERZ504582 (study PRJEB26092, sample SAMD00036346) | human gut metagenome | host: Homo sapiens | study: EMG produced TPA metagenomics assembly of... | reverse complement strand
TTATGATCCTTATTGTTTTAACTGAACCTTTCGAAGCAAGGCTAGTCTTTTTTGTTCCTCTACTAGAGATAAAAAATTTGGTATTGTTTTTGAAGATGTGGCAATTGGAAACTCTTGGGAATTTTGCTATCAAAACTTAAGTTGTCCAGAAAAATCGGTGCACTACTATCTCTGTAAATTTGACCCTGAAAGAAGTAGTTATTAGTCACGATGTCAACAGAAATACGTGAAGATCGCCAACGGCGTTTGCGCATGTATTTAGGTTTCCAACGGATCTTAAGCTGTTGATCTTTAATATACCAGCCCATGATGTCGATTTTGGCAGTCTGTCCAGTTTTATCATCAAAGTAGGTCACAGGTATACTCAGGACCTGATGGTTCCGTGGTGAGCTTAAAAAGGGATGGAAATCAGGGAGAAAATCGTAGTCTTTGCTAGACACCTCGGACAAGTTGTTTTCTTCTTTCACCTTGCATCGACTGGTGTACTTGAAAAATTCAAAAACCTTACCTTGTCTTTCTAGTTTTTCCGACTCCAGTTGGTACCTTGTTACCTGGTCACCTATATTTTTTGTCGTCTTGAGGTAACGCATGGTTTCTGGGTCTTTAAAGTATAGAGCGACTAGATTTTTAAGATACTGACTGGGTGCCAGAGAGTGTAACTCCTTTGGAAAAGCAAAGATCTGGATGCTGTAGACAGCCGCTAGGGGTACAGCTGCGATACCTGATAGGAGCTTGTCTTTTGTAAATAGAGAGGCGGCATCAAAGTGACTGGTGTGACCAAGATCATGTGTCATATCAACAATAAAGAGGTTGTTGTCCTGTTTGAAAGTAATGATGTAGGTATCACTCTGTCCCGGGTTTTTAAGGTAAAATTCAAGAGCAGTGATAGAAATATTATAGTAGTGGTTAAAGATCGGAAGCTCTAGTTCCTCTCCCAGTTTATTTTTACGGTAAAGCATTCTATTATTTTAGCATGAAGTTTGACCTGAGAAAAGATAACAGATAGGGCTTAGTATTTTCTGAGTGATTTTTAAGTCTCACAAAAATAGAGCAGACACATTGACTTTTTCCTTGCATTATCACCTATTATTTGGTAAAATTATCTATTGTGAGTGCACCTCACTTACTCGTGGCGAAAGACCATGAGTCATTAGACCAAAAGAGGAGGAAAATATCAATGGCTAAATACGAAATTCTTTATATCATTCGTCCAAACATTGAAGAAGAAGCTAAAAACGCTTTGGTAGCACGTTTCGATTCTATCTTGACTGACAACGGTGCAACTGTTGTTGAATCAAAAGATTGGGAAAAACGTCGTCTTGCATACGAAATCCAAGATTTCCGTGAAGGACTTTACCACGTCGTAAACGTTGAAGCAAACGACGCTACAGCTCTTAATGAGTTCGACCGTCTTTCAAAAATCAACGGCGATATTCTTCGTCACATGATCGTTAAACTTGACGCGTAAGAAGGTAAATTATGATTAATAATGTCGTACTCGTTGGTCGCATGACCCGTGATGCGGAACTTCGTTACACACCAAGTAATGTTGCTGTTGCAACATTCAGCCTTGCGGTTAATCGTAACTTTAAAGGTGCTAATGGTGAACGTGAAACTGACTTTATTAACTGTGTTATCTGGCGCCAGCAGGCTGAAAATTTGGCTAACTGGGCTAAGAAAGGTGCATTGGTTGGAATTACAGGTCGTATTCAGACCCGTAACTATGAAAATCAACAAGGTCAACGTGTTACGTAACTGAAGTTGTCGCTGATAATTTCCAAATGTTGGAAAGCCGTGCGGCACGTGAAGGTCATAGTGGTGGTTCATACAACGTTGGAGGATTTGATAACTCAAATTCATTCGGTGGTGGAGCTTCCACTGGTGGTTCGTTTGGTGAATCACAACCTGCACAATCTACACCAAACTTCGGTCGTGATGAAAGTCCATTTGGTAATTCAAATCCAATGGATATTTCAGATGACGATCTTCCATTCTAAGAATGGGCAAAACGAATTAAATATATAAAGGAGAAATAAACATGGCTCAACAACGTCGTGGCGGATTCAAACGCCGTAAAAAATTTGATTACATCGCAGCTAACAAAATCGAATATGTTGATTACAAAGATACTGAGCTTCTTAGCCGTTTCGTTTCAGAACGTGGTAAAATTCTTCCACGTCGTGTAACAGGAACTTCAGCTAAAAACCAACGTAAAGTAACAACAGCTATTAAACGCGCTCGCGTTATGGCACTTATGCCTTACGTAAACGAAGATTAAAAATAACGCCCTCATCTGAGGGTGTTTTTTCTGTCTTAATTTTGTAGATTTTTGTCATTTCTAGGGCTAAGAGTGGAGAGATTTAATCTTGTGCTTTAGGGTAAAAGAAAAATCAACTGGTCTTCTCATTTATCTTGAGGAGCTAGTTGGTTGTTCTGTGGTATAAAGAATGTATTTTCTAAGAAATCATCAAATTTCTGATCATTAACGAGGATATCAACATTGTCTTTGAAAACCTTGAAACGATTGCCTAACCAGTGTGCTTTGATATCGGCCCAATTGTTGAAACGACTCCAGCGGTAAGGAAGTGTTGGATCTTGTTTTTCAAAAACATAGATACTACCATCTTTTTCGTAAGCTATAGCTGTATGGAAGTTACTAACATCACCAGGGCTATTTTGAAAGACGGAGAGGAGTTTTACATTTTCTAGAAACTTGAGTCCAGCTTCTTTCCAAGCTTTCAGGAGGTCATCTGTAGACTGGTAGTTGATATTATCCCCAAAGAGGAGGCTGTAGAGGGCTTGATCCTTGGCGTTTAGCTCTTTGTGATGGGACTTGAGATCAAGAAATTCATTTTGAAGGGGGAGGTCCAATTTAGTAAGGTCCTCTGAACTTGTAATGAGGTCGTGAAGGATGAGGAAGGACGTCCGTCGGCAGTTCAAATCATCGGTGAAGTGAGATTTATTATCTTCGAAAGTTTTTTCGTTAAGGAAGGTGACAAATTGATTTTGATCCTTACCGATTTTGCTTGTGGTCCATTTTTTGACAACAGGTTGAAGATTTGTGTTTTCCTGATTGTAGCGGTTGATATAAGGAACTAGATTATCCCAGTCTTTTGTTGGAATACCCTTGTTTTTTAAATCTTTAGCTAGCTGCTTTACCTGAGTTGGAATTGTCACATTGTTGAAATTATAGTAAGCCTGATAGCTTTTTTGACTAGTCTTGTGGCCGCAAGCCATCAGTAATAGGCAGCAAGAGATGATAAGTAAAGGAAATTTGATACGCATCTATTGGAGTTCTTTCTTTTCTCTATTAGCTTTAATATTTTAGTATAGAACAGCCAGCTGTGTCAAGATTTCTGACGCAAAAAAGCACCCTTATGGGTGCTTGAGGTATCGGTTGATTAAGATACTGGTGCGTAAGTGCTTTGAACGTTGTAATGATGTTTGAAGAAATATTTGGCAACACCAGCGATAACACCAATAATAAGGGTTACAATTGGAGAAAGCCCAGGATTTAGGTAAGTTGGAAGAAGGGCTGTAAGACTAAAGAGGGCAAACCATGCAATGAAAGAAAGTGTAATGATGGTCATGCTAAACCACCATTTAGGACGTTCTTCTTTTGGTTTGTTATTATGACGATAGATATAGTGGTAAGGGGTATACATAGCAAGGCCACCAATAAATGAGACTGAAAGAAGGGTTGTGAGGCCGTAGCTTGTTTGTGTTCCCGAGAAACCAAAGATTGCGTTCATAATAGCAACAATGGATAGAAGGAATAATGAGGTATCAAGCCACATCTTCCAAGGAGTTTTGTCTGTTTCTGGAATTTCTTTGCTAGGTTTTCCAGAAACAGCTTGTTGGTGCTTTTCAGGAGAGAAGCTAGCTGCCCAAACAGTTGGAGCACCAAGGAATCCACGGCCTGTGATTCCTTTTTTCTGATTTTTGATAAGTTCAGGAATAACATCGCTAAGGATATCTTTGATTTCTTGGTCTGACTTACCATCTTTGATAAGTTGGTTAGTTGCTATGTGAATAAATTCTTGGTTTTTCTTGGTGAGTTTTTGGATGTCCATGAGATGACCTTTCGATAATTAATATTATTTTTAGTGTTGAAGTTTAGAGAAAAGAAGAGGGGGCTCTATGTTAGAACCATTTTTTTCTGATAAAGTAGATAACAACGCAAGATGACCCGAAAGCCGCAATGAATAAAATGATCCAAAAGGCGTTATCTAAATCGTTTAGTGGCATAGAATTGTTTTTAAAGTTCATACCGTAAGCGGAGAAGATAACGGTTGGGATGTCCAGAGCCATAGTCATGAGAGCGAGTGTTTTCATGATAGTGTTCTGGTTGTTATTGATGATAGAGGCTGAGGTTTCGGTCATGGCGTTCAAGACATTTTCATAGATGCCTGCCATCTCAATGGCCTGTTGGGTTTCGACTAAGGTATCTTCCAAGAGATCCTCGTCCTCGATATATTTCTTCAAGCTAGAGGCGTTACCTGTTAGTTTTTTGACAATTCGCTCATTCATCTTAAGTGAGGCTTTTAGATAGACAATGGATTTTTCCAATTCCATCATGTCAATCAAGTGTTCATTCTTTGTCGAATTTTCCAACTGAGCTTCCAATTTATCGTTTTGACGGTCGATAGAACGTAGGGCGGTTAGGTAAAGTTGAGCATTGCGATAGAGAATTTGGAAGACAAAGCGTGTCTTCATGAAGGTATAGAAGTTACGTACACGGTGATTGAGGAAGTCGTCCATAAGGCTGATGTTCTCGAGGCAGGTAGTTACGACTACCTCATCGGTAACGATGATACCCAATGGAATGGTAACGTAATAACTTTTGTTATTACGCTCTTCTTGGGTTGGGATGTCGACCAGGATTAGGGTGTAGTCATCTTCGACATCGATACGTGATGTTTCTTCCACGTCCAGAGGGGCGCGGAGATCTTGGATATCAATGTTAAAACGTTCTGCAACCTTTAAGGCTTCTTCCTGGGAAGGGTTTACCAAATGAATCCAAGCACCAGGCTCGAATGTTTCAATTTCTTTGAATTCTTTTCCGGTGGATAAGAACATTTGTTTCAATGGGAACCCCTCCTTTGTCATTCGTTAAGTTAAGTGTTGGCGTTATTATCTGAAAATGTCTTGTCCGTTTTTGGACCAGAAAAAGTCAGATAAATAAGCAGCTCTTAGCTTTTTAGTGATATCAATTGAGGCCTAGAGACTATTCTCTTTGCCTTTTTTGCACACTCAACCATTATACTATATTTGAAACATTTTTGGGTTGGATAAATTGAAATTTTGTTATAATTATGAGAGAGACTAGGGATGGTGTTCCCATCCGTCTGTAGAAAGGAGTGGCAGTGGCTTTAGGTCTAGGCCTCTTAAAAATATGCAAGATAAGTTAGTGATTCGCGGAGCAAGAGCTCACAATTTAAAAAATATTGATGTAGAGATTCCTCGTGACAAGCTCGTCGTCGTGACGGGGTTGTCGGGGTCTGGTAAGTCTTCTTTGGCTTTTGATACAATTTATGCAGAGGGTCAGCGCCGTTATGTTGAAAGTCTCTCAGCTTATGCCCGCCAATTCTTGGGAAATATGGAGAAACCTGATGTGGACTCGATTGATGGCTTGAGTCCTGCCATCTCCATTGATCAGAAAACAACGAGTAAGAACCCTCGTTCGACTGTGGGAACTGTAACGGAGATTAATGACTATCTTCGTCTCCTTTATGCGCGTGTGGGTGTGCCTTATTGTATCAATGGGCATGGAGCCATTAAGTCGTCATCAGTGGAACAGATTGTAGATGAGGTTTTAGCCCTTCCTGAACGGACACGTATGCAGATTTTAGCGCCGATTGTCCGTCGTCGAAAGGGGCAACACAAGGCGATTTTTGAGCGCGTGCAGAAGGACGGTTATGTTCGTGTTCGTGTGGATGGTGAGATATACGATGTGACGGAAGTCCCTGAGCTATCCAAGTCGAAGATGCATAATATTGAGGTGGTTGTGGACCGTTTGGTTAATAAGGAAGGTATCCGTAGTCGTCTCTTTGACTCAGTCGAGGCAGCGCTACGTTTAGCGGATGGCTACTTGATTGTGGATACTATGGATGATAATGAATTGCTCTACTCGGAGCATTATTCTTGTCCAGTTTGTGGTTTTACAGTGCCTGAGTTGGAGCCGCGTCTCTTTTCCTTCAATGCGCCATTTGGTTCTTGTCCGACCTGTGACGGTTTAGGAAATAAACTAGAAGTTGATATTGATTTGGTCATTCCTGACCCTAGTAAGACCTTGCGTGAAGGTGCACTAGCGCCTTGGAATCCTATCTCATCCAACTACTATCCTGCCATGCTTGAGCAGGCCATGGAACAGTTTGGCGTGGATATGGATACGCCATTTGAAAATCTTAAAAAAGAAGAACAAGATTTGATTCTCTACGGATCTGGTGACCGCGAGTTCCATTTCCATTATGTTAATGATTTTGGTAGGGTGCGTGATATTGACATTCCTTTTGAAGGGGTTGTGACTAATATCAATCGACGCTATCATGAGACTAACAGTGATTTCACCCGCAATGTCATGCGTGGTTATATGAATGAACTGTCATGTCCAACTTGTCATGGCTATCGTCTTAACGAAGCAGCACTCTCGGTTCGTGTTGGTGGTGAGGATGGCTTAAATATTGGTCAAATTTCTGAGCTGTCTATTTCTGATCATCTTCAAGAAATAGATCGCCTTGAATTAGGTGAGAATGAAGAATTGATTGCCCGTCCAATTATCAAGGAAATCAAGGATCGTCTGACTTTCTTAAACAATGTCGGCCTTAATTACTTGACTCTCTCTCGTATGGCCGGAACACTTTCAGGTGGTGAGAGTCAGCGTATCCGTTTGGCGACACAGATTGGCTCCAACCTTTCTGGAGTCCTTTATGTTTTGGATGAGCCCTCTATAGGTCTTCATCAGCGTGATAATGATCGCTTGATTTCAAGTCTTAAAAAGATGCGTGATTTGGGCAATACCTTAATTGTGGTGGAGCATGATGAAGATACCATGCGTGAAGCTGACTGGCTTATCGATGTAGGACCTGGCGCCGGTGCCTTTGGTGGACAAATCATAGCTTCAGGAACCCCAGAAGCAGTTGCTAGAAATAAGAAATCAATTACTGGTCAGTACCTGTCAGGTGCTAAATCAATTCCTGTACCGACGGAACGCCGTGTAGGAAACGGCTGTTTTATCGAGGTTAAAGGAGCCAGTGAAAATAATCTTAAAAATGTGTCTGTCAAGTTCCCACTTGGAAAATTAATCGCAGTGACAGGCGTTTCTGGTTCTGGAAAGTCAACTTTGGTTAACAGTATTCTCAAGAAAAAGATTGCCCAAGAGCTTAATCGAAACAGTGAGAAACCTGGGAAACATAAATCGGTGACTGGAATCGAGAATATCGAGCGTTTGATTGATATTGATCAAAGTCCAATCGGGCGTACTCCACGTTCCAACCCTGCAACCTACACAGGCGTCTTCGACGATATTCGCGATCTTTTTGCTCAAACCAATGAGGCCAAGATTCGCGGTTATAAGAAGGGACGTTTCTCTTTCAATGTCAAAGGTGGCCGTTGTGAAGCCTGCTCTGGTGATGGGATTATCAAGATTGAGATGCACTTCTTGCCTGATGTTTATGTACCTTGTGAGGTTTGCCATGGCACACGCTATAATTCTGAGACCTTAGAAGTTCGTTATAAAGGGAAGAATATTGCTGAAATTCTGGATATGACAGTTGATGACGCGGTTGATTTCTTTGCGGCTATCCCTAAGATTGCTCGTAAGGTGCAGACAATCAAGGATGTGGGGCTCGGGTATGTGACTTTGGGGCAATCAGCAACAACCCTATCAGGTGGTGAGGCACAGCGTATGAAACTGGCTAGTGAACTTCACAAACGCTCTACTGGGAAGTCTTTCTACATTCTCGATGAGCCTACGACTGGTCTCCATACAGATGACATTGCTCGTCTCTTGAAGGTGCTTCAGCGTTTTGTGGACGATGGTAACACGGTTCTCGTGATTGAGCACAATCTGGATGTTATTAAGACAGCAGACCATATCATTGATTTGGGTCCTGAAGGTGGTGTTGGTGGAGGTACTATCGTAGCTACAGGGACTCCAGAAGAGGTAGTAGCCGTTCCCAAAAGCTATACAGGACAATATTTGAAAGAAAAATTGAAATAAAGTGAAAAGGGCTCTCTGAGTCTTTTTTTGCTTTAGTCTGGTTTAAGTTGAGTTTGCTATTCTACGGTTAAGAAAAAACAAAAGAGTCACACTATGGTTAAAAAGCGTTTTTTCATAGGATTTAACGGTATTTTTCTAGTCCTATTTCTAGATATTTGTCTTTTGATTAGTATTCGTACAGTTGATCATCATGGTCGTTTTGAATCAATAACGGATAAATGGCAAACCTTACTTTACGTTTCGGGAGTTTATGTTAGTCTTCTCCTTTTTGAAATGATTTTGTTTCTTATTATGAGACATCGTAAAATAAGCAGATTGTTGGACAAGTCATATAAGGACTTGTTTTTTCGTAGCTATTTATGGTGACATCTATGTCACTATTTTTTTGATAAGGGAGATTCTATAATAAAGTCAAGATCTGTAAAATTAGCTGCTAAAAATAAGAGAGTAGCTGTATTTTTTTGGCTTCAAATCTCATCTAAAAGATTACTCAAGAACAGCTATTTTTAGAGTTATCAGGGATTAGAATGACACCTTTGAAAGGACCAGATATGGAGAAGAAAAATATGGATGTAATGACAATGAATAAATTTGATGGTTTGTCTATTGATAAGCTTTCTGAAATTGTTGGAGGAAATGTACCATATGATATTGGCTATGGAGTAGGGCCGGTAAGTTATATTGCGGTTGAGATTCTAAAACTAAGAAAAATAAGATAGCATATTGGAAAATATTTATGTTTATGAGAATTAATGAAGAAGAATTGTTATAAGTTTTCATCGTCCAAGTGAATAGTTCACTTGGATGTTAAAGATTTATATTTAAAATATAATTAAGCAAAGAAAGGAAATACATCACAGTACTAGAGGTAGAGGGGTAAACTACAATTTTGGAAAGCAACCTGTCTTGGATAATATCTCTCTAACCTTGAAAAAGGGGAATATTGCTGGTCTGATTGGCAATAATGGTGCAGGAAAGACGACCTTAATGAAATTAATTTCGGGTATCTTAGAGAGACCTAATGGAACTATTGACTTAAATACTAAAACTGTGGGTGCCTTGATTGAAGCTCCAGCTCTATATCCCAACATGACGGTTGAAGCTAACCTTAAGTTTTATTGCAGACTTTATCATAAAGATTATTCATCGATTGATTGCTATAAAGAAGATTTAGAGGTAGCAACCTATCTCAAACGCAAGGCTTCCAAGTTGTCCTTGGGTATGAAGCAACGTGTAGGTCTGTTTATTGCTTTAATTACATCAGATGAATTTATTCTTCTTGATGAGCCTACCTAGCTTGGATCCTAATGGTATCAATAGTCTTTTAATCTTGATTGAAAGGATAGCTAAAAATCATGGTCTAACTTTTATTATTTCCAGTCACATCTTATCAAATCTTGAACAGGTTTGTACAAAAAAAACTATTTGTTGAAGAATCACAAATTGATTTGTTTGGATGAGGATGCGAATGCCAAATATAAAATTTACACTGAGGATTTAAGCATGAAGTCTTTGATGACCCTACTAAAACTAAATGACCTTGCTTTTGAACGTCAAAAGAATGATATTCTGGTTAAAGGAATAGAAAAGATCAAACAGGTTTTGGGACAAGGGGGAATTCTTTTCACATATGAAAAAGCGGGATTGAGTAGGTACTTTTTATGGCGACTAGATTGAAAACGGTATTTTTAAAGCAAGAATGTGTGACAAAGAGTGCCTTTATTTGTCTTGTATTGCTAGGGCTGATTGGTGCGATTGTTATCTTATGTGATGGTTACAAGGGATCTTATCTTGGACTATCTGCTATTTTAGCTAGCTATTCTATCATGGTGTGGTGGATATTGTCTTTGCTTACTTAGCTTTATCCAGTTTGGGAAGAGAATTTCAGAATTGAACGATTAATATGATTCGGGTGAGTGACTTATCTGGTCGGGAAGTGATTCTCCGAAAGCTTCTGAGCTTCCTTATTTTATCTATATTTGCAGCTACTATCTTGGTTTTAGAGTTGATTTTTTACAAGTACTATGTGCAGCATGTCGATTTTCCTTTGTGGGTTTATGTCAGACAAATCTATGCTTATTTTCTAGCTTATGGGACTTTTATTTATATGGTTTCAACTTTGATTATCTTACTTTTAAAGAATACCTTAACAGCTTTTGTAACAGTCTATTTTGGGGTAACAGGAATGACCTTCTTTACACTCTATTTGGCTAGTTTAGGAGATACTATGACTAATCTAATGACTTACGTTCCGTTGAGTTTTATGCGAGCGGTCTTTACTAGTGGTCAACAGTTCTTTAGTCTTCGTGATGCCTTTGTTTTGTTTGCTTGAACCCTATTTTTGCTCCTTTTGACGCCAGCCATTTACGAAAAGCGAGCCTATGTTATAGTACTTATAAAGTCAGAGTTTCATCTGGCTTTTTATTAATGCCATCAAAAAAAACACGCCAAAGCATCAACTTCGTTCTTTAAAATCTGAAAATTTGATATAATTAACCTAAAATACAAAGGGGTTATTCAAATGCAACGTAGACTTGAGCGATTTGATGCTAAACTTGCCCAATCAGGCCTAGATGCCTTGTTGGTGACAGGACAAAATAATATTTACTATTTGACGGATTTCTGGGGGACAAATGCGACTGTTTTCATTACGAAAAATCGTCGTCTCTTTTTAACTGATTCACGTTATACGCTTATTGCCAAACAATCTGTACACGGCTTTGATATTATCGAAAGTAAGGATCCACTAAAAGATATCGTTAAATTTGTCGAGTTAGATAAACTTGAGACAATAGGCTTTGACAATCAGGTGTCATTCGCTTATTATCAAGCTCTTCAAGCGATTTTTGAAGGCTATACCTTGTCACCGCAAACCAACTTCATGGAAGAGTTGCGTATGATTAAGGATGAGAAAGAATTGGCAACTATCCGTAAGGCTTGTTCTATCTCAGATCGTGCCTTTACAGATGTTCTTGATTTTATCAAACCAGGTCAAACAACAGAACTACAAGTGGCTAACTTCCTAGATTTCCGTATGCGTGAATATGGAGCTTCAGGTATTTCCTTTGAGTCTATCATTGCTTCAGGTTACCGTTCAGCTATGCCTCACGGTGTTGCTTCAGACAAGGTCATCCAGTCAGGAGAAACTTTGACTATGGACTTTGGTTGTTACTACAATCATTATGTTAGTGATATGACTCGTACTATCCATATTGGTGAAACGACTGACGAGGAGCGTGAAATTTATGATATCGTCTTACGTTCAAATCGAGCTTTGATTGATGCGACTAAAGCTGGCATGACGCGTCGTGATTATGATAAGGTTGCGCGTGATGTTATTGTTGAAGCGGGTTATGGTGATTACTTTACACATGGTATCGGACATGGTATCGGTCTTGACATTCACGAGATTCCTTACTTCGGTAATTCTGATGAGACTATCGAAGCTGGTATGGTCTTGACGGATGAACCAGGTATTTATTTGGCTGACAAATACGGTGTTCGTATTGAAGATGATATCATTATTACTGAGAATGGTTGCGAAGTGATTACGCTTGCACCTAAGGAATTGATTGTGCTCTAAGATTTGGAGGAATACTTTATGACAAACCGTCTATCTTGGCAAGACTATTTTATGGCTAATGCAGAGCTGATTTCTAAGCGTTCTACCTGTGATCGTGCTTTTGTTGGTGCTGTTTTGGTCAAGGACAAGCGTATTATTGCTACAGGTTATAACGGTGGAGTCTCTGAGGCAGATAACTGTAATGAGGTAGGTCACTACATGGAAGATGGTCATTGTATTCGTACGGTCCATGCGGAGATGAACGCTCTTATCCAGTGTGCCAAAGAGGGGATTTCTACTAAAATACAGAAATCTATGTGACGCATTTCCCTTGTATTAAACTGCACTAAAGCTCTCCTTCAGGCTGGCGTTGTTAAGATTACTTATAAGGCTAATTATCGCCCCCACGCCTTTGCGATTGAGTTGATGGAACAAAAGGGAGTCTCTTATGTGCAACATGATGTTCCAGAGGTACACTTGGGGATGGATGACTAGATTCTCCTTGGAAAATCCTAGGGTTTAGGTTTGATTCTATAAAATATTTGAGCCATGCTGTCATTTATGGTAAAATAAACTGATAATAATTTTTACAAAGAGGTATTTAATAATGATTGAAGCAAGTAAACTCCGTGCGGGTATGACTTTCGTAACAAATGATGGCAAATTGCTCAAAGTTCTTGAAGCTAGTCACCACAAACCTGGTAAAGGTAACACAATCATGCGTATGAAATTGCGTGATGTTCGCTCAGGTTCAACTTTTGACACCAGCTACCGTCCAGAAGAAAAATTTGAACAAGCGATCATCGAAACAGTACCAGCACAATACTTGTACCAAATGGATGATACTGCATACTTCATGAACACTGAAACATATGATCAATATGAAATTCCAGTAGTCAACGTTCAAGAAGAATTGAAATTTATCCTTGAAAACTCAGACGTAAAAATCCAATTCTACGGAACAGAAGTTATCGGTGTGCAAGTACCAACAACTGTTGAATTGACAGTTACTGAAACACAACCATCAATCAAAGGTGCAACAGTTACAGGTTCAGGTAAACCTGCAACACTTGAAACTGGTCTTGTGGTTAACGTTCCAGACTTTATCGAAGCTGGTCAAAAATTGGTTATCAACACAGTTGAAGGTACTTACGTATCACGTGCCTAAGCCTAACTAAGTCTTTCGAACCACTGGTTTGAAAGATTTATTTTCCAAACTAACGGAAAGGAAATATGCGATGACTACAGAAAATATCGGTGAAATCGTAATTGCCCCTCGTGTTCTTGAGGTGATTACTGGTATCGCTGCAACTAAAGTGGACGGTGTTTACGCCCTTCAAAACAAAAACGTTACGGATGGTCTCAGCAAAACAAGCTTGGGACGTGGTGTTTATCTTCAAACTGAGGAAGATGGTACAGTAAACGTTGATATCTACGTTTCCCTTCAGTATGGCGTTAATGTGCCTGCGGTTTCAATTGAAATTCAAAAAGCTATTAAAACAGCTGTCTACGATATGGCCGAAGTGTTAATTTCAGAAGTAAACGTTCACGTTGAATCTATTGTCACTGAAAAGTCACAAAAACCAGACTTGGCTGAATTGTTTAACGAGGATTTTTTGAATGACTAATATCTTTAAAGATTCACGTCGTGACCTTCGTGAGCGTGCTTTTCAAACGCTGTTTGCCCTGGAGTTTGGTGGCGAAGCTTTAGATCAAGCCTATTTTGCTTACACTTACGACAAGCCAATTGATGAAGAAACAGAAGTTGATCTACCATCTTTTTTACTTAGTCTAGTAACAGGTGTTCGTGAAGAGTTGCCTCAACTGGATAGTCAAATTGAAGAAAAATTGAAAGAAGGTTGGAGTCTCTCACGTTTGATTATGACAGACCGTACCCTCCTTCGTTTGGGGCTTTATGAAATCACGTCTTTTGAAGAGACACCAGGACGTGTGGCTATCAATGAAATTATTGAAATTGCTAAAAAATATTCTGATAAAACATCTGCTAAGTTCATTAATGGTGTTCTTAGTCAGTTCGTGACAGATGAAGCATAAGAAAAAGAAGTTGATTGCTGTTTCAACTTCTTTTTTTGATAACTAAGCTCAAGAAAAAGTCGCAAGTACAGATTTCTTGCGACTTTTATTTATATACTGGAACCAGAAATCAAATTTATTGGTAGCACATAATCACGACTGACTATTTCGCCTTTGATTTTCTTCAATAGAATTTCGACACAAAGTTTAGCAATTTCATCCAAAGGCTGTTGGATGGTTGCTAGCTCTGGATAGAAGTGTCGGATAAAGGCAGTACCGTCGTAACCGATGATTTTTAAGTCATTTGGGATGGAAAGTTCTAGTTGTCTAGCTACCTTTATAACTAAGATAGCTGTTAAATCATCTGAGACAAAGATACCATCCGGCTTTTCACGACAAATAATAGATTTGATTTCTAATTCTCGTCGCATGATAGATAAATCGTTTGGGACAGGACAGACAATACCCTGTTTATTCAATTCGTAATTAAATCCAAGTTGACGGAGTCCAGTTGGGGAATCTGAATTATCATTACCTGTAATCATGACAATACGCTGACAACCGGCCTTGACCAAGGTTTTTGCGGCTAATTTTCCTCCTTCAAAGTTATCAGATGAGATAATAGGAATCTTTGGGGCCAGATTACGGTCGAAGGCAATGATAGGAGCTTCAACCTTTTCATAATCTTCTATACCAAGATTGTGAGAAGACGAGATGATACCATCACATTGGTTGGCGGAAAGCATTTCCAAATAGTCCTTTTCCTTGTTGGGATCATGCTCACTGTTACAAATGATGGTTTTATAACCCTGCTTAAAGAGCTCGTCCTCAAGTCGTTCGATAAGCTCAGCGTAAAAAATGTTGGAAATATTTGGAAATATTTGGAAAAATCAAGCCAACGAGCTTGGCTGATTTTCCTTTGAGACCTCGAGCCAAATTATTAGGCTTGTAATTCAGCTCCTGCATGGCAGCGTGTACTTTGTCAATGGTTTTTTGTGAGAGGTAGCCCTTTTTGTTTATGACGCGGGAAACTGTGGTTGGGCTCACACCAGCCAGTTCGGCAACGTCAGTAAGCTTTGCGACCATAAATCACCCTAGTATTTTAAGTCGAAGTAGTGACCAGAAACGTTCCCTGATGCTACTTTGATACCAGTTTGTTCAGCACTTGGGAAGACGCGGCTAGTGAAGACTTTCTCACCTTTATTGAAGAAAATTTCAACAATTGAGTTATCCACAAAGATGTTTGCTGTTGCAGCTTGTCCGGCATCAAGAGTGCATTCACGACTTGTGCCAAAGTCTGTAGCGTACTGTTCGCCAGCTTTAGAACGGTCAAGGATAACTTTTCCTTTTGCAGTATCAACGGTAAGTGATAAGCCATTTCCTTCTTGGTCTGCGAAGAGGACAAGTTCTGTTTGAGTGTTAGCTTGGAAGTTAAGTTCAAGCTCGTAAGTGTTAGTTGTTGCCGTTTTTTCAGAGAAATCTTCTTGTCTAGTACGTAAGCTTGTAATAGCTTCTACTGGGTATTGGTAGAGTTTTCCATCTTTGATAGATAATTCTTTAACCAAGCTCATAGCACCTTGGTAGTCGTATTTGTCAGTTGGATAGTCCACGTCTGGGAGACCAATCCAGCTAACAATAAGCGCACGACCATCAGGAGTGTTAAATCCTTGAGTAGCATAAGCTTCGAACCCGTAGTCCAAGTTGATGATTGGTGTACCACCAACAAGGGCAGCTTTCTCAGGGTCGAAATCTTGGAAAATCTTATAAGTATTAGGATAAATATTGTTATAGTCGAGTTCAGCTTTATCAAGACCTTGTGGGCAATAAAGAAGAACAGGTTTGCCATCTACAAAGACAATATTTGGACACTCAATCATGTATTCTGAGCCAGTGCCACCAAAGTCGAGGTCTCCAACCTCAACCCAGTTTTCGACATCATTATCAACTGCTTTGTAAAATTTGATGAAACCTTGTTTATTATGGTTTTGAGCACCTATGATAGCATAAAATTGTCCCTTGTAATCGAAGATTTGAGGGTCACGGAAGTGCTCAGTAACGTCAGTAGGTTTTTTGATAAGAACCTTGTCGATTTTTTTGATTTTGTAGTTTTTATCCATCCAGGCACCGATTTGACGTGGATCGCGAATCCAGTTTTCATCACGGACATTACCTGTATAGAAGATAAAAAGTTTATCACCGATTTGATAAGCAGAACCTGAGTAGGCACCGTGGCTGTCATTTTCATGATCTGGCAAGAGTTTGACACCAGTTTCTGTAAAGTGAACCAAATCTTCAGATTCAGTATGAACCCATTGTTTCAAACCATGAGCGGCTCCAAATGGCCAACTTTGATAGAAAAGTTGGAACTTACCATTAAAGTAAGAAAAACCGTTTGGGTCATTTAGAAGTCCTGTTTCTGGTTCAATATGGTAGCTTGCACGCCAAGGTGATTTGCCAACATTCTCTTTAATCTTTGTTTTTTCTCCGTCTGTCCAATCTGTGTATGGACGGTAACGAACTTCTGTTGGTAGATTCATATTTAATAATCTCCTAATTTATTTATTAGTAATATAGTAAACGTTTTACCTAGAAAAATCAACGTTTATAATAAGAAAACAAAAAAATGCTAAACGTTTGACATATGACAGAAAGATGTTAAAATTAATACCGTAAAGAAAAGTGAAACGTTTTCAAAAACAAATTTTATTAAGGAGAATTTTGCAAATGGATTACAAACAAATTGCAAAAGAAGTCATCGAAGCCCTCGGTGGACGTGAAAATGTTAACAGTGTTGCTCACTGTGCGACACGTCTACGTGTTATGGTTAAAGATGAAAACAAAATCAATAAAGAAAAAGCTGAGAATATTGAAAAAGTTCAAGGTGCTTTCTTTAACTCAGGTCAATACCAAATGATCTTTGGTACAGGTACTGTTAACAAGATTTATGACGAAGTCGTTGCTCAAGGTCTTCCAACAGCATCTAAAGACGAACAAAAAGCAGAAGCTGCTAAACAAGGGAACTGGTTCCAACGTGCCATCCGTTCATTCGGTGACGTTTTCGTTCCATTGCTTCCAGCTATCGTAGCGACTGGTCTTTTCATGGGTATCCGTGGAGCCATCAATAATGATACAGTTCTTGCTCTTTTTGGTACAACATCTAAAGCCTTCGCTGCTACTGATTTCTACACTTATACAGTTGTATTGACAGATACAGCCTTTGCCTTCTTCCCAGCCTTGATCTGTTGGTCAGCCTTTAACGTTTTCGGTGGTTCACCACTTCTTGGTTTGGTTCTTGGTTTGATGATGGTTAACAATGCTCTTCCAAATGCTTGGGATGTTGCATCAGGTGCTGCAAAACCAATTTACTTCTTTGACTTTATTCCAGTAGTTGGTTACCAAAACTCAGTCCTTCCAGCCTTCTTCGTAGGTTTGATTGGTGCTAAGTTTGAACAATGGGTTCGTAAATGGGTTCCAGATGTTCTTGACCTTCTCTTGCGTCCACTTGTTGTCTTTGCTGTGATGTCAGCTTTGGCCCTCTTTATCATTGGTCCTGTCTTCCACACAGTTGAGAGCTACGTACTTGCTGGTACAGAGTGGATTCTTGCCTTGCCATTTGGTCTTGCAGGTCTTGTTCTAGGTGGTATTCACCAAATTATCGTCGTTACAGGGGTTCACCACGTTTTCAACTTGCTTGAAGCTAACCTTATTTCTAATACAGGTAAAGACCCACTTAACGCTATCATCACAGCTGCGATGACTGCTCAAGCTGGTGCAACACTTGCTGTTGGTGTTAAAACTAAAGACTCTAAGTTGAAGCTCTCGCTTTCCCTGCAAGTCTTTCAGCAGTACTTGGTATCACTGAACCAGCTATCTTCGGGGTTAACCTTCGTTTCGGTAAACCATTTATCATGGGTCTTATCGCTGGTGCTGCTGGTGGTTGGTTGGCATCAATCCTTAACCTTGCTGGTACAGGATTTGGTGTAACAATCGTTCCTGGTACTCTTCTCTACCTAAATGGTCAAGTACTTAAGTATGTAATCATGGTACTTGTAACACTTGCTCTTGGTTTCGCTCTTACTTGGATCTTTGGATATAAAGAGGAAGAGGTTGAAGCTCAAACAGAAGTTGTTGCTGAAGATATCGCCTCAGCAGGTTCTGCTCCAGTTGCATTGCAAGCTGAAACAATTGCTGCACCACTTAAAGGTGAAGTTGTAGCTTTGGAAAATGTAAATGACCCAGTCTTCTCTTCAGGAGCTATGGGTAAAGGTGCCGCTATCAAACCTTCAGGTAACCGAGTTGTTGCACCATTTGATGGTGAAGTGCAAATTGCCTTCCCAACAGGTCACGCTTACGGTCTTAAATCTGATAAAGGTGCTGAAGTGCTTATCCACATCGGTATCGATACTGTCTCACTTGACGGTAAAGGATTTGATGCTAAGGTTCAAGCAAATCAACGTGTTAAAAAAGGTGATGTCTTGGCTACCTTCGATAGCTCAGTTATCACTGAAGCAGGTCTTGACGATACAACTATGGTTATCGTTACAAACACTGCAGACTACGAAGATGTTTCATTAGTAGCAACTGGTTCAGTTGCCGAGGGTGATGACTTCATCGCAGTTAAATAATAAGCTAGAAAAGTCGAAGCTGTTTCGGCTTTTTTAGTTGAATGTTTTATAAAGAAGAGTGATATGAAGCCAAGTTGGTAGCAGCTTAAATATGCTTTTATTTAGATTGTCTTTTATCTTACTTTTTCTTTATAATAGTGACAAGATAGTTATTTATTAATCATAAAAGGAGATAGCTTTACATATGGCTAAACTATACGGAAGCTTGGAAGCTGGTGGTACAAAGTTTGTTTGTGCTGTTGGTGATGAGAAATTCCAAGTCATTGAAAAAACTCAATTCCCAACAACTACACCTTACGAAACAATTGATCGTACGATTGAATTTTTCAAACGTTATGAAGATCAGTTGGAAGGAATCGCTATTGGTTCATTTGGTCCGATAGATGTTGATCCAAATTCAGAAACATATGGTTTTGTAACTTCAACGCCAAAACCACACTGGTCAAACATAGACCTTCTTGGTTTAATCGCTAAGGAATTTAATGTTCCGTTCTACTTTACGACTGATGTGAATTCATCTGCTTATGGTGAAACACTTGCTCGTAAAGGTGTTAAGAGTCTTGTTTATTACACTATCGGAACTGGTATTGGTGCTGGTGCTATTCAAAATGGAGAATTCATTGGTGGCTTAGGTCATACTGAGGTGGGTCACGTCTATGTACCACTTCACCCAAATGATGTTGCCAATGAATTTAACGGAACGTGTCCATTCCACCGCGGATGTTTGGAAGGTTTGGCTGCTGGTCCATCGCTTGAAGCCCGTACAGGTATTCGTGGTGAATTGATTGAGCAAAACTCTGAGGTTTGGGATGTTCAATCTTACTACATTGCTCAAGCTGCTGTCCAAGCAACTGTGCTCTACCGCCCAGAGGTTATCGTCTTTGGGGGTGGTGTTATGGGACAAGAACACATGCTTCGCCGTGTCCGTGAAAAATTCACAGCTCTGTTGAATGGTTACCTTCCAGTGCCAGACGTGACTGAGTATATTGTGACACCGGCTGTTTCAGGTAATGGGTCTGCGACACTTGGTAACTTTGCACTTGCCAAAGATGTAGCTGACAAATACTCACGCAAATAACCCAAATATGTAAAATCGCTTTAAGACATGATCTTAAGGCGTTTTGCTCTATACAGGAGGATGTAATGGAACCTTTATTTTTAGATTCGCCAATGCATGAAAAAATATGGGGAGGTAATCGACTTAAGACAGAGTTTGGTTATGATATTCCTAGTGAACACACTGGAGAATACTGGGCAATCTCTGCTCATCCTAATGGTGTATCTTACGTCAAGAACGGGAAGTATTCTGGTTTTCATCTAGCAGAACTTTACAAAGACAAACCAGAACTTTTTGGACATCCAAAGGCGAGTGTATTTCCTTTGTTGACAAAGATTTTGGATGCTAATGATTGGCTGTCAGTGCAGGTACACCCAGACGATGCCTATGGTATGGAGCATGAAGGTGAACTAGGAAAGACGGAGTGTTGGTATATTATTGACGCCGAAGAGGGCGCTGAAATTATCTATGGCCACAAGGCTCAAACCAAGGAAGAGCTGGCAACTTTGATTGAAGCGGGTGATTGGGATGGGCTTTTGTCGAAAACGCCTGTAAAAAAAGGTGACTTTTTCTTTGTACCAAGCGGTACCATGCATGCTATTGGTCCAGGTATCCTTATCCTAGAAACACAACAATCTAGCGATACCACTTATCGTGTATATGACTTTGATCGTAGAGATGATCAAGGCAATCAACGTGAGCTTCACATCCAACAGTCTCTCGATGTTCTGAATCTTGGGGAGCCCCAAAATAGTGTCCCATCAACTGTTAAGACCATGCAGTTAGAGATGACTTGTTTGACATCAAACGCCTTTTTCACAGTATACAAATGGAAATTCAGTGGATTAGTTGATTTCAAGCAATCAGCCCCTTATTTGCTCTGTTCAGTGCTTTCTGGTAATGGGACTTTGACTGTCGATTCACGCATTTATTGTCTAAAAAAAGGTGATCACTTCCTTCTTCCAAATAATGTTACAGATTGGGAAATTGATGGACAATTAGAGATGATTGTCAGTCACCCTAACGAGGCTTGAGTATGAGTAATGAACAAGCATTATCAGCTCTTTTTGAGCGTGTTGAAATTGGGTGATCCTATTATTTTGAGGGAGCTTATTATCGTTTGAAAGACTATGGAGACCACATTTATGGTTTGCAACGGGCAATTTCTGGTATGTGTGGTGAAAGACAGCCTCTCCTAGTATCAAATTTTACTGGGAAAATGGTGTCCTGGAATACGAATTTTACGTGGATTTTGAGGCCAGCCCTATGATTATGAAGGATTATAGTAGTGATAGAGCTTTCTTTGAACAGGCCTTTGAAAATCTCTTACATGACTTTGAGGATTTCTTAGAGAATCAAGAAATCATTGAGGGATAGCCTTGGAGTGTTATTGTCGATATTTTCAGTGAATCTAATAAAGAAGTTTTAGTTTATTTGCTAATCTGTTGTGAAAGCCTTTAAACTAGGGCTTTTTTCTTTGTCAATACTTGAGTGATTTCTTGTTTAAAAGGGGCATTTGTGGTAAAATACGGAGATAAGGACTGTCGAAAGGAAAAAAGATGGCAAATATATTACGCAAAATCATTGAAAATGATAAGGGCGAAATTAAAAAACTAGAAAAAACTGCCAAGAAAGTTGAGAGCTATGCTGATGCAATGGCGGCTCTTTCAGATGAAGAACTTCAGGCAAAAACAGAAGAATTTAAACAACGATATCAAAACGGAGAAAGTCTAGATCAGCTCTTGCCGGAGGCATTTGCGGTTGTTCGTGAGGGATCGAAACGTGTCCTTGGACTTTTCCCATATCGTGTGCAAATTATGGGTGGTATTGTGCTTCACCATGGTGACGTAGCGGAGATGCGTACAGGGGAAGGGAAAACCCTTACTGCGACAATGCCTGTCTACTTGAATGCTATTTCAGGTGAAGGTGTACACGTTATCACCGTTAACGAATACCTTTCAGAGCGTGATGCGACTGAAATGGGTGAGCTTTATAGTTGGCTCGGTTTGTCAGTAGGGATCAACCTTTCATCTAAATCACCAGCTGAAAAACGTGAAGCTTATAATTGTGACATCACTTACTCAACCAGCTCAGAGGTAGGTTTCGACTATCTTCGTGATAATATGGTTGTTCGTAAGGAAAACATGGTACAACGCCCATTGAACTTTGCCTTGGTCGATGAGGTTGACTCGGTTCTTATTGATGAAGCTCGTACACCATTGATCGTATCAGGGCCTGTAAGTTCAGAAACTAATCAGTTGTATCACCGTGCGGATGCTTTTGTTAAGACATTGACTGAAGATGATTATGCGATTGATATTCCAACAAAAACAATTGGTTTGAATGACTCAGGTATTGACAAGGCTGAAGAGTTCTTCAACTTGGAAAATTTGTACGATATTGACAATGTTGCCTTGACTCACTATATTGACAATGCCCTTCGTGCCAACTACATTATGTTGCGTGATATTGACTACGTGGTAAGTCCTGAGCAAGAAATCCTTATTGTTGACCAGTTTACTGGTCGTACCATGGAAGGTCGTCGTTTTTCAGATGGGCTCCACCAAGCCATTGAGGCTAAAGAAGGTGTACCAGTCCAAGAGGAAACCAAGACTTCTGCCTCAATCACTTACCAAAATATGTTCCGTATGTACAAGAAATTGTCAGGTATGACTGGTACTGGTAAGACTGAAGAGGATGAATTCCGTGAAATCTATAACATGCGAGTCATCCCAATTCCAACAAACCGTCCAATTCAACGTATTGACCATGATGACCTTCTGTACTCAACTTTGGATGCTAAATTCCGTGCTGTGGTACAAGATGTTAAGCGTCGTTATGATAAGGGGCAACCAGTTCTTATTGGTACGGTTGCCGTTGAAACATCTGACTTGATTTCTAAGATGTTGGTTGACGCAGGTATTCCTCACGAAGTACTTAATGCCAAGAACCACGAAAAAGAAGCGCATATTATCATGAATGCAGGTCAACGTGGTGCTGTTACGATTGCGACCAATATGGCCGGTCGTGGTACTGACATCAAACTTGGTGAAGGTGTTCTGGAGCTTGGTGGACTTTGTGTCATTGGTACAGAGCGTCATGAAAGTCGTCGTATCGACAACCAGTTGCGTGGTCGTTCGGGACGTCAAGGGGATCCAGGGGAGTCTCAATTCTACCTATCTCTTGAAGACGAATTGATGCGTCGTTTCGGTTCTGACCGTATCAAGCATGTCTTGGAACGTTTGAACGCTGATGACGAAGATATTGTTATCAAATCACGTATGTTGACTCGTCAAGTGGAATCAGCTCAAAAACGTGTCGAAGGGAATAACTACGATACTCGTAAACAAGTCCTTCAGTACGATGACGTTATGCGTGAACAGCGTGAAATCATCTACGCTGAGCGTTATGATGTTATTACAGCAGAACGTGACCTTGAACCTGAAATCAAGGCTATGATCAAGCGTACTATTAACCGTACGGTTGATGGACACAGTCGTAACGATCAAGAAGAAGCTCTTAAAGGTATCTTGAACTTTGCACGTCAGGCCTTGGTTCCTGAGGATGCCATCTCACTTGAAGATCTAAAAGAAGTGGGAGAGGTGACTAAACGTAGTGTTAATTATGATGCTATCAAGGTTTATCTGACTGAGTTAGCAGATAATGTTTATGATCGTCAAATTAAGAAATTGCGTTCAGAGGAGGCTATTCGCGAATTCCAAAAAGTCTTGATTTTGATGGTTGTTGATAATAAGTGGACAGACCACATTGATGCCCTTGATCAATTACGTAACGCCGTTGGTATGCGTGGTTATGCGCAAAACAACCCAATCGTTGAGTATCAATCTGAAAGTTTCAAGATGTTCCAAGATATGATTGGTGCTATTGAGTATGATGTAACTCGTACGATGATGAAAGCACAAATCCACGAACAATCTCGTGAACATGTTAATGAACGTGTTTCAACAACAGCAACAGGCAATATTCAAGCACATCAAGCAGATGCTAACGGTCAAGAGATTGACTTTAGCAAGGTTGGTCGTAATGACTTCTGTCCATGTGGCTCTGGTAAGAAATTCAAAAATTGTCACGGTCGTAAACAGTTTTAGATAAAAAGAAATAGGTAATTATAATGGTTTTTAAAGCAGTAAGTGAAAAAATTGATTTTGATGCAGTTAAAGAATCAACGACATTGACAGGAGAAGCCCTTGCCAAGAAGCAAGCTCGTGATAAAGAGCTTGAGGCAATCATCAAGGGTGAGGACAACCGTACACTTTTGGTGATTGGTCCATGTTCATCTGATAATGAGGATGCAGTTCTTGATTATGCACACCGTTTGGCTAAACTTCAAGAAGAAGTGAAAGATAAAGTATTTATGGTTATGCGTGTTTATACTGCTAAACCTCGTACAAACGGTGATGGGTATAAAGGGCTTGTGCACCAACCTGATGCTGAAGGAAAACCGAATCTAATTAATGGTATCAAAGCTGTACGTAATCTTCACTACCGTGTTATCACAGAAACTGGTATCACAACTGCTGACGAAATGCTTTACCCGGAAAACCTTCCTTTGGTAGATGACCTTGTGTCCTACATTGCCATCGGTGCTCGTTCTGTAGAAGATCAACAACACCGTTTCGTCGCGTCGGGTATTGACGTACCAACTGGAATGAAAAATCCAACATCAGGTAACCTTAACATTATGTTTAATGGTATCTATGCTGCACAAAACAAACAAGACTTCCTCTTTAACGGTGAAGAAGTTCAGACATCTGGAAATCCGTTAGCACACGCTATCCTTCGTGGATCAACAAATGAATACGGGAAGAATATTCCTAATTTCTACTATGATGATATCCTTGATACTATTAACACCTATGAAAAGATGGGACTTCAAAATCCATTTATCGTGATTGATACGAACCACGATAATTCTGGTAAACGTTACTTGGAGCAAGTACGTATTGTACGTCAGACCTTGATTAACCGTGATTGGAATGAAAAAATTAATAAGTTTGCACGTGGATTTATGATCGAGTCTTATCTTGAAGATGGTCGTCAGGACACACCAGAAATTTATGGAAAATCAATTACTGACCCATGTCTTGGTTGGGATAATACTGAGCAATTGATTCGTGAAATTCACGCAACACTTTCAAAATAATAATTTGAAAATAGTCTGAATGTAAAGAATTGAGCCGTTTTGGGATCTTCCAAACGGCTCGACTCTTTATCCAAAATAGGAAGTAGAGAATAGGGAAATGGGAATTCATAAAATTAGTTCATTAATTGATACAGCAGAAGTAAGAAAAGCACATGCTCTTACAGGAGATGACTTGGCGAAAAAACAGGTTAATGATAGTGCCTTAGCTAAGATAATTAAAGGTGAGGATGATCGTCTTCTCTTAGTTATTGGACCATGTTCGTCAGATAATGAAAAAGCTGTACTTGACTATGCTCATCGCCTATCTAAGTTGCAAGAGGAAGTCAAGGATAAGATTTTCATTGTTATGCGTGTTTATACGGCTAAACCACGCACAAATGGTGATGGTTATAAAGGACTTGTTCACCAACCTGATTCAGAAGGAGCTACTGATCTTATAACAGGTATTAAGGCAGTGCGTCGTCTACAATCTCGCATTATTAGGGAAACCGGACTTCCGCTTGCTGATGAGATGCTATATCCGACAAATCTGATCTATTTTGAAGATTTGTTAAGTTACCATGCTATTGGTGCTCGATCAGTTGAAGATCAAGAACATCGTTTTGTGGCTTCGGGGCTTGATGTCCCAACGGGGTTGAAAAATCCAACTTCTGGAAATCTTAATGTTATGTTCAATGCTATCTATGCTGCTCACAATGAGCAAGAGTTTATCTACAATGGCCATGAAGTGAAAACAGACGGTAATCCATTAGCACATGCTATTTTACGTGGTTCTAGTAACGAATATGGTCAAAACGAGGTTAACTACCACTACGAGGACTTAGTTAAGGCTTTGGATAAATATAGTGAATTTGGTTTAGAAAATCCATTTATTCTTGTTGATACAAATCATGATAACTCTGGTAAAAACTTCATGGAGCAAATCCGTATTGTGCGTGAAGTTCTTCTTAACCGTGAGTGGGATAAGCGTATTGCTGATACTGTGCGTGGCTTTATGATTGAATCTTATCTTGAAGATGGTCGTCAAGATACACCTGAAGTTTATGGAAAATCAATTACAGATCCATGCCTCGGTTGGGAAAAAACGGTTAACCTTATTCGTGAAATCCATACTACCCTTTCAAAATAGTTTATGATTTTTGGACATGGTATAGACTTGCAGGAAATTTCAGCAGTTAAAAAGGCCTATGACCGAAACCCACGTTTTGCAAAGAAAGTACTGACACCAAAAGAATGGGAGCGTTTCGAGTCCCTTTCTGGAGAGCGTCAGATGTCGTTTCTGGCAGGCCGTTGGGCGGGGAAGGAAGCTTTTTCAAAGGCCTGGGGTACTGGAATCGGAGCAGTCGGTTTTAAGGATATTGAAATTCTAAATAATGATAAGGGAGCTCCCGTGGTTACTCAGTCGCCTTTTGAAGGAAATGTCTTTATCTCCATTTCTCATAGTGGTGATTTTGTTCAGGCAAGTGTCATTTTAGAAAAAACCAAGAGATAGGTATTGGAAGAGGATAGCTTATGATTTCGAGTTTACATCGACCAACCTTGGCAAAGGTTGATCTGTCAGCAATTTCAGAAAATATTGAACAAGTGGTTAGTCATATTCCTAAACAGGTGCAGACTTTTGCAGTTGTAAAGGCCAATGCTTATGGTCATGGCGCTGTTGAAGTGGCTAAACATGTGTCTAAGCAGGTTGATGGTTTTTGTGTTTCTAACCTAGATGAGGCGCTTGAACTTCGTCAAGCTGGCATAGAGCAACCGATACTTATTTTGGGAGTAGTCTTGCCAGATGGTGTTCCCTTGGCTATTCAAGAAAACATTAGTCTGACGGTGGCCTCACTTGAGTGGTTGGCACTGGCTCAGAAACAAGGTCTTGATTTGACAGGTTTGACCTGTCATATTAAGGTTGATTCAGGTATGGGTCGTATTGGGGTACGTAACCTAAAGGACGCAGATAACTTGATTGCTGGTCTGAAGGCTCTTGGTGCTGATGTCGAAGGTATTTTTACTCATTTTGCAACAGCTGATGAAGCAGATGATAGTAAATTTAAGCGTCAATTATCTTTCTTCACCGATTTGGTGGATAACTTGACTGATAGACCTCGCTTGGTGCACGCTAGCAACTCAGCGACAAGTATTTGGCATGCAACAACCGTCTTTAATACGGTACGTCTGGGTGTTGTCATCTATGGTCTCAATCCTAGTGGCAGTGTCTTGGAACTTCCCTATAATATTCAACCTGCCCTAAGTTTAGAGACAGCTCTTATTCATGTTAAGACCCTTCCAGCCGGTCAAGACGTGGGTTACGGTGCAACCTATACAACTACGGATGAAGAAGTTATTGGAACGCTTCCAATTGGCTATGCGGATGGTTGGACTAGAGATTTACAAGGTTTCCATGTTATTGTGGATGGACAACTTTGTCCTATTGTTGGGCGTGTGTCTATGGACCAGATCACTGTTCGCCTTCCTAAGGTTTATCCACTAGGAACTCCAGTTACGCTTATGGGTGAAAATGGAGGAGCGAGCATTACTGCGACAGAGGTGGCTGAAAAGCGTGGCACAATCAACTACGAGGTCCTTTGTTTACTTAGTGATCGTGTACCTCGTAGCTATGACTAATATAAAAAAGGAAATCCAGTTTGATACTGGATTTTTTGATTTTAGGGAAGATCATTTCCATGTGTTATAATAGCTGATAAGGCTTCCTCTTTTACAAGGAACAGAACTCGATAGAAATGATATAGAATATGATTCAACTAGATTCACCAATTGCAGATTTGAAGGGCTTTGGTCCTAAGTCCGCTGAAAAATTTACCAAATTAGATTTACACACAGTTGGGGACCTCTTGCTTTATTTTCCTTTTCGATATGAAGATTTTAAGAGTAAGTCCATCTTTGAACTGATGGATGGCGAAAAGGCTGTTATTACAGGAACGGTGGTGACACCTGCCAATGTGCAGTATTATGGCTTTAAACGTAATCGTCTTAGCTTTAAAATAAAGCAGGGTGAGGCTGTGATTGCCATTAATTTCTTTAATCAGCCTTATCTTGTGGACAAGTTTGAGGTGGGGGCAGAAGTGGCTATCTTTGGCAAGTGGGACCGTAAGAAGTCTGCAGTGACTGGTATGAAAGTCTTGGCTCATGTTGAGGACGATATGCAGCCAGTATACCATGTGGCTCAGGATGTTAGTCAGGCCCAGCTGATAAAGGCTATAAAGGTAGCTTTTGACAGTGGCGCCCTTAATTTGTTGGAGGAAAGTCTCCCCCAAGTGCTGATGGACAAGTATCGTCTCATGGGACGTCAAGAGGCTGTGCGTGTCATGCATTTTCCTAAAGATTTGGCTGAATATAAGCAGGCCCTACGTAGGATTAAGTTTGAGGAGCTCTTTTATTTCCAGATGAATTTACAGGTGCTAAAGGCTGAGAATAAATCAGAGACCAATGGACTAGCGATTTCTTACGATGAGGTAAAAATAAAAGCCAAGATTGCTACCCTTCCTTTCCCTCTGACCAAAGCCCAGGAGCGCAGCTTATCAGAAATCCTAGCTGATATGAAATCTGGGGCTCACATGAACCGTCTCTTGCAGGGAGACGTGGGCTCAGGAAAGACAGTTATTGCTAGTCTTGCCATGTATGGGGCTTATACAGCAGGATTGCAGTCTGCCCTTATGGTGCCGACGGAAATCTTAGCAGAGCAGCATTATCAGAGTTTGAAGGGACTTTTTCCTGAGCTAAAGGTAGTCCTCTTAACTTCTGGGATGAAGATGGCAGATAAGAAAGTAGCTCTTTCTAAAATTGAGTCTGGGGAGGCTCAAATGATTGTGGGAACTCACTCACTGATTCAGGATGCGGTGATTTATCATAAACTTGGGTTGGTGATTACTGATGAACAGCACCGATTTGGAGTTAATCAACGTCGTATTTTCCGAGAGAAGGGAGACAATCCTGATGTCCTCATGATGACAGCAACACCCATTCCTAGGACCTTGGCAATCACTGCCTTTGGGGAGATGGATGTGTCAATCATTGATCAGATGCCGGCTGGACGTAAGACTATTATTACCCGTTGGGTTAAACATGAGCAACTAGACACCGTATTGACTTGGATTAAGAGTGAGTTGGAAAAAGATGCTCAGGTCTATTTTTATTTCTCCTTTGATTGAAGAGTCTGAGTCTCTTGATTTGAAAAATGCTGTTGCCCTTCATCAGGAACTCACAGAGTTTTTTGGAGATTCAGCTACGGTGGCTCTGATGCATGGTCGGATGAAAAATGATGAAAAAGACCAAATTATGCAGGATTTCAAGGACAGAAAATCTCAGATTTTAGTATCAACCACAGTTATCGAAGTAGGGGTTAACGTGCCAAATGCTACAGTTATGGTCATTATGGATGCGGATCGTTTTGGACTTAGCCAGCTTCACCAGCTTCGAGGCCGTGTAGGGCGTGGAGACAAGCAGTCTTACTGTGTCTTGGTGGCTAATCCTAAAAATGATACCGGTAAAAAACGCATGCAGGCCATGTGTGAGACTACGGATGGTTTTGTTTTAGCAGAAGAGGACCTTAAAATGCGTGGCTCAGGAGAGATTTTCGGGACGCGGCAGTCAGGAATTCCTGAATTTCAGGTGGCTGATATTGTGGAAGACTATAATATCCTAGAAGAAGCAAGGCGCGTGGCCAGTCAAATTGTTTCTGACCCTAACTGGCGTGAGAATCCTGATTGGCAGGTGCTAGAAGCTCATTTGAGAAACCAAGCTGAGTTTGACTGAGGAGGAAACCAATGAAAAAGAAGCGGTTAAAACTCGATTTTTTGCTATCTGCCATGCCTTCTTTCTTACGATGATAGGTCTTATATTTTATTTTGCAGGCTTTACCTTATTTTATCCATGATAACAAAAACTCTCAGTGAACTCACTGAGAGTTTTTGCTTCCTTCAAGTTTATTACAAGCTTTCTTTAAGTTAGAGACCCTATAATAAAACCATCAAAACGAGATAGGTTTGATAATAAAACGTTTTGGCTAGGTCAAACCATTCCTAAAAAGGAGGAAAAACAATGACAGTAAAAATTAAAGTAATTTATAATCCCAATTTTCAAAAGCATCCTCAAGACTTTAAGGTTTATCAAAACTAATAGTGATGCCCAGGAAGAGGCTAAATTTACCCATATTCTACAGCTTTCATCCCTCAATTTCCAAAAATCCTTTTTTCTTTTTCATAACGTAGAATCCCTCTTCTTAAAATCATAACAAGTCTAGACGGAAGAATGACCAGTTTAGGCGATTAACATAAGTAAGATAACCGGTTGAGATTTTCTTAACTGGTTTTTCTGTTTTTCGAATCATTGAACAAATCTTATTTGTAAAGTAGTAAAACCCTATCTATAAACTAGTATTTTTTCTTCAGCCATGCAATCCGGGCTAGACTGGCTAGCACAGTACCACAGACCATGGTGACATGTGTCTGTAAGACGATTAGTTCCTAGTGGAAATCTTTGTTTTCCAATTTATCAGTTGCTTCAATGCTAAGTTTCATGTCTTACCCCTCAATATAATCTTTCAATTCTTGGCCTTCTAGTCCTGCACTGAGTGCAATGAGGAGCTTGAGACGAGCTTTTGGAGCATTGAGTTCTTTGATGAACATAACGCCTGCTTCTTGGAGTTTAACACCACCACCTTCATAGGCATAGACTGGCTCGGCGATGCCGTTAAAGCAACGGGAAACGAGTACAACGGGAACTCCCTTGTCCATAAGTGACTTAATTTCTCTTGCAGCTAGTGGTGGGAGATTTCCGGCGCCTAGGGCCTCGATAACCACGCCGTCAATCTTTTCAGGGGCTAGGAGACTGATGATACCATCTCCAATTCCCATTCCAGCATAAGCCTTAATGATTGGCACAGTTCCTGTAATTTGTTTCAAGTCAAAGCGAACACGAGGCTTAGCAGTTTTGAACCAGAGGATATCATGCTTCATGATGATGCCTAGTGGACCATGGGTTGGTGTTTGGAAGGTTGCCACGTTTGTAGTATGGGTCTTAGTCACGTACTTGGCCGCATGGATTTCATCGTTCATAACGACTAGGACACCTTTATCGGCAGCCTTGTCATTGCTTGCGACACGAAGAGCTGAGAGATAGTTGTAGACGCCATCGCTTCCTAGCTCATTTGACGAACGCATGGCACCAGTTATGACGATTGGAATTTCAGGAACGTTCATGGTATCTAGGAAGTAGGCTGTTTCTTCCAGGGTATCTGTTCCGTGGGTGATAACCACCCCGTCATATTGTCCAGCTGTTTCCTTGATTTTTTTATAAATATCAAGCATGTGGTAAGGCGTAATGTGTGGGCTAGGGATGTTAAAGAAGTCTAGAACAGTTAAGGCTAGATTATCTAGATCAAGTCCAACATGGTTCATGGGATTATCAGCATTTTGACTGACCTTGCCATCGTCATCTGCGGACATGGAAATGGTTCCTCCAGTATGAAGGACTAGGATTTTTTTAATCATTTATACTACTCACTATCTTATTTATGTTATAATTTATTTTAGCATAAAATGTTAGAAGGAGGGGAGCTCTGTGGCCATTAAAGCAGTCTTTTTTGATATTGATGGGACTTTTCTAAATGACCGAAAACGCGTGTCTAGTTCAACCAAAAAAGCCATCAGTCAGATGAAGGAAGATGGTATCTTAGTTGGTTTGGCAACAGGTCGTGGTCCAGGATTTGTCCAGCCTTTCATGGACAATCTAGGTTTGGATTTTGCAGTCACTTATAACGGTCAGTATATTTTGACTCACGACAAGGTCCTTTATCAAAACCAGCTCCCTAAATCAACAGTCTACAACTTGATTCGCTATGCCACCAAGCACCGTAGAGAGATTTCTCTAGGGACTAGTACAGGTCTTGTTGGTTCTAATATCATCAGTATGGGGACGAGTAAGTTTGGGCAAATCGTTAGTCGTATTGTCCCTAAGTCCTGGGCTAAGATGGTGGAGCGTAGTTTCAAGTCTTTGATTCGTCGTTTCAAGCCACAAAGCATTGAAACCCTAAAACTATCATGCGTGAGCCTATTTATCAGGTAGTTATGGTAGCGACGGTGGGTGAAACACAAGATATTGAAGAAAAATTTCCTCATGTGAAGATTACCCGCTCAAGTCCTTACTCAGCCGATATTATTTCAGCGGATCAATCTAAGTTGAAAGGTATCGCTCATCTAGGTAAGGTTTTTGATTTCGAACTCAGTGAGGTTATGGCCTTTGGGGATTCGGAAAATGACCTAGAAATGCTGTCTGGCGTTGGCGTTGGTGTTGCTATGGGAAATGGTGAAGATGAACTGAAAGACCAGGCTACCCATGTCACTGATACTAATAACCAGAATGGGATTGCCAAAGCCTTGTCACACTATGGTTTGATTCACTTTGAAACAGAGAATTCATTTACCAGTGATGATGATAATTTCAACAAGGTTAAGGATTTCCACCATTTGATGGATGGCTCAACTACCGATATGCCTCGTGTTTACGGTATTGAGGAAGCTAGTCACCGTTCGGACTTCAAGTTGGAAGAAATTGTCGAATTCCTCTATGCTTCATCAGGTGGGGACAAGCGTGTCTTTGGTCAGGCTGTTCTGGATTTGCATGCTGCTCTTGACAAGGCAGCGCTCAAAGTTAGTTCTAAAGAGCACTCAGAGTCAACTATGGTTGGTCAGGTGGATGCATTGACTGACTTGCTTTACTTGACCTATGGCTCATTTGTCCTTATGGGTGTGGATCCTAAGCCTTTCTTTGATACTGTTCATGAGGCTAATATGGGTAAAATTTTCCCAGATGGCAAAGCTCACTTTGATCCTGTGACTCACAAAATTCTTAAACCAAGTGATTGGGAAGCGCGATTTGCACCGGAACCACACATTAAACGTGAGCTAGATCGTCAGATTCAAAAATCTCTACAAAGAAGTAAATAAGAAGAGAAAAAGGTTTGGACAGTCTGCTCCAAATCTTTTTCTAATAAAAATGACAGTTATTGATAGCCCTACTTGTGGAAAATAATGTCATTCTATGTATTTTTAAGGAGTTTATTATGACTAAAGCAGATTGGTTAGATTTTTTTGAAGCCATTAATGGTCGTTCAGCAACTGAAGAAGAAATTGCAGCAGCACTTGCAGCAGGTGAGTTTCAAGATGACGCACCAGCAGTTGAAGCGGCGCCTGTTCAAGAAGCACCAGCACAACCAATCTTTGCAGGGGCTTAAACAAACTCCAGTCCAAGGAGTGTCAAATCAAGCAGTGCGACCACAAGCTGGTTTTGCGAATGGGCAAGCTGGTCAGCAAGTAGCTTTTGCTAACGGTCAACCTCTTCAACCAGGTCAAAATATCCAATTTATCAATGGCCAAGCTGTAGTTGTTCCAGCCCAACCATCAGCATTTGCAACAACTTTCAAAAATTACTGGACAGGGTTGCTTAATGCATGGCGTCGTCCAGCAGATATGACAGATTATGGTAAACATAATGCTTGGCTTAATTATATCTTCTTGTCATTCTTTACAGGGCTTGCATTCTTTACTATCTTGAGCGCAATAGCACGGTAAAGTGGTTAACACTTTAGAGTCAACAGCGAGTGTATTCAGCAGTATCTTTGGATCTTTCGGATCAAATGATTACTCACCATCAGTTTCAAGTCATGCATCTAGTATTGGTTTTGCGGCTTTCTTTGCAAGCATTTTAGCTGCCTTCCTCTTTATCTTTGCCTTCATCTTGGCAGGATTTATAACACGTAAGGCCATCCTTCGTGCACCTGCAACAACCTTCTTAAATAGCTTCAATCGTTTTTGTCGTTTGACATCATTAGCCTTGCCAGTATTGCTTGTAACCATCTTGTTGGGAGCTATTGGACTTGTTGTCTTCCCAAGCTTTTTGTTTAATATAGTTTGTACTTTGTTTGCAATTGCTAACCTCTTTACAATTGTTCCTGTAACAACAGCATGGAAGGCTGATAAGTTCTATCAAATGATCTTGGCAGCACTCTTGAACGGTGTCGTTTTGTCTATCTTGTTTGCAATCGTATTTGCTACCATGTCATCATTTACAATAGGTCTTCTATTCTAAGTAAGCTTAACGATTTTTGAAAAGGCAAGTGTATAGGAGTCTTTATGGCAACAAAAGAAAAGTGGATTGATTTATTTGAAAAGGCAGTTGGTCATCCGCCCCATGTCTTAGAAATTGAAGAAGGCCAAAAATCAGATTTTGATTTAAAGGCTATTAAAGGCATTTCCGCAATGGGATTGGATTAGGAAGTTACTTCTCCTGAACTAACAGAAAAAATTGATGAGTATGACGTTGCCGAGGAAGTGGTTGAAGATGTGGCCCTTGATGACGAAGAGGAAACGACTTTATTAGAAACTGAGGAGCTCACGCCGGTGTCTCGCGAAGACCAGACTCACACCGAAGAACATTCATAAGCTACTTCTAAAGAAGCACAAGTAATCTGGATGAAGGCCTTCAAAAACTAAGTAGGTCGTCAGCCTCTTCCTGAGGAATTTCTTATAGGTAGGTCTTCAGGTTATGATGTGTCGATCATCTATCAGTTTATCTCATATGGTAAGGCTGCTAAACTGGCCAATCCAGCCATGGCAAAAGAAAAGAAAATCCTGATTATTGCTGGTATTGTTGTGGTAGTCTTAGCGCTTGCTGGTTATGGATTTGGTTTTTTATTATTACTCACGTGGTCAAGTAGCAGATCGTTATGAAGCAGCAACTTATGGTAAGTTTGATAGTTATGCCTCAAATCATAACACAACCCCAGATGGTGTTTCTGACATTTTCCTTAATGGTACTGATGATACCATGTATAAGGATGTAACGGCTGATATCGATAAAAATACTACGGGAGCCAAGAACCGTTCCGCTGATAGTATTACTTTCTCAGATGTTGATGTAACTAAAGTCGTTCAGACTGGTGAAAAGAACTTTAAAGTAACTTTCACGGCAGTCTATGATTTCTTTTATGGCTATGATTCGAAGCTCAAGTCATCAGGAGATATTAAAGACAAAATTTCATGGTCATGTAATGTGGAATATGTTGGTGACGATAGTGACTCTAGTGGTAGCAGTTCTAACTACAGCGACTACCATATCAATGGTAAAGCTATCGAATCACAAAAAGTGAGTCGTGAAGATACTGTGAAATAGTAGTTGTTTTCTCATAGAGCTAGTCATTGTTAAACTGATTACAATTAGGAGGGTAGCC
>ENA-OQCO01000202-OQCO01000202.1-human-gut-metagenome-genome-assembly--contig:-NODE-202-length-34913-cov-6.356781_pt1 | contig 34913 bp, 39 predicted proteins | sample MGYA00242500_ERZ504582 | MGnify/ENA primary metagenome ERZ504582 (study PRJEB26092, sample SAMD00036346) | human gut metagenome | host: Homo sapiens | study: EMG produced TPA metagenomics assembly of... | reverse complement strand
CAAAAAATTGATTTTTAAATTTTGTATATTTTTTACACAAATATGATGTTGACAAATTTTCGAAAATTTTCCTTTGTGAATAAATAAACATAAGGGGGACTTCCCCTGGGCTAAAAGATATATATCTCTCTTTGTACATCAAATATGAAATAAATAGAAAAATACCAGGACTCTTCTCTCTCACATGGGGAAGATCTCCTGGCATTTTATCATTCTACTGACAAACTATTAAAAGATATTTAGCTAATCCCAGTAAACTACATTTTCCTATTCTTACTTGCTCTTAGCGTGGCCAAGCAGGGGGAGTCTGAGGGGGACTTTCGGCCTTCGCAACTGTGAGATAGTCCCCCTCAGGGTTTTCTTATTTGCCAAAATCATTGACGGTTCTTAAGGAAGTACCTTAAAAAAGTGGTTTAAGGGTCGGATACAGTTTCTTAAACTTCTGATACTTCTCTTCGTACTTCGCCACAAGTTCTTCTTCCGGCTCTACGGTATCAACTACATGGGCCATCTTCTTTCCGATGGTTTCAACATCCGGATAAGCTCCGCATCCTACAGCAGCAAGCATTGCACCACCCATGGATGGTCCTTCCTCAACTTCAAGTACATCTACTTTAAGGTTCATGACATTTGCAATAATCTTCTTCCACAGTGGACTCTTTGCGCCGCCGCCGCAGATCTTGGTACGGTCAATTTTGATTCCAAGTTTACGTGCAACTTCCAGTGAATCGCGAAGTCCAAATGCAACACCTTCCAGAACGGCCTGTGTCATATCTGCTCTTGTGGTATCCATAGACATTCCGAAGAATACGCCTCTTGCATCTGGGTTATTATGAGGTGATCTTTCTCCCATCAGATATGGAAGGAAGAATACGTTGTTTTCTCCGAGTTTCTGGATCGGTGCCTGCTCTGCAGCAAAATCCTTTGTCTGAAGAATTTCTTCTGCCCACCATTTATTACAGGATGCTGCACTCAGCATGCAGCCCATCAGATGATAGCTTCCATCTGCATGACAGAAAGAATGCAGTGCATTATTTTCATCAACACCGAAATTTTTGCTTGAGATGAAGATGGTTCCGGAGGTTCCAAGAGAGATGTTGCACTGTCCGTCACCAACTGTTCCTGTTCCGACAGCTGCTGCCGCATTGTCACCTGCTCCTGCTACGACTTTGACATCTGCGGAGAAACCAAGTTCCTTTGCAACTTCCGGTTTCAATGTTCCAACAACTTCCCAGCTCTCATACAACTTCGGGAGCTGTTCTTCTTTTACATCACAGATTTCCATCATTTCTTTAGACCAGCAGCGATTCTTTACGTCCAGAAGCAGCATTCCGGATGCATCAGAAACATCTGTGCAGAAGGATCCGGAAAGTCTGTATGCAAGATAATCTTTCGGAAGCATGATCTTTGCGATCTGCGCAAATTTCTCTGGCTCATTTTTCTTCATCCAGAGAATCTTTGGTGCTGTGAATCCTGCAAAAGCGATGTTTGCTGTGTACTGTGATAATTTATCTTTGCCGATCTCATTGTTGAGATATTCTGTCTCTTTCTGGGAACGTCCATCATTCCAGAGGATCGCCGGGCGGATGACATTGTCATCTTTATCCAGTGTTACCAGTCCATGCATCTGTCCACCGAAGCCGATTCCGGCTACCTGAGAGCGGTCAATTCCTTCGGTCAATTCTTTCATTCCCTCAACACTCTGGGTAAACCAGTCTTCCGGATTCTGTTCTGACCAGCCCGGATGTGGGAAAAACAGTGGATATTCTTTTGATACGATATTACAGATTTTTCCTGATTCTTCCATCAGAAGAAGTTTTACTGCGGAAGTACCAAGGTCAACACCGATATAGTACATATTTCCTCCTTACTACGACATCCCAGGAAAACTCCCGGGATGCCTGTATTGGTTTTATTCTATTTTTTTAAATTTAGCCCCAAGGATTTTCTGTTGGGTATCTTACGCCTGCCGGCTGATTGTAACCGATTTCTTCAACCGGAACGCCGATATATTTGAATACTTCGAAGAGAGCTTTTCCAAAGTGTCCGAATGCTACTGCGCCATGATGCGGGAATCCTCCCTCGATAAGTACGTGACGATAGAAACGTCCCATTTCCGGAATAGCGAATACACCAATTGCTCCAAAGGAACGAGTTGCAACCGGAAGAACCTCGCCGTGTGCAATGTAAGCACGAAGTTTGTTATCAGCTGTGCTCTGCAGACGATAGAATGTGATATCTCCAGGTTTGATATCTCCCTCCAGAGTTCCGTTTGTAACTTCGATTGGAAGGGATCTTGCCATGATCATCTGATATTTCATCTCGCAGAAGGAAAGTTTGCTGGAAGCAGTATTTCCACAATGGAATCCCATGAATGTATCTTTCAGTGTATAATCAAATTTTCCTTCGATGGATTCTTTGTACATATCCTTCGGTACGGAGTTGTTGATATCAAGCAGTGTAACGATATCGTTGCTTACTACCTGTCCGATGAACTCACTTAATGTACCATAGATATCAACTTCACAGGATACCGGGATGCCCTGGGATGTCAGACGGCTGTTTACATAGCATGGAACAAATCCGAACTGTGTCTGGAATGCCGGCCAGCATTTTCCTGTCAGGGTTACGTATTTACGATATCCTCTGTGATCTCTTACCCAGTCTTTCAGAGTCAGTTCGTACTGAGCAAGTTTTGAAAGAACTTCCGGTTTCTTGTTTCCGGCACCAAGCTCTTCTTCCATTTCTTTAACGATTTCCGGAATTCTTTCATCACCTTCATGTTTGTTGAATGCTTCAAACAGATCCAGTTCAGAGTTTTCTTCGATTTCCACACCAAGGTTGTAAAGCTGTTTGATCGGAGCGTTACAAGCAAGGAAGTTTGTCGGACGTGGTCCAAAGCTGATGATCTTAAGGTTGCTTAAACCTTCAACTGCTCTTGCGATTGGAAGGAAGTCATGGATCATATCTGCACAGTCTTCTGCATCGCCAACCGGGTATTCCGGAATATAAGCCTTTACATTACGAAGCTGCAGGTTGTAGCTTGCATTCAGCATACCACAGTAAGCATCCCCACGTCCCTGGCAAAGGTCATTCTGTGTTTCTTCTGCTGCAGCGATGAACATTTTAGGTCCATCGAAATGTTTTGCAAGAAGTGTCTCGGAGATTTCCGGTCCGAAGTTTCCAAGATATACACAAAGTGCATTACATCCTGCTTTTTTGATATCTTCCAGAGCCTGAACCATATGAATTTCACTCTCTACGATACAGATTGGACATTCGTAGATGTCTTTTGCATCATATTTTTTAGCATAAGCTTCTACAAGAGCTTTTCTTCTGTTTACGGAAAGGCTTTCCGGGAAACAGTCACGGCTTACAGCAACGATTCCAACTTTTACTTCTGGCATGTTATTCATGATAAAAATTCCTCCATATTATATAGTAGATATTTATTTTATGTTTCGTTTCTTAGTTCACGATCAGTCGATTCCGACCTTTTTAATCGATTCCGACATTCTCACCCTTCAGTCCGTTGAATGCGCCTTCGATAGCTGCTTCTTCGTGACCGATCAGCCATTTATTTTTAGCGGTAAGGAGCTTGTCCTCTCCTTCTACTGCTTTTTCAAAAGTCAGTTCTGTGTTTGTTCCTTTCGGAAGAACTACAACACACTGGAAACCACTTTCATTTACATGACACGGTGCATAATGAAGTGTTGTTGCATATACTTCAATTGCTGTACCTGCCGGAACAAGAAACGCCTCTACTTTGGATGTGTCATATGTAAAATCCTTTTCTACATCCTGCTGATGTCCGATCAGCAATACCAGGTCTGTCACTGCAACATTGATTTCGGAGCTACGGTGGTATTCCAGACCATTTAATTTCTTATTATGTCCGTTGCAATATCCGATTTCGATCGGCAGACCGCCATATCCTTTGTTCTGCAGTTCTTTTGCAATCGGCAGTGCTTCCATTTCTTCTACGGAAGGAACGTAAGTTACATCCTCCGGCACCGGAGTATGCTTCATTTCCTTCAGGAGTTCCGTAAAATCATACCCCTCCAGTACTTTACCATATCTACGGAACGCGTCATCTGCTACATTCTGAATCTTCACCTGAAGTTACCTCCTTTATTTTTATGTTGAAACCATCATATCATGAAGTCCTTTTCCTTTCGCCAGTTTTTTTGTCCTCTTTAGTGCACTTTTTTGACCTTTGTATTTTTCCAATTTCATAAACAGTCTGATAAACACATAAAAACAGGCGTTTCTGATTCGCCTGTTTTTGTATTTTATTCTTTATTTTTCTCTTTCAACTTCACTTGGCAAAATACCATATCGTTTCTGGAATTCTCTTGTAAATGCACGACTGCTGCTAAATCCGTTATCCATTGCAATCTGGCTGATCGTCTTATCAGAATTCAGAAGTTCCCGATACGCATAGGTCATACGAATATCCTGCAGATACGTCTTAAAATTGACATTTGCATATTTCTGAAACATTCTGGATAAATATGCATCGGAATAACCGAACATATTCGCCACTTCAGTCAGTTTGAGTTCTTCCTGATAATGCTCTCTCATATAGGAAGTAATTCTTGCAAGCGCATCCAGACGGCGGCTGTGGCGCACTTCCTGCTCTCCCGCCTCATCCAGACGGTAATGGTTGACCAGCAGATACAATACATCATAATAAAAGGAACGAATCTTAAACTCATACCCGGTTCCTCGCTTGCCGTATAATTTATACATTTCCCGTATCAACCGCCAGAGCTGTGAATCCGTCTCCTGCTCATTTGCTGCAAATCGGATAAAACGATGTGCGGTAAAATAATCCTCGAACTGTTTCAGCGGAATCTGAAGGACTGCTGTATGATTTTCCTCCGGGGAATCTATCGAATGTACTTCGTTGGAGTTAATGATCATCAGCTCCCCTGCTTTGAGCGGATGTTTTTCATCATTTAAATAAAATGTAAGAGAGCCTTCCATCACGGCAAAGATTTCGATGGATGTATGCCAGTGTTTTTCTCTCACATAATTCCCCTGGCTCCCTTCAAATAAGAAAAATTTAAACGGCAATCCCTCATCCGGGATCACCAGTTCATGCTGGAATTCCATGTCATAACCTCTTTCCTGTAATCGTTTTTGATGACATTTATACAAACAAAATTAACTATTTTCAATTAATTTATATCATAACATGAAGATGTTCCTTTTACAAGCAAGGGAAAATAAGTGGTCTCACCGGGAATCCTTTATTTTATCTTATCGCATCTTTCATCGACTTCACATACTCTTTGATATACGGTACGCAGTCGGCTCCATGTGTCTCGCAGAGCTTCACGATCGCAGACCCTACAATAACACCATCAGCCTGCACCGCCATCTTCTTCGCCTGCTCTGGTGTAGAAATACCAAATCCTACCGCACATGGAATATCTTTCTGTGCCTTAACCAGTTCCACCATAGCTCCAATATCCGTCGTGATCTGACTTCGCATACCGGTAACTCCAAGTGAAGATACACAGTAAACAAAACCTTCTGCTTCTTTTGCGATCATTGAAATTCTCTCATGAGAAGTCGGTGCGATCAAAGAGATCAGATCCAGTCCATACTTCTCTGCAACAGATGCGAACTCTTCTTTTTCTTCAAAAGGAACATCCGGAAGGATCATTCCATCCATTCCAACCTCTGCTGCTCTCTTGCAAAAACGCTCGATTCCATAAGAAAAAACAACATTCGCATAGGTCATAAATACCATCGGGATGGAACTGTTTTTGCGGATTTTTTCTACCATATCAAAGACTTTATCTGTGGTAACTCCACCGGACAGAGCACGCAGGTTTGCACCCTGGATAACAGCTCCTTCTGCTGTCGGATCAGAAAATGGAATACCAAGTTCGATCAGATCTGCACCTGCTTCTTCCATGGCATAAACGATTTTTTCGGTAACATCAAGGGACGGATCCCCGCAGGTAACAAACGGGATAAATGCTTTTCCCTTTGCAAATGCTTCTGTAATTTTCTTATTCATGGATATCCTCTCCTCTGTAACGTGCAATTGCTGCACAGTCCTTGTCTCCTCGTCCGGAAATGGTGATAACTACAATCTGATCTTTGCGCATCTGCGGTACGATCTTTCTCGCGTAGGCAACTGCATGAGCACTCTCGATTGCCGGAATAATACCTTCTGTTCTTGACAGATATTCAAATGCATCTACTGCTTCGTCGTCTGTTACCGGCACATATTCTGCTCGGCCGATATCATAAAGATGTGCATGTTCCGGTCCAACACCCGGATAATCCAGACCGGCGGAGATGGAATAAACCGGTGCGATCTGACCATACTCATCCTGACAGAAATAAGACTTCATACCGTGGAAAATACCAAGTTTTCCGGTTGCGATCGTTGCTGCAGTCTCAGCAGTATTGACACCGCGTCCAGCTGCCTCACAACCAATCAGGCGAACTCCCTCGTCCTCAATAAAGTTGTAGAAAGTTCCGATTGCATTGGAACCACCGCCAACACAGGCAAGTACAGCATCCGGAAGTTTTCCTTCTTTTTCCAGAATCTGTTCTTTGATCTCCTTGGAAATAACTGCCTGGAAATCACGAACAATTGTCGGAAATGGGTGCGGTCCCATGACAGATCCGAGCACATAATGTGTATCGGAAATACGGTTTGTCCACTCTCTCATCGTCTCAGAAACGGCATCTTTCAGGGTGGCAGTTCCAGATGTAACGGCATGTACTTTGGCTCCCAGAAGACGCATTCTGTATACATTCAGTGCCTGACGTTCGGTATCTTCTTTACCCATGAAGACTTCACATTCCATGCCCATAAGAGCGGCTGCTGTCGCTGTCGCAACACCGTGCTGTCCGGCTCCGGTCTCTGCGATAACACGCGTTTTTCCCATCTTTTTGGCAAGTAAAACCTGTCCAGAACGTTGTTGATCTTGTGTGCTCCGGTATGATTCAGATCCTCACGTTTCAGATAAACTTTTGCTCCACCGAGGTCTTCTGTCATGTGTACTGCGTAGTACAGACGTGACGGACGACCTGCATAATTGTTCAGTAAATCTGTCAGTTCACGGTTGAATTCCGGATCATCTTTGTAATGATTATATGCTTCTTCCAGTTCTAGCACTGCATTCATCAGTGTCTCCGGAATGTACTGCCCTCCATGTATTCCAAATCTTCCTTTTGACATTTATATTCTCCTCAAATTCTTCTTACGATATCCACAACTTGCCGGATCTTTTCCGGATCTTTCCACTTTTCTGTCTCTACACTGCTGCTTAGGTCCACAGCATATGGCCTGATTTCACAAATCGCCTGTTTCATATTCAAAGCACCGATTCCCCCGGCAAGAAAAAACGGTCGCTCTATTTCCGGAATCAATGACCAGTCGAATGTCTTTCCTGTTCCTCCACTGCCCTGATCCAGAAGAATATAATCCACCGGACTCTGTACTGCTTTTTCAATATCTTCTGCTGTTTTTACAGAAAAAGCTTTAATAATGGGCTTATCTGATAACTGTTTTAATTCTCTGATGTAAGTTTCATCTTCCTGTCCATGAAGCTGTGCTGCTGCAAGTGTTCCATCATTCAGAAGCCCTGTAACCAGTTCCATTGAAGCATTTACAAATACTCCGACCGGCTGGATTTCCGGTGAAAGTTCTTTTACCAGTTCCCGGACTTTCTCTGCCGTTACACTCCGGAAGCTCTTTGGAAATTCTATAATAAATCCACAGTAATCCGGGCCAGACTCATTCACTGCCAGGATGTCTTCTCTGCGTCTGAGACCACATATTTTGATTTTTGTTTTTATGCGATTTTCTATTCTCATCTTCTATATCTCTGTTGTTTTTATTCTTCTGCCAGAGGTGCTCCATTCAACTCTTCCAGAGCTGCTTTTTTGTCTTTACTTCTCATCAGAGTCTCCCCGATCAGCACTGCCTCGATCTGATTATCGTGCAGTTTTTTTATATCATCAGCAGTACGGATACCGCTTTCGGATACAAAAATCACATTTTCCGGTGCCAGTTTACGAAGCCGGATACTGTTTTCCATATCCACCTCAAACGTTTTCAGATCACGGTTATTCACTCCAATGATTCTGGCACCGCTCTTTAAAGCTCTTTCTACTTCCTGTGCGTCATGCGCTTCAACCAGAGCATCCATTCCAAGATCTTCTGCCATTTCCCGGTATTCACGAAGCTGTGTATCATCAAGCAGCGCGCAGATCAGAAGTACAGCTGCGGCACCATAAGCGGCCGCCTGCAGAATCATATAATCATCGATCACAAAATCTTTTCGAAGTACCGGAATGTCCACTTCGGATGCAATTTCCCACAAATACTGATCTGATCCCTGGAAATAAAATGGCTCTGTCAGACAGGAAATTGCTACTGCTCCGGCCGCCTTATACTCTTTTGCAATATCCAGATACGGAAAATCCGGTGCAATCAGTCCTTTGGAAGGGGATGCTTTTTTGACCTCACAGATATAGGACATTCCAGGTTTTTTCAGTGCCTGATAAAAACTGTGCGGTGTTTTTGCTGTCTCCGACTGGATCAGCGGATTCAGCAGCATCTGTACCTTTTTTTGCTGAATCTCACGGATCAGGTCTTCTCTTGGCATTTCTATTTTGTCTTTCTCGATACGTTCCCTTGTTTTTTCGGCAATCTCATTTAATATGTTCATCTTTGAATTCTCTTTCTTTATAAAGTCCAGGTATCTCATATTCTTATTTAATACACTGACTTTTTTATTATAACACTTAAGCATTGGAGCAGGTGATGAACTCCTCTAATTTTCTTAAAGCTGCTCCACTGTCGATCAGCTCTTCTGCCATTCGTACACCTTTTTCTATAGATTCTGCTTTACCGGCGATATACAGAGCCGCTCCTGCATTGAGGCAGACTGCCTGACGCTTCGGTCCCCTTTCTTCACCTTTCAGAATCTTCTTTGTAATCTCTGCATTTTCTGCCGGTGTACCACCGACAAGATCATCTTTTGAACATCTGGTATAACCAAACTGTTCTGGTGTGATCTCATAAGACTGGAACCATCCATCCTTGATCTCGCATACAGAAGTCGGTGCACTCATGGATATCTCATCCAGTTTATCCTGTCCGAAAACTACCATTCCTTTGGTCACACCAAGTTTCGCCATAACCTGTGCCAGTGGCTCTACAAGTGCCTGATCAAACACACCCATCAGTTCCATATTTGCTCCTGCCGGATTGCTCAGAGGTCCAAGTATATTGAATACTGTACGGATTCCCAGTTCTTTGCGGATCGGTGCCACATACTTCATTGCAATGTGATAATTCTGAGCGAACAGGAAACAGATATTAATCTTTTTCAGCAGTTCTGCGCTCTTTTCCGGTGGAATTGTGATGTTTACACCAAGAGCTTCCAGCACATCTGCCGCACCACTTTTTGAGGATGCTGCACGATTTCCGTGTTTTGCAACCGGTACACCGCCTGCTGCGATCACCAGGGAAGAAGTAGTAGAAATATTAAAAGAATTTGCTCCATCTCCGCCGGTTCCTACGATTTCAAGCACATCCAGATCATGCAGTAATTTAATGCAGTGTGCTCTCATTCCTGCTGCAGAAGCAGTAATCTCATCAATAGTCTCACCCTTTATGGAAAGTGCTGTCAGATAAGATGACATCTGTACCGGTGTTGCCTGTCCGCTCATGATCTCGTCCATGACTGTCTCTGCTTCCTGATATGTTAAGTCTTCTTTTTTTGAAAGTTTTACGATTGCCTCTTTGATCATTTTTATGTCCTCCTTAACTACTTCTTTACAATATTTATAAAGTTCTGAACCATCACTTTCCCATCCGGCGTCATAACAGATTCTGGATGAAACTGTACTCCATAAATTGGATATTCTGTATGTTCTACCGCCATAATCTCGCCATCTTCTGCCTCTGCCGTAACCTTAAGTACATCCGGCAATTTATCTTTTAATGCTGCCAGTGAATGATATCTGGCTGCCTGAAAGCTGTCTCCCAGTCCCTCAAAAATCCTGCTCTTTCCTACCGTATAAATCGTTTTTTTCTTTCCATGCATCAGCTCTTTCGCATAAGAAACTTCTCCGCCAAAAGCCTCACAGATTGCCTGATGTCCCAGACAGATCCCAAGAATCGAAAGTCTTCCTACAAAATATCTGATTGCCTCTATGCAGATTCCTGCATCTGACGGTTTTCCGGGGCCCGGTGAAATGATCAGGCTTCCGGTCTCATTGCTTCAATTTCTTTGACTGTATATTCATCGTTTCGAACAACTTTTATATCAGGTTCTACAGAACCGATCAACTGATATACGTTATAAGAAAAACTGTCATAATTATCAATCAGTACGATCATTCCAATCCCTCCTGTGACTTTTCGATTGCCAGAACTACGGCTCTTGCTTTGTTGCAGCACTCGTCAAACTCTTTTTCCGGAACACTGTCTGCCACGATTCCTGCACCGGAGCGGATACAGATCTCACCATTTTTCTTATATACCAGGCGGATTGCAATACAGGTATCCAGATTTCCGGCAAAATCAAGATATCCAATCGCGCCGCCATAAATGCCTCGTTTGCTCTGTTCCAGTTCTTCGATGATCTGGCAGGCCCGAAACTTCGGTGCTCCGGAAAGAGTTCCTGCCGGAAGGATAGCGTCTACAGCGTCTATCGCATCTTTATCTTCTCTTAGCTCTCCTGCAACGGTAGAACCAATGTGCATGACCTGCGAAAAATGCTCTATGCTCATATATTTTTCAACTTCCACTGTACCGATCTTACTGATTCTTCCGATGTCATTTCGCCCAAGATCCACCAGCATATTGTGTTCTGCAAGTTCCTTTTCGTCTTTCAGAAGTCCCTCTTCCAGTTCCTGATCTTCCTGCTTTGTCTTGCCTCTCGGTCTTGTTCCTGCCAGTGGAAAAGTAGTCAGTTTTTTGTCTTCCAGCTTGACAAGTGTTTCCGGGGAAGCACCTACAATTTCGATATCATCACTGGAAAAATAGAACATATACGGAGACGGATTGGTTGCCCTCAGAACCCTGTAAGTATCAAACAGGCTACCCTCGGCTTTTGCTCTCATCGGGTTGGAAAGCACCACCTGAAAAATATCCCCTTCATGAATATAATGCTTTGCCTTTTCTACCATTTTGCAATATTTTTCTTTAGGAAACTGAGGACTGATCGTTGAGCCAAGTTGCAATGGCCGAAACTCTTCTTTTTCTCCATTTCGAATCAGATCTGCCATTTCTGCAAGCTTTTTTTCTGCTTTCTGGTAAGAGTTTTCCAAATCATCCAACATAACACCTGTGATCAGAAGTACCTTTTGTCTGTAATGATCAAACGCGATCACCTGATCAAAAAGCATCAGATCCATGTCTCTGAAATCCGGATCTTCGTGTTCTCCGAGCTTCAGTTTGGGTTCGCTGTATTTGATATAATCGTATGAAAAATATCCAACAAGTCCGCCCGTAAATGGAGGCATCTCCTCTATCACCGGACTTTTATACTCTCGTAAGATTTCTCTTAATGTATCACCCGGATGCATTACCTTTTTTACAGTTTCTTCTTTGTCTGCCACTTCTGTATGCCGGATTTTCATAAGCCCATCCGTACAGGTAATCTCCATTGTTGGTTCATATCCCAGGAAAGAATATCTTCCCCATACTTCTGTCTGGCTGGCACTCTCAAGCAGATAACAATGTCTGCTTGCTTTTCTTAAGGTTCTCATAGCCTCTACCGGAGTGTATCTGTCTGCATATACCTCGCGGCAGACCGGAACTCTTTTGTACTGTCCTTTTGCTGCAATTTTTCTGATGTCTTCTATCGTAGGATACATGGATCTTACCTCCTTTTCTGATTCTGAAAAAATGAAAGACAGTTGTTCCGTGCCAAAGGCACTCCCTTAACTGTCATAATAAAAAAGCCCGCCCATGACAGAATCCTGCTTCTGTCAAGGACGAGCGTTAAAATTCACCCGCGGTGCCACCCTGATTCACGGAACGACCCGTGCACTTTGCGGAATACCTGCATATTCCCGGCAACTGACGTATGCCTTACGTCACAGAATACTAAGCAAAAGCCTTTCCCTGTGCCCTCAGCGGTCCATTTAGCAACCTGCATTTCCACCCGGCTCTCACCCTCCCGGACTCTCTGTGCGCGCATAACTGCTTTTATCTCCGCTTCAACGGTTTAATTAGCTAAATTAAATTTTTTATAAAATATCATGTTTTTTTGTCATTGTCAATAGTGTCAGACAAATTTTACATTTTCATCACTATTCTCCGCCTGCAAAGTCTATTCTACTTCTGATAGAAACCTCAAAATTCCCTTCGCCACACCATCCTTTTCATTCGTATCTGTCACATAAGGGGCTGCTTTTCTGCAGTTTTCTGTGCCATTTCCCATCGCCATTCCATATTTTACAGACGTCAGCATACTGATATCATTATCCGCATCTCCAAAAGCCATTGCTTCCTCTGTTGAAATCTCCAATTTTTTCAAAAGCCACAGAAGCGTCTTTCCCTTTCCTGCATCTATATGTCCGACTTCCATCAGATTTGGCACAGATGAAGTTACATAGATATTGGGGATTTCTTTGTCCAACGAAGTATACAGTCGTTCTTTGTCCTCATAACGACAAACAAAAGAAATACTGTCCAGCTCTTCTGCATGTTTCTGTGCAAATCTGCAGATATCTTTTACTGGCTTTCTGGTAGCTTTAATGTATTTCGCACCATACTCTGTCGCCAGATATTGTATCGGATCTTTAACATATGCCTCTTCTGCATAAGGCACTCCGTCAATCACCACTTCCAGGACCATATTTTCTCTTTTTCGCACTGCAATAGCAGCTTCCACCGACTCTTTTTCCAGGAGACACTGATAGACTCTTTTTCCTTCTCTTACCGAATAAACAGCACCTCCATTAGCCGTGATCACATACTCCACTCCCGGATAATTTCGGATCATTTCCGGTATGGAATGAAAAGATCTGCCCGTTGCCGGTACAATATATATTCCATGCTGTACTGCCAGATCCAGTACCTCTCTTGTTTTTGGTGATAATTCCTTACAATCTGTCAACAAAGTCCCGTCAAGATCACTTGCAATTAATCTGATGCTCAATTTTTTCTCCTCTGTATGTACAGGCCTGTTTTTCGCAGGCTGTGAAATCTTTTTCTGTTATCCTCTATTATATAAAAATTGCATACTTTTTTCCACTCAGAATGCAGGATTTCCTCTTTTAAACTTTGCAGAATATGGTATACTAAAGAACTAGAAAGATTACAGCTGTTACTCAAACAGTGTATACAAAGGAGTATATAGATTATGAAATTTATTTATCCTGCGGTTTTCCGCAAAACAGACAGGGGAACTTACAAAGGCTTTTTCCCGGATCTGGCTGAATGCTACGGTGAAGGTGAAACTCTGGATGAAGCTATAGAAGAAGCCAACGAAGCTGCTTATAACTGGATTTCTCTGGAGCTTGATGAAGATGACTGTCAGCTGCCTCCGGTTTCTGATGAAGATGATCTGGAACTAGAAGATGGAGATATTGTACGAAATATTTCCGTAAATATCAGATTCTACGAAGGCTGGGATGAGTGATCATTCCTGCCTTTCTCTTTAATATATGAAATTTGTTGTAAGGAGTTTATATGTCTGTTTTTTCTGATACACTTACCCGTTATATCGAACACAAAAATATAAAAGTCTTTTCTCTGGCAAAATATTGTGATCTGGATCGTTCTACCATGTACAAAATCCTCAATGGGAAACGGAATCCTCCATCTCCTGAAGTTTTTGAAAAGATGACACAGTTCATGCATCTGACACCTATAGAATACAACTTTCTGAAAGAAACACTGGAGATCACTCAGGTTGGACCCGATACATATTACACTCGAAAGAGTGTGGAAAATTTTATCTGTCAGTTTCCGGATCAGCCTGCCACCGATATCACAGGAAGTTCTTTCTCACCGGATCCTGTATCTGAGCAGTGCCAGACTGACTGTATTTCACTGGTCTCTCAGCAACATATCGACTATTATGTACATCAGATGATACTTTCTGAATCCGTTCATGCAGATGGCAAAATTGCCATGTTCATTCAACCGGATTATAAATTTCTTTTCAGTCTCCTCGCCAGTCTGCATGCATCTGCATCGCTGAAGATTGACCACATCTTCTGTGTTGGAACCGAATATGCCTTTACCAAAGATCACCAGCTGATCAATTTGAAATATCTTCGTGAAATTTTTCCTTTATATATGGCTGGACTGAATTATTCCCTCTGGTATTATTACGACAGAATTCAGTCACATTATTACAATTTTAATCTTTTTCCTTGTATGATTCTGACATCTGATGCTGCTATCCTCTGCAGTTCCGATTATCAGAATGGCATATTCATCAAATCTCCTGATGTCGTACAGCTTTTATGGAATCAGTTTATATCCTACAAAGAACAGTGCAGTCTTTTTTTCAGACCTGCTCCTCTTACTCCCGAAAATCACAAGGCAGTTATTGACAGCATGTTTGATACCTTCTATGACCAGAATGATTTGATCGGTATTCAGCCTGAACCATGTCTGACACCTTTTTTTACCGGAAACCTCTTACATGAAATATTTAATTATGATCTTCCGCAGGCAGATGCTATCCTTGCGGCAGCAGAGCAGGCTTTTCAGATGAATATGGTTAAAATCCAGAATGAGCAGTTTCTGATCTATTCTACTCGGGAAGGACTTCTGCAGTTTGCAAAAACCGGACTCACAGATGAAATCCCTGAGATTTTCTATCACCCTTTAACTGTGGAACAACGTATTGAGATTTTGAATGGCGTTCGCCAATGCTGCGAAACCGGTGTCTATCGATTCCTTCAAAAACCTTTAAGCCATCTGCCCCACAACCTTCACTTCTGTATTCGCGGGACTATGGGAAGTATGGTTTTCAGAAATAACACCGGGCAGATCATTGTACTGAACATAGAGGAAACCTGCCTGGTCAGTATTTTTCGTGACTATCTGGAGCATATGAATCCAGCCAGTTACTGTTCTACTGAAAAAGCAACAGAACTGGTTGATCAGATCATTAATGACCTGCAAAATAACAGAATCTGATTTTTACCTATATCTGAACAAACGAAAACACCCATATAATTGTTGACCATCAAAGTCAGCAATCATATGGGTGCTTTTTCATTCTCATACGCGCCGGATCATTTAACCATTAACTATTATATAATTTATTATTTGCAGAATACAAGATGTGGCACAATTTGTGGACAGACTTTTTATATAAAGCAGAACAAAATTTACAGTTGACATTCTAAAATCTCTGTGATAATATAATCAACGCAAAAAATTGAATATGGTTTAATTGGAAACGTACATTCCCCTTGGAATGATTAACGAACAACACATGCTCTTGTAACTTACGTAAACAGTAACCTGTAGTTATCATTAATTAGAACAAGGAGAATTTTTTTTATGCCCAAAAACAAATTTCAGGAAGTAATTTTTACAATTATTATGGTATTTTTCATGGTTTATGCCATGATCTGCTACAACATCTCACTGAACATCGGCGGAATGTCAAACGAAGTATTCCTTTCTGCATTCCATGAACTTATCATCATGGGACCGATTGCTTTCATTCTTGACTTTTTCATCGTATCTAAACTTGCATTTATGTGTGCAGCACGTATGGTAGATTTCAGAAATTGTCATCCATTCAGTAAGATTCTTGCTATTTCTGTACCATCTGTGGCATTTATGTGCCCACTGATGAGCCTTGCTGCCACAATCCTGTTTAAGAATGCAGGAAGTCAGTTCATCGCTGTATGGATTCAGACGACAGCTATGAATTTCCCGGCGGCATTTTTCTGGCAGCTCATCTATGCCGGACCAATCGTTCGTTTTATCTTCAGACATATCTTCAGAGAAAATGAACGAGTACAGGATGCAGCTGTTTCTGCTGAATAAGCCAGTTATTATAAAAGGAAAACTGCACAAAAAATCTGGTCTGCAGGAATCACAAAAGATTTCCTGTATGACCAGATTTTTGTTTGTACTTATTCAGAATATCCATCCAGCAAATTCCGATAAAAAGGTACTTCTGATTACAGAAGATAAATCGGAAGTTCGTCTTTGATATGAACCGGACCGTTCACTGTTTCCGGCTGCTCGCCCTTCACAAATGCTTTCTCCAGCTCTTCGGAATTCTGTGGTGTGAGAACGGATGTCTTCACTGCTTTCTTTGCCGGAGCCTTTCTTGTTGTTTTTCTGGCTGCAGTTGTCTTCTTTGCCGCTGTTTTCTTTGTCGGAGCCTTCTTAGCCGCCGGAGCTGCTTCGGCTTTAGCCGCTGCCTTTACTTCCTCTGCTGGTTTTGTTTCTACCTTTACTTCTGTTTTTTTGGCATCTGCGTTTGCTGCACGCAGGATGCTGTCCTTACCTACTGACACGATTCATTACCTCCTCTGCCAACTCTGTATATTCTTTTGCACTTCTGCTGGATTTCCTGTATTCTACAACCGGGATGCTGTTATCCTGAGACCATTCCACAGAACTGTCTACACGGATCACATGCTCAAATACATAAATACTCTCCAGCTGATGCAATGTTTCCATTGTCTGTTTGAAGTAATTCTTGCGGGTATCCACCTTGGTCACTGCAATTCCGGCAACCTCAAGATCCGGCGAAATCTGCTTTACTTCATTCAGAAATTCGAACATATTTGCAAGGCCAAACATCCCCCACGGGCTCGCTTCTACTGGGATGATCACCTTGTCCGAAGCGCACAGAATGTTCATGACCCAACCGCCAAGTGTCGGCGGTGCATCGATCAGGATGTAATCATAAACTTCTGAATCTTTGACCTTCTGCAGGCATTTCCGAAGGATAAACTCTCTCTGCCATTTAGTAAAAAGTTCGTATTCAATCGAACTCATCAGGGTAGAGGACGGAACCAGATCCAGATTCTCGTACGGTGTATGCACGATATAATCAGTCAGATCTTCCTGTTTCCCAATCGCATGATAAAGGTTCTTCTCTCCCTGTGCATGCTCCAGCACCCAGTCTTCCGGGAAGAATGCCAGCGACAGATTCAGCTGCATATCTCCATCCACCAGCAAAACTTTCTTTCCGGCACGCGCCATAGCTGCACCAAGGTTTGAACAGGTGGTAGATTTGCCACTTCCGCCTTTGTTATTGGTAAAACAGATCGTCACGGTCTTTCCCATTGAAATCCCTCCATAAAAAATGTCATTTCCTATGTCACATTATAAGGGATTCTGTCAAAATTGGCAATGCTTATTGCTTATTATTTCAGCAGGTATTTGTTGTTTGTGTTGTTTCAGTCCAGAATTTTTCCGTCAACGGAGATTGTAACAACCTGCCACGGAATGAATTTCCCGCTGTTCTGGAGAGCTTTTTTTGCTGCCATTTCCAGACCGCCGCAACACGGAACTTCCATACGCACAACCGTCATACTGCTGATATTATTGCTTTGGATAATTTCTTCCAGTTTCTCACTGTAATCTACACTGTCCAGTTTCGGACAGCCCACTAAAACAACTTTCCCTCTGATAAAATCCTGATGAAAATTTGCGTAGGCATAGGCAGTACAGTCTGCTGCGATCAAAAGCTTCGCGCCCTCAAAATACGGTGCCTGCGTCGGCACAAGCTTAATCTGCACCGGCCACTGCTGCAGCTGAGATTCCATTTTATTTTCAGTCGGAGCTGTTGTCTCACGCTTCATCTGACGCATACGGCTTCCCGGACATCCACCGCTCATATGATGTGCTGATTTATTCTCGCCTGCTTTTTTTCGCTGATTTGCAAGTACAGCCTCTTCATCATAAGCTGCTGCTTCTCTCTCTACGAATGTGATCGCACCGGTCGGACAGGCTGGCAGACAGTCACCAAGTCCGTCGCAATAATCGTCACGCAGAAGCTTCGCTTTGCCGTCAACCATTCCGATTGCGCTCTCGTGGCAGGCAGCCGCACACGCACCACATCCGTTGCATTTTTCTTCGTCTATATGAATAATTCTTCTTATCATAAATAACCTCCTGTTTTGTATTTTTCTATTTTTTCATGCCTTGACCTTACATCCGCAGGATACTAAAATAGAGGCAAAAAATATGTGGTTATAACCACAAACAAATTAAAATGGAGATTTTTATGAATTATAAAAAAAGCAACGGATTAAACTATATACTGATTTCTGACACAGCACTCTTCCAGGGCTGTTCCCCTGTCGAAACAGAAAAGCTACTGTCCGGTATGCAATTTTTCACAAAAGCATATAAAAAAGGAGTTCCGGTTTATCACGCCGGAACTCCTGTATCTGATATCGGAATCGTTTTGCACGGTGTTGTTCAGATTGAAAATAATGACCTCTGGGGAAACAAAAATATCATCAGCCTTGCCCAGGCCGGAGAAGTTTTTGCAGAAGCATATGCCTGTATTCCCGGAGAACCCATGATGGTTGATGTTATCGCCTTAGAAGACTGCGAGATTCTCTTTCTAAATGTTCCCAGACTATTCCAGCTTGCCTCTTCCGGTAAAGGAGAATACTCTGTGCTGATCCGCAATCTTACCATGATCAGTGCACGCAAAAACCTGCTGCTCTCCCGCCGTATTCTCCACACATCCTCCAAAAAGATCCGTGGCCGCCTGCTCTCTTATCTTTCCCATCAGGCCGAATTACAGGGTAGCCGCTATATCGATATTCCCCTGAACCGTCAGCAGCTTGCTGACTATCTCAGCCTTGACAGGAGCGCCCTGTCCAAAGAACTGGCTAAGATGAAACAGGACGGACTGCTGGATTACCATAAAAACAGTTTTGTCCTGAAAAATGTGTAAGCTCACTCAGAATTCAAAAACCTTTTTAATGCTTTCATAATGAAGAAATTTGTCTTCTGCCGCAAATCCTTTGATCTGCTCCAGAGTTGCAAACATATATCCATCTGTTTCTTCTGTCTGCAGCTTCAAATCTTTGTCATCGATATCCATGACGAAGCGATACACATCCACAAAATAATTATCTCCCTCACCCGGATTCTCACGTTTATAAGTAAACAGATAGCCGCCTTCTGCATTTCTGACATCCAGTCCGGTCTCTTCTTTTACCTCTCGAAGAACCGCCTCATAAGACTCTTCTCCTGCCTGCGCAGCACCACCGGAAACCTCCCAGCAGCCCGGTGCCCATGCCTTGGTCATAACACGTTTGGTAATCAGAAAAGTTCCATCCGGACGTGCAACTACGCCAAGCACTGTCAGATGGTATTCTCCATCTTTCAGACACCAGTCGTTACGTTTCATAGTGCGTCCTGTCGGCTTCTTATCTTTATCATAAATATCCCAAAATTCCATTTTTTTATCTCCCTGTTGCGTTTTCTGCTGTTTATTTTTATAATGATTTATGACTTTATCATAGCATTCCAAAGAAGTTATTGCAAACAGGAGTTTTGTATTTATATAGATAAAACAGAAAGGAAATCACCATGAACTTTAGAGATATGGCAGAACAAAATGAATCCTGGATCATCGAACAGCGACGTTATTTTCACGCACATCCGGAGCTTTCTTTTGAAGAAAGAAATACCACCCATGAAATCGGAAATCGTCTGAAGGAGATGGGACTTATCCCTCACTATTACCCGGATTACAACGGTCTCTGGACAATGATCAAAGGTGGAAAATCTACCCTGGACAGTAAGACCATTGCACTGCGTGCAGATATTGATGCATTACCGGTTGAGGAACATACCGGTCTTTCTTTCTGCAGCCAGAATCCTGGCGTCATGCATGCCTGTGGACACGATTGCCATATTGCAATGCTCCTTGGCGGCATCCGACTGCTGATGGCACAGAAAGAACAATTAAAAGGCAATGTAAAGATTATTTTCCAGGCTGCTGAAGAATCCTGCCATGGTGCGCAGTATTATGTAGAGCATGGTTTTCTGGATGATGTAAATGCCATTTACGGAGTCCACATCTGGGGTGATCTGGACGCTCCTTATATGAATTTTGAATCCGGTCCGCGTATGGCCAGCTGTGATAATTTCCGCATTGAAGTAGAGGGAAAATCTGCCCATGGATCCACACCTCATCAGGGTGTCGATGCCATTCTGGCTGCTGCTCATATCATCACCGAAATTCAGACTGTTGTTTCCCGTATGAATGACCCGCTCAACCCACTGGTCATTACCGTTGGAACCATCAACGGCGGACAACGTTTCAATATCCTGGCAGACAAAGTTGTCATGGAGGGAACTACCCGTACACATTCCCCAAAAATGCGCCAAAAAACAGAACCTTTACTCCGCAGAATCATAGAAAATACAGCGGATTCCATGGGTGCAAAGGCTACCCTTACATTTGAATATTTTCCTGCGCCAATCATCAATGACCACGAAGATCTCGTCCGGATTGCAAGAAATGCAGCTACCAAAATGTACGGTACAGACTCCCTGAAGCCATTCCCTAAAATGATGATCAGCGAGGATTTTGCCTACTATATGGAAAAAGTTCCAGGAGTCTTCGGCCTTGTTGGAAGCCAGAATAGGGATCTCGGTATCACCGCCAAAAATCACAACGATCACTACACAGTAGACGAATCCGTTCTCAAACGCGGAGCGGCTATGTATGCACAATTCGCGTATGATTTTCTGGAAGAAACGTCCGAATAATTCAAGAATGCCCTCGGCATTCTTTCTGCTTTTCCATGTCTTCTGGATAATAATCCCCGGTATCAGAAACAGAAGCAATAATCTGAGCATTTTGCTTCTTCCTGTTTTATCCTGTTCAATTTCCATACCTTCCCCATAAATCACATTATGTTCAATATACCCTACTGGCTCAGACTATGTCAAATTATGTGGATCTGTTTTCCGCTTTTCTTTATTATTCCCTCTTCTTCCAGATTCTTAAGTTCTCTCGTCATCGCACTGCGATCGACACTTAAATACTGTGCCAGTGCAGTATAGGACATAGGTAACTTAAGATCTTTGCTGTGTTTTTCTGTAGAGAGTGCGTTCAGATAAGCCATTAATTTCTTCCGTGTACTGGATCTGGAAAGCATATAGATCCGTTCATTCTGCTGTCTGGACTGGATTGCGGTGAGCTGCAGCAAATTACTGACCATCTGGCTGTGGTGATAGCATGCCTGGTCGCAGCGTTTGATCACATGTTCATAATCAATAAACATGATTTTTGTCTCCTCTGCGGCACAGACATAATAATGCTGTGAATCAGCAGGAAGAAGAAACGGTTCCCCAAAAACTGCATCTTTATTAAATTCGTCGATCAGGTACTGGTTTCCTTCCGTATCACAACAGTAAAGGATTGCCCTGCCATAAAGAATCAGCCCGATCTTTTTCATGGAACTGGAATATTCATGATGGTCTCTCCATTTCGAAATGTCATTTCTCTCGCATGGAAACAGATTCGCATTCTTTCCTGTTCTTCGGGAAGAATATCTGTAAAAAGTGTAATATGCTCCATCGTTTCTCACCTCATTTTCCGCTATTGTTTTCCATTATTATAACACAATTTTTCTCAACTAATCGCATCTTTGTGACTTTTGCAACAGAATTTTCCCTGATATTCTGTTATAGTTTTAACAAAATTACAGATAAGAAACCTTTTTACATAAACTCATAACAAACTGGAGGGAATGAAATGAAGATTACAGATACAATCCGATACGCAGGTGTAAATGACCACCAGATTGACCTTTTTGAAGGACAGTACAAAGTTCCGAATGGCATGTCCTACAACTCCTACGTAATCCTGGATGACAAGATTGCAGTTATGGATACCGTAGATGCCAACTTTACTCATGAATGGCTGGACAATATCCAGCAGATTCTCGATGGACGTACACCAGATTATCTGATCGTACAGCATATGGAACCGGACCATGCCGCAAACGTTGCAAACTTCCTCAAAGTTTATCCAGACACTACGGTTGTTTCCAATATGAAAGCATTCAACATGATCCAAAATTTCTTTGATCTGGATCTCACCGGACGCAAGATCGAAGTAAAAAATGGTGGCACACTTTCTCTTGGATATCATCAGCTTACTTTTGTTTTTGCCCCGATGGTACACTGGCCGGAAGTTATGGTAACTTACGACAGTACAGAAAAAGTTCTCTTTTCCGCTGACGGTTTCGGTAAATTTGGTGCTCTTGATGCAGAGGAACCGTGGGATGACGAAGCAAGACGCTATTTCATCGGTATTGTAGGAAAATATGGAAAACAGGTACAGGCACTTCTCAAAGTTGCCGCAACACTGGATATCCAGAAGATCTGCCTCTTCACGGCCCGGTCCTTACCGAAGATCTTGGCCATTATATCGGGCTTTATGATACCTGGTCTTCCTACACACCAGAAGCAGATGGAATCGTAATCGCCTATACTTCTGTTTACGGTCACACCAGAGATGCTGTATATCTTCTTGCAGAAAAGCTCAAATCCAAAGGATGCCCGAGAGTTCTTGTCTATGACCTTGCAAGAGATGATATGTCACAGGCAATCAGCGATGCTTTCCGTTATTCTAAACTGGTTCTTGCGACCACCACTTACAATGCAAGTATCTATCCATTTATGAATGACTTTATCACCAGACTGGTGGAACACAATTTCCAGAACCGCACCGTAGGCATCATCGAAAACGGTTCCTGGGCTCCTCTGGCTGCCAAAGTCATGAAAGAAATGATGGCTCCATGCAAAAAAATCGACTGGTTAAAGAACAACGTTCACATCTGGTCTGCTGTAAAAGAAGAAAACAGAAAAGAAATTGAGGCAATGACTGATGAACTCTGCAAAGAATACATTGCCAAAAGCGATACTCTTGCAAACAAAAATGATATGTCTGCACTTTTCCGTATTGGATACGGTCTCTATGTTGTAACCTCCAACGATGGAAAACGTGACAACGGACTGATCGTAAATACTGTTACTCAGCTGACCGATAATCCGTACCGTGTAGCAGTTAACATCAACAAAGCCAATTACTCTCACCACGTAATCCAGCAGACAGGTGTCCTGAATGTAAACTGTCTGTCCGTGGAAGCACCGTTCTCTGTTTTTGAAAGGTTCGGTTTCCAGTCCGGCAGAACTGTAGATAAATTTGAGGTCAAAAAGTCAACCGTTCCGGTAACGGACTTGTATTCCTTGACAAATACATCAACGCATTCATGTCTCTCAAAGTAGAACAGTATGTTGACCTCGGAACCCACGGCATGTTCATTTGCAGTGTCACCGAAGCTCGTGTCATGAGTGACCAGGAGACCATGACCTACACCTATTACCAGAACAATGTCAAACCAAAACCACAGACAGAAGGAAAGAAAGGCTTTGTCTGCAAGGTCTGCGGATATATCTACGAAGGTGATGAACTTCCGGAAGATATCATCTGCCCGTTGTGTAAACACGGTGCCGTGGACTTCGAGCCGATCCAGTAAAAACCTCCAATTCAGATCATTGTAATCTGTTAAACATTCAATCCATAAAAAGACCTGCTGTACACTTTCGATCAAAACAGCAGGTCTTTCTGATTTATTTAATTCTCTTCAGCTCATACTCTCTTGTTCCAAGACCGATCTTCTCAGCCTGATCCAGAGTTGCCTTCCATTCAATATTCGGATTGGAATCCTTGAAATGATCATGGTGGCAATGCCATCCCGGTTCTGCCAGATGTTCACCCAGCTGACTGTCTGCAATCGGTGTTGCCTTCAGACAGGCATCTGCACATGCCTGATCCAGTGCAACCGGGTCAAAGCTTGCAAACATTCCAATATCCGGAAGGATCGGTGCATCATTCTCACCGTGACAATCACAGTTTGGACTGATATCCTGAACCAGTGCGATATGGAAATGCGGGCGTCCATGACAGACTGCCTGTGCATATTCTGCCATCTTACGGTCAAGCAGCTCGTTTGCACTGCTGTTTGGATTATAGACAGCATCAAAGCTGCAGGCTCCAATACATCTTCCGCAACCCTTACATTTATCATAATCGATCACAGCTTTTTTGTTTACATATGTAATTGCGTCACTTCCACATTCTTTGGCACAGCGATGACATCCACGACAGACTTCTGCATTGACTGCCGGCTTACCACTTGCATGCTGCTGCATCTTTCCTGCACGGCTTCCACAACCCATACCAATATTTTTAAGGGCACCGCCAAAGCCTGTTGCTTCATGTCCCTTAAAATGACTCAGGCTGATAAAAACATCTGCATCCATGATTGCATGTCCGATCAGTGCGGTCTTGCAATACTCACCATTCACTACCGGTACTTCTACTTCATCCGTACCTCTCACGCCATCACCGATAATGATCTGGCATCCTGTTGTAATCGTATTAAATCCATTTAAGTTTGCACAGTCCAGATGTTCCAGTGCATTCTTTCTGCTTCCCGGATAAAGTGTATTACAGTCTGTCAGAAATGGCATACCACCCTGCTCTTTGCACAGGTCTGCAACAACTTTTGCATAATTCGGGCGAAGAAATGCCATATTTCCAAGCTCACCAAAATGCATCTTAATTGCTACAAATTTTCCATCCATATCAATATCTTTGATACCGGCTGCCACACAGAGCTTTCTTAACTTATCCAACTGACTCGTTCCGACCGGACAGCGAAAATCAGTAAAATAAACGGTTGATTTTTCCATGTCTGAATCCTCCTAATATAAAAATATTTCAAGTATTATCACTCAATAACTATAATAATACTTGAAGTATGGTTGAAGTCAATATTTTTATAAATTTTATCGTCTGCACATATCTTGACATGACATCCATACTGTTTCTGACGTGTTTTTGTTCTGAAAAATTTCAGTCGGGAATCTTTTTTATATTCGGTATTATTTTTCTTTACAACAACAATTTGAATGCTATAATAGGAATGTTTTGAATACAAATATTTTGCAATTCAAATAATTAAATCATCGAAAGGATTTTAGATTTATGAATACATTACGAAAAATTTACTGTCGTGCTTTCCAGAAAGCCTTTAAATTTGCACTTCCATTCCTTCCATATCGCAATCCTGAAGTTATCGGAAGCGTGAAGTCCCTGCCTGAAATTCTTCTCAAAAAGAAATGCGATAACGTTCTTATCATCACAGATAAAGGCATCCGCAATCTGGGACTGACCGACCGCCTGGAAAGAGCCCTGAAAGGAAACAATATTTCTTATTCCATTTATGACAAAACCGTTGCCAATCCAACTACTGTCAATGTAAAAGAAGCTGAAGACCTCTGGTATCAGTCTGAATGCAAAGCAATCATTGGTTTTGGTGGTGGCTCCAGCATGGACTGCGCCAAAGCAGTTGCTGCGCGCATTGCAAAACCGAAACAGTCTCTTGCACAGATGAAAGGCATCCTGAAAGTACACAAAAAGCTTCCACTTCTGATCGCCATTCCTACCACTGCCGGAACCGGAAGTGAAACAACTCTTGCAGCCGTTATTACTGATGCAGAAACAAGATACAAATATGCGATCAATGACTTTCCTCTGATTCCAAGATACGCTGTTCTGGATCCGAAAGTCACTTTAAGCCTTCCGCCATTTATCACTGCTACCACAGGCATGGATGCCTTAACTCATGCTGTTGAAGCTTATATCGGGAACTCTACAACACCTGGTACCCGAAAGAATGCACTGGATGCCGTACAGCTGATCTTCGAAAATCTGGACCGTGCCTATACAAACGGTTCGGATAAGGAAGCTCGCAAAAATATGCTCCGAGCTTCTTATTTTGCAGGCTGTGCTTTTACCAAATCTTATGTTGGATATGTTCATGCAGTTGCACATACCCTTGGTGGCCAGTATAATGTTCCTCATGGACTTGCAAATGCAGTACTTCTTCCATTTGTACTGGAATCATATGGGGATACGATTCATTCCAAACTCGCCCGACTTGCCCTGACAGCCGGTGTTGCTGACAGCAGTACACCTGAAAAAGAAGCCGCGCATGCTTTTATCCAGGCAGTCAAAGATATGAAAAAACGTTTCAATATCGGGGATACTATACCAGAAATCAAAGAAGAAGACATTCCAAAACTGGCTCATTATGCAGACAAAGAAGGAAATCCTCTCTATCCGGTGCCGGTACTGATGGATGCACACGAACTGGAAAAATTTTATTATATTCTCATGGACAAAAAACAGGAGGACACTTCGAATGAATCAGAATGACATTCATAAACTTATAGAAAAACAGCGAGCATATTTTTACAGTAATGAAACTTTAAATATAGAAAAACGCATTCATGCGTTGAAAAAACTAAAGACATGTATCCAGAAAAATGAAGCAGAAATCGCAACGGCCCTGGAAGCAGATCTTGGCAAAAGTAACTTCGAAAGCTACATGTGTGAAACAGGTCTGGTCTTAAGTGAAATTTCTTATATGCTGAAACATATACGCAGATTCACACGTGAAAAACGGGTGCACACACCACTCTCGCAGTTTCATTCCCGGAGTTTTACCAAACCAGGTCCATATGGTGTCGTTCTGATCATGAGTCCATGGAATTATCCGTTCCTGCTCTCTCTTGATCCACTGATTGACGCAATTGCTGCCGGAAACACCGTGATTCTGAAACCAAGTGCTTATTCACCGAATACCAGTAAGTTGATTGAAAAAATGATCCGGGAATGTTTTTCTCCGGAGATGGTTGCAGTTGTCACCGGTGGACGTGCGGAAAACACCAGCCTGCTGGAAGAACATTTTGATTACATCTTTTTCACCGGCAGTCAGAATGTAGGCAGAGAAGTGATGAGAAAATCCTCCGCACATCTTACTCCTGTAACGCTTGAACTTGGCGGAAAAAGTCCCTGTATTGTTGACGAATCTGCTGATTTGAAACTGGCTGCACGGCGGATTGTTTTTGGTAAATATCTGAACTGCGGACAAACTTGTGTTGCTCCGGATTATATCTGCTGTCACAGTTCTGTTAAGGATGCTTTTCTTGCAGAAGTAAAAAAACAGATTTCACTTCAATTTGGGGAACAGCCGCTTTCCAGTTCAAATTACGGAAAGATCATCAATGAAAAACATTTCCATCGAATTTCAGGTCTGATCGATCATGATAAAGTCATTTTCGGCGGCCATAATGATCGCAATACACTGCGTATTGAACCTACAGTTATGGATCATGTAACCTATGAAGATAAAGTAATGCAAGAAGAAATTTTCGGGCCAGTCATGCCCGTTCTCACCTATAATTCACTGGATGAGTTAATCGGTAAGATCAATTCTATGCCGCATCCGCTTGCTCTGTACTTTTTTACCCGTGATAAAGTGGCTGCTCGTAAGGTCACCTCTCAGTGCCAGTTCGGTGGTGGCTGTATCAACGACACTATTATCCATCTCGCGACCAGTGAAATGCCTTTTGGGGGATTTGGTGAAAGTGGTATGGGTGGTTATCATGGCCGTGAAGGCTTCCGGACTTTCTCCCATTATAAGAGTATCGTGGACAAAAAAACATGGCTGGATCTGCCAATGAGATACCAGCCATATAAGAGAATTAATGATAAGTTGATTCATTTCTTCTTGAAATAAATATGACGGAAGGGATATCTGTATATCCAGAGGTTCCCTTCCTGAATACTTCAAATATCATCTTTACATTTTAGTCTAATTTCTTTATAATGTATAACAATCATAACGGATGGCTTTTCCATTTAACGTGTAGGAAGGTTTTCTTCCGGCAAGGAATTCGCTCTTCAGCGGACGTTTTACGATAATCTTCTCCGGTGTAGCTTTGATTGCTGCATCAAAGAGATCCGTCTCTTCGGAACATGGTGGTTCAAGTTTCTGGATCAGCTGTAGCTTCTTGTTGATGAGGCTGGATTTCTGTCGTGCCGGGAACATGGGATCGAGGTAAATAACATCTACCGGATCCAGAAGTTTGGACATACATTCTACGCTGTCTCCCTCGACCAGTTTCATCCGGGCTGCGATTTCCTTCAATATCGGATGTTTCTTTGCGCGCCGCAGTGCGTCTTTCAAAAGGACAGCAACGACCGGATTCTGCTCGTACAGGGTTACTTCGTATCCCTGCGCTGCAAGCAGGAAGGCATCTTCTCCCATACCTGCCGTGGCATCAATCGCCTTGCGTCCTTCTTTTTCTGATTTGGCAGCCCGCACCAGCATTTCATGCTGCAATCTCCCGTTTGTGACACGGTGAAGCATATTTTCAAAATCGCCCTGATAGGTTAATCCATATCCCGTCAGAGAAATACCTTTCGAATCGAACAAAACTGTCAGGTTTTTTCCTGGTTTATCTGCAATGATGCTCTCCGTTTTCCGTGCAAAAGATTCTGCCTGGTCCCGTTGTCCACCTTTTCCAATACATACTGCAAATTTATCATTCATGCTATTTTTTTCACTTTCCTAAGATATGGATATCTTACACTGAAATTCAGAAAATTACAATTACTGCGATCGTCAAATGACATACAGAAATTTTCTGTTGCCATTACATGTAAAAATGTTATAGAATATTTATAAAAGAATGCTAAATAATTCTCATTATAAATTCAACATATAAAGGATGGAAAAATGGCTCAGATTATCTTAACTTTTGGACTTGGAAAAGAAAAAATCAAGGTAGTCCGCAGTATTGCTCAAAAAAACAGAATTCAGATAAAAGAAATCTCTCGAAAAGATTATAATCAGAAACTTGGTGCCATCGCCGGGATTCAGGGATTTGCTAAAGAAAAAGTAATCTATAACGGCCCGGATTTTCCTCTGGAAATGATTGTATTCTCTGGAATAGATTCCGCACAGATAGATTCCTTCCTGGCAGACTACAAACAGACTGGTGCTCAGACAGTTCCCTTAAAAGCAATCATTACTCCTCAAAATATTTTCTGGACCGTAGAAGCACTCTTCAAAGAATTATGGAAAGAGCACCTGCATTTTCTTCCTGAATAAGTTTCTCTGACGCGAAAATGTCAATAAATGTTAACAATAATTTGTGACATGCTCCCACCACTTAAATCTCTGATTTTGAAGTGGGGGCTTCTTGCTCAATGGCTCTACAGAGCCAAGTATCTACAAGCTATCCTCGCGTGCCCCGCGATTTTTATTAGTCCGGTTACGGACTTCTTATTGTGCTGTCATGCACATTCTGCAAAGATTCTTTTTCCCTCATTCATGATGTTAACTGCTGCATTTACATCACGGTCCATTCTGTTACCGCATTCACAGTAATAAATCCTATCAGATAAAGACAATTCTTCTTTTTTATTTCCGCATACACTGCAAATCTTACTGGATGCAAAATAACGGTCTACTTTGATCAGATATTTTCCTCGTTCCTCCAGTTTATATTCCAGCATAGACAGAAACAGGCCATATCCATTATCATGTACACCTTTTCCAAGATGAAGTCCTCCTGCCATCCCTTTCAGATTCAGATCTTCCACGCATACTGCATCGAAGCTCTCAGCAAGACTGGCAAAGTATTTGCCGGATGGCTCCCTGCTGACCGTCACAGATTTCAGTTTCCATTTTTCTGATATCGGACGGTGAAGCTTCATTCTGACAGCCGTCATCTTAGGCAGTTTCAAATATTTTCCTTCCAGTTTGCAATCAAGAAATTCGATCTGAAAACTCCTGGCAGAGAAGATGACGAATTCTCCAAACTTTGCGAATAATTTAAAAATCAATACCGGACTATCCTGATGGGTAGCCCGGTATTTTTTTACTTCATTCTTGCTTTACTAATCAAAAAATGTCTGTTTTTTATCGTTGCTGCTTATATTCGAAGCATGATTTTTGCTGTAAATTCACCATCCTTATATGTAAAGTTGCTAGCACCACCATTTCTTTCTGTGATATGGCGTATGGATTGAATTCCTATTCCATTTCCCGAATGCTTTGTAGACTGAAAAACACCATTCTTTTCCAGTATCTTTGCATCGAAATTATTCTCAGCCTGAATCAGAAGAATATGTGTATGATGCAAATACATCTTTATAACAATCTTTCTTCTGGAATCTTCTGTCTTCAGACTTGCCTCTATTGCATTTTCCAGAAGGTTTGAGAGCACTAGACATATATCCATCTCATCCCCCAAAAAGTTATCTGGAATATCAATCTGTGCCAGAAAAGGAATACCTTCTTGTTTTGCATGATTCGAATAATATCCAAGTATACTGTCCACAGCCTGATTATCGCAGAAATGGAAATCAAAACTTGGCATTTTTCTATCGGCACTGGAAAGATATTCTTTAATTTTTTCCATATCACCTTTTTCTGCCAATGCAGCCAGCTGAAGATAATGATGCCGGATATCGTGACGTACCTGTCTTGTCTCTTCAATAGCCGCACAAAGATTGTCATATCTGGAGCGCTGCAGAGAAAGGAAATGATTTTCCTGCTGAAGCCTTGCATTTTTATTCAGACTTAATGCCATCATAAGAAATATCGCATAAAAGAGAGTCAGAATTATTAAAAGAACAATACTGACTACTATGTAAATCTGTAAAATCCGCCCTGTATATAAAGTACTCTGATATTTTGGGACCATGAATTGATTTAATCCGATAAAAATCAACGGCAGGATCCAGAATATATACCACGTCTGAGCGAAATTTTCATCTGCTATCAGAATCCGTACCATATGCGTGGCAGGATACCATGCAATCAATACAAAACTCAGACAGATGAGATTATAAAAAATCCCTGCTTTCACACATAACCATAATTGTTTTTCTGCGATATCAGGTTCAAAGATCATAATAGCATTTACTGCCCTGGACAGACTTTTTACGCACGCAAAAACAGCACAGACTGCCAGAAAAATACTACTGGATTTCCAAATGGAGATCTGAAGAGTTTTATGATAAAGCAGCATGAGAAACAGCAATACAGGAATCAAAAACAAAGTAGTCATAATCTGAAAATAATAACAGACAATACCTCCTGACAGGCTGATTCCCAAAAGCAGCGGAAACATCCATAATCCAAGTTTAAAAGGAGCCTGCCTCAGGCAGGCCTTTACCGGCAGATATGCAAGAAGCATACCCGGAATAATTACAGCAATTTCCAATATCGGACGCATTATTTCACTCATTTTTATTTTCCTCACTGAAACAAAAATTCCATAAAAGTCTGCCTTGCATTTTTAAGCAGCTTACGACTGACAGGAATATTATTATCATCATCCATAAGAAACATACTTCCATCAAAATCAACCGCATGCTCCAAATTGATAACAATCCCTCTATTGCATGAATAAAAGCGAGAATCCATTTTCAGCGAAGCCGTAAATGCCTCAAAAGACTGACGGGTGAGCATCTCCTTTCCGCCCGTAGTGTGTATATGGATCATGTGTGAAAAATGTTCTGCGTAAATAATATTTTTAAAAGGGATCTGTATGTTACTTCCATTCACTTTTACATCAATGTACTTTCCAGAATCTGGAATTCTGGAGAGTATTTCATCAAGCAGTGTTGAAATTTCTTTTTCGTTATATGGTTTTACAAGATAATGCAGTGCCCTGACTCTGAATCCTTCCAATGCATGATCTGTGGATGTGGTAGTGAAAATCAGGAAACAATCTGAATCTGACATTCTAAGTTCTCTTGCAATTTCAATTCCATTTGCACCATTCATATAAATATCCAAAAACACTACGGTAAAAGGGCGTTTTTTTGCTGCCGCCAGAAATTCTTCTCCTGATTCAAACTCAACGAAATCACCAGGAATATTCCTTTTTGAAAGCTGGTTACTAAGCCATCCATACAATACCGCACGCTCTTCTTTTATATCATCGACAATCGCAATTCTCATAGTCGCTCCCCCTTCATGTTTCTGAAACATATAAAGAGTATAGCATAATTTTTTTATCCAATCCATGAAAGTGTTTTTGCAATTCGTGCCATTTTCTGCTGTTTCGTGACAGAATTCTTGAAATTCTTCTTACTTTTCATATAATAAAACAAACGAATATCCCTCACAATAACTTACTTGATTCCACTAAATATGCTTTTAAATATAGGTAAAAGGAGGAGATTTGTGTATCGTATTGCAGTATTAACTGATTTAAAACATGAAGGGGAACATTACGCAAAAGTAATTAATGATTACTGCATAAATCAAAAGCTTTTTCCATTACTTGAAACTTATCAGAATCAGGAAGTTTTTTTTAAAGAGATACAAACACATGTACCAGATATTGTACTTCTTGTACTACCTGGAGTAGATGGACTCAATGCGGCAGAACATCTGCGCTCCTTATTTCCTGGCTGTGGAATTATCTGGTGCAGCAATTTAGATTTTTCACTTCATGCTTTCAGGCTTCGTGTAGAATACTTTTTTCTGGAACCAGTGAGGGACGATGAAATCCAGGAAGGTCTCAGAGCCTGGTTCAGATTGAAAAAAACAATCATTTAAACAATATAATTTCAGGAGGAAAATGAATGAAGAAAAGAACTTTATTCCTTGCAATGACAGCATTAATGATCACTATGACATCTGGAGGCAGCCTGACTGCCGTATATGCCGATGAAATACCAACAGAAGCAGCCGAAACCTCTGAATCAACAGAATTACCAATAAAATCTCTGACAGCCAAAATAGTGGATGAAAATCCTTATATGGCAAAAAGTGATTCCAATATTCACCATGACTGCTACAATACTGACTCTACAGATGAGGTGCTTCCTGTTGATATCTATTCAGAAATCAATGTTTCTTATGAGAAGACAAATCCAAATGCTTCTCCTGCAATCTTTTTTGACACTTACGGACATGCCGTAGTTCCGTTCCTTGGCGGGCTCGCCATTCGCGACATCAATGCTGATGAAACTCAGACACTGGGCTGCTTTTCTCCAAAACAGCATGATGGTGGTGGTTATATGATCCAGAGTTCCTATTCCTTTGTCGATGAGAGCAACCGTCTGGTATGTCCTACCAGCAACAATCATGTTCTTATGCTGAAGGCAACTGATGACGAAGGTAATGTCCTTCCTGAATTTGAAAAGGTACTTGATATTGATATAAAAACAGCTGCCGAAGAAAAACTTGGAAAAACACTGGATCAGAATCTTCTTTCTGTCGTATTTGATTATGATGGAAATCTGTGGTTTGCAACAGGTGGATTCCGTATTTATCCTGATCGAAAACAGCAAGGGGCAGTTGGTTATATTTCCCGGGCGGCCATTGATTCTATTCTGAACGGTGAAGAAATAAACCTGTCAGATGCCGTATTTGTATACGAATTAACTCCTGGTGAAGGTGCAGAAAACGGAATTTCTGCTTCAAAAGATGGCGCTGTAATCCTTACAAATACAAACTGTTATCTGTTCCAGGCAGATAATGGAATAAATAAAGTATGGCAGACTGCTTATGAAAGTGTCGGTGCCAAAGAGAGCAAAGAAGGAGATTCTACAACCGGTGGCTGTCTTGCATGGGGAAGTGGATGTTCCCCATCTTTGACAAAGGATCTTGTTATGTTTACAGACAACCAGAACCCGGTAAATCTGCTTGCACTGGACATGAAAACCGGTGAAACAATGGCAACCATGCCAGTCATCGATGAACTTCCTGAGGATGTACAGGTATCTGTTGAAAACTCAGCAATCGTATACGATAACGGATCCGGAACAGTAAGTACGATCGTGTGCAACTGGTTTGGTGCTGGAAGTGCCAACCTTGGGAAAGAAGACAGCGACTCATCCATACAGAGCTATGAAAATATTTATGATGTAAACTGGTTAAGACAGGGAAACAGCATGATTGCTCCTGGTGTGGAACGCGTAGATACAATAAAAACAGATGATGGTTATGAAATGAAGAGCATCTGGTGCAGAAGTGATCTCTCTGACACTTCTATGCTGAAGCTTTCTACCGCGACCGGATACATTTACGGTTATGTTCAGGATATGGAAACCAGCATGTGGCAGTATATTATGCTTGATTTTGAGACCGGTAAAACTGTGTTCACGATGAATGTATCAAATAAACCTGGATATAATAACATGGCGATTGGCATGTATGCAGGAAACAGTGGAAATGCCCTCTATTGTCCAACCGGATATCTTGAACTTCTGAGATTACAGGATCGATTTGTATATCTTCCGGAAATGCCTTATCGTAAAGTCAATCTGGACAAGGCTAACCGAAACGTTTTAAGTCAGGATAAGTTTGAGGCTGATGGCGGACAGGGAACTGTAACAGGATGGCTGAATACTGTCACAGTTGAAAATGTTCATCCAAATACTACGGTTGCTCTGCGTATGAAGGGTATATCCGGAGAAACTGGAAGTCTTAAACTTTATTCCTATGAAACAGATGGTTCTTTAAAAGAGGTCCCTGCAGAATTGTGGCATATTCAGACAGAAGCTGGTGAAACACCAGATACTTTATCTGACAATATATTATACGAAGTTCACTTTACCGTACAGGATAATGAAGCGTTTGATCTTTGCGAAGAGGAAAAAGAAATTAAAATCTCAGCTGTACTTGGAAACGCATAAACAAAACTTGTATCGGGAGTATCCCAAATGCTTTGACTGCAAATCCATGGATACTATCTGCTGCCAGTTCCTGATTACCAGATTCTCCAGACACACTGACAGAATCCACGTGATCCTCGTTAACGACACACTTGGATATTGATTTGACAACTACAAGAAGCCGAAATCAGTAATGAAAAACTGATTTTCCGGCTTCTTATCATATGTTGTTGACTCCTTAAATTTCAGTGGTTATCAGCACATTCCTATTCCCGCACTTCAAGCCACTGGTCAATGTTCCCAAAATGTACCGCCTGCAGGTATCTACATCAACCAGTTGCGGAAAGCTGTTTCTGATGATCAGGACACCATTTCCTTATCCTG
>ENA-OQCO01000201-OQCO01000201.1-human-gut-metagenome-genome-assembly--contig:-NODE-201-length-34934-cov-1.591921_pt1 | contig 34934 bp, 46 predicted proteins | sample MGYA00242500_ERZ504582 | MGnify/ENA primary metagenome ERZ504582 (study PRJEB26092, sample SAMD00036346) | human gut metagenome | host: Homo sapiens | study: EMG produced TPA metagenomics assembly of... | reverse complement strand
AATATTAATTAATAAAAATAGCAGCGGCTGAACAGAAGTTCAGCCGCTGCTTTGAGCTTTGAATTTAAATAATTATCAGAAATCAATATCAAGGTCATAATAACATGCCTTAAGAAGCTTTTCCATTTCTTCCTGACTTGGCTGACGCGGATTAGATCCTGTGCATGCGTCGCCAATAGCATTTTTTGCTGTTTCAGGTAATTTTTCTATAAATTCATTTTCGTCTATTACGCTTGTTTCTGATTTTACGCCGCCCGCGCCATAATATTTAATTGCCTGCGGAATTTCTAATTGATCGTTCATTGACCGCAGTTCTGAAATCAGAGCGTTAACCAATTCTTCGTTTGTATTTCCGGTTAATCCAATAAATTTAGCTATTTCAGCATAACGCTCCGCTGCTTCCGCATTTTTTAGAATTATATTTGATTACCTTCGGAAGATACATTGCGTTTGCACAGCCGTGAATTATATGGTCTCCGGAAAATGCGGCTCCGGTTTTATGCGCCATGGAATGAACGATACCTAAAAGCGCGTTTGAAAATGCCATTCCGGCAAGACATTGAGCGTCATGCATATTATCCCGGGCCGTCATGTCGCCGTCAAAGGATTTTTTCAGATCGCTGTGGATCATCTTTATAGCATGCAGCGCAAGCGGATCGGTATAATTACAGTGAAGCGTAGAAACATATGCTTCGATAGCATGAGTCATAGCGTCCATACCTGTATGAGCCGTCAGTTTTTTCGGCATAGTCTCGGCAAGAACAGGATCAACGATAGCTACGTCAGGGGTAATATTAAAATCTGCAAGGGGGTATTTTATACCCTTTGAATAGTCTGTTATTACGGAAAATGCCGTAACTTCAGTTGCGGTGCCGGATGTTGACGGAATAGCGCAGAATTTTGCCTTTGTGCGAAGAGTAGGAAAGTTAAATGGAGTGATAAGATCTTCAAAGGTGGTTTCCGGATATTCATAGAATGCCCACATTGCCTTTGCGGCGTCTATGGGAGAACCGCCGCCCATTGCTACGATCCAGTCCGGCTGGAATTCTGTCATCGCAGCCGCGCCCTTCATAACAGTTTCAACTGAAGGATCCGGTTCAACGTTTTCAAATAATCTGACTTCCATTCCGGCTTCTTTAAGGTAATCTACTGCCTTATCAAGAAAGCCGTTTCTTTTCATTGAACCGCCGCCGACCACTACGATAGCTTTTTTACCAGTTAAGGTTTTGAGATTTTCAAGAGAACCTTTGCCGTGGTAGAGGTCACGGGGTAAAGTAAATCTTGCCATTGTATTAATCCTCCGTAAATATAAATTTTTTTGTTCATAGGGAGCTTATACTCCTTTACACTTGTAATTATATAACAATTTGCGAACTTTGTAAAGTGAAAATTTAGTGAAAATACAAAATATTTATTTTAATTTATTGTGTTTATGATTAAAATTTTTTATACATATAATTTTTGAGGATTTAATATCTTTAATCGAATACTTCCTGAAATATTTTTGCTTTATTTGAATAAAAATTAATAGATTGACTTTGATTATTGCGAATGGTATAATAAAAGTAAATATAGGCTAACCAATCGGAGGATAAAATGGAAGAAATCACTCTTGATAATATAAAAATCGGACACAGCGGGCAGGTTACAAGGATTGGAATACAGGGGCCTCTTAAGCGCAGGCTTATTGATATGGGGATAACTCCCGGCGTTATAATAAAGGTCAAAAAGACGGCTCCTATGGGAGATCCTATTGAAATCAGACTGCGCGGATACGAGCTTTCGATAAGGCGTTCAGAGGCTAAGAATATAAATGTCAGACCTCTGAATAAGGAGGTGCTATAAATGTCCCGGAAATTAGCGCTTATAGGAAATCCTAACTGCGGTAAAACCACGCTTTTTAATCTCTTGACCGGAAGTAATCAATATGTTGGCAACTGGGCGGGCGTTACCGTTGAAAAAAAGACGGGAATGATGAAGGACTCGGATTACGAGATAGTTGATCTTCCCGGTATTTATGCTCTTTCGCCTTATTCTATTGAGGAAAGGGTTACGCAGGAATTTCTTCTTGAAGAAAATCCGGACGCTATAATAAATATTATAGACGGAACAAATTTTGAAAGAAACATGTATCTTACAGTTCAGCTAATAGAGCTGAACAAGCCGATGGTTATAGCCGTTAATATGATGGATGATGTAAGAGCCGGCGGGGGAGATATAGACTGTGAATACCTTTCAGAGCTTATCGGCATACCTTTTATACCGATTTCTGCCAGAAAAGCTGAAAACACCGATAAGATAGCAGAGGAAATACGTCATGTTATTAATCATCAGCATAAGCCCTGTGAAATAGATTATAATCTTACAACCAGAAACGCGCTCAATAGCATTTTCGCAGTTATCGTAAGCAGAAGCAAGGCGGCAGACGAGCCGTATCCGTATTATGCGTCAAAGCTGCTTGAGGGAGACTCCTTTGTAAACCGTTATATAAGGCTTGACGATAAACAGAAGTATGAAATTGATAAAATAGCAAAGGAATACGAGGAACGTTCGCCATATAACGACAGGGAGGCGCTGGTAGCAGACGCAAGGTATCGTTACATAGAAGAGCTTGTAAGAAAGACTGTTATCAAGCCTAAATCGTCGGATAAGCCTACGGTTTCAGACAGAATAGACGCAGTTGTTACTAACAGGTTTCTTGCGTTTCCGGTATTTGCTCTTATAATGCTTGTAATGTTTATGCTTACCTTCGGATCCGTTGGAACATTTTTAAGCGACCTGATTGAAAATTTTTTCAATAATATTTATTTCGCCGGGCATTTCCAGATTTCTTGAATCGGTTTCAGCTCCGGAATGGACGTCAAGGCTTATTGCCGACGGTATAATAGGAGGAGTCGGCGGAGTGCTTGTATTTCTCCCGCAGATCGCTATACTTTTTTTATGCTTGTCTGTTTTGGAGGACAGCGGCTACATGGTGAGGGCTGCGTTTTTAACCGACAGGTTTCTCCGTAAGCTGGGTTTGTCAGGCAAGTCGTTTATACCGATGCTTATGGGCTTCGGCTGTACTACTCCGGCTGTCATGGCGGCAAGGACCCAGGAAAATGTTAACGAGCGCCGTATGACGATTATGCTGACGCCTTTTATGTCGTGCGGAGCAAAGCTTCCTATTTACGCCTTGTTTGCAGGAGCGTTTTTCGGCGCTTATAAAGGGTTTGTGGTATTCAGTATGTATATTATAGGAATGCTGACAGCCGTTGTTATGGGGGCGCTTTTTAAGAAAACTTTATTTAAACAAAATAAAGCGCCGTTTATAATGGAGCTTCCGCCGTATAGGCGTCCTCTTGTGAAATCAGTTATTAAAAATACATGGGAAAAGACGAAAGGATTTATTATTAAGGCCGGTACTGTAATATTTGCTATGAGTATAGTTATATGGCTTCTGCAAAATTTTTCTCCGACACTAAAAATGGTTGATAACAGCTCAGACAGTATATTCGCCGCAATAGGGGGCGCGATAGCTCCAATTTTTTCACCGCTGGGGTTTGGAACATGGCAGGCCGCCGTGTCGCTTTTATCCGGTCTTGTCGCCAAGGAGGCGGTTGTTTCGACGTTAAGCGTGCTTTATTCGGCTGAAAGTACCGCGGCTCTTACAAACATTATATCAGGAATATTTACTCCTCTTTCGGCATATTCATTTATGGTATTCTGTTTGCTGTACGTACCGTGTATTTCAGCGTTCGCTACTATAAAACGTGAAATGAACAGTTGGAAATGGGCGTTAGGAATAGCGGCTATACAGATAAGCGTTGCTTATATAGCGTCTTTGCTTATTTTTCAAATAGGCAGTTTAATAATGTGAGGCGGGGCGGTTATGAATGTGATAAGTGTTTTGGTTATAATTTTATGTATTGGTCTTATTATACTTGGCGTTGCTATGCTTATCAAAAATATTTACAATCAGGTAAAGGGCAGAGGCTGCGGATGCTGTAAAAATTGCAGCGGATGTTCAAATGCTTTATGCGAGGATAAAAAAAGAATAAATAAAGTTTTCAGGCTTGATTTTGAACAGAGGTTATTTTCATATGAAAATAACCTCTGTTTTTATTTATTATGGAGCGATTGCCGATTTGTGCAATCTTACAAAAATAATGCGTTCTCACTAATCGACATAAATTTTGGGAATAGAGTATTATAATAAATAAAAAAGCAAGGGGCATAATATGAAATGCATTTATGTTGATGTACTCATTGTGCTGAACATCTACGTTAATTTCTTTCTGTTAAGAGCGACGTCGAAACTGACGCACACTCCTCTGAAAACCTCAAGATGCCTTATTTCCGCAACGGTAGGCAGCTTGTTTTCACTTACCATATTTCTTCCGGATATATATTTTATTATCCCGCTTCTTATCAAGGCGATTGCAGCGGTAATAATAACGGCGCTGGCCTTTGGAATCAAGGATAAACGGCATACGCTGAAGCTTGTGGCTTATTTTTACATAGTGAATTTTATATTCGGCGGAGTTATTATGCTTTTGTATAATATTTTTGAGCCGAAATTTATGGCAATGGGGAATTCATATTTTTATATTGATTTTTCGTTACTTAGTTTGGTTGTATTTACAGCGGCAGCGTATTTCGCAGTAACTGCCCTTAGATTTTTATGGATAAGGGCTGTGATATGAAGCATCGTTATAAGGTTGTAATCAGAAAAGGGGATAATGTATCGTTGATTGACGCAATAGCTGATTCCGGCAATTCCCTTGTGGATCCTTCAGCGGAAAGCCTGTAATTATATGCAGAAGAAGCGATCTTTATAAAATTATAGATTTTTCATATGATATTAGCTTTGAAAATGCAAAAGAAGCCTATGAAAAAAATTCGGTTAGATTTATACCGTATTCTACGATAGGTAATTTTGGAATGATTCCTGTATTTACTCCTGATGAGATACTAATTTGCGACGAAGAAACAGGAAGAAAAAGAAGCGTGGACGCTATGGTGGGGATTAATGAAAAAGACGTTCCCGCTATATTTAATCCCAAATTATTATGCTGAAATGAAAGGAACTGTTATGATATGAATTGGTGCAGAAGATTTTTATACAGGATTTACAGACTTATTTTCAAAAAGAGAAAATCAATTCGGGATGAAGTTTTTTATATTAACGGTTCCGATACTCTTCCTCCTCCGCTTACCAAGGAAGAGGAAGCGGAGGCCTCAGTTTGCTTGAAAAAAAAGTCCTAAAGCCAGAGAAACGTTGATTGTACATAATCTAAGGCTTGTCGTTTATATAGCAAAGAAATTCGAATCCTCAGGAGTAGGCGTAGAGGATCTTATCTCGATAGGAACAATAGGTCTTATAAAGGCTGTCAATACGTTCCGACCGGATAAAAATATAAAGCTTGCCACATATGCTTCAAGATGTATTGAAAACGAAATATTAATGTTTCTGAGGAAGTCCTCACAGCACAGAAATGAGATTTCTATCGACGAACCGCTTAATATTGACTGGGACGGCAATGAACTGCTGCTGTCCGATATTCTCGGCACCGACGAGGATATAGTGAACAAGGGTATTGAAACGGAGGCTGAAAGAGACATGCTCAGAGACGCAGTTGAAACCCTCGGCGGCCGTGAAAAGCAGATAATGCAAATGAGATTCGGTCTGATTGACGGGAAAGAAAAAACGCAGAAGGAAGTTGCAGACCTTATAGGAATTTCCCAGTCCTATATATCCAGACTGGAGAAAAAAATAATCAAAAGACTTAAGCTTGAATTGGAAAAGCTTTAATAAATGCCAAAAATTTATATTCTAAAAAATTTTTCCATTCGTCGGTTTCTCAGTAAAAAAAATAAGTCGAAAAGCAAAAATAAACTTTATTTTAGCAGAAAAAGAAGCTATAAAAAATATTTAGGCAAATTTTCCTTTACATGTATTATAATGGCGGAGATGTCAATAATTACAATAGAAAAATATTGTGAGGTATTGACTATGGCTTATAATAAAGTTGTAATATCAGGTATCAATACATCTAAGCTGACAGTATTAAAAGAAAGCGAAAAAATCGCGCTTTTAAAGGAAATACAGAAGACAGGAAGCAAGGAAGCCAGAGATAAGCTTATAAACGGTAATCTAAGACTTGTTTTGAGCGTTATTCAGAAGTTTACCAACAGAGGCGAGGACGTCGACGATCTTTTTCAAATAGGGGTTGTCGGGTTAATCAAGGCAATTAATAATTTTGATTTGACAAAGGAAGTAAGATTTTCAACCTATTGCGTGCCAATGATTGCCGGAGAGCTACGCAGATTTCTGCGGGATTTCAATCATATCAAGGTAAGCCGTTCTATGCGGGATCTGGCTTATAAGGCGATGCAGGCAAAGGAAAGACTTACAGCGGAAAATCAGAAGGAACCGACTATTGAAGAAGTAGCGAAAGCTGTAGGCGCGGAAAAATGCGACGTAGTAATGGCGCTGGAGAGTATAAGCGATCCTATATCGCTTTACGAGCCTGTTTATTCGGATTCGGGAGATACGTTATACGTTCTGGATCAGATAGGCGATAAAAACGATGTTGACAGCTGGCTGGACGAGCTTTCGCTTCGTGAAGCTATCAAGGCTCTTCAGCCAAGAGAGAAAAATATTCTTTACCTTCGTTTTTTTCAGGGAAAAACCCAGGTAGAGGTGGCCGACGAAATAGGCATTTCTCAGGCTCAGGTTTCAAGACTTGAAAAAGGCGCCCTTGCAAAAGTGAAGGGGCAGATCTGAATTTTTAATTGATTATATTACAAAAAGAGCGTTTCTAAAGAAACGCTCTTTTTAAGTCATATTCGGTTCCACAACGGCATATAATCAATCAGTAACATAACAGAGGTGTTTATATGGAAGAGCTTGAAGCAGAGGAAAAAACGCAGGCAGAAAGCGGAGGAGACGAGCCGGTCGATCTGATTGAACTTGTAAGATCCAAGCATGATAACGTAAGCATAAAAACGGAACGCATAGGAGACGTATTGGTAATGCAGTTAACGTTATGCGTTATCCTGCTGCTTGTTTTTGCAGTTATAAATATTTTGGAATCGGATATTACTCGATGGTACGCTGAAAAGTTCAGAGAAATGTCGGGCGGTGAAACTGAAAAGATATTTGAAAGAGCGGTATTTACAGTTTTAAAATATTTTAATGATTAAATTTAGCGTTTTCGGATTTGAAATAGCCGTAACATTCGGATTTTTGTTTATAATAAGTCTTACGGCGCTTTTGAATTCTCCGGCCCTTGCATTTCTGGCGCTTGCTTCATGCGTTATACATGAGCTTGGACATTGCCTTGCAGCCGTTATTCTTAACGTTAAGATGAGCCGGATAACATTCTGGTCCGGCGGTATACAGATGCGGAGAGAATGCAGGCTTATTTCCGCAGGTGATGAAGCCGTTATACTGCTCTGCGGTCCTTTATTCAATTTTATATTTGCCGCGGGTTATGCCGTATGCGGCATGAACTCCGCCTTCGGAATAAATCTGATACTCGGATTATTTAATCTTTTGCCCTTCGGCAGTCTTGATGGAGGAAGTATAATCAGAGTCGTATTAGGCGGATATGGGAAATTGTGTGGAATTGTACTCAAGCTTGCCGCAGTTTTGACGGGAGTGTTACTTATAATCTATTTTTACAGCGCCGGCACATATAATATTACCGCTTATGTAACAGTTTTACTGCTTGTGACCAACGAAATATTCAGCAGTGAGTTTTAATTAAGACCTGACGCTGTTTTGCGGCGACAGGTAGTTTTTTATAAGGCTGAAAGCAATATTTGACAATTGAATTTAAATGTTATAAAATTAAATACGGTATTACGAAACGGAAAGGAAAATATAGGCATATGTCTGGTGACGGAAGAAAAAAGGAAATAAGCGGTATAAGAGTATTATGTATTTTTCTTGCTTTTCTGATTATAGCGCTGTTGCTGGCCGGCGTAAAAATGATATTCAGGACTGAAAAATCAGAGCAGCGAATTGCCGGAGAAAACGGTTCATGGGCAGAGGAATCAATTATTATAGAAAATCCGACTGAAAAACCTGTTATAAAAATTAAATATCCGGAAAATCCGGGGAATGTAACATTATTCGGAGGAGATATAGTAAGCAAGGCCGGCGTTTTAATAAACGTCAGCGACAACACTATTGTTGCCGGACGGGACGAGAATAAAATTATTTATCCGGCGTCCATGACTAAAATAATGACGCTTATCGTCGCAGCCGAAAATATAAACTCTCTTGACGATACGTTTACTATGACGCATGAAATACTTGAACCGCTCGTTGACGCGGACGCTTCACGGGCCGGCTTTGAGGAAAATGAAACGGTGACTATGGAGGATATGCTTTACGGGGCGGTTCTGCCGTCCGGCGCCGACGCAACGGTCGGTCTAGCGACGGCAATCAGCGGCTCGGAGGAAGGCTTTGTAGATCTTATGAACGATAAGGTGAGTGAAATGGGCCTTGAAAATACGCATTTTATTAATACAAGCGGGCTTCATGATAAAAATCATTACAGTACGCCTGTTGAAATGGCAATGATTATGGAATACGCTATGAAGGACGAGTTATGCAGAAAAATTCTCTCCACTTATCAGTATACAACTTCGAAAACCAAAGAGCATCCCGACGGAATTCTTCTTGAAAGCACCATGTTCGGCCGAATGTACGGCGACGAGGTTACCGGAGCGTTGATAGAAGGAGGAAAAACCGGGTATACGGACGAAGCGGAAAACTGTCTGGCTACATTTGGTACAAAAGGGGGGAAGGAATATGTTTCAGTAACAGTCCTGTCCTATGATTACTGGCTTACCATTCACGACGCATTTAATATCTATGCAAATTATATCGAGCCAAAAAGTGAAATAATTATAAAAGCAGAATAAAATATAATTTTGAGTTTCTTTTTTGCAAAAATATGAAATTATACTTTACAGATTTATGATTTTAGTGTAAAATAATATAAAGAATAATTTGAGAGGTGTAAAAATGGAACCCAAATACAGGAGAATATTATTAAAGCTGAGCGGCGAGGCGCTTGCAGGAGAAAATAAATTCGGGCTCGATTACGGCGTTATTACAAATATATGCGAAAGCGTTAAGAAATGTTTGGACGCAGGTGTTGAAATCGGTATTGTTGTAGGAGGAGGAAATTTCTGGAGAGGCCGTTCAAGCGGGGGAATGGACAGAACCAGAGCCGATCATATGGGAATGCTGGCAACGACTATAAATGCTCTGGCAATAGCGGACGTGCTTGAATCTCTGGATATAGACGTCAGGGTTCAGACAGCTATAACTATGCAGCAGGTTGCAGAGCCTTATATAGGCTTAAGGCTATGAGTCATCTGAAGAAGGGCAGAGTCGTTATATTTGGCTGCGGCACAGGTAATCCATTTTTTTCAACTGATACTGCCGCCGCTCTTAGAGCTGTGGAAATTGAGGCGGATATATTCTTTAAGGCTACGATGGTTGACGGAGTTTATGACAAGGATCCGAACAAATACGGCGACGCGGTCAAATACGATACGCTTAATTTCAGCGATGTGCTGAATCAGGGACTTGGAGTAATTGACAGTACCGCGGCTACAATGTGCCGGGACAATAATATGAGTCTGCTGGTTTTCGACCTGAGCAGACCGGATAATATTTACGACGCTGTTATGGGCAAAAATATAGGAACGATTATTAAGGAGAACTGAAATTATGAAGGATACACTTAAAAAAGCTGAACAAAAAATGACTAAATCAACAGAAAGACTTAAAGGCGAATTTTCATCTATCAGAGCCGGCAGAGCGAATCCTGCGGTTCTTGATAAGGTTATGGTTGATTATTACGGAACCCCCACTCCGGTTAATCAGATGGCTGCGGTTTCGGTATCCGAATCCAGAATATTGGTTATACAGCCTTGGGACGCTTCTTCAATAAAGGCTATTGAAAAGGCTATATTAACATCTGACGTAGGCATTACTCCGACAAACGACGGTAAGGCGCTTCGTCTTGTTTTCCCGCAGCCGACAGAGGACAGACGTAAGGAATTATGCAAGGAAATAAAAAAGTACGGCGAAGAGACAAAGGTTGCCGTTCGTTCCATACGCCGTGATACTATGGAAGCGTTTAAAACTATGAAGAAAAATTCTGAAATAACTGAGGACGATCTCAAGAACTGTGAAAAAGAGATACAGAACCTGACTGATAAATTCTGTAAGAACATTGACTCTCTTGTTTCTGAAAAGGAACATGAAATCATGAGTCTTTAAGGTCTGAATAATGGCATTTTTACAAAAAAATAAAAATGAAACGGGCGGTCTCCCCGATAACCTGCCCGGACATATAGCTTTCATCATGGACGGCAACGGAAGATGGGCTAAAAAAAGAGCTATGCCCAGAAGATTCGGCCATAGGGAGGGCGCTAAAAATTTCAGGAGAATAGCTCGATATTGCAAGGATATAGGCATAAAAAATATTTCCTTTTACGCTTTTTCCACTGAAAACTGGAAAAGGCCTAAGGACGAGGTTGAAGCTATTATAGAGCTGTTCAGGGAATATATTGTAGACGTAAGAAACTACATCGGAGAAGAAGTTAGGGTATTGTTTCTTGGAGATAAATCCATATTTGACGAAGATCTTCAAAAGAAAATGAACGATCTCGAAGAGGATACGAAGGATAATCGGGAAATGACTATGCTTCTGGCGATAAATTACGGCGGTAGAGACGAGATTGTTCATGCTGCAAAAATACTTGCCGATAAAGCGGCGGACGGTGAAATCAGTCCTGAGGATATAACAGAGGAAACGTTTGGAGCAAATTTATATACAAGGGACGTGCCGGACGTGGATCTGCTGATACGGCCAAGCGGAGAGCTGAGAATTTCAAACTTTTTGATATGGCAGTCCGCATATGCCGAATTTTAATTTACAGACGTTTTATGGCCTGATTTTTCGGAAAAGGAACTGGAAGCGGCTTTGATCGATTATGCCGGCCGTTCAAGACGATTCGGAGGAGTATGACATGGGGGGTAAGACTTATTTCCGCAGCAGTCGGAATCGTTATTGCTGTTATTATTCTGATACTGCACAACACTATACTGCTTAAGCTTGCAATTGCGGCAGTAACGCTGCTGATGCTTTTTGAGCTTTTCAGGGCAGGAAGATGTCTCAGGCTGCGGCTGACCTGCATTCCGGCTTTTATTTACGGCGCTGTTTCTCCTTTTTTAGCATACGGATCCGCTTCCAAATATAGGTTTGCAGTTAATTTAATATTGATATTATGTATTTTCATAACTTATATAGCGCAGCATAAAACGCTTAAATATTACAGATTGTTATTCATTTTATCCTGTACAATTTTAGTGAGCAAAGCAATGAGCTGTCTTATTATATTAAACGGTATGGATAAAACGCATGGTCTTATGTATCTTATAATGGGACTTTGCGGCGCATGGCTCGCTGATTCAGGCGCGTATTTTGCAGGAACTTTTTTCGGAAAGCATAAGCTTTGCCCGGAGGTCAGTCCCAAAAAGACTGTGGAGGGCTTTATCGGCGGAATTGTTGTTACAGGTCTGCTGTTTATGCTTATCAACTTTGGATATTCAAAGATACTTCCTCTCGTTACGGACAGTACTGTCAGCGTTAATTATTTTGAAGTCTGCTTACTTGGAATGGCTCTTGCGGTTGTCGGAACTATAGGAGATCTTTCAGCGTCCGTTCTGAAAAGGCAGTGCGCAATAAAGGATTATGGAAATATTATGCCGGGACACGGCGGTGCTATGGACAGGTTTGACAGCGTACTTTTTGTCGCTCCCTGTTTCTATGCGTTTGTTTCTTTGATAAGTATATATAAATGAAATAGGGGCTGATAAGCCCCTTTTTTCGAAAATATCGTGAAGGGATGGTATTATGCCGTTTTACGGCATATAATTATATGGGCAGAGTGAAAATGATTTCTGTTATAGGATCAACGGGTTCAATAGGTACTCAGGCTCTTTCAGTTGCAAAAAAGCATAACATTTCTGTTAAATCACTGGCGGCGCGTTCAAGCTGGGAGCTTCTTGCAAAGCAGTGTATTGAAACCGGAGCAAAAACCGCTTGTGTATACGATGAGAAATATGCGGTTAATCTGAAAAACGCGCTGTTCGGATACGGAGTCAGGGTTGTCAGCGGTATGGAAGGACTCTGTGAAATAGCGGCGGACCGGGAAATTGATATGCTTGTCAATTCTGTTGTAGGAATGATAGGGCTTCTTCCCACTCTTACCTCTATTGAGAGCGGGACGGATATTGCGCTTGCCAATAAGGAAACTCTTGTTGCAGGCGGAAATCTTGTTATGAAGCTTTCGGCTGAAAAAAATGTAAAAAATTTATCCGGTCGACAGTGAACACTCAGCAATATTCCAATGCTTGCAGGGTAATAAGAGAGAGCAGCTAAAAAAAATAATATTAACGGCCTCGGGAGGACCTTTTTTCGGTAAGAAATTAAGTGAATTGGAAAACGTTTCGATAGAGCAGGCATTGAACCATCCTAACTGGAGCATGGGAAACAAAATAACTATCGATTCCGCTACTCTCATGAATAAGGGACTTGAATTTATTGAAGCAAAATGGCTTTTTGATTTAAAGCCTGAGCAGATTGAAGTAGTCGTTCACCGGCAAAGCGTGGTTCATTCAGCGGTTGAGTATAACGATAATTCTGTAATTGCTCAGATGGGGACGCCTGATATGAAAATACCTATACAATATGCCCTGCTCTATCCGGACAGGTTTAAATGCGACTGCAAGCCCCTTTCTCTTACCGACTGCGGAACATTGACCTTTGAAAAGCCCGATTATGAAACATTTAAATGTCTCTCTGCTTGCGTCGGTGCAATTACTATGGGGGGAGCTTATCCGTGTATAGTAAACGGCGCTAATGAAGAGGCTGTAAAGCATTTTCTCGGCGGAAAAATCAGCTTTAATCAGATAGGAAATCTTGTAAACGGAGCGTTTAAGGAATTTAAGTATCATGATATAACGTGTTTTGAGGACGTGATTGAATGGGATAAAAAAGCAAGAGATTATGTGTTAAGCAAGATAAATTAGGAGGCAGCAATGAAATATATTCTCGCTATTGTGATATTCGGAATTATTATACTTATTCATGAGTTCGGACATTTTGCCGCGGCAAAGCTATGCGGAATAAGAGTGAATAAGTTCGCTTTGGGCATGGGCCCGTGTCTGCTGAAAAAGCAATGGGGAGAAACAGAATATTCAGTAAGGCTGTTTCCGATAGGCGGTTTCTGCGCTATGGAGGGAGAAGACGCTGAAAGCGACAGCAGCAGCGCATTCGGAAACAAACCTGTGTGGCAGAGAATGATTGTCGTTTTAGCAGGAGCGTTTATGAATATAGTTTTGGGATTTATTGTAATAGTTGTTCTTACATGCATGGACACATCAGTTCCTACAACCGTTATAGATTCTTTTCATACAGCCTCCGAATCAGCCTCAGAATATTCGGCTTCAAGCTATGACTGCGGTTTGCGCGAAGGAGATAAAATTATTGAAATTGACGGAATGGATATAATGACAGTAAAGGATCTTCAATACGCGCTTATTTCCTCCGAAAATGACAGCTATGATCTTGTAGTTAAGAGAAATGGCGAAAGAACAGAGCTTAACGATGTCGTATTTAAAGATAAATCAACCGGTTCACTGGTGGATTTTTATATAAAAGCGCATAAGAAAACGCCGCTAAACGTATTATCGTATTCCGCTAAGGATACGGTTTCAACAGCTAAGCTGGTGTGGCTTTCACTAAAGGATCTTGTAACCGGAAAATACGGCTTTAAGGATTTGTCCGGACCAGTCGGGCTTGTTGACGCTATCGGCGACGCTGCCGATTCAGGAATAAATATCAAGGAATCGGTTATGTCTCTGTTCAGCCTGACATCGCTGATTACTATTAACCTCGGTATTTTCAATTTGCTTCCTATACCGGGGCTTGACGGCGGCAGATTCATTTTCTTGGTTGTAGAGGCAATAAGACGAAAGCCTGTTAAGCCTGAGCATGAGGGAGCTGTGCATTTGATAGGAATGGCTTTGCTAATGCTTCTGATAATTGCGGTTACATTCAGCGATATAAAAAAATTATTTGGGTAGGATATTTTTATGAGAAATATAAAAAAGGTCAAGGTCGGAAACTGCGTTTTCGGCGGCGAGAAAATTTATGTGCAGTCAATGCTCAACAGAAGGTCTGACGATATCGAGGGAAGTGTTGAACAGGCTGAGGAGCTTCAAAAGGCAGGCTGCGATATAATCCGCGCAGCTATACCGGATATGGACGCTGTTAAGCTTATACCTGCTATAAAGGAAAAGGTAGGAATACCTCTTGTTGCCGATATACATTTTGATTATAAATTGGCTCTTGCCGCAGCGGAGGCGGGAGTTGACAAAATAAGAATAAATCCCGGAAATATAGGCGGTCTGGACAGAGTTAAGCTTGTTGCGGATTCGTGCCGGCAGCATGGAGTTCCGATTAGGGTGGGCGTAAATTCCGGATCTCTTGAGAAGGATATTCTTGAAAAATTCGGCTCTCCCACGCCCGAGGCTCTTGTGGAAAGCGCACTCAGGCATGTTAAAATCCTTGAACAGTTCGATTTTGACAATATAGTTATCTCAATAAAGTCATCTGATGTTAAGACCATGATAGAAAGCTATAGGTTGGCGTCGATCAGGTGCAGCTATCCGCTTCATCTTGGCGTTACGGAGGCGGGAACTGAAAGAATGGGAATAATAAAGTCTGCGGTGGGAATCGGTTCCCTGCTTGCAGATGGAATAGGAGAAACTATAAGGGTTTCTCTTACAGGCGATCCTTTAAAAGAGGTATCCGCCGCAAAGGACATTCTTAAGGCGGTAGGCAAGGGAAGCGGCGTTGAGCTTGTATCGTGTCCGACATGCGGCAGGACAAGGATTGATCTTGTAAGAGCCGCTTCAATGATAGAGGACGCCGTAAGGGATATTGACAAAAACGTTAAGGTTGCGGTTATGGGGTGCGTAGTAAACGGACCGGGTGAAGCTATGGAGCCGACATAGGTATCGCCGGAGGCGATAAATGCGCTGTGATATTTAAAAAGGGAAAGGTTTTGAGAAAGATAAGCGAGGATGAAATCGTTCCCGAATTACTTAAGGAAATAGAAAAGCTTTAGGAGTTTTGAGATGAATGAAATAAGACTGGGCGATTTTTTTAAACGAATATACGTGCGATATACCGGAGATTACGAAGGACGGTATGATTTATAAGCTTACATATTCTTCAAATCAAACAGAAATTTCTTTTTATGTAAGATTTACAAAGCTGATTCCATACAACGATGTTATCACCTTTGAAAAGCGCCTTGAAAATATATTTCATCTTGATCGAATAAATCTTCACTGCTCGTATTCTCCCGAGCTTTTTACGATGGATTATTACGGCGAGCTTATATCAAAGCTGAAAAGAAAGCTTGCGGTAGTCAACGGCTTTCTTGATAACGCAGATGTGAAGTATGGGGACGGACTTATAACAATAGGCATAAAAAACGGCGGTTATGATCTGCTGATGAAAGCAAATTTCTGCAACGAGCTTTCAAAGCTGATAAAAGACGAGTTTAACTTGGATATAAAAACGGAGCTTACCGGAGAGCATAGCGTTGACGTCGGGGAGCATGATAAAATGATGGAGGAAATACGCGCTTCTCTTCCAAAGCGGCCGGAACCGACTGCGTTCGCGCCTTCTGCTTCTGCGGCTCCTCCCGTGGAAAGAAAACCGCAGGAAGCGCGGCGGGCGGATATGTCAGGATTAAATCTGCCGTTTGATATAATATCAGATTCTGCATTGCAGATCAAGGGGAAGAATATAAGAACCCAACCCGAACCGATAGGAGAAGCGGTAAAGGAGCTTGACAGAAAGGTTACGATAATCGGAGATATATTTGACGCGGCCGATGTTAAGACCACTAAAAACGGTAAAGAAATTCATGTTTTTTATCTTACTGACTATACAGGCTCATTACAGATGAAGCTGTTTATTGATCCTGAAAAGGATAAAACGGATACCGGAAAACTCAAAAAGGGAGTTACGGTTATTGTTTACGGCGATATAGAATTCGATACCTTTTCGAGAGACGTATCTATACGTCCTCTGTCTATCGTTGCTGTTAAAAAGAAAGAACGAACTGATAATGCAGAGAAAAAGAGAGTTGAGCTTCATCTGCATACCAATATGTCGGCTATGGACGCCATAACCGACGCCGGTACCCTTATAAAACGGGCTCATTCATGGGGGCATAGGGCAATTGCAATTACGGATCACGGTGTAGCTCAGGCATTTCCCGACGCTATGAACGCATCGGCAGGTATGGACGATTTTAAGGTAATATACGGCTGCGAGGCATATGTTGTAAACGATATAGTTCCGCTGAATATTGTAACAAAAGAAGATAAAAGAAGCATTAACGATGAAATTATCATCTATGATGTTGAAACTACCGGACTTAATTTTGACAGGGACAGGCTGACTGAAATCGGAGCTGTGAAAATCAAGAATCTCAGGGTGATAGACAGCTTTAATATCATGGTGAATCCCGAACGTCCTATACCTCAGAAAATTGTCGAGCTTACCGGAATTAATGACGGTATGGTTGCTAATGCGCCGAAGGAGCGACAGGCTGTAGAAGAATTCTTTCGTTTCTGCGGCGATAATCCTGTTATGGTCGCTCATAATGCCCGATTTGATAATTCGATGATCGACGCGGTGTGCAGACGTCATAATATTTCGCATGAATATACAAGCATTGATACGCTTATTATGAGCAAGGCAATGCTGCCGGAGCTTGGCAGGCATACTCTTGACAGCGTGGCCAGGCATTTAAAGCTGGGTAAGTTCGAGCACCACCGCGCCTGCGACGACGCTATGATATTAGCGAAGATATTTATAAAGCTTGCAGAAAGACTTGTAAACGATAACGGAGTAGAGATACTTGCAGACCTTAATACAAAGGTAAATAAAATAGACGTTAAAAAGCTGAAATATTTTCATCAGATTATACTTGTACGCAATAATGTAGGATTAAAGAACCTGTATAAGCTTATTTCCATGAGCCAGCTTGATTATTTTTATAAAAGGCCCTTGATGCCGAAATCAGAGCTTTTGAAGCATAGGGAAGGACTGATTTTCGGAAGCGCCTGCGAAGCGGGAGAGCTTTTCAGGGCGGTTATTGATAAACGGCCTGAAAAGGAAATAGAGGAGCTTGCAAGGTTTTACGATTATCTGGAGATTCAGCCTGTTATGAACAACGAATTTATGGTGAGAAAGGGACAGGCCGATTCTATTGAAGAGCTGCGGGACTATAACAGAAGAATAGTTGAACTGGGGGATAAGCTGGGCATTCCTGTGTGCGCTACCTGTGACGTTCATTTTATGGATAAGGACGATAGTATTTTCAGAAAGATACTTATGGTAGGCAACGGCTTTAAGGACGGTGAAAATCAGCCGCCGCTTTATCTGCGGACTACTGATGAAATGCTCGAGGAATTTGAGTATCTTGGAAAAGACAAGGCATATGAGGTTGTTGTTGAAAATACCAATATGATAGCCGACTGGATAGAGCGTATAAGACCTATTCCAAAGGGAACGTTTACACCAGATCTTCCTGGAGCGCAGGAGGATCTGGTCAGGATCACGAATGAAAGGGCTAAAAGTATATACGGCGATCCGCTTCCTGAAATTGTCGGAAAAAGACTTAACAGAGAGCTTGAATCCATTATTAAGCATGGATTTTCAGTTCTTTATATAATTGCTCAGAAGCTTGTTTGGAATTCTGAGGAGCATGGATATCTTGTGGGATCAAGAGGTTCCGTCGGCTCGTCGTTTGTAGCGTCTATGGCGGGAATTTCAGAGGTTAATCCTTTAGCGCCGCATTATGTGTGTCCGAAGTGCAGGCACAGTGAATTTATTACTGACGGAAGCGTAGGCTCCGGGTTTGATCTGCCGCAGAAAAACTGTCCTGAATGCGGAGCTGATATGCATCGCGACGGTCACGATATTCCGTTTGAAACATTTCTGGGATTTGACGGCGATAAGGCGCCGGATATTGATTTGAATTTTTCCGGTGAATATCAGGGAAGCGCGCATAGATATACTGAAGAGTTGTTCGGGCCAAAAAACGTGTTTAAAGCAGGAACGATAAGCGGAGTGCAGTCTAAAACGGCCTTTGGCTATGCAAAGCATTATCTTGAAGAGGTAGGACAGACGGCAAATCCCGCCGAAGAAAACAGGCTTTCAATTGGTTGTACAGGAGTGAAGAGGACGACCGGACAGCATCCGGGCGGTATGGTGGTCGTTCCGTCGGATTACGAGGTTTATGATTTTACTCCGATCCAGCATCCGGCGGAATCAGAGGATTCAGACGTTGTTACCACACATTTTGATTTCCATTCGCTTCATGATACAATATTGAAGCTTGACGAGCTGGGACATGTTGTGCCTACTCTCTATAAACATCTTGAGGATATGACGGGAATAAAAATAAAGGATGTTCCTACTTCGGATCCAAAGGTTATTGAAATGTGTACTTCTGCAAAAGCGTTGGGGGTTTCTCCGGAGGAAATCTATTGTCAGACGGGAAGCCTTGGCATACCTGAAATGGGAACCGGTTTTACTATCCAGATGCTAATAGACGCCAAGCCAAAAAAATTCAGTGATTTTTTACAGATTTCCGGACTTTCACACGGAACGGACGTATGGCTCGGTAACGCAAAGGATCTGATTGATTCGGGTACTTGCACTATTTCAGACGTTATAGGTACGCGTGACAGTATTATGACATACCTGCTTTACAAGGGCGTTGAGCCTAAGATGGCTTTTAATATTATGGAATGGACGCGAAAGGGCAAGGCGCCTAAATTTTTTACTCCGGAAATTATAGAAATGCTTAAAGAGCACAATGTACCGGACTGGTATATAGAAAGCTGTCTTAAAATAAAGTATATGTTCCCGAAAGCCCATGCGGCCGCATATGTTATTGCCGCAATAAAGCTCGGATGGTTTAAGCTTTATAAGCCTCTTGAATTTTATGCTACATATTTTACAACGAGAGGCGCTGATTTTGATGTGGAAACGGTTAACATGGGTATCAATTCTGTTCGGAATAAGATTGAAGAGCTGAGGGCAAAGGGAAATGAAAAAAGTGCAAAGGAAAAGGATTCCTACGACCTTCTTCTTATAATCAATGAAATGATGGCAAGAGGATACGATTTTCTGCCTATTGACATTTACAAATCTCATGCGACAAAATATCTTATAGAAGACGGAAAAATAAGAATACCATTCAATGCCATTTCCGGCGTAGGCGATAATGCTGCTGTAAAACTTTATGAGGCTGCTCAGAAAAAGGATTATATATCTGCGGAGGAGCTTCAGAACAAAAGCGGCGCGTCAAAAACAACAATGGAAGCTCTTGAAAAGCTAGGGGCTTTGGGCAATTTGCCTAAAACGAGTCAAATGACGTTATTTTAGCTTGACTTCTTTTGAATGACGTGATATCATGTTAGCATACTAAAGCGAATTGAGGAAATAATAATGAGAAGTAATGATTTGATTACCCCGGAGGGTACTAAGGATTTGTTATTCGACGAGTGTATTATAAGACAAAGCATAGAAAAAAAAGGTTCATAATATTTTCAAGGGCAGAGGATATTCTGAGCTTATTACTCCCAGCATTGAATTTTACGATGTATTTGACCATAATTCCGGATATTTTCCTCAGGAAAGACTGTTTAAGCTGACGGACTGCAAGGGCAGACTTCTTGTTCTGCGTCCCGACAATACGGTTCCGATAGCAAGAATAGTTGCTACAAGGCTGAAGGACGCGGTTCTGCCTATACGTTTATATTATAATCAGTGCGTCTTTACAATGGAGCCGTCGCTGAAGGGCAAAAGCGCACAGACGGTTCAGACGGGAATAGAGCTTATCGGCTCGTCTTCCAAAATGGCTGATCTCGAAGTAATAGCCACTGCAATAGAAGTGCTTTCCTCCTGTTCTGACGGGGAGTTTTCACTTGAAATCGGAGATATCAGGTTTTTCAGAGAGCTTGTAGAAAAGCTTGACGCGACGGACGAACAAAAGGAAACTATACGCGATTATATAGAAGCTAAAAATTATCCTGCGTTAAACGATATGCTGGATAGTATCGGAAAAAACGAAATTACCCATGCTCTTAAAAGGCTTCCGAGACTTTTCGGCGGGGAAGAGGTATTTGATAAGGCCGCCGAGCTGTTTTCAGACGATAAGATTGATTCGGTTCTTGAAGGTCTGAAAGAGCTTTATAAAAATGTTTCCGCTATTATCGGCAGCGGTAATCTGACGGTAGACCTTGGCATGGTAAACAGAACGGATTATTATACGGGCGTTATAATAAAGGGTTATCTTGAAGGGTATGGGGAAGAGGTTTTGTCAGGTGGAAGATATGACAAGCTGATTGCCGATTTCGGATATGATGTGCCCGCTACCGGCTTTGCAGTAAATGTCGACGCCGTGACGCAGGTTGAACTGAAAAGGCGTCCATTAAAGGCGGCTCTCGCAGACGTTATAGTGTTTGCAGAGAAGGGCTATGAAATGGAGGCGCTGAAAAAGTCCGACGATCTGAGGAAAAGCGGAAAAAAGGTTGAAATTTCACTTTTTGATAGTATTGACGAAACTGTTAAATACGCTGAAGAAAAGAATATATCCGAGATTTTGACTGTCGGCGGAAAGGAGGAGCAGTAAGATGCAGAAGCCTTTGAGAATTGCGCTTACTAAGGGAAGACTGGAAAAGGATACTGTTGGACTTCTTGAAAAATCCGGTTATGACTGCACATCTGTCAGGGAAAAAGGCAGAAAGCTTATTCTACCTGTAAAGGACGCAAATATCGAGGTCGTACTTGCAAAGGCCAACGACGTTATAACCTATGTAGAGCATGGAGTATGCGATATGGGCGTAGTAGGCAAGGATACGATTATGGAAATGAGCGGAAAGTTTTTCGAGCTTGTCGACCTCGGTTTTGGACGATGTAAATTTGCTCTTGCAGCTAAAAGGGGAGCAGATTTTTATGAGGGCTACGGAATAAAGACCATTGCAACAAAATATCCCAATGTTGCCAGGAAATTTTTTGAAGGCAAGGGCATGGATGTGGATATAGTCAAAATTGAGGGATCAGTTGAGCTTGCGCCTTTGCTGGAATTATCCAACGGCATTGTAGATATAGTTGAAACAGGCACTACCTTAAAGGAAAACGGTCTTGAGGTAATAGAGGACATCGCGCCTATTTCAGCAAGGCTGATCGTTAATACGGTAAGTCTTAAATTAAGGCAGAGGGAAATAGAGGATTTAATCAGAATTATTGAGGAGAATCTGTAATGATAAAGAAAATATATGCTAACGGCAGTGATGAATTTGAATTTCTTGAGGAACTGAAAAAGCGCAGCGGAGAAACTGATAAGAAGGTAACTCAGGTTGTAAACGAGATAATTGAAAATGTGAGGTTAAACGGCGATAAAGCCGTTAATGAGTATACTATTAAATTCGACGGAGGTCTTCCGGAGTATACCGAGGTTCCTCAGGAGGTTATAAACGACGCTCTTGAAGAAGCAGACGAAGATTTTATAAATGCGCTTTTGAATGCAATGGAAAATATTGCAGAGTTTCATAATCGTCAGCGTCAGCAGGGATTTACCGATACAAAGGATAACGGAGTTATGCTCGGTCAGAGAGTAAGAGGTCTTGATAGAGTTGGACTTTACGTCCCGGGAGGAACGGCGGCTTATCCGTCAAGCGTTCTTATGAATGCTATTCCGGCGAAAATTGCCGGAGTCAGGGAAATTATAATGGTTACTCCTCCGCTTAAGGACGGCGCTCCGAATAAGGATATTCTTGCTGCGGCTGCGGTATGCGGAGTAGACAGAGTATTTCTTATGGGAGGAGCACAGGCTGTTGCGGCAATGGCATACGGTACCGGAACGATTCCTAAGGTTGATAAAATCGTAGGACCGGGAAATATTTTTGTAACTACCGCTAAAAAGCTTCTTTTCGGTCAGGTAGATATTGACATGATCGCCGGTCCGAGCGAAATACTTGTTATGGCAGATGAAACTGCCGATCCGAAATTTATTGCAGCGGATTTAATGTCTCAGGCGGAGCACGACAAGCTTGCTTCGTCAATACTTATTACTACAAGCGAGGAAATTGCAGATAAGACAATAGCTGAGCTTGAAAGGCAGATAGAGTATCTTTCAAGAAAGGAAATTATACGCAAATCGCTTGAGGATTACGGCGCCGTTATTGTATGCGACTGTCCGCACTGCGCTGTTGAACTTGCAAACGCTATTGCTCCGGAGCATCTTGAGGTGCTTATGAAAAATCCTACGGAATATATAGGAAAACTTGATAATGCAGGATCTGTTTTCCTTGGTAAATATGCGTCCGAGCCTTTGGGAGACTATTATGCCGGTCCTAACCATGTTCTTCCTACAAGCGGAACCGCCAGATTTTTTTCACCGCTTTCAGTTTCAAGCTTCATTAAACGTTCAAGCTATATTTATTATACGGAAGAGGCGCTTCGGGAAGCAAAGAACGATATAGTACTTCTTGCTGAAAAGGAAGGTCTGACAGCTCATGCAAATGCAATTAAGGTAAGATTTGAAGATTAATGTAGTATTTATATGGTTTTAGACATCTGAAAGGAGCGGTCTTAATGAGCAGCTGGGAAAACAACATAAGACGAGTTGAGCCTTATGTTCCGGGAGAACAGCCTAAGGAAAAAAATATTATAAAGCTAAATACTAATGAAAACCCTTATCCTCCGTCGCCGAAGGTATCGGAAGCGCTCCGAGAATTTAATACGGACAGAATGAAGCTTTATCCCGATCCTGATTCCGCCGTCCTTATTGACGCCCTTGCAGAAAGGTATAAGGTAAAGCCATCGCGGATTTTTGTTGGTGTTGGTTCGGACGATGTGCTTTCAATGGCGTTTATGACGTTTTTTTAATTCTGATAAGCCAATCTTATTTCCTGATATAACTTATTCATTTTATGATGTTTGGGCTGAGGTTTACAGAGTTCCTTATAAGCGTATACCTCTTGACAGCAGCTTTAGAATAAATCCGTCCGATTATATGAATGATAACGGCGGAATTATATTTCCGAATCCCAATGCTCCGACCGGCGTATTCGAAAGCGTTTCAGTCATTGAAGAGATAGTTAAGGCAAACCCTCAGTCGGTTGTTATTATTGACGAGGCTTATATTGATTTTGGAGGTCAAAGCTGTCTGCCGCTTGTAGATAAGTATGATAATCTGTTGGTTGTACAGACCTTTTCGAAATCTCGTTCTATGGCTGGAATGAGAATAGGCTTTGCTGTGGGTAATGAAAGGCTTATAGAATATCTCAATGACGTGAAGTTTTCAGTTAATTCATACACAATGAACCACATAACTCAAATATGCGGCGCCGCGGCTGTAGAGGACGAGGAATATTTCAGAGTTACTGTAAATAAGATAATTGCAGCCCGTGAAAAAGCCAAGGCCAGACTTTCAGAGCTTGGCTTTAGTTTTCCGGATTCCATGAGCAATTTTATTTTTGCTTCTCACTGTAAAAAGCCTGCCTGCAAAATTTTCGAGGAATTGAAAAGCCGTCGAATTTTTGTAAGGTATTGGAATAAGCCGGAAATTGATAATTACCTGAGAATAACTATAGGCACAGAGAATGAAATGGATTATTTTATCAGGGCGCTTGAGGAAATTCTGTTATGAAAGGAAAAATATGAGAACAGGGACTGTTGAAAGAAAAACCCGTGAAACTGATATTAAGGTTGCGGTCAGGCTTGACGGATCAGGGAATTCTGATATATCTACCGGAATCGGTTTTTTTGATCATATGCTGACCGCTCTTTCAAAGCACAGCGGAATAAGTATGGAAATATCGGCTTCGGGAGATCTTGAGGTTGACGGTCATCATACTGTCGAGGATACCGGAATAGTTCTTGGACAGGCTCTTTCCAAGGCTCTGGGAGAAAAATCAGGTATTGCAAGATATGGAACGGCTTTTATCCCTATGGACGAGTCTCTCGGTTTCTGTTCTTTGGATATAAGCAACAGACCGTTTCTTGTTTTTAAGGGTGAATTTACAAATCAAATGATAGGCGGCTATGACGTTAGTCTGACGGAGGAATTTTTCAGAGCGTTTGCTTTCAATGCCGGAATAACAATGCATATCAATATGGTATACGGCGCTAACGATCACCATAAATGCGAAGCGATTTTCAAGGCTGCCGCTCATGCTCTTAAATTGGCTGTGAGGGAGCTTGAAAACGGAGAAACCTTATCAACAAAAGGAATCCTATAATAAAACCGAAAGGAATGATATAAATGATAGCTGTAATAGATTACGGCGCAGGAAACATATTCAGCGTTAAAAACGCATTGGATTTTCTTGGAATGGAAAATAGGCTTACAAGCTCCGCAAAGGACATTGAAAGCGCCGACGCGTCATTCTTCCGGGAGTAGGAGCGTTTCCTAAAGCTATGGATATGCTTGAAAAAAGCGGATTGATAGAAACTATTCAAATACAGGCAAGGAAAAAACCGTTTCTGGGTATATGTCTCGGAATGCAGCTTTTATTTGATAAGGGTTATGAATTTGAAGTATGCGACGGTTTAGGTCTTATTGAGGGAAAAGTCAAAAAGATGGAAGAGCCTGAGCTTATAATACCCCATATGGGCTGGAATAAGCTTGAAATATTAAATGATTGTCCTTTGCTTTGCGGACTCGAAGAAAACAGCTACGTTTACTTCGTTCATTCTTACAAGGCGGAATGCAATGATAAAAATATATCCGCTTATTCTGTTTACGGCGGCAAAGTTCCCGCTCTTGTCTATGACGGCGGAACTGTTTACGGGGCACAGTTTCATCCTGAAAAAAGCGGAGAAACAGGACTGAAAATTCTGAAGAATTTCGGAGGGCTGATAAAATGATAATATTGCCTGCAATAGATATTAAGGACGGAAATTGCGTAAGATTGTTTAAAGGGGATTTTTCAACTGCTGAAAAGGTCGCCGCAGATTATATGGAAACTGCAAAAGGCTTTGAGAAAGCGGGCGCGTCGTGGATTCATATGGTTGATCTTGACGGCGCAAAAGAGGGAAGGCCCGTCAATACTCAGATATATAAGGACGTAGCAAAAAAAACCTCTTTGAAGGTAGAGGTCGGCGGAGGTATCAGGAATATTGATACAATCAGACAGTATCTATCTATGGGGATTTCAAGAGTTATAATCGGGTCAGCGGCTCTTAAAAATCCTGAGCTTGTGAAAGAGGCGGTTTTAAATTTCGGCAGCGAAAAAATTGCCGTTGGAATTGACTCTAAAAACGGAATGGTTGCTGCGGAGGGCTGGCTGGAATCCTCAGACGTTCATTATATACAGCTTGCAAAGGAAATGATAAAAATCGGCGTAAGATATTTTATTGTAACTGATATTTCAAAGGACGGGACGCTTTCAGGCGTCAACGCTTTACAGCTCAAAGAATTATCCGAGGCGGTCGGAGACGCTTGCAATATTATTGCAAGCGGCGGAGTACATACGATTGAGGATATTATAGCGTGTAAAAAGCTTGGACTATACGGAACAATCTGCGGAAAATCTATATACAAGGGAACTCTTGATCTTAGAGAAGCCGTCAGAATAGGCGAGGAATAACGGAGTTATTATTTTTACTGCCGGAATTCTCTGTTTTGCGGGGAGATTTCCGCGTTACTGCCTTTTTGATTTAAAAGCGGGATAATGGAGGTTTATATGCTTGCTAAAAGAATTATTCCTTGCCTTGACGTCAGAAACGGAAAGGTTGTAAAGGGAGTTAATTTTGAAGGAATAAAGGATGTTGGAGATCCTGTAGAATATGCGGAGGAATATAACCGTCAGGGTGCAGACGAGCTTGTTTTTTACGATATTACCGCCTCGTTTGAGGGCAGGGGAGTTTTCCTTGACGTTGTTAGAGAAACTGCTAAAAAGGTTTTTGTACCGCTTACTGTCGGCGGAGGAATAAAAACTGTTGAAGATATCAGAGAAACGCTTAGAGCAGGAGCCGATAAAATTTCTGTAAACTCTCAGGCTGTACAAAACCCGCGGCTTATTAAAGATGGAGCCGATATATTCGGAAGTCAGTGTATCTGCGTGGGCATTGACGCCAAAAAAATTGCGGATCAAAAATGGACGGTGTACATCAACGGCGGACGAGTAGACATGAAGCTTGACCTGATTGACTGGGTAAAGCAGATCGAACGGCTTGGCGCAGGAGAAATCTGCCTTAATTCAATTGACGCGGACGGTACGAAAGCGGGATTTGATATTGAAATGCTCAACGCTGTGTGCAGGTCTGTAAGCATACCTGTAATTGCAAGCGGCGGCGCAGGAAAAATAAATGATTTTTCTGAGGTTTTTGAGAAAACCGGTGCAACTGCGGCTCTTGCGGCGTCGCTTTTCCATTTCAGAGAACTGACTGTCGGAGAGGTTAAGGAGCATTGCAGAGGCAAGGGCGTTATCGTTAGATGATACTTCTGCGTAATATTATGCTAATTCTTTTCAAATATAAATCAATTAAGCAGTTATTTTAATAATAGTTAAATATTTGAAGTCAGCAAAAATGAACATATAATATTAATTTAATTTACATTTTTTCTTTATTGATTTCTATATATTTATTATTAATATAATGCTTATTAAAAAACTGGAACATAAAATCAAAGCTGTTCTTCTGGAATTTTTATTGCTTATAATTATGTTTTTACCTTTATGTTTGTTGTGTTTACTTGTTATTTTAGCTGTTATAAATATTTTTTAGAGGTAAATTAAATGATTAAAATTAATATGAATGAGATAGATAAATTTTTTGTCAAGGGCGAGCTTATTCCGGCAATCTGTTTTGAGGCTGACACAAAGACGGTCTTAATGCTTGCATACATGAATAAGGAAAGTCTGAGGAAAACCCTTGAAACGGGCTATACATGGTTTTGGAGCCGTTCAAGGCAGGAATATTGGAACAAGGGAGCGACTTCCGGTCATTTACAGAAGGTGGTAAGCATTTACGTGATTGTGATAACGATACATTGCTGGTAAATGTCAAGCAGACGGGCGTCGCTTGTCATACGGGGGAATATAGCTGCTTTTTTAATGAAATATATAATGATGAGAAATAATAGGCATTTTCAGTGTATTAAAAAATGATAATTCCTAAGATGCCGCACAGGATTTTCATTTTAATATATATTGCGGCGGAACGGAGTATAAATATGACGGTATATGAAGAAATTTTTGAGGTTATTAAGAAAAGAAAGGCTAGTTTGACAGCGGTACCGCTCAGGAAAATTCCTACACCTGTTATCTTTTTGAAAAGGGCGTTGATAAAATATGCAAGAAAATCGGAGAAGAGGCCACAGAAACTGTAATTGCCGCTAAGAATAAGAATAATAACGAGCTTAAAAATGAAATTAACGATTTGCTTTATCACATAATGGTTCTATGTGTTAATCAAGGGCTGGAATGGTCGGATGTGGAAAAGATTCTGGACGAAAGAAATGAAAAAATAGGAAATCTTAAAAAATTTCATCAGGTTGATAAGAATACTTAAAATGTGAGGACGCTTTAATATAAAGCGTCCTTTTATTGTTTTTATAAAATTTTTCCTCCCGTTCAGTAACAAAATAAACATATTGTGAATAAGATATATTGAAGTATTCAAATTGTAAACTCTGAATACAAATATGAAACAGGAGGATATTCCATGAGCGAATATGCAAATAACTGCGGCTGTAATAACGGAGACGCTGTGCCTATCAAGGTAAACAGAGTGTTCGACAGCTGCAGCGATAAGGATTGTATTACCGGAGTTCAGGTTGCTCTGACGTCGCCGGTACCGCCGTCTGCAACTATAGTCAAATCAAGATGTATAACAGTATCGAATGTATGCATGAATGTTGAGCCGATTCCTTTTAATAAAGGATTTTATTCGGTAGATATCACCTTTACGTTTGATGTGCAGCTTCTGGCCTATGACCGTGCCTGCGGAACGCCTACTTTTCTTTCAGGTAAGGCTACCGTAAGCAAAAGCTGTATTCTTTACGGAAGCGAAACAAATTCCAAAACCTTCTCCAGTGAAGGAAGCGTTATAGGAACGACTGGAAGCTGCTGTGATACTGTGAACCCGCCTACCGCTCTTGTGCAGGTAGTATCGCCGTTGGTTCTTGAATCTAAAATTATTTCACACAGGGGCTGCGACTGCGGATGCGTATGCACGGTTCTTACTGATGGCGATTCTGCGGAAAGAGGAAAGCCTTCAAGAGGAGTTGCTCTTACAATAGGTTTGTTTTATGTAGTGGAGCTGATACGTCCGGTTACTATAATGGTTCCCACCTATAACTATACTATTCCTAAAAAGGAATGCTGTTCTGAAACAGACAGTCCGTGCGAAGTATTCGATAAGATAAGATTCCCGGTTGAAGAGTTTTCACCGAGGATTTCAGATAACAGCGGGAACGGAAACGGCTGCTGCGGATGTCAGACTATGGATACGTTTGGAATAAATCCGCCTCCAATTGCGGGTGAAATTTCTGACGACTATGATTGCGGTTGTTCGGAATAAGCCAATATCGGACGGTCTGACCGACCGTCCATTTGATTTATGAGGAAAATATGAGAAATAAATCGGATTCGCTGCCTAAAAGCAAGAAAATGCTGATTGCCGTCATTTGTATTGTTGCTACAATAGCTTATTACACTTTTTTGTATAGAAAGGCGTATACGGAGCTTTTCGGAGGAGATGGGTACATATTACTGCCATTCAAAAGCGAATGAAGCAATCAGCTCCTCTGTAAAAGCTGTAATGGAGGAAACCGGCGCGGAATATTCTGATTTGTCAGTTACAGTTTATGATGAAGACGGAAAGATTTCGTCTTCCCAGCTTTGCACCAAGAATTTAAATATACTTCAAAGTATGATAATTACAGAAATAAACAGCAGCTTTGAACGGCTTTCTGAAAGTGAAATAAATATACCACTCGGTACGTTGAGCGGTTTTTACCTTTTAAACGGGAGAGGACCTGAAATTACCGTAAAGCTGCTGCCTGTGGGAAGTGCGGATACGGAATTAAAAAGCGAGTTTGTGTCTGCCGGAATTAATCAGACATGCCATAAAATTTCGCTTGATGTCAAGGCGAGGCTTAAAGCGGTATTTCCTTCAGGGAGTGAAGAAATAACGGTGAATCTTAACTGTATTCTGGCAGAGAATATAATTGTCGGAGATGTTCCTGAGGGTTTTGTAGCAATGAAGTAACGGGATATTGAATAAATAATAGATTTGTTTACGGCGCAGACCATATTGGTCTGCCGCCGTTTTTATTATTTTATTACAGAAATATTACAAAATTTTCTTAATTGTATATTTTAATACAAAAATATCTACTATCAGCATTATTGTTGGGAGGTAAAACGGATAATTAAGATGAATAATAATATGGAGGTGTTTTATGACAGATATAATAGTAGCGCTGATAGCGTTAATTGGAACGCTCGGCGGCTCGTTGGGAGGTATTCTTGTGTCGTCAAAAATGACAAATTACCGCCTTCAGCAGCTTGAAGGACGGGTTGCAGAGCATAACAATTTCGCAAGACGTATGCCGGTAGTAGAAGAACAGGTAAAGACGGTCAATCACAGAATAGAGGATATTGAAAGGAGACTTGAAAATGACAGGTAAAATCATGAAACTAATTAATGTTAAAAGTATAGTAACAATAGCGCTGACAGTGGTATTTGCTGCGCTTTCTTTAAAAGGCAAAATATCAGGGGAACAGTTTTTAATGATTTTCACAACGGTTATCGCGTTTTATTTCGGAACGCAGAATGAGAAAAAGGAGGATAAATAATTATGAGTAAAAAAGTATTTATAGGAGTAGGACACGGAGGAAATGATCCGGGAGCTGTCAAATACATAACCGAAAAGGACTATACCTTAAAGACCGCAAAGCTTGTAGCCCAGTATCTCAAAGAGGCGGGAGTGGAATATAAGCTGTCGAGAACTGCGGATGTAGATACCGATATGGACAGCAAGGTTGCAATGTGCAACGCGTACAATCCCGATCTTGTAATAGACGTTCATTACAACGCGGGAGGCGGAACGGGCTTTGAGGTATATTACAGCCATGTAGGCGGTACTTCAAAAACGCTTGCCGAAAACATCAATACTGAAATGAAAAAGCTTATGAAAAGCAGAGGAGTAAAGACAAAGCTTAATTCTATCGGAAGGGATTACTTTGCAATAATCAGGCTGACCGACGCGCCTGCCGTTTTGCTGGAGGGCGGATTTGTAGATACGAAATCGGACGCAGACTATATCAAGGCAAATTACAGTAAGATAGCGAGAGCTTATGCGGACGGTATTCTGAAAACTCTGGGAATAACGGTTAAGACTGACAGTGTTTCGTCTGCTAAGCCTGTACTGGACAAAACGGGCTACAAGAAGGGCGACAGCACTATCGGCGTGCTTTCCCTTAAAGAGCTGCTGCTCCTTGCGAAAAAGATCGGAATAAATAAGTACGGAATGGATAAAAACATATGGTTTGGAGACGGAACTCTGAACGCAGTGAATTATCTGTTAGGGCAATGGGGTTATAAGCAGAACGGAATTGCCGGACAGAATTTTATAAAAAGACTTCATACGGAGCTTGAAAAGAAGATGTAATCATAAAAAAGCGAGATGAAGGAAATAAAAAATTTTATCTTTGCTGAATCTTTACCGATTTTATGCTATAATTAATAAGCAGGGGGAATTGGATATGAAACGTTTCCTAAAATATGTAAAGGATTCATGCTGACGCTGTTTATTTTAGCATTATCATTTATATTAAGTATTTTATTACATGAGCTTTGCAATACTCCGTCATTGGCTCCTCTTTTATTTGTCCTGGCAGTTTTTATAGTATCGCTGACGACAAAGGGTTATATTTACGGTATAGCAGCGTCTATGCTAAGCGTTCTTGCTGTTAATTATGCCTTTGCATTTCCGTATTTTAAATTTGATTTTTTAAATCCGGTAAATCTGCTTTCAGCGGTTGTAATGCTTTGCGTTGCAGTAGTTACGAGCGCGCTTACTACAAAGCTGAAACTTCAGGAAAGAATAAAGGCCGATAGCGAAAAGGAGAAGATGAGAGCCGATTTGCTCAGAGCTGTTTCACATGATTTACGCACTCCGTTGACTTCAATTTACGGTTCTTGTTCTGCTATAATAGATAATTACTGTTTACTTGGAAAGCAGAAGAAGCTTAAGCTTTTAGGTGAAATACGGGACGATTCCGAGTGGCTTATAAGAATGGTTGAAAATCTTCTTTCTATTACCAAAATAGACGGTGAGAATGTTTCAGTTATTAAAACGCCAATAGTTGTTGAAGAACTGGTAGACGATGTGTTGGTCAAGTTTAGGAAAATGTATCCGGGACAATCTATTGAAACTGAAATTCCGGAGGATTTTATCAGTATTCCTATGGATGCGCTTCTTATAGAGCAGGTGATTATTAATTTATTGGAAAACGCGGTTTTACATGCCTATGGTATGACAACGCTTTTTTTCAGAGTTTATACGACTGACAGTCGTGCGGTTTTGAGATATCTGACGACGGGTGCGGCATACCTGAAGAAAAACTAAAAACAATATTTACCGGAAATATAAGAAGCGTTAATGTTCCTTCCGATAATAAGAGAAATATGGGCGTCGGATTATCGGTTTGCGCCGCTATTATAAAGGCTCACGGCGGCGTTATACAGGCTAAATGCAGAAAGGGCGGAGGCTCTGTATTCAGCTTTTGGTTGGGCATGGAGGATAAGGCAAATGAATAATAAATATAAGCTTCTTGTTGTAGAAGACGAAGCAAATATACGAAGCTTTATGGAAACAATATTAGACACCAACGGTTATAAGGTGATGACCGCAGAAAACTGCGAGCAGGGAATTTTTATGTTTTTATCACACAATCCGGATCTTATTATTCTGGATTTAGGATTGCCCGACAGGGACGGGTTGGAGTTTATAAAAGCAGTCAGACGGTCTGACGTTAATCCTATAATCGTTCTGTCTGCAAGAACTACTGAAAAGGATAAGATTTCGGCTCTTGACTGCGGAGCAAACGATTATATTACAAAGCCGTTCGGTACAGGCGAGCTTCTTGCGCGCGTCAGAGCAGCGTTGAGAAATAGCGTCATAGCTCTGTAATGGGCTCTGTTCCGGGTGGTAAATTTATATCCGGCGATTTGGAAATTGATTATGACCGCCGGATAGTTTCTATTGGAGGAAATAAAATCTGTCTTACTCAGACGGAATATAATATCGTCGCCTTGCTGTCAGAGCATTCTGGTAAAGTACTAACATATGCCGCGATTGTAAAGGCCGTCTGGGGCGTTTCTGATCCGGGAGGAACAAAAAAGCTCCAGGTAAATATGGCAAATATAAGAAAAAAACTTGGAGTCAGACCCGGCGAGCAAAAATATATATTAAATGAGCTTGGCGTAGGATACCGTATGACTGATGAATAGAGCCGTAAACCTTACATCATTAATTACGGTATAAAGGCATATAAATATGTTACAATAAGGTTTAATGAAAAAAACAGTATTTCAGAACGGAGGAATATAATTGGCTGATGAGAGAGTTTGTATGGAAGGATATAATGCTAAGCAGAAATGGCTTTTGCTTGTCAAAGGGATTATTGTCGGATTCGGAGCTATTATGCCCGGCATAAGCGGAGGAACTCTCTGTGTGGCTTCGGTATGTATAAGCCTTTGATAGAGGTATTCTCAAAGCCCAGAGAAGGTCTGAAAAAGTATTGGATGATACTTTCTTTATTTATAGTCGGAATAGCGGTAGGCTTTATCGGTTTATCCGGAGTTGCCGGCTGGCTTATGGGAAAAAACAGTAATGCAGTTACATGCGCCTTTATCGGCTTTGTAATCGGTACCTTTCCGGAGCTTTGGAGAGACGCGGGACAGGAAGGACGAAGGAGATCGTCGTTTACCGCTCTTATTGCCGGTTTTATTATAATGCTGGTACTGCTTGTATTTCTTAAAAGCTCAGCTTCAATGAGTCTAAAGCCGGATATAAGAGGATTTTTTCTTTGCGGTATTATGTGGGGTTTAAGCTTTGTAGTTCCGGGATTAAGCTCATCTACATTATTGCTGTTTTTTGGTTTATATCAGCCCATGCTTGACGGAATATCCTCATTTTCTGTTAAGGTTTTGATACCTCTTGCAGCAGGCGCAGGTCTTTGTCTTGCTGTTTTGCCAAGGGGAGTAAATGCGGCATACGAAAGGTTTTATTCTTCTATATCTCATTGTGTGCTTGGTATAGTGGCGGCAACTACAGTAATGATATTTCCTGATTTCCGTACAGGAGCAGTTAATTTAATTCTCTATGCCGTATGTATAATAGGCGGAGCCGCGGTTTCATATATTATTAGCAAAGCATGTTCGAATTTGGAATGCTCTCCGGAGCCATCAGAAAAAACTGCCGTTAATTAAACCGGCATTGAAATTAAAGTAAATTGAGTTAAGTATATTACAAAAGCTGATTTCGCAATATAAGCGAAGTCAGCTTTTTGATAATGATTAATATAAGCTTTTGTATTTGTTAAATTTATACGTTATTAATTCGTTCAATATCCTTATCAAAATAAAGCTCTTCGATTTTAATTTTATAAAGAGCAAGTAATGAGGAAACAAATGAATTTTCACGTCCTGCTTCAAGGCTTTGATTTCCTTGACCGCTTTCCAGTTTTCTTAAAACGGACGCAGGAACGCCTATTTTTTCTGCGGCAAAGCCTAACGTCAGTCCTTTTTTCTTTCTTGCTTCGGCAAGCTTGTTATAGTCCAGTCTCATAATTATATTACTCCTTTATTTTTATATAATAGAATTATATATTACAGTACGTTGAAAATCAATATATTTTATTTTTCTTTACTAAAATTTAACCGCTTTTATTAATTAAAATAAAAATTACTGTTTATGCTTTTAATATAAATAAAATTATGCTATAATAAAATAAAGAAGTATAAATTTGATAAAACCTATGCTATAAACGAAAAGGGGGGCAATACATATGAAAGTTTCGTTTAATAAGGACGAGGAAATTGTTAAAACTATAAAGGAAGGTCTTGAAAGAAACGGGGGGTTACTGTCCATGCAGGCTGGAGAGAACTGAGGCCAATAAATGCATATGCAGTGAATTCAGAGATCAAATAAAGGATCCGGATTTTGAAGGGTATTGTCACTGTATGCTTTATTATAAATCCAAATAAATTGGGAATAATTATAAAATAAAAGTCAGCAGGCAAAGGAGTTTTTTATCTTTAATAAGCCGCTTTAAGGATAATTTCTTTGCATGCCGGAATATTAAAGCGGCAGAATGGAGAAAATTATGGCTGAAATCATTATTACCGAAGAGAACTTTGAAAATGAAGTTTTAAATTCTGACAAGCCCGTGCTTGTCGACTTCTGGGCGCAGTGGTGCGGTCCGTGCAGAATGCTTGGACCTATTATCGAGGAGATTGCTAACGATTATGAAGGTAAAGTTAAGGTTGGTAAGGTAAATGTTGACGAGCAGCCTAATCTTGCTTCAAAATATGGTATTGCAAGTATTCCGACCGTTATCGTTTTCAAAAACGGCAAGCCTGAAAAAAACTTTAGTTGGACTGCGTTCAAAAAATGAAATTGAAAATATGATTAAATAGGACGTTATAACAAAAAACGGTATCGTGCAAAATTTCACGGTACCGTATTGTTTTAGTAATTTAAATATTTTAAAAGGTGAAATTAATTTGAATGAT